>OIWT01002523.1_pt1 | contig 18684 bp, 26 predicted proteins | sample 1587701 | NCBI WGS metagenome assembly OIWT01 (sample SAMEA3888904, study PRJEB22519) | human gut metagenome | biome: human gut; feature: human-associated habitat; material: faeces | place: Denmark | collected 2009
AATGTCAGCTACACCGAGTATGTACAGTTGTTGACCGGGGTGAGAATGGGGTGATTGCCATTGTTTGTTCTGCACGAAAGTCTTTCCGCCTGGGGCATTGCTGCTGTATTCCGTTTCCTTCTATCTTGGAGAATACTGCCTTTCCCCCTTTTCTGGTGACCTCTTTGTGATTCCCCGATTCCTCCCGCGTTTTGTCCTGGACACCAGTCAGTCAGCGTATATCATATCGATGAAGCCACTACAGCTACAGGTACCCCCGCTTGCTGACTGTGTGTGATCCTGTAGAGCATGCCGTGCAATAGTTGGGAAACCAGCCCGATTGTATCGACGCCGGCGGATCCTTTTTGCCTTGCAGCGCCTTTCCGCCAAAGTGCTTGTGTTTCCCGCCCCGAGATCGTAGGCAAGAAGAGGAGTGCCCGTGTTCGTAGCTTGTGTGCAGCCTTATTGCATTAGGAACCATGGACCCACGAGGAGGATAACCTGCTTCGGGCATGTGTTTTGGAGTTTGGCGAAAAGAAATGGACAGCCATTTCCGAGCGGATTCCAAACCGCACCGCCAAGCAGGTGGGCACGGCCGAGCGTCCTTACGTGTAGTGCCGACAGAGATGGTTCTACTGTCTTTCTCCTTCTGTTTCAAAGCGCAACTGGTCGAAGGAGGAAGACTGCTTGATCCTGACCGCTCAACGAGAGGTTGGAAACAAGTGGACGCAGATTAGCAAGCTCCTTCCGGGCCGCTCAGACAACGATGTGAAAAACAGGTTCCACACCCTTATGAACCGTGTACAAACAAAGATTAAGAATGACCGCAAATTCCTGTCGGCCCCTAATCCTCCCGAGTCCCTAGCTCCTCTTCCCTCTATCGTGTGCTTTAAAAGTGAAAGCGAATCTGATTCCCAGTCTATCTCTAGTGACATGAAAACCTCGAGTGATGTTTTCTCTTCTAACAGTGAATCGTCAAATGGTGATTATGCGTGTATAAACAATGTGCTAACGAATGAAATGGATTACTTCGACTGCTTCCCCTCATTCTCCTTTTTCTCTCAGCCCGGGGACTATAGCAATTCACTTGACAGAGAACAGCTTTTCTAGCGGGTATCACCCATGCGCGAACAGTCTCTGTGTATCACTATTGTGCTTTTCCGTTCTTGTTGCAACAAACATCTGTGGATGCTAAACAAGCTGGGCAGCGTACGTCTCTACTCCTCACCCACCCCAAGCGCGGCTACTTCCCTTCTTGCCCTTCCCGACAACAACGCAAACCATGATGATAATCACCTACCCGTTATCGCCGCGCCCCACTCCCACAATGGCGTCGAGAATCGTAAAACCGATGGCTCCCAATTTCAAGTACATGCAAATCAGGTTCAGTCTCTGATCTCCCTCCGACGACGTGGGGAAGCAGGACGTTTCCGTCATGTGCGTCGACGAGCAGCCGTAGGTGATCGACGATGCGGAGATGTAGGAGTCTCTGTAGCTGCGGAGGATGAGCTTCACCGACTCTCGCTGCTTCTGCTCATACTTCATCTCCTTCCAGGCAAGCTGGTATCTAGATGTCAACGGGCCCTCCATCCGCCAACTCGCAGCCTGGCAAGCCAGTGTAGACCTCCAGCTCCCAAGTGGGAGGGTCGTCGATGCTGTACTCGCCGCTGGGGTTTCTGTTCACGCGATAGCACAATTCTTCCAGAGACGAGTAGTACTCGCACCACTTCGCTCCCTCCGGGATCGTGCCGCCCAGCTTTTCACACAGGGGAGTGCAGCTCGCCACATCCTTGCAACCCAAGGAATCGAAGTCAATGAGCGACTTCGTGCTCGTCGTGTAGGTGGAGTTGTAGATGACGGCTCCGTTCTCTCCATTGCGCACAACCACGTCCAGAGACTTCGCGCCGTTGTAGGGGATGTCCACCGTGTAGTAGTACGCATCCGTAGTCAGGCAGCCTCCCTTGGGGTCTCCCTTGAGGTTGCAGCGATCGCGAATGGGATAGTACTCTCCCCCCTTCTCCGTTGACGGCTGGAGCGTCAGCTTTTCGCCGTTTGATTCTGCTGTGAAGGAGGCTCCCTTGAACTCCTCGATTCCATAGTCCATCCAGCCCTGCGCGCGCTTGTTGTATCTACGCATCACAGATGCACTACAAATGGACTCCTTGATGAGCTGGCCGCGACTGCTCCAGAAAAGGTGGGCTACATCGGCAACAAGATACAGGGACACGGGGATAAGCACCATGATCAAGCCAACAGTGCAAATCACGATCATCTTTCCATTGCAAGCCATTCTGTCAAAAGACCGCTGGATTCTACAGATTTCTGTCAAACAAACAGTCCACACTCAGGCAAAGTACTCCAACAGCTTGCTCTTCAGGAGCTCCGCGTCCGCCTCCGTCTTCACTGACACGGCGCAGAACACCATCTCACTCCCCTCGAACAGAGGCAGCGACAGCTTCTTCCCCATGACCTCCATCTTCAGCTTCGCCGAGAACGGGCTGTTCATCTTCACCGCTCCGCTGTCCGTGGCGAAGATCACGCGTCGCTTCTTGTCATCTCTGCCGTCACTCATCACCACCAAACTCACATGAACTCCTCGATGCGGAACGTGCCCACGCCCTGGCTCTCCCACCCGCCTTTCTTCGCCGTGTACAGCTTCGCGCGCACCGAGTGCAGCACCGTCACGCCCTTCTGGCCCTCCATCGTGTCGTCGTCGTCCTCTGGCGTCTCCGCTGGCTTCTCCACTTCGGGGGCCGGCGCGGCGAAGGCGGGCTTCGCGTTGGCGGCAAAGGTGAAGGCGGGGTTGGAGTTGGGCGCGGTGAAGTTGAAGGAGAAGGCGGGCTTCTCGTCCTTCTTGTCAGCAGCAGGCGTGTTGAAGGAGAAGGAGAAGGCGGGCTTGTTGTCTTCACCTTCCTTCTTGTCGCCAGCAGGGGCGCCGAACGAGAAGGCGGGCTTGTTGTCTTCGCCTTCCTTCTTGGCAGGGGCATTGAAAGAGAAGGCGAGCTTGTTGTCCTTCTTGTCAGCAGGGGCGCCAAAAGAGAAGGCAGGCTTGTCCGCGGAAGCACCGAAGGAGAACGCGGGCTTCTTCTCCTCCTTCTTCTCTTCCTTCTTATCAGCGGAAGTGCCGAACGAGAAGGCGGGCTTCTTTTCCTCCTCCTTGTCGGCAGGGGCGCCAAAGGCGAAGGCGGGCTTGTTCTCCTCCTTCTTCTCTTTATCAACAGCAGGAGCGCTAAACGAGAAGGCAGGCTTGTCGGCAGGGGCGCCAAATGAGAAAGCAATAGCGGGTGTATTCTCCTCGTCCTTCTCCTCCTTCTTGTCAGCAGGAGCGCCAAAAGCAAAAGCAGGCTTCGCCTCCTTCTTCTCCTCCTTGTCGCCAGCAGGAGTACCGAATGCGAAGGCGGGCTTCTTGTCAGCAGCGGCGCCAAACGAGAATGCAAGCTTCGCCTCCTCCTTCTTGTCAGCGGGAGTGCTGAAGGAGAAGGCAGGAGTAGGCTTGTTCTCTTCCTTCTTCGCAGCGGCGCCAAACGCAAAAGCAGGAGCGGGCTTCGCCTCTTCCTTCTTATCAGCAGCGGGAACACCAAAGGCAAAGGCAGACTTCTTGTCGGCCGTGCCAAAGGCGAAAGCGGGTTTCTTCTCCTCGTCCTTGTTCTCTTCCTCCTTCTTCGCAGCAGCACCGAAGGCGAAGGCGGGCTTCTTATCCGCTGGCGCAGAGGAGAAGGCGGGCTTCTTCTCCTCGTCGGCAGCAGTGGTGCTGAAGGAGAAGGCAGACTTCTCCTCCTTCTTCTCTTCCTCCTTCTTCGCAGGCACACCGAACGAGAACGTGGGCTTGTTGTCCTTCTTATCCGCAGGAGCACCAAAGGCAAAGGTAGGCTTCTCTTCCTTCTTATCCGCAGCAGGGGTGCCAAAAGCAAAAGCAGGTTTTTTGTCCGCAGGAGCACCAAAGGCAAAGGCAGGTTTCACCTCCTCCTTCTTCTCTTCCTTGTCAGCAGCAGGAGAGCCAAACGAGAACGAAGGCTTCTTCTCAGCAGCAGGGGCGCCAAAGGCAAAAGCAGGCTTCTTGTCCGCAGCAGGAGCGACGCTCGTGGTAGGGGCAGTGGGAGCCTCCACATCCATCTTGTCAGCGGGCTTGAGCACAGCGGCAGTCTTGACTTCGGCCTCCTTCGTCTTCATCACAAAGGGAGTAACGGCGGGATGACTGGCCACTCCCGCCTTCAAGCCGCTCGAAGCGGGGTTCTGGCCCTTCTCAATCTGCTCCGCATATTCCAGGTATTCCTATGCACTAATCAACCCCAATCAGCGAGCACCTTCAAAAAGACGCTCCAGTTCGCACAAGGGTGGTTCTTCATGTGGTAGTCCACCCACTTGAAGAACTGCTTGTTCAGGTTCTCGTAACTAGAACTCATGAACAACGCCCCTTTCCCCACCTGGGACTCGACTTCTTGGTTTCTTTTGTGTCTTCCTTTTCATTTAGGGTGCTGATAATGGGAGCAAAGGAAGGGAGGTTGGCAGAGTCAACAGGCGTGTTTCCTACGCAGTGAGTGGTCTCAAGCCGATACCATACCTCTGGCAGGACGCCGAATATGCCGCAAACGTCTTCCCTCCCCAGAAGGAGCGATAGCCGGAGCGACGCTTCCGGACAGTTCGCTCTCGTCACCTCCGCTCTCCAGTTGCTCTCTCGTGAGCATTCCCTCCATCGTACCTCTCTTAGGCATTGTTACGGAATAATACTGACCGTCCCACACAGCCCTGCGTCTGCAAACAAACACAGCTGAGAACCCTCAACACTTGATGATTTAGTGCTTGAACTCGAAGACGATGTTCTTGTTCGTCAGCTTTCTGTAGATGGAAGAGAAGGCATCGGTCTTGTTCTCCACATCCTGCTGGCCCTGAGCACCAAGGAACACCTTGATCGTCTTGCCAGTCTCACGGCTGAGCGTCGTCTGCTTGCCAACGCACTCGCAAGGATAGATCAGATCGTCGATGATGGCCTCGTGCACAGAGGTCAGAGTGTGGCTGTTGGGGCGCACACCGTTGAACTTGTGAGCACGGCGGTAGGACTTGCTGAGGATGGTTCTCTGAGCAATGAACACCACGGGGCGGCCCTCGAACTTCTTCTCGAGTTCCGTGGTGAGACGGGACTGAATGAGTCTGAAGTTCTTGAAGAGCTTGCAGGGCACGAAGATGACGATGGCCTTCTTGTCGCCAGTGACCTCGACCTCCTTGACAGCGGTCATCTTGAAGGACTTGAGGGGCTCAGCAAGATCCTTGCTCTTCTTGGCGATTTCGGCAATCTCGTTAGCGACAGCGACCTCGAAGTCGTTGGCCTTGATTCCAGCGGGCTTGGTGATGAATTCCATGTTCTAGGGAAGGGGTGAGAACTGCCGCATCAAACATGGTGTCCAGCCTGGGGCCGTGGAGGGGCATCAACTTACGAGAATTACTCAAGAACTTGGGGGTTATTTGAGGACAGAAAGCCACCACACGTGGAAAGGGCCCGATTGAATTTGGGGCCTTTCTGTCCGAAGGGACCGTATACAACAAACACGGAATCGGTTGTGGCAATTCATACAACTACATGTAGCACTGCATTTTCTTCCGCTGGCAAAACAAATACAGTACTTCTTCTGGCACTGACTGTTTTTGCATTTACAACTGCACAGCAATGTGGAAGATTTCTACGATGCAAGCAGTGCAACAGGATTACGTTGGACTGGAGTGCCCTCTTTTCCCTTTTATTCTTCAGGAATTCCAGAGCCTTCTTCCGCTCTGGACGCTCGTCCCGGTTGAAACACTCTTCACAGCAGCACAAGGACGTGCATTCCCGCCCCGCTCGCAAACACTCGCAATACCTAGCCATTACACATCCCCCCACACCCATACAGTTTCAGACAGTGTGCCTTCTGACAGGAGCAGTGAATGGGGGTGTCTTCGTCGCTACTGGCGGGAAGCGAATCATCAGAACGATCCTCCTCCTGAGCGGAAGACCCTTCATCACTGTGTGCTGATGTGGGGGACTCTGGCTGAAGTGGCTTGCCTTGTACATGCGCAGAAGAAAAACGCCTCTTCGCGGAATGATCCTTCCTCAGGGGATCATGAAAAACGGTCTTCTTCGGCAAGATTTTGACAGTAAGTTGTGCCAAATCCATCTTTGCCGTGGAGTCCGTAGCATTTGCAAACGGCGGAATGCCATCAACCACTGCGGTCTTTGTCTGCGATGGTTGGGCTGCCTGCTTGGAAGCAGCGGCGTCTCCGTTGGAACTAAACTGAAAAAACTGAGGAGGGGATTGCACGGATTGCACCGGCTGAAACGGTTGGACTGCAGGTACTTCTTGAATGGGCTGAATGCAGGAAACAGCTTGCGGTAACTGCGTCTGGATAGTCTTGATTACATACGAAGGTTGATTCACAGAGCCGTAGGTTGCAGGAGACAAACCCTGAATCAGGACAGGAGTCATCATATAGGCAATTCCAGAATTGTTGGGTAAAAACGCGCTATTCATCTGAATAGGCATAATGGCGCTTGCAGGGGAAGGAATCATCGTCTTTTGCTGTGTAACATATGAAATACTTGGAAAAACGGCTGCTGTGTTACTTAGGGCCGGAAGCCCCACTTCAATTCTCTTTCCCGGATTTGTCTTCGCCTGCAATTTGTCCTGATTATGTTTACTACGCAGTGAAGGAGAGAATCCAAAGCAACGTAGATACTGGATTAGCGGGGCTCGACACACGAGATCGCTTATTCGAGGAGCTAGTAGAAGACACAGAAGTGCTTTCTGACCTGCCACCCGAATGATCTGGTAGTATGGCACTGGCTCCATACTCCTATCCATGAGAGCATCCCCGCGCACCAACTGAAGGAACAAGTACACTGTAGGATTGGCCTATCGATGGCTGTTGCGCTTTCACTACGAGTCACCAACGCCATCGACTGCAACCCGATGACTTGGATAACACACTGGGATCATAGACAGTTTGCATGCCCGCAATTCCCTGTGTGGGAATAAGATTGCTTGCGCTTCCATTAACACCAATTAGCGGCGCAATCATGGGGGTTGCACATAGGGAATAGCCAGCACTTGCTCTCCCCTAAGCATTGAATGGTCAGCGAGTATTTACATCAATAGCGATAAACGGGAGGGTTGTAACGGTCTGCGATGAGGAGGAGGACTGGTTATTCATGGTTGCACGATACTTGATTCTAACCGTGTGTAGGCACCAATTACCAACACACACCGATTAATCTGAACACAAATCTATTTCAAAAGAACCCCCGATTTTGCGGTTCGAACAAACAGCGCAAAGAACAGCTAATCCTTCTTGTAGGGCGTGACGCCGTGCTCCTTGCACCACTTCTGGTACTCGTTGTTCACCTCCTCCAGCATCTGCTTGATGGCGTTGACCACCAGCACGAAATCTACCCATCACTCCGCTCGCCAGCCTCCACGAAGGCCGTCGTCCGTGTAGAAGCAGATGGTCAGCGGCTGGCTGGAGGCCTTGACGAACACCGCATTGTCCTCCAGACTGCCCTCGCCCAGCAGTTCCAAATAGCCCCACCCGTTCGACTGTGTGAACTTCTTGTAGATGGAGTGGTTGCGGATGAACTCCCCGGTGTGGAAGCCGGCATGCGGAATGTCGACATTGATGCAGTAGCGATTGGGGTTGGACACGAACGCAGGCAGCTGGATGGGAATCTACGCGTGAGGCAAGCGGCGCGGCGCGACGGGGTAGGGCACCCGACTGCACTTGCTGAAGAAGGCGCCGATGAGGGCAATGGTGAGATTGCGACTCATCACGCGCTGGTGGCGCTGCAGCGAGAAGGCGAGCGAGGAGGCGGCCACCGGCTTGAACTCGAACCACCAGCGCGCGTTGAAGTGGATGCAAGGTGTGGAGGCGAATACACTCTTGCCCACGTAGTGCACGGGCGTGGAGGTGGCCTGGAACAATCCGTTGAAGGAGGCGGACTCCTTCTCGAACACGATGACGATCGTGCCCACGTGGACGCTCGCCGCACTACGCCTCACGCTCCTTACCGACTCTTACACGTCCTTCGCGCTCTGCGTCAGACGGAACACGCCCGTGTGCACCGCGTCGTCCAGGTCGCGACGACTCAGCTCCAGCAACACCGACTCACCGTGCACGAAGGCGCACGACGCCTCCAGCTCCGGCGCAATGGGCGGCAGGGCCACGTCCTCCTCGTCGGGCGGTGCCTGGGCGGGCTGTTGCTTCACCAGCATGCTCTGACGCATCATGAGCAGCGTCTACGCCTCATAGCGTGTTTGTATGCCCACGTTGGGGTGACGCCATACCCACACGAACAGGTCGTCGCCCATCTCCTTGTCCAGCGCCGCGCCGTCCTCCAGCTTGTCCAGCTTCACCGCGCGGTCTGCGCCTCACCCATGCACCACTCGCCCACCCTCTCTGTCGAACACCATGAAGGGCATGTGCACCACCTTCAGCCACTCCACCGTGAAGGGTCTCGTGTACTCGCGTTCGCGCTCCGCCGCCTCCTTCATCACGCACATCGCCTACGCTTCACCCGCCGCGCCGCCGCTACGTGGATCAGCTTGGAGTTCTGCGCGCTCACGAACATGTACACGTAGTTGTTCGGCTTCGTGAACGCCTGATTCAGCGCCTCCATGTGGCGCGCGGGCACCGACAGCACGCCCTTCAGGATGAAGTCCTCCAGGCGGCTCAGGTAGGGGAAGTTGAAGAAGAAGTAGGAGAAGGTCGCGTTCGGTGGGTACTGCGGGAACCCCAGCTCGTTCTCGCTGCGAAGGTCCAGCGCGGAGACTACGGCTGATGCAGCCACGAAAATGCCACTTCGGCAGTCCAGCAGCTCGTGGGAATAGACGCAGTTCTCACCGTACTGGCACTCGCCAGAAACCTCGTACGAGCGGCACTTGCTCCGGCGAATACCGGATTTCAAAATGGTCTTCTCCTAGCCTTCATCGTTTGTTTTCGGAGCACTACCTTCACATCCACAATGGATTGTTCGTTACGAGACGAAATGTCAACGGAAAACGGCAAAGCGCCGTCGTTATAGCGAATGTGTCTACGGTTCAAGGCAAAAAATAGGAATACTTATACTTGCAGTGTTTGCCGTACGGGCAAAAACCCTGTTTATAAAATAAGCACTCCCTCTACGAGATCACTCCAGACGGGAACAGCAACATCAGCCATCTTGGGAGGATGCTTCAAAGGACATCCCGGAATCGTGCAGTGGTCTCCGTACTCGCAGTCGGGCATCTTGTCCTCTTCCATCGCGTGAATGTAGGTGCACGCATCTCCCCGTTGGCATTCGTGTCGCAGCCAGTGACGGCACACTATGCGTTTCACGTTTTCTGGAGGCTACGATGAAACACTCGGATCACTCCATACCACCGTTTTTCGCTGCTGGGTATCTACATCAACCCCCGTATCAAAGGTGAAATCCAAATCGTCCATCCTCGGAAACGAATTGTGACTCTCTCTTCCGAGTCGAAAAGACTGTGGGATGATGTCTGAGTGTGCATGATATTGATTGCATTGTCCATTTTGAAAATTAAGCAGTGGGAGATGATGTTGAGTCCAAGCCATGACCATGCGTTAATAGCATTACGAGCTCATTCACAAGCATAATAGAGTCGCAATGGAAACATGCAGTGGTAAAACAAACAGCAAGGGACGGTAAAGGAATAAGACTAACAACAACGCAAATTACAACTTCATATCAGGCTTCTGAGTCAGCAAGCAGCCATAGCGCTCCTTGCAGGTCACTCTTTCCCGGGAATACTTGTCATCGGGGGAGAAACGAGCTACGAATCAGCAGGATGGAAAATGGAGATTACCAGGATGGGCCGAAAAGGTAGCCATTCCGCTAGGGCTCTCTCTCTACACGCGTCACAGAACACTCAGCACATCAAACCTTCAGAGTGTACACTCTCTTTCCGTCTTCTCCGAGGTAGTAGTAAAGATGCATACTCTAATCCCTTTCGGTAAGTGGATATTTGGTTATTGAATGAGTAGCAGAGGCGAAGGACCCGATTAGCATCCCTGTCTATGCAAATCGGTAATGGTAAGGGAGGTATTATATATTCGGGTCCATCACTGAATACGCATCATATAGGTGGTTTGAAATGGCAATCCGGCGTTTATTGGAATTGACAGGGTTGTAGGAATCTGTGGATTGCGTTTTGATGAGAATGATCATTTGTGTGTGTTTACTGAATCTCATGTTTTATTCAGTCACTTTGCACTTTTGATCTCGCCTTTGTTCTATCAAAACCACTGTTCTGAGGTGACGAGTGAATAACCCCAATCCCACATGCAATCGTTACCTTATCATCATTTGAATCCATACTTCAACCGAAATAAGGTAATCATTGCTATATGAGCACATCATCACCATTCATTCTTCTACACGGTCCATTCACCTATCCTCCATCCACACATCCAATTCAGCAACAAACTCAAACCATTGGAAGTGGAATTGCAAAATCGTCCCTATTTTTGCATCTCTTTTCGTTGCCACAAATAGGCAGAGATGGCTAAGCAAAAGAGTGCTCCTTTCCATTCCAATCGCATAATGCGTAGGAGTGAAGAAGAACCAAAACATTCCGGTGGAGGAGGAAGCCATTCAGAACAACAAGAAATCGGTGAAGAGACAAAGCGAGGAAATTTCAGATGTACATAACACACCACATTCGTTACATTTAGAAGGAAGAGGAGGAGAAGGTGGTGGCCACGGAGGAAATGGAGCAGCCATCCAACGAAGTGGACCCTGTGGGTGTTACCACCCTACTCTAATGCATAGAAGGAGGAAGAATCCGTTGAGAATGACACACCCGCAAATGCGGAGAAGGAAGAGAGTTTTAACCATTCCCAGATGTAACTGCATAGAGGATCCCGAGAACAGTGAGTTCTTCTCGAACATTCCCTTTTCCTCGCTGGATTTGAGCGGTGCGTCCTCGCTCCGTGCGTAATGCGTAGAGAAGACGATGCAGGTCCTTGAGGAGATGAAGTTCAAGACCATGACCCCCATCCAGGCCAAAGCCATTCCCGCTCTGCTGGCCGGCAAGGATGTCCTCGGTTCTGCCAAGTTTCGTTTCCTACCATCCTTCACCCTAGGACGGGTTCCGGCAAGACGCTGGCATTCGTCATTCCCGTGATCGAGCTGCTGTCGCGACTGAAGTGGAAGCAGCGCCAGGGCACCGGCGCGATCATCATCTCGCCCACGCGCGAGCTGGCGCTGCAGACCTTCGGCGTGGTGTCGCAGCTGGCGGAGGCGCACAACCTGACCCACGGTCTGATCATGGGCGGCGCGAACCGCAAGACGGAGGAGACGAAGCTGGTGAAGGGCCTGTCGATCGTGGTGGCGACGCCCGGACGGCTGCTGGACCACCTGCAGAACACGAAGGGCTTCACGTACGAGAACCTGCAGTGCCTGGTGATCGACGAGGCGGACCGCATCCTGCAGATCGGCTTCGAGGAGGACATGAAGAGCATCGTGAAGCTGCTGCCGAAGAAGCGGCAGACCATGCTCTTCTCTGCCACGCAGGACAAGAACGTGCAGGGACTGGCGCGCCTGTCGCTGTCGGTGGGTGATGGGAGTGGCGGTGAGGCGCAGGAGAACCCGGTGTACGTGGGCGTGCACGACGAGTGCAAGGAGGCGACGGTGGACCGGCTGGAGCAGGGCTACGTGGTGTGCACGAGCGACCAGCGCTTCCTGTTGCTGTACACCTTCCTGAAGAAGAACTACCTGAAGAAGAAGATCATGTAGGCGCGGCGGCGCGGGCTGAGGCGCAGGGTGTTCTTCTCCAGCTGCAACTCCGTGCAGTACCACGCGGAGTTGCTGAACTACATCGACATCCCCGTGATGAGCATCCACGGCAAGCAGAAGCAGCAGCGCCGCACAGCCGTCTTCCTCGAGTTCGTCAACGCCAAGACCGGCGTGCTGCTCTGCACCGACGTCGCCGCGCGTGGCCTGGACATCCCCGCCGTGGACTGGATCCTGCAGTATGACCCCCCAGACGACCCCAAGGAGTACATCCACCGCGTCGGCCGAACCGCGCGCGGCGAGAGTGGCGCGGGCCGTGCGCTGCTGTTCCTGCTGCCGGAGGTGAGTGCGATAGTGCCGCGTTAGGCGTAGGAGGTGGCGTTCCTGAAGTACCTGCGCGCGGCGAAGGTGGCGCTGAACGAGTACGCGTTCCCCGAGAAGAAGGTGGCGAACATCCAGTCGCAGCTGACGAAGCTGGTGTCGCGCAACTACTACCTGAACAAGTCGGCGCGCGACGCGTACCGCTCGTACATCATGGCGTACGCCAGCCACAGTCTGAAGGACATCTTCAACGTGAACAAGCTGGACCTGAAGGCCGTGGCGCGCGGCTTTGGCTTCGAGGTGCCGCCGATGATCAACATGGCCTTCGTGAAGAACAGCGGGAAGAACACGCGGGAGAACACGAAGAGAGGGAAGGGCTTCGCCGACAAGAGACAGAAGAAGGATGATAGACAGTTTAGCCGATAATCGTTGTTTAGCGCGTGTTTGGTACAAACAGGAGAGTCCTTATACATTTTGCTCCGCAGGAAACTGGCGTGGAGGGGGAGGGAAGTGACGATGAAAAACAGAAAAGAAAGGAACTACGCTTGAGCGGCTCGCACCCGTCTTTACCTGCAATGATGAACACCACAGAAGGAGAGCCCCGTTTCCCTGCACGCCACAGTACATGCAAGCGACTACTCATCAACACACCTCGTCAACGATACAAAGCGAGACGAAAAAGCACACGAGCAGAGGACGCATCAGCTTGCGATCCACCAGGATTTCCAGCTCCATTCCTCCGTACTGCAGCACCAAACCCGTCACTCCGAAAAGAAACCCCAAGTCCGTCCACATGGCGTACCACACACCCCGCTCAGACACCTATCATCAATGGAAAGCCCAAATCCCACCCGGTAAAGATAGAAGTAAAAGGCCACAAAAAAGCACACAGATGAGAGCAGGAAAGAAAAAAAGCTAAGAATGGATGAAAGAACTCTATGATTCATCAAAGTCCTGAGTCCCTACGAATTGTCCTTTCGGTTCACATCTTCCTCACGTTGTTTCCCTCCTTCAGTCACCTCCGATGGATCATAGTTGGGAATAAGCTCGTATGCATTCTCCGCCTTTGATTCCGTCTATGAACTAAGCGGTGGAAACCCCATCTCCCACAATGTTTATCCAACTATCACGCTGCATGGTTCAAGGAAACAAAGGAATAAATGACAATTCTACTTAAACGCAATGGACGCACTCACTCCGCGCGTTCCCTCCTCCGACAGCTTCACCTCCGAGTGGACCTCCGCCGAACCGATCGAGGACAAGTCGGGGATGTTCACGATCTTCTCGATCTGCTCGTCAATCGACTCGCCCGCACTCGTCTCCACACTCTTCGCACTTTCAACCTTCAACGCCTCCTTCTCACTCCCCACCTTGCGACACGCTCGCAACTCGCCCTCTCTACTCCTCATCCTCTCTTCCTTCTCCCTACCTGTCAATGTACTCGATATAACACATCGGCGCTTTGTCCCCATCGCGATATCCGCATCGCATAATGCGCGTGTATCCTCCATTGCGGTCTCTATCCATCACAACACTCTTTTGCAATCCACTTGTAGCGATTCGCAAGAACGTCGAAGAGACGATCCATTGCCTCCTTCGTCTGCACAGTGATCGCAGCGCGCTGGTATGCCTTCTTGTCTCCTGTCGATGACTCCCCATCCCCATCACACACCGCTTTTCGCCAACGTGACCATCTGCTCCGCAACTCTCCGCAGTTCCTTCGCGCGAGGAACGGTCGTGCGTATCCGGTCGTGCTCAATCAGCGAGGTCGTCATGTTCCTGCTCATCACCAAGCACCCCTCCACTCACCGAAGCATCGCCGTGCGGTGCGACGTCTTGCGTCCCAACTTGCGGAAGTTCACTCTGTGCTTCATTCCCACACGAGAAGACTATTCTGTCCAACAAACACTCCAAATCGTCTCGATATCGTTGATTTGCTTTATCAGGTCTCCCAGCGTCTCCATCCTCTCCTTCTTCTCACTCGCCACTCTTCGGGGGAAGACAATCACTCCATCTCGCACCACCCAGTTTCCATGGGCCTCCTCGATGTGACATAAAACCTCCTCCAAGGACCCTTTCCAGTTCACTGTTCGGCAGAAATCCTCCACACTCAACTCACGGTACGATTCCTCGATACAGCTCTCGATGTCGTCCCGAATCGACTCCACCAAGCCCGCCATCAGGTACGAAAAGAGCGGGTGGGGAAGCAGCTGCATATACTCCTGAATCTTGTTGTATCGCCCAGTCGTCAGATAGCCCTCGATGTGCACAGAGAATTGGATCAGCGGGTTCTCCATGTCCGCGTCCGAAATGCGCTCCAACTACGCCTCAGTCACACGCAACACACGCACTTCGGCGTGGAACGAGGACAAATCCCTCGACACGAGCAGGTAGAGAAGGTGCAGTGCTTCGACCACCAGTTGCCTCTCTCTGTCGGGATCTTGCGGACACAGCGATTTGTACATCTCAATCATGCTCTCCAGCTCTTCTGGCATCATCTGCACGGCAATCTCAACGCAGCGCTCCAAGAACTGTGCTAGGAGGTGAGAACGGACAAGAAGCAGCGGATACCCACTTCGTTCGCATTGCTATATTGTGTGAGAATTGTAATCTACAACCATGAGAAGAAACAGCCATTCTTCACTTTGGCTTCATTCACGACCTGCTTGATGGCCTCCCTGTTTCCACTCGCAGCGGCAGCGTTGAGACGCTCCAGATGGGATTGAAGACTCATTCAGAGAACAAACACACGCTAAACATGCACGTTAATCCTCCACTCTCACGCCCACCAGCTTCTGGTAGAGACCCATGAAGCGCAGCTCCTTTCGCCACTTGAACTTCTTCACCAGCTCGGGGTCGCCCAGCTCGGTGATCTGGTGGTTCCACACGGTGAACGCCAGAGGCTCCAGCAGCCAGTACACGATGGGCATCATGTATCTCCACGGGCTGTACCACGCGGGCTTGTGGTACTCGATGAAGATGGCCTTGCCGCCCACGGGCACAGACATCATGATTCTGTCAATCACCTTGCGCTTCGTGTCATCGGGCACCTCGTGCAGCAGCAGGAAGGACAGCCTACTCATTATTATCTTCGCTCACTCCTACGCAGCGTCGTACTGCTTGTCCTCCTCAGGATGGTGCGTCGCCGCATCCTCCAGAATGCATCCACCGTGGCACGGGTACTTTGACATCTTGCGGTTGCAGGAGGCCACCTGAATCGGCATGATATCGCAGCAGTTGTACGTTCCCTCCGGTCCCAGCTTCTTTGACACCGTAGCGATCAGCTTGCCGTACGTGCTACCGCACTGCAGCAGCTTCTGACCGGGCTTCAGCTCGGAACACACCATGTTGGCGAGGGGCTGGAAGTACCCGAACAGAATCGTCTGCACCACAGCCTGGCGGTCCAGCATCTTCACGTTCTTCGGCTTCACGTAGCACCACGTGTAGATCTTCTCCATATAGTCGGGCACGCGATAGTCCGCGGGCACAGGGCGCTGCTCCTTCGTGTACACCACAGAAGCAACCTGCTGCACAGCTACACGCTCAGAAGCCAACCACCAGCGAACTACACGGAACGCTCTTATTCAGCATTGCCTTCAGGCCATTGAGAGCCACCGGAGCAGTTCTTTTCGATAAGGTGCGAAGACTGAACATGGGGTATCGGAATGTGGAGATATTGCGAAATGGAGTCCGCCCCGACGAGTGCTCCATTCCCGCGGTTCGCGTCTTGTCATTCCCCGCCCAAATCCCATTCCATGGACACGCAGGAAGAAGGGATCACACCCCTTCACGACCCAAACTACGACTATTACTCCATAGACAACATTTTGGAGGAGGATGTTCTCTTGAAGGTGAAGACTGTGTCGTCCATTCCACATGCATCCAGTCTCCGAGAGAGCGATGAGAGCGGAGTGATTCCCGCCGAAACGGAGATTGAGCTTCCCGGGTGGATTGCGATTCCTCTCCTGCGCAACCATTACGTGGAACTCGTGGAGCCCAAACAGTTCGGTTCCCAGTTCTTGTACTCCGTGCTGGGCTTTTTTCACAAGTAGGACGCAGCTGTGGGCAGAGCCTACGGCAGTGAACATCCGATTCAAATGCCCATCGTTCTATGAGTTGGGTTCGCGATATGCGCAACTGACCCAGAATCCCTCTCTCCTGATTCTCCTTCTCCGGTGTGTTTTCCTATTCGATGTGATGGGTAGAACCTTCTTAGATCGTTCGCAGATGATTTCGCGTGTTGCCAACTCCAAGTTTGACAAGGACAACACGGACATGCTGCTGCGTCTCACAGAGTGCTAGTGGAGTGAGTAATTGACGGGTAGTAGTGAGCAGCTCCTGTTCCAACGCTTCGTGAGCGATGTGAGGGAGGAGAGGCGGTGGTGGTCGGCGAAGCTGTCGGACAGCAGCTACACGAATGACCAGTTTGTGGCGAAGCGAAGCCGCACATCCAGTCTTGTACCCTAATGTTCTGGTTTGTTGATCAAACACGCGGCTAAACTACAGAATTCACAGGTGCGGGGTTACTTCTCACAGTTGGCATCTACAGCTGAGAGGCGCGAGGAGGACGCACTCGAATACTTCAGCAGCGTCTCGATCAGATCCACGTGCGTGAGGACCATTCTCCGGCAGCAGTAGCGCTTCAGACCGAGCTTATCCAGAGCGGTTCTATGGATATTAGAAAAAGACGAGGAGAGTACGCAGCGTCCATATTCTCATCCTCGAGGTAATGCAGGTACGCTTCCCACTTATTACCCACAACCTTGAAATGAGGGATGGATCGGATTCGGATACCTTTCCACAAGTGAAGCAACGAACTGGAATGATCATACGGGTCAAGAATAGTGAGAATGGGCTTTGGAAGAGAGACGTGGATTGGAATTGTGGGGGTATGGGGGATGTGAATTGAAGGGCATTCTATTGCAAATTGAATTGTCTCTTTTGTTGCAGTCGAAGTGGGAGTGAAACAAACAAACTCCTACCAGCCTCTCTTATTCAAGAGTTTCTCAAAACCGCCAGAGTCTACAAGTGAACAGAATAGAAGGCAGTTACTATATACTGTCCTATCTTTCAATTGCTCGAATGCCAAAGGGAGATCAACTGTCTTCACCGAAGACAATCCTACTCCTTCACTCTTATAGTGTGCCCCCACCCTGTAGCATACAATAGAAGACAAATCGGAAAGTGTTGCTGCCCTCTTCTTGATGATCGGTGGTGATGGTCTTCAGCTTCGGTAATCCTACAGATTGATTCTTCTCACTGAGGCAAACCGACCATAATCAAGGTGCCACTGTTCCGGTTACTAAAACCAAAGGCGTCACAGCCAAACTGGAGAGTGGTTAGTTCCGGGAGATCTGATAATCACTTCACCATCAACGAACCCACTCTCAAAGCGAGCAGATAAACAGTCCCTGCAGACATCTCTTCCAAAGACAGCGCGGGTCAAACTGGGCAGGTCTACGGGTGATACTCGTTTCTATTACTCACTCTTCAGTTCCATATACCCATTCTGAAAGCTGCTAGCTAGGTGGTAGAACCGCGATTCACCCATTCGTATTTCCTTCAAAGACTCATTGTCCTCAATTAGACACATCGTTCCACTAATGAAGGAACCCTGACCGATCACCAGCTCCTTCACTACATTGCAGTTCTTCAGCGTGAACTCGCAGCGCCTTGATTCCATGCAGTTTTCTCCAATCGTCACTTTCTCCAGCTCATCCAAGTCGCAAATCTGAACCGACACTGCGTTCCTAAAGCTGTAGTTCCCAACGAGAATCGATTTCAGCTTTTTGAACTCAGAGAAATCGAGATCAACGTATTTGCTGTCGTTGCCACACCCACTGTCCACAATGATCTCCTCGATCTCTCTGGAAATGCTCTTCCACTCTTCTTCGGAGTGGATGTTGGCATTGGGGTTGGGAATGGGAAGAGAGACGTACTGCTCGAGGACGCCGACATCTAGGATGAGAATCCAGAAGAAGGGCTACTGGAGATGTGCCAGTCTTCAAGGTTGCAGAAGGCGGCTGGGAAGTTGAAGGTAGTAAGCGACGGCATGTCTATCCTTTAGCCGGAGCAACGGAACGAACTCTCGAGGGTTACGTGTTCGACCCATCGGAACGAGTCGCTCTGCTCATTGGTGGTGGTTAGCGTAGTGAGTTTGGGCAGGTCTATGCATCATGCCATCCACTCAAAGACACTTCGCATGATGAGGGTGTTATCCTCAAAACCAAACATACAAGTATGATCTCCACACTGAATCGAAGTCAGTTCAGGCAAGTCTATATCGTCAATCTCTTCTCATTTCACTCACTATCAAACACAACGCGGGAGCAGCACATGAGAGCGCCCTCTCCGATCTTTACAGTCTCCAGTTTGGGCAAGTCTATTCCTCATTACGCTCCAACACGCAACACCCTTCACGACCAACTCGCCATGATAGAAGGACTCATCGTAATTATATAACTCTCCGATCACAATCTCTTTCAGCATGGCATTGCTTTCAATTACGCATGACACATAGGATACAAATGCTCCATCTCCAATTCTCAGAGAAGAGAGCACAGGACAGTCCCTCACACAAAAGGAACCCTTGACGCTGAATATATGACAGAGAAAGAGTGCTCGTTCCA
>OIWT01002525.1_pt1 | contig 18680 bp, 26 predicted proteins | sample 1587701 | NCBI WGS metagenome assembly OIWT01 (sample SAMEA3888904, study PRJEB22519) | human gut metagenome | biome: human gut; feature: human-associated habitat; material: faeces | place: Denmark | collected 2009
CGAGAAGGCGATGAAGACGCCCGCTGAGATGTACTCCGCTGAGTGTGTGAATGAGCTGACGATGTCGTTTATGAAGAAGTGCGGCCACGCTGCGCCTCTGGGTGCTTCTGTGGACAATGTGCTGAGAAACATCTGCCTGCCTGGAGTGAGCGTTCCCAACGTCGATTTTGATGCCATTTGTCTCTAAGTCGTTGTTGTTTGTTTATAATACTCGTTGCTGTCAATAGAAGGTCATGAGTGGAATAGTAATGGGTTTGTGTTGCCTATTCAGAATCCACTTGTTCTTGGATTCATTATATGTGATATGAATTGGAATGGAGATCGAGAGCGGTTAGAAGGACGAGATCAGACGTAGAAGGATAACTGAGGGGATGAAGAATAGAGAGAGTATTGAATCATGTAGCACCTCAAGTCCACTAGTTACCGGAGAAAATATGAAAACCCACACCAAATCAGAGAGATTCTTGATCGTCCATAAGGATGAAGATATCAAATTGATTACTTCAAGGATTGAACGGCTCTATGTGAAGAATGGCGTGTTCAGAATGAAGGGAGTGGATGACTGGGGATTTGGTGAATTGCCGGCGTTGGAGGAATTCGTGATTGGAAACGAATGTTTTCCGTTTGTGAGGGATTTCAGGCTGGTGGGATTGAAGAACTTGAAGAAGCTGGAGATTGGCAAGAAGTGCTTCTCTGAAATGAAGGGCGGGATGTTTGAAGTGAAGAACTGCGATCGGATTCGCAGTGTTCGCATTGGAGATGGGTGTTTTGTGAATGAGGCGTTCATCACTTTTGAGAGTGTGAAGAGGGTTTGGAACATCATGAGTAGATCTACCCGAACTGGAATCGATTGTTCTGGGAGAGAGCGTGTTTTTGGAGGGAAAGAAGCTGGTGATGCGAAGCAGGGCATGCGGTGTGAAATGATGCGTAGACTTGAACACGCTGAGAGAATGTCGAGGAAAGAAGGGTGTTTTCGAGAATGTGTTGGAAGGGGAGTTCGTGGGCATGCCGCAACTAGCAACTTGTTTCCTTCCCACTGCATTCAGGCGTGTTAAGAATGTGCGAATGGAGAATGCAGGAAGGCTGGAAGAAGTGAACGCGTTGAAACAACGAGATCCTTCATTCCGTTTGGAGGACGAGAACACAGCAGTGATCCGGTACGAGATGGACATGGCAAGAGTGGATTGTCGATGCGAGAAGATTGTGATCGCCGACGCGTGCTGCGGAAAAGCCGATTTGGGCGTGGTGAACTTCGCACGGTTTGCGAGCATGAAGGAACTGTGTGTGGGGAACAGGTGCTTTACAAACGCTACGGGGCTGTGTTTGGTGGGATTGCCTGCGTTGGAGAGCGTGATGATTGGCTCCTGCTGCTTCTTGGCGGAGGCTTGCCAGTGTATCGTGAGAGAGTGTGAGCAGTTGAAGGAAGTGAGGATTGGCGATGGTGCCTTCAACCGTGGTTCCGTGTGTGAGATCGAGCATGTGCCGGCTTTGGAGATGATTGAGGTGGGCTGTGGTGCCTTCCTGTCCGTGTCCAGAGTGGCGTTCGAGGGTGTTTGCAGAGTGGTGAGTGTGATGGGTAGATTTGCCTCGACTACGATCCCTCGCTTTTGGCTGCGATGTCTTCTTCGACTGCCATCATGTAGTGTTTGAGAGTGAGTTCTATAAAGGAAGAATGACGAATGGATTTGCCAAAACTGACGTCGATTGATGTGGGCGACAGTGCATTTGCATGGTCTTCTCTCACTCTGAAGAGTCAATCCCTAAACATAGAATGAGGAATAGACTTACCAAGTCTAAAGACGTTTGGCGGCAGTGATGCGGGGTGTTCCTTCTTGTATGCGTATTCCATCATTCTGGAGGGTTGCTGATTATGAGTTTAGTGTTTCGTAGGGCTGCCGAAACTGAAAACGGTTCTGCTTCCCAAGGATAGTTTCAGTAATCGAAAGGGAGTGAGCATTCGGAGTACAGAGCACTTTTTCCTACTCAGCGATAGATCCCGGAGCCTTTTCCCGTTTCTTTGAATGCTCTCCTTGTTTCATAAACGCGATTCATCAGAGGCAAGGGCCCACAAATTCGGATCCTCGCCACTCTCTTTCGTCCATTTTCTCCCATTCCAGGAGACGAAACGCACATTCAAACCGTGATTCATGTCGGCCCGCCAGTTGGCAAGACTACGTGCTCTTGTGGAGGAGAAGAAACGGCAGGAAGAAGAAGCGACGAACGAGGCGGAGGAAGAGGATGAAGAGGTCGAGGAGAAGCCGCACGTGTCGTTTTCGGTGTGGGGTACCCGGACCCTGTGATTGTTAGGCATTTGACATTTCGGATGATGACGATGATTCAGAATCAGAGAGTACGGAAGAGGAGGAAGAAACGAGTTCCGAGGAAGAGGAGAGTGCTCCTGCCGAAAGCAAGGAGGAAAAGCCGGTGGATGATATGGCCTATCTTGATCAGATCATTGCGGAATCAGGACACGAACAGAAGGAAGAGCGCAAGGCAACCAGAGTGGGAGATAGCATGTACGTGGACTTGGGAGAGGTGCTGTCTATCAACACGAAGTCGTGTCTTGGTTGCGTATGAACTGTAGGAAGCTGAATGACGAGGAAGAGAGCAATGCCAAGTTCGGCGTGAACGAAGCGAATGACGCGGGCGGCCGTGGCCAACGTGCCCGTCAGCGCCAGCAGCGCCGCTTGGCAGGAACGTACGCCTTCTCTGGCGAATTGACTCTAGACCGCAATCCTCTCTGTTTGTGATCCCTTCCCCCTCGAACGTGCGTCCTCCATCGATCGTGGGCGGTGGGTACAGCATCGACATCGTGGACGCGCCATTCAATTTCGACAAGGGCAGTCTGGTTCACCTTGATAACCAAGCGACGTTCTATTCACTGAACATGTCAAAGGAGTACGAGCACTTGATGGAGGAGTACCAGACCTACAAGTCCGGGTACATATCACAAGACATGACCCAATTGGCCTTCGAGTTTTACAGAAAACACCCCTATTCTTTACAAGTGTCGTTTGATGTGCGTTTGAGGAGCGGGCTTGAAACTAGATTTGTAAGATGATGGTGATGTACAAAGACTCGGATCAAATCCTCTTTTTCCTTCGCCAGTGGGAGAAGGTGGTGGTGTGAAGAGTAGGTGTTTGTTCCTGATCGAGAAGGCCGCGGGAATTCGCTTCAAATGGGGAAGTGGCAACATGCGTGTGCTCTATTCCGAAGACAACAACAAGTTGACACAAATCGGGGCTTTTATTCACAGGATCCTATTCGATGTGTTTGCTCTCTACGTTCACATGGCGATTCGCAAAGCTTGCTACGAAACTGCTCTGAACTCTTCTCTTCTTCTCTTCTCCTTCTTCCCACAAGGCGACCCCACAGGCCAGCTTCTTCTAATCCCTTATCTCGCCCTGACAACCCATCACTACACTCTGATCGAACAGATGATGGAATCGGGTCTGGCGATTGGGACGCTCCTTCTCGGTATGCTCCCGAATTGGTCGTTTGATTACGGTCTCGCCCTGTATCGCCAGAACAAGGAAGGCGCGCGCGAGCAGATCAAAGCCAGTCTGCGGAGGTGGCCCCAAGTTCTTCGCATGCTCGCAGAGACGGCGGTTTGCGTGGGTGTGTGGAGTGATGAGTAGAAGGTGTCTCTGTTCGTGCCGAGCGAGATGAAAGAGAGTGCGTTCTACAACCACCGTTCCGACGTGGACGTGGTGGAGATGATGGTGGAGGTGTTTGTGCATCGTGAAGTGCAATTGTGGTCATCCAGCGAGATATGGACCCTAATGACAGAGTGTTATCGGGACATGATGTCGGAAGGGACTGCGGCGGAGTTCGAGGAGGAGCAAGAGGAGTTGAAGGGACAGTACGAGGCGGCTGCGGACTTCTTCAACACGGTGAGTGCTACGACAGGAATCGAGGACTTTTTGTTCACCGTGGATCCGAATAGTTGGGGTGTGAGGGGGGCGTGAGGAATAGACTTCACGGACGATTTGCCGGAGTACAACATCGACGATATTGTGGCCGGGGCGCAGAGACAGCAGTTGGAGGCGCAGTTGGAGGAGCAACTGAACGGTTTGCGAGTGAATCACAATGTGCCCGTGGACCACGACCTGTTCCGCCTGTTCTTCGAGGCGTTGAATCCGAACATGAATGTGAACGAGTTGAACGATGACGACGTGGCGGCGCTGCAGGAGCAGATGAACGAGATTCTGGACGGAGGGCACCTGCCGGATCAGGAGGGCGAAGGCGAGTGGCAGCAGGATTGGAATAGTGACGAGGAGTGGCTTGTTTGTTCATCATACAGGGATTGATCTTCTGAGGATTGGAGGAGTGACTTGTCTATCATGCAGGGATAACAGTGGAGTTGGAGAGCACTGCACCAACAGATTATCTTGAGAGCACATGTGAGTGATTGCAAGGCAGGAATAAAAAGCCGCTTCTCTCACAAAAGAGAGTGCAACAAACACGTCTACACGTCCAGCTTCTTAGCCACGGTCTGAACACGGTTCATGAGCAGCGTTCCATTCACGAGGATCTGGTCATAGAGCGAGTTCAGCGATGTGACAGACTGCATCTCGACCGTGTTGTTCATCTAGGCCTCACGCCTCCTCCCTCCCCACACCCGATCAATCTTGGCGTGAATCTGTCCATCGCTGATAAAGTGCGCCAACTCGCTGTTGATGAACTCTGTCGACACGCCGAAGCTCTCCGCCATGGACTGCAACGTGCAGCTACGCATCATCCCCACACACTTTTCCCGCCATTTGAAACTGTCCAGAAACTGCTGGTATGCGCGCAGCCGCAAAACCCCGATCACGAAGGCAGCGTGCGGGCGGACGTACGGGTCCTTCTTCAGAATCTCCTCCAACTGGAGAAGACTCTGGAAGAACTCGTGGTACAGGCACTCGTCGAAGGAGCGGAGAAGGCGCTGCAAAACCGGCATCTCCAGAAGGGCGATCTCGACGTCCGACACCTCCACCAGGTACTTCTTGATGGCGCTGCGCGGCAGGCACATGATGGCAGAAATCACGGCGTATTTGACCAGGTCGTTGAGCGAGAAAACAGAGAAGGAAGTGAAGGTGGGAATTGCCTTCGTGTACAAATCGGCCACTTTGGCGAAGTCCTTGGAAATCATGGCGTACACGCCAGAGTAGATCTAGTTATGAGGCGAGGGAAGAGGAGCCACGTTCAGGCGATTGCGATGATCCCAATCGCCGGAGTCTTCCACCATCTTCTGGACCGTGCGCAGCGTGTCCGCGTACTCCTTGATGTTCTGGTTGAACAGGTAGGAGTCGAGGATGAACATCCAGATGTCCATCTTCATGTTGGAAGACATCTTGTAATCCAGGCACTTCTTGTACGTGTCTACGGCGTTCTTGATATCTCCAATCTCGTAGTAGTAGTGTGCCTACCCATGAATGACGGGAGCAGTTTGCACAAGAGAGAGCAAGAGGTCCAGGATGTCGTCCTCGCTCCCGTTCTTCTTCATTTCGTCAATCCGGTCCGTCTTCTCCTTTATCACTTCGTCATTCACGGTCTTCATTTGATTGAATAGCTCGTTGTCCATAGTATATCCGAAATGCGTGCAGAGATCACGGTAGTAGGGAGCCATGTTGTGTAGCTTCACGCTCTGGAGTAATTGGTCCTGGAGCGTCTGGTTTGTTCGGTCGATTGTGACGTTGAACGCCAGGATCGATATCTGCATGGTTTCACCTCTCTTTTTCTCCTTCTCGTAGCTAATCCTCAGAACACCCTCCTCTCCTCTACGGGTCCCAGGCCTCCATAGCAACAGTCGGTGAACTCATAGCAGGGATTCAACGCGTAACAGAAAGAACAAAGTGACAGACAACCGAAATGGCCCCCGCTTTTGGCAATCAAAGGGAAGAAGCAATCCGGTCAGAATCGAATCGATACAGTGCAGTAGGAGTCATGTCGTCTGTTGCCGATATGGAGAAGAAAATGGAGGAGTTGGAGAAGAGAATGGACACCATCGAGGTGGGGAGTCCGATTTCTGCGTGACGAAATAGGAAATGGAAAAGTCGCAGGCCTGCGGTGATGCGGAGGAATTGAAAAAGGAAAACGAAGCTGTAGGCCATTCTATTCGTGTTGCTGATGGAATAGCTTCGCGCTGAGAACGAGGAACTGAAGATAAAGCTGGAGAAGGACGAGTACCGCATCAAGCACCTCATCCGCTCCCTCGAGGAGGAGGAGAAGAAGGAGGAAGTGATCGAAAGACTGAACTACCGCATCCGCACGCTGGTCCGCTCGCTCAACGTGGCGGAGGGCAGACCGTGCCTTTTCCAGTTGTCATGTCATGAGTAGTGCGAATGAGGATCTGAAGGCGCTTCCTGCGAGCGCAAAGCCCAAGGTGGAGGAGTCCGATCCTTTCTGGGGAGTGGACCTGGTTGTTGGCCGCATCGTGAAGGCATGGAAGCATGAGAAGGCGGATAAGCTGATTTGTGAGGTCATCGACTGCGGAGAGGCCTTCGGTGGAGAGAGAAAGATCGCCTCCGGCCTGTTCCTGTTCTATCGTCCTGAGGATCTCGAGGTGCGATTCTTAGATAAGAATAACAGAATAGGGAAAGCTGGTGGTTGTGGTGGCCAACCTGAAGGAGAAGCCCCTGGTGGGCTATCCTAGCCATGGCATGGTGCTGTGCGCCTGCAAGGAGGATCACTCCGCCGTCCAGGTCCCTTCTTCTCCAGCTTCTTAGGCGTAGGTTCTGGAGCCGCCTGAGGACGCCGTTCCCGGAATGAAGATCACGCTGGAGGGACTGCCCGCCTCGACGGAGGCCACAAAGGAAATCAACCTGCGCTCAAAGAGCAACAAGTGGGATGCTGCGCAGCCCGTAGTCTGTTTATGTGGGGGTTGAGGAGTAGGAGCTGCGTGTGGACGCGAACGGCGAAGCCGTGTACAAGGGCTACTACCTGACGGTGAACGGAAAGCACCTGAAGGCTGCTTCCCTGACCGATGTGCCTCTTTCATAAACGCTTCCTTTGGACTGTTTCTTGAAACAAACGAAGCAAATCAGGAGTTTTATTTCGCCATAGGATCATTCAGTAGCTTAATGGTACTAGGAGGTTACGGGGAGCCACAGACAGCCTTACGTGAACGAATCCGATCTTAGGAGCCTGCTCGCGGAAGCAGCGTCTGCACAGGAACAGATCGTACTTTCTAATGAGACCACGGCGGTTACCGCAAGCACGGCTATGCATAAGAGGTGAACATAGAAAAAGAAGTACCAGCAGCGAGAACCGGGACCAAATTCACGAGGATGAGTGTAATCAAGACTGGGCATGCTTCTACTCACGCGGTTAGTCCAACGGGCTCGCTCCAACTCATAAACAGCAACCTACCTCAAATCGAGACGAAGAAAATTCCTTTTGTCCTCCCAAAACAACCATTCCATAGCGCGCGTTCAGTGATCGGTTCTCCTTTTCCATCAAGGATCGATCACTGTACGCTCCCTGCATAGTGATGCTTCCTAATCAACTCCATCGCGACGGATGTGTAGAAAACAAACACAGGAGGAGGGCTTTTCTTCTTCCAGGATGCGCTGCGTTGTAATCCACGACGCGCGAGCAATCACAGGTGGTTTCCCGTGTTCCCGAATGAAGTCCCGAATGTAGGCTAGCGACAGCGAGTCGTGACTGTAGCCCGTCCCCAAGTCCCTTCCCACTTCTTCTGACAAGGACTGCATGGCTCGATCGCGCTCAACCTATCCCTCAGCACAGAAGCAATCAGTCACCTTCGCGATCACAGAGGCAGCAGCCACACAGGGATATGTATCGTCCGCATGATGCTCGCAAAGAACATCGATATCCGGAAAGAGGCGGGAAGCCTCCGTTTGGAGGCGGTTGTTCTTGCTGACAAAGGCGTCAATGATCACGGCGTCCACTTCCGCGTCCTGAAATCGCTTCAGCAAGTCAAATATATGGTTTTCTTCAATCCGGTTCATCGACAGTCCCATCTTCCGCTTCTTGTCGATGCTCAATGACGACATATGCACAGAGTAGCTCCGAATTGCCTTCTCCAAAATGAGGTCATACGTTTGGAACCGCTTTTGCGGCGTCATCTGCTTAGAATCGCGAACTCCGTGGCTCTTCAACAGTTCCTCGTCTTCCTTATCCAACAGGACTGCTGAGATCACCAAGGGTCCTAACACTGCTCCTCTACCTGCTTCATCCACTCCCACTCGCAATACGGAAAAGGCTCTCTTCCAACGCAGTGACGAGTATCGGACCCTCCTCTCCATCATTTCTATTGTGCTCAATAGCATGGATGGGAGTGGGGATGACAATGAGTGTGGGACTATTCAGTTGTTTCCATTTGCAATGGGATTGTCTTTGCAAGAGTGATTCTAGAATGGAGGGGTATGTGCAACTCATCTTTGCATTCACTGTTTTCCATATATAGTGTGTCTCAATCTTGTACATGTCCCTACGAATCGTCTGCACGTCTTTCAAGACAGGGATGGGATATCCCACAATTCACTGGAGTACGTGGATAGAAAAGGATGGGGCCCCACCAGCGGTCATTTCCGAATCACTCTGGGTGTTTCGATGGGTTATCCGCAGTCGTCGAAAACGGAACGGCGGAGAAGGAAGCGAATCCGCGTGTTTGTGGCAGTTCTCCTCCTTATCGTTGTGATCGCTTTCTATTTGTTGTTCTTCAAGCCATGCAATCATACCTAGTCAGTACTCCATGATCGCATCACTTAGCCATGACTTTAGGAAGAGGAGGCCGAACTTGCGTGATTCTGTTCCATCATATTGACCGTATTGATGCATAGCCTTCTGACACTGTGAACGTGTTTCCCTATTCTGTAACACTGATTGCCGCTTCAGAGTGATTCTTTGGTAGTTGCATTCACTGTGTAGTGTATCGCAGTTGAACAAATTGAATTTTGTAGTTTCCACATGGACAGGGTGGTTTCGAGGGGTTGGAGTAATGAATAGGGAGATTTCTGTGGGTCTATGCGTTTATCAGTACGATATTGATGAAGTGGAATCCATTCTTCTCGGCATGTACCTCCCGTCTCGTGTTTCCGTTCATCAGCACCTGCAGCACTCCAATTCCTTTCCCATCAACGCGTTGCGAAACCTGGCCATTCAGGATGTGCACAGTTCCCATCTGTTTCTCGCCGACATTGACATCATTCCATCTCGTGTCCATTCATCTTTCTCATCACGCACAGCAAACCTACGTGAAGAGTTCCTCTCTCTTCCAGCATCAGCCTTGCAGGACCCTTCTCTTGCCGTGATTGTTCCCCTGTTTGAGACGCATTTCTCTTCCCAGCCGTGTTCGTCGTGGAGCACATGCGACAATGTGTTGGGGATGTTTTGGAGGGTAAGGGAGTAGCGTTGGCATGTACACCCGATTGACCAAGAAATCTCTCCTTTGGTGTCTTCGGTTTGGCAGCTGCACTAACCTGGGTCAAAAGGGAGTGAACGTGGCTCTCGTCTTCTCCTTTTCATGCGTAGAAGTACTATCCTCAGAACTGGGACATTGTCTCTCCAAACCAGCCCCTTATTCCTCTCCGCTGCTGGGACAACCCGAATCAGGAGCCGCTTCTCATCGTTCGCAATCATGATTCCCTCCCTGCCTTCAATCCCTCCTTCATCGATTATGGGTTTAACAGAGTGGAGTGGGTGAACCATCTTCGCTTTTCCGGCTATCAGTTCTCCGTCCTATCTCAGGGATGGGCATTTCACGCTCGCCATCCTCTGTGTGCTTCTCTGAAGTGGATTACGAGTAGATCGAATTGGAGACAGCTTTTTGGGAAGAAGAGCGATGCCACGAAGGGAATCCGCGGGGGGACGGACACGCGAAAGCTGTTTGATAAGGCGATGAAGAAATACCAGAGCGAAGCCCTTCCTGGCACGCTTCCTGCTTGTCAAGTGCAGGAGAACGTTGTCATGAAGGAGACGCCTTCCGCGAAGAGGGAGGAGAAGAAGAAGCTGGTTCGGCGAATTAAACGTGTACCATAGTGTTCTTGTGTTTGTTTGCGATCTCCTATTCGAGGAATTGCGGAGAGTGGGATCCCCACAATTGGACTCGGCGTTGTGGCGGGTTTTCTGCCACAATTTGCCCCGGATTGAGCTGTACAAATCGGAAATGAGTGAGACATCAGGCGAAGAAAAGGTGGAAGTGAAGGAGGAGGAATACAACACCCCTGTCACGACAAGAACGGGAGACAAGGGTACCAGCAGTTTGTACAATGGAAAGAGACTTCCGAAGTCCGATATCCACTTTGAAGCATTGGGAAGTCTGGATGAGCTGAACTCCCAGATTGGCGTGGCTCGTGAGTTTTTATGCAGCGACTGTGCGGAGCTGGACGACTATCTGGAGAAGATCCAGTGTTTGCTGTTTTCCGTATGCTCGGCTGTGGCCACTCCATTGACAACGTCAAGTCAGTACGTTCTGAAGAAGATTCACTTTGACGAGGCGCACGTGAAGAATCTGGAAAAGTGGTCTGCCCTTATCTACAGCCAACTCCCTCCTCAGGATTCCTTCTATCTCCCTGTTCTTCTCGTCCATTCCCGTAACATATAGAGCGGAGGTAAGGCTGCTTGCTTCCTTCACATGGCACGCACGATCTGCCGAAGAGCGGAACGAGTGATGTGCGTGTTGCTGCAGGACGAAGACATTACGGAGTGTGTCTACCAGTTCGTCAACCGCCTCAGCGACTTTTTGTACAATGCCGCTCGCTACGCTTCTCTCAAAGAGAACATCGAGCCGAAGAAGTGGGTTCCTGTGTAACAAAGATGCGCTAAATCATGTTTCTTAAATCGAAATCGTGTTGAGCAGCTTCATCATCACGCACTCCTTCATCTTCAGCGCAGTAAAGAGATCGCGGATACGATTCATAATCAAACCCAAATGCTCCGCCTTCAGCTTATCGTACTCGCTTTGCTTCAGCTCCAGCTGAGGCGGCACCAAATAACTATCGATGTCCTTCCTCCAACGAATAAAGGAATCTACAGACAAAACCATTCCGTTCAGCAACTTCGAATATCGTCGTCGATGGTGGGATTCTTGAAGCACAGGTCCAACACTCTACCCATCACTCCCTCCACTCGAGCACACTTCAAACTAGCATTAATGATACCAACGCACTTTCCAAAGGCGTCTCCCTCCTTGAAACCGTCATTAAATCCACTCTACTCCATAATCCATACAGTCCTATCCAACTTGGAACTGCTCTTCATATCCCTTTGTGAGACCCTCGTTTAATCCAATCTGCATGTTATCAGCGACAACAGAAGGCACCTTGTACAATTCCTCCTCCTTACTCTTCGTGGTACTCTCCATCATCTTCTTTTCGTCAGCTCCATCGCCCTCCATGAATTCAGCCATTATCGGTCGTGTACGAAGTGGAATTGTGGCTTCAACAAACACTATCATCTTCGCTTCTTGTTCGTCTCCCTCAGTCGTTTCACGGAGTTGCGATAGTACTCCACCCGACTGCGAATACTCCACTCCCTCGTTTTGTAGCTCCTCACCGCGCATTTCACCGTCTTGGATGCCATCTTCACTCCGTAATCAATCATTTCCTCATCTGTTTCCGTTTCCTCCTCTGCCTAGTGTTGACTCTTGCCATTCACAGCGACTTGCTTCGTCTGCTGCTCCTTGTATTGCGTCTGGTTTGTCCAATCGATGCGGTCCGATTCTGCGAAAACAAGAGTCTTGTACGCAGGAAGTCGCGAATTGCTCTCCGTCCTTTTCTGCGTGTCATCTCTGCATTCCAGACATTCCTGCCATAGGGGTGGCGACGATTGCTTGTGTGTTAGGGAGTAGTCGCGCAGTTGTGATTCAATGGTGTCTAGCAGACGAGCCGCGGGCATGATCTATAGATTCATCGCGTCATTGGAAAAACAACAAGCTCATCAAACATGTGCAACACGCTCTCTACTCGTCAACACTGCCGATGGGTCCAACCACAGAAGCGAATCACTCGATTTTCAGTTTCTATCATTCCAGGAGTGATGAGGGAGAGGCTTTGCCTCTTTTGGTGAGGATCACTCTCTGAAGGGAGGCGAATGCGCTTCCTGTTCCAAACCGCGTCACTGTATGACCCCGCATAGGAGTCCGGAAAGAGATGGACGGATTGAACAGATGGATCCATGGGCTATTCTCTGAGTTGGAGGGGAAGTCGGAAAGAAAGAGGGGAAAGTGGTTCAGCCAATCAGTTGTCAAGGAAACAGGGAGGCGAAAAATCAGTAAAAGGTAACAAGTTCTCCGTTGCAGAGACCACAGGAAAATGAAGAGCCCACCGGATTCCAGTCCGCTGAGTTTGGCGTGTAGTTGACGAATGTCTTCTCATACTACCCGTAACTCCCCCAGTCCTCGCCCACCACCACCTTCCACGTTGCCGATTGGAGGACGCGCAACGTTCCGTGCTGCTCTGACACGCCGTTCACGTAATGAAGAAAACTGCAAATCACCCCCATTCACTGCCCAGACTTGTCCTCCGTGCACAGCAGGATGTAGTGGTTCGATGGGTTGAAGTGCGCGCAGATCACGGACACATCATACCGAATGTTGATGAACTCCAGAATGGCGCCCTTGCTCTCTGGATCCAGACTCAGGATGGCCAGCCGACTCTTGACCCGCCCCACGCCCAGATCGCAGCCCGCCGCCTTCGCAAAGCCGTACTGCGAAGCATCCAACGCGTCTTTCCAGTACCACACTCCAAAAACCGTACCCTTTTTCGACGAGTCCACGGAAGTGGTGCGCTCCTGTTCCGTACAGAGGGACTGCTGCATGATCTGCGAAAAGGTTTGCCGCTCTGAAATGTCCTCCGCTGCCATGTTCATTTCCTTCACTCCGTGGTAACCGCCGATGCAGTACTTCGGTTGCTCTTCTTGAGGTGCCGCTCTACAATCTCACAACAGGAAAGCAACGCACATCACGAGAAGAAGGAACATGCCGCAATTGCTGATCGACATGCCGTGATCATTGCAGAACACGGCATTGGTGGAGAGCGTGATTGGGCGTGATATGATGGCGTGTGTCCGGACGTCCAGAAGGTACTCTTCAATGATTCCCGTTTCCTGGAATTCGTTGTTAATCACATCCTTCGATCCAACCAACAGCAACTCACCGCCTCCTGCAAATAGTGCAGCAAGCACAGCCTTGTTGGGCTTGTGAACAATGCGAATAGGGGTATCGCTCTTCTAGCCATGAGGATGATGCACGACACGGACTTCGTATTCCCAAAGAAAGACGCTGTCGTAGCACGTGGCAATCAGAATGTCCTGTCTATGCGTAATAGAAGGGGAGTGCGAATACGTAGGGTGAAAATCGATGGAATCGATGCTTTGGTTGTCTCCGATGAAGGCGAATTTGAACGCCCGTTCTTTGTATATATCCCATACAATCAGCTTGGATCCAAGACAGCCGCTCGCGAGGATGTTGGGTTTGGTGGGGTGCCACTTGACCGTCCACGGTGTGCGCAGGTGCCCATACAGTGACTACATATGATGGCCGCACACAAACAATACCGCCACTGTGTTTCCTGTCAGAACATTGGTGATACGAACCGAATGGTCGCTGTGGGTGGAGGCGATGAACCGACTATAGAGTGAGGGCAGACTAAGAAGTGGTACCCGTCAGAACGATAGGCAATGCAGATAATGGAATCTCCTTCCTCGTTGAAGGAGTACGGCTTTGATTTTGACTTGATCTACCATTATGATTCACAGGCAGTGCTTACATTCTGAAAGAGCACGGACTCGGCTGCATATTCAAGTTTGTTCTTAATCAGCGCAGAATCCATTCCTACGAAGCACATCGGCTGTACGACTCCAAATCCTACCCAGTCTCTGATAGAGCCAGTTGTCTACGATGTTCTTCGATAGGACCCATTTGCTAGGTATAATAGGGGTTATGGAATGAACCCACCTCATAGGAGAGAGTGATCGAAAAAACACCGTTGAAAAGGGAGAATATGCGTAATCCACTGCTGCTTAGAGGTACATTCCATTGTAGTCATCGCCGTTATTCTGGTGGTCATGGTTGTCATCTCCGTCATGTTGGTGGTCGTTTCCATGTTGGTTGTCACTTCCCTGATTCCCATTATTCCCAAACAGCTGCTGCTCGATGAGATGCCGCATCTGCTCTGGATTCATGGGTGTGGCTCCGTTCCCTCTCTACCCCTCACAACTCACGAATGATCTCACAATCACCATCGGAATCGACGCGGTAAACACATCCACACGCTGCGGCTGTAGACGATTCTGCGCCGGAGCCGGAAGGCGAGCCAGCGACTGGGTGAACCGCACGTGTTCGTTCAGCGTGTTTTGAATGTCCTGCCAAGATGTGGCGTTGAAGTTCGTGTCGCGAAGCCTTCGCTGAAGGAAGATGGACAGCTGCTGCAGATGGATGATGTACGCGTTCACCGCCTGCGCCGTGGTCTAGAGTGGAAGATGGAGGGAAATGGTACATCAGTGCTGCTCTCGCTCATCAGGCGCTGACTCTCCCGCATCAGTCTCTCCTATGCGTGATTAGACAAAATGGACATGGTACGGTGAGTTGCTGCGCATCATTCGAGGATGTGGGGGCGGGCTGCGAGTTGGTTTCCACTGTCTGGGCAGTCGATTCAGGGGCAGGATTTGCTTCGGTGGCTTCATGTGCAGACGAAGAGGTTCCATTCAGCACTTCATCCAGAATGGCACTAGGAATGAATTCTAATGACAGGGGCAACTCTGAGTTGTCATGAGAGGGTGTGGAATTCGCATTCGAAGAAGGCGCATTGGTCGTCGGGGCGGGAGTGAACTGGAAGTGGCCAGGCTGGTTGGTGTTCGCACTGATCGTGTTCACGAGGGAGCCGATAGCAGAATTGATCGTTTCCAGGAGGGGATTCATGACGTTTGGAATGCCGTTTCCATTCGTTTGATTCTACGATGCAGAGACGGAAGAGGAGGTACGCTCGGCTCTGGAGTGGGTTCGGTGTTTGTTTCAGTTACGGGTTCATTCTCTTTCGGCTAGAGGTCATCAGATGGTTCGAACAGCACACCTTTTGTTTCACCAAGAAGATGGCGCAGTGGTCCTCAAGACTGCTCTCGCTCAGCGTCTTATCGTTGGTGAGCATTCTTCCACGATAGATCAGCTTCTGCTCGTTTACAGGGATGCTTGTTTCTTTCTCAATGCGCTCTTTCAGCACCTTAACAGTATCGGTCAATTCACACTTCACAACAAGGTCGTCTCCGTCCATCACCTTCACTTTCAATTCGATATCATTTGCAGACATAGCAATGCCTTACCAAAACAACAAATGAAAAGAATGGAAGTCCGTTGAAGCTCTCGGGGTTCTATCCACTTCCAAACGGCTGGATTTGGTATAAACAAACACTTCATGACACTACTCTTCCTTGTACATCTTTCGGTAGTTGAACCGCTTGTTCTCCAGCACATCGTCCAGCAGCTTGTCTCCCTCCGCCTTGCATCGCACCAGCTGTCCGTTCAAGAAGATGCTCAGCAATTCCTCCTGCGTCAGGTAATCCTTCTTCTTCGTGTCGAAGAACCTGCAGGCCACAAACAAATCACGGTTCATGTTGACCCGCACCGGGTTCTTCTTCACCGTCTTGACAATGCCCTGATTGGGCGGAATCTGTCCTTCTTCTAGTTTGACTTCCTTCTTTACAATCTCTCCCTCTTCTCTCTGCACTTCTTCCTTCTTCTCCACCACTTCCTTCTTCTCTTCCACCTCCATCTGTTTCTCTTCCTCTTTCTTCTCCTCTTCCTCCTTCTTCTCCTCCTTCTCCTCTTCCATCTTCTTCTTCTCCTCCTCTTCCCTTCTCTTCTTCTCCTCCTCCACTCTCTCCTGATCGCACTGCGCCAACAACTCCAGCGCCTTCGCCTTCTCCACGCCCTCTATCATCGCGCCATACACCGTCTTCGCAAACCGACTCAACAACATATCCTTAAACACCTCCGCCAACAACGACACCTCAAATATCTTCTCCTTCGTGTCGTCCTTCCGGTACTCCAACAGCCCGTCCAGCGTCAGCACCTTCGCCTTGTACTGCTGGTTGTTCTCCAGGTAGGTCGTGATCACCGCCACGTTGGTGCGGTGACTCTTGGCGTGGGGCAACATGCGCCCGTACTCGTCCAGCTCCGGCACTTCTTTGATGCCACACTCGTCCGGGATGGGCGATGCCACCTTCTCCTCCTCCTCCTTCTTCTTTCTCTCTTCCTCTTCCTTTCTCTTCTTCTCTTCCTCCTCCTTTCTCTTCTTCTCTTCCTCCTCCTTTCTCTTCTTCTCTTCCTCCTCCTTCTTCTTCCTTCTCTCCTCTTCCTCCTCCTCCTCCTTCTTCAACAACCGGTCTATCAACTCCTTCTTCGTTCCCTACATCTCACGCCCCACTCACACACCAACGGTCGTGGTCATTCCGCGCTGTTGCAACAATGCGCGCAAATCCGCAATGCGCAAAATCCCCAAGGTTTCTGGAGTCAGTCGCGATTCTTCTTCTTCCTCCTCCTCCTTCTCCTCTTCCTCCTTCTTCTCTACAGGCTCCTCCTTCTTCACCTCCTCCACCTTCTTCGCCTCGTTCGTGATCACCTCCAGTAGAGTCGAAATCTTGGGGGACCCACACCACAGGTCCGGCATAAACACAATCGTCACCTCGTCGTAATCGCACTCTTCCCCGCGGGACGTCTGGTTCCGGTGGTACCACACCTCCATCAGACGCACCCAGTGTTCGCACGGCGACAAATCGATGTGCAACTGTTGTCTCGCGTAGTTGCTATGCTTTACCCAACTCCGTTGAACTCACATCGCGCAATCGATCAGCATCTCGTTCGACACGTCCTCCAACGACGACACCTTGCCAAACACTCCGCCGGGAAGGAAGATTTGATCTTTGGCTGTTGCCTTCAACACCAGGAACCGAATCAGGTGATTGAAGGATTCATCGCCGCTCACCAGCTTCGGCAGCTCCGCCACATCCATTCCCGAAAACAGGGCGAATTTCACATTCACGCGGAAATGGACGTCAGCTGGCGGCACGTTCGCCAGCAGCTGTCGCGTCTCCTGCTCCGTGGGCAGCGGCTGAAGCGCCTTGGCGACCTCGGTAGGCTGCACGCGATGCGTCATGAAGTGTTGCGTGGTGATGTTCACCGTGCCGAACAGCGGCAGTGCACTCTCGTCCTCGTTCTGCCAGCAGGTCACCAGACGCATGAAGTCGCGGCACACGTACATCGCGGGGAAGTCGCGCTGCACCTCCGTCACACACCGCGAGTCCACGAAGAACAGCCGGCTGGGGATCTCTCTACCACTCACGCCCGCTCTCCGCGCGCACTCCTGCACCGGCACCGCGGGCGGCTGCGACGTGCGGCGGCTATGGCTCGGCGACCGACTGCGCGTGTGGCTGCGACTGCGACTGTGGCTGCGACTGCGCGAGTGGTGGCGTGTGTAGCTACGTGAGTGCGAGCGACTGCGCGAGACGCGCGCCGGGCGCGGGGGTGAGGTCACGACCCGGCGTGCAGCCGACTGCCCTCGGGACTTGCGACGAGGCGAGGGCTTCCGCCGCTTGTTTGCTTTGGGCTCTAGTGATGAGCGCGGAGTGGAAGGCCTGCCCTCGCGCCGCGGCGATCGCTCGCGCTTCGCCTGTGCCTGCTTGCCGCGCTGCACCGCCTTCTCGTCCACCAGGTCGAAGCGAGACGGTTTGGGCGGCGCGTCCGTCCGCGGCGGTTCGGTGGTGTTCCCGCGGGGCGGGGCTGTGAGCCCGTAGTAGGAGTCACGGGGTGCCTGGGCGCGTGGGTAGTTGCCGTAGCCCGTCTCGTTGGCGAAGCCGCCACGATTCGGAGGCAAGGAGTTGGGGTACTCGTACGGAGGTTGGTAGGAGGCCACGCCGTAGCCTGGCTGTGTGGCGTAGGGTGGTAGTGGTAGGGAGGAGGCACCTTGGGCGGCGGGGCGTGGCTGCGAGTAGGGGTACTCGGGGGTGAAGCCGGAGGGCTGCGATGGCATGGCGGGAGGGTAGGCGTAGTTCATGTAGTTGGGTGGTGCGCTCTCCGTCTTGCCATTTGTGCTCGCCGCGTGGGTGTTTGGCCTGTAGTTTGGCTTCTGCTCTGTGAAGGATGTGCTGCTCGGAGGCATCGTCGCTGGCGCCTTCTGACTCGGCGTTCCCTGTGTCTGGGGAGCATAGTACGCGCTCGCATCATAAGAAGTCGCAGGATAGGGATTCTCGTACTTCTGCCCCTCCGGAGCTTTTGCGTACGGAGCACTGTCATAGGCATAGGCGCCTACGCTCAACTCCGTCTTCGACAGTCTACCACTGTTGGACTCGGCCGGAGCGGCACCCGTTCTGGGCACCCCATTCGGAGAGCCGTAGGTATTGCTGGGATACGAATAGCTACCTGCATTGTAGGCCGGCGGCGCATAATCCTTCTGGGTTTGGTCTAAATGCGTAATACCCCACCGATCGCAGCCTACAGGGATCCTGGGAGTTCCCCGGTTGATAGTACTTGGAATAATCCTACAGATCAGATTGAAAGGATTGCTCTCGTCTACAGTCGTTTGGTTGTGTTGCATTGATCCGACAATGCGATCCGCTTTCAGTGGAATACAACAAGACTCGGTTGATGGAAAAAGTGCGATTCTCGATGAAGCTCCTTGACAGAAACCCCCCCTTTCTATGAGCACAAAATGCACCCCTTTTCCGACAACTCTCTTCCAAAC
>OIWT01002527.1_pt1 | contig 18678 bp, 15 predicted proteins | sample 1587701 | NCBI WGS metagenome assembly OIWT01 (sample SAMEA3888904, study PRJEB22519) | human gut metagenome | biome: human gut; feature: human-associated habitat; material: faeces | place: Denmark | collected 2009
ATAGCATCCCTTCATTCAGAACCCGCCATATTTAGTGAAGGAAGATGATATGGGTTCTAGTGAGGGATTCATACACACGGGATTGTCGCTGATGAAAACAGTTGAGGAAATGAAGCAGTATCTGAAGGAGCCCTCAACGGACCCATTCATTCCGTTTGATATTGAGGACCCACAGGGACGCATTCATTCCATTCGACATGTGAGGGAGCATCAACTAGTGGATGAGTGTGGGGAATGGGCCGTTGTAGTGGATGTGAAGGAGAGGTGGATGAAAGCTGTGAAACACAAGTGGTTGGATTCTCCTCGCACTCTTTATGGTGTTATGATTACAAAGAAGTATGCAGTTGAACATAATCAGGTGTTGGATTTGAGTGATGATGGAGAGAGATGGGATGGAGACGTGATGTGGAATCAGCCATTCGGTTGGGGTGTGTTGTATGATAGTGAGAACAGAAAGGTGTATGAAGGGTTTCGGATCAGAGACATGAATGTGTGCTATGGCGCCCGATACTACTCTGACATCCAGAAGGTGGAGTATGAGGGAGAATGGTATGGAGGAATGCGATCTGGACATGGAATTCAGTATAACCGCAATGGAGAAGTGATGTATGATGGTTATTGGATGTATGATGAACACATGGAGACTACAGTTCTCATGAAGGAACGCAAACTCTTCCATAACTTCATTACCACTCTCAAGATAGAGGGTCCTTGGACAAAGAAGGAATGCCTTTCAAAGTCCTTTTTCTCTATGCTCCCACATCTCGAGGCTTTGATGATTGGTGATCACGACTTTATCTTTCAAGCGCGACTTGTCATTAAGGAAATGAACAACCTAAAGAGAATCACAGTGGGTAATGATAGCTTTGTACAAGTTTCTCGCGATGGTGTTTGCTGTCATCAGTCATTTATCACTGTTGGTGACTGCCCTCAATTGCAGAGTATTGAGATTGGAAACCGTTCCTTTCTTAAGTGTGGCAATTGCGAGTTCAGAAATCTCCCTTCTCTTGAGGAAATGAGATTTGGGAATGGTTGTTTCAAGTGGGCTATCTTAGAGCTGAGAGGTGATCGAAGAAGTGATGGGTGATGGTTAGATTTGCCTCGTTTGAAGTCACTTCAGTTTGGAGAGGAGTGCTTTTGCTGGTGTGATTCTCTCGTGCTTGAGAGTTGGTGCGGTGAAGGAGAGTGATGAATAGACTTGCCTGAATTGGAGTGCATCCGCTTCGATAAGAGTGCTTTCTGCTTTAATGACACGGAAGTACATTATGCTGCAATGAAGGGTGAGTTCCATGGGCGAAACTGAGGAACAGGATATTATCCGTCCAGTAGTCGCTGGAGATCTTACCATAAGAGCAATTATGCAGATAACAAGTTGGTTATGCGAAGTAATGCATCATATTTGAATGAACATCTAGATCTCCCTAAGCTCAAGTCCCTGATTGGGTGTAGTTATCATAGCCTTTCCTTCCGCTATGCATCAATCATCACAATCGAAGGTAAAGGAATGCGAAGGATGTGAGGAATAGACACCCCTTGTCTCAAGAACGTTATTCTGTCAGAACAAGCCTTTGAAATGAAAGAGACGTGCCATGTGAGGAGTCATGTTGGTATGTTTCCCTTCACCTATAGACGCTGGAAAGTTGAAGTTCTTCTTTTACTGAATCTGTTTGAATTCGCACCCAATCACAATCTGAAGCTTATTCTCACCCTATTTACCACCCACACGTTGTCATATACTCCCCACTCACAAACAACTTCCTATCTCTCCGTCATGCTGATAATCACTTCCTCACTCTCTTTTGCAACAAACAACACAAACATCTAGCTTCCTAAAGAATGGTGAGTACATGAATCAGATTCGCCTTTGTTCTTTCACTCTGCATGCCATTCTCTGTCCCATTCCACAATCTCAAATGCACTCTATTCCTAGTGCATTCTCGCCTTTGAATGGATTCACTGTTGCAGTTCTACCATGAAAGGAGTCTAATCTTGAATCTCCTCACGCAGTGAACAGCCATCACACACAATCAATTCATCACATCATCATTCTCACATTCACCCATTCTTACTCTTCTTCATCTTCTTCATCTCATCGGCAATCGCCGAAGCCAACTCGTCCTCGAAGTCCTTCTGTAGCTCCTTCTCCACCTTCTCCTTCGCTGCACGCACTTCCGGTGTGTCGTCGTTCTCCACGTTTATTACCGACCTCACTTCGGGAATGTAGTGGCGCATCATCTGCTCCACGCCCTGCTTCAGCGTCACGCTGCTGCTGGAGCAACCCTTGCACGCGCCAGTCAGCCGCACCTGCACCTCTCCCTTATCGACATCAAATCCGTTGAAGAAGATGTCGCCTCCATCCGCCTTGATACGAGGACGGATACGTGTGTTGAGAAGCTCCTTGATCAGGCAAATCACTTCGCTGTCGCCCTCCTTGATGTCGTTGGGGTCCTCGGGGATCTCCTCGGGCTTGAGGACTACAGGCTTGTGGTCGGGTGTGGAGAAGAAGTAGAGTGAAGGAAGCAATTCGGATAGAATGGAGGGTGGATATGTCCAGCACAGTGTGGAATACAGAGGGATTGAGGTACTCCCACTCAACTCCGTCCTATTTCTAATTCGATCCTCGCTTCACTTACATTACGGGTCACGCAAATGTATGTATCGCCCAAAAGAACCGACTTGATGTCCGGAATCTCGAACAGCTTGCTGGCGAGGGGAGAGGCACGCGCTTCCTTCTCGTTGGAGAACTCCTACCTCGATAACATAGATAAATGGGAAGAAAACCATGGTATGACCGAATTCGGGAGGGAGAATTGGCATGGAGGGAGTGGGAATGAATTTCTGGACATCTGGATTTGGGGTCTCCTTAATGGAAATGAAGAGAGAGCGAATGAAGGAAGAGGTCTTGAAATAGGGAGTAACCCGCTGCAATGGACTAATTCATTATGGCAATCGCATATCCTTGTACTTCACTCTCCGAATCGCGTTTGTAAAGGATGAGAGCATCGCAGTGTCTTCTTCTCAATTCCTGACAGAAATCGGCACCATTTCGGCGATCGCTTGTTCTTTCATTTCCTCCATCCCATTAGGGGTTCGTTTCGTGTGGTGGGTGTATACAAAGAATGGCCAGGAAGAAACGAGCAAAGGAGAGCGAGGATGGTTTGTCCGATTCTACGAACCGTTGCTCCCTTCAATCATTATTATGGATAGAGACGTTTGAAATGACAGCGAATGAACTGACGAAAATGGGTTATTCCCGACAGGCAATTGAATCGTCGTTTACTTGTCTTTGGGAAGATGGAATGGATACAAATGATGTGGCCTACGTTGTATCTAGGGTCAAAGAGGATTTGGACGGTCAAACTGATCATCCTGAACAAGAGAGGGAAGTAATAAAAGAGGAGACTTCTACACACGGTGACGATGCAAGAGAGGAGGAGACAAAGTCTGCCCGTAGAGCGGACATGCTCCACCGTCTTCAGTGCACGGCAGCAATTCCGAGTTCGACAGATGTTATCAACGGTTTCCGACAGTGGTATTCGGTGACAATCGACGACGTGTTCTCTTCCCCCACTCATGACCCATAGAAATCGCTCCTGTTTGAAAGGAGTGTGCTGGTCCCGCTGTTTACAAACCTGCTGCAGGCCCCACTCACTCCATCACTCTCCTACTCCCTCTCCCAGTTCTTCACCGAAGTCTTCGGTTTCGATTCAGCCAACACAAGCACGCTCGTTCAAAGCCTGTCCACTCTCATCTCCATGCACCTGCCCTCCTCCTTCCCTCTCTCTCCCCTCCTGGACGCCTTCTGCCAGTGCCTGGTCCAAGCCAGACACCCCGAAGAAGAGCAGCTCAACGCTCGCCGCCTCCACTCGCTTCAGAAGAGCTTCACGCAGCACAACACGGCGAGTCGGCACGTGAGCACGGCGCTGGAGCAGATCCGCAGTCAATTCGACGCGGTAGCTGCCAAGTACGCGTCGCTGCTGGTGGGCTGAGGTGTGGCGGTGTGACGTAGGCCATGAAGGAACTCATTCGACCGGCGGAGAGGCGAGCAGTCGTCTTCCCACCTATCCCGTGCGTGGTGGAGGCACCTTCGCGAAGCGAGGTGGAGGCGGAGGAGAAGGCGTGCGAGGCGAAGGCGAAGGCGGTGGAGGAGGCGAAGGCCAAAGCGGAGACGCTGAAGGAGGAGAAGGCGGAGGAACTGAGCCAGTTGCAAAGCGCGCTGGTGACATCCCGACATGCACTGAAGGCGATGAAAACAGTGGGCATGAGATGGAAGTGTGAGGAGTAGAAGGTTGTTCTGTACGAGCTGTCTCTGCGAGTGGAGGCGGAGATGAAGACAATGGTGGCCGCTTTGCAGCGCGAAGTGTCAGCAACACCGCTTGCCTCACCCTCTCTCTCCTTTTCGGCGAATTGCGCGCAGTGGCTGGGCGAGGTGAAGGTGCTGACAACGACGGTGGTGAAGGAGGTGCGCGGGACGCGGAAGAAGCTGCAGGAGGCGGCGAAGCGCAGCGAGGAGATCGAGAAGGAGCTGGCGATCGTGCGGTCGCTGCGGATGAAGCAGAACGCGGCGGATTTGGAGAAGGAGAAGAAGGTGAATGAGGTGGTGATGGGCAAGTGGGCGGAGGAGGAGAAGGAGATGCTGGGCAAGTGCGCGTCGGTGAGCGAGATGATGGAGGTGATGGGCGAGGAGGAGGTGAAGGCGATGGGCGAGTGCGTGGCGGAGGTGTACGCGCTGCTGGACGTGGTGGGCGTGGACTACACGCTGAGCGAAGAGAAGAAGAGGGTTGTGGGTAAGCTGATTGGGTGTTGGAGAGAGGCGAAGAGAAAGGAGACGGGTTTGTGTGGGAGGGTGAGGTGATGCGTAGCGCCGGTGGAGAAGAAGAAACAGCAGGGGAGGGTAGTGAACAAGAAGCAGGAGAAGACGCCGCGGCGATGGAAGACAGTCGGTCGGAACGTCCCTGTCCTGTCGCTGGAGCAGATTCAGAAGGAGGAGCTGGAGAAGAAGAATCGTTTGTACCATAGTCCTTGCTCCTGTTTTTCAAATACAAACTACGCGAAGTGCATTGTGGAGTGCGAATGTCCTCCACTCCCTTCTTCACTCCTGTTCTATCCAGCAGAAGTAAGCAATGAGGAATAGGGGCTGACTGAATAGAGAATGCGAATGCCGCATTTCTATGCCAAGCCCCAAGGAAAACCATGCGAACACGACAAATGATAGAAGAATCCGAAAAGGATCGGCAAGCCTATATAGCCAGACAGAGTAATCCGGCTCTGGCACAAGAAGTCTTCGTTTTCATTTCGGATTATATGTAGAACGAGCAGCTGAGCGAAATGGTCAGGCAGTTACAGCAGGAGAACTATGCTCTTCGTTTTGGGTTCGGAACGGGATTCACGGTTAGGAGCAGCTGCAGATGAACTTAAATTACAAATCGCATCCCTACAGAAGCAGCTTGACGAACTGGACATGGTCAAGCAGCTCCTCTCTGCGAAACTCGCAGCGTCTTCCACCGTACTCGTTGTCGAGTATCATTCCGTGTAGGGAGAGGCGCTTTCCGAAATCAAGAAAGCAGACAGCAATCGCTCTTCGTTGTGCACTCCCGTGAAGGGGCGAATCATTCCTGCTTCGATCCTTGGTTCAACGGAGAAGGTGCCGACCCACACAAACCCGCCCGTCTACTACGGAGCGAAGCCGTCGCATCCTCCGACGATCCAGCGAGGTGAGCTCCTTTCATCCCAGAGATGTGCAGTAGAGGACAGCCTCATCACAGAGGAGGTGCCGACCACCCCGCAGCGCGCATCCGACAAACGCACCTCCGCCACACTACACGACACGCCATCGTTCCTACTGAAGCGTCGCAGCGTGGCGGAGAGCCTGCTGGACGACAACAGCGAGTTCAGCCTGTCGCTCAACGTGTCCGGCCTGAACCAGAGCGGCGTGGCGCACCCGCTGCCGAGCGGCCGCGAGATCAGCTTCCACAGCTGCAGCAGTATCGCCGCGGACGGCACATCCTCGCTGCTGCGCGACGTGGCGACCAGTGTGAACTTCAACGACATCAGCCTGTCGGGGATCAGCGAGTCGGGTTCCGCCGTGGGGCCTGCCGCGCAGTCGGGGGTAGGTGAAGCGAATCCAGCGGCAGTGAACGACGTGAATCCCGCGGATATGAGCTATGAGTCGCTACTGAGGTGGGAGCAGGCGCAAGGCGGGGTGCTGGACGAGAAGTGGAAGCGTGTGAGAGAGAGTGTGATGGAGGTGGGGGTGAGGGGAGAGGGTGAGGTGCAGAAGATGACGGTGTGCTTGGTGGGGGAGTTTCATTTGAATGAGCACGACGAAACGCACTCGAGTTGCTGCATCTGCACGGACCGGTACGATGACAGCGATTTCATTCGCGTGTTTCCGTGCGGACATGTGTTTCATAAAGGTTTGGGGTTTTGAGGGGGTGTCAGGTAGATTGTGTGGACGATTGGCTAGTGAAGAAGTGGACGTGTCCATTCTGCAAATTCAACCTGATGGAGTGGAAACCAACATCATCTGTTTGTATCAAACACCTCCATGCGGGATTCAGTTGATTGATAATAGATGTTACATAGCGCTTCTCTTCGACGAACACTTCGTCCGCTACGCCTTAGCTGCATTGAATAACCTCACTCTTGTCACTCAGGAAGGAAGGAAGGAACTGCAGCAGCTCGTTCCTGTTCAAGCAGAGAATGGTTTTGACGTCGTCCGACTTGTCAGGATTCGCAACAAAAATCTACACATCAGCGCGATCAAGGACAATCCACCTTGAACACGTTGAACGCCTCAAACTGGATGGTCGGGTACTTCGAGCACAACAGAGTCATGAAAAGCTTCAGGTTTTCTGCCGAAGACACGAAGTCCAGCATGATGTCGAAGTTGATCTTATCCAGGAGGAACTCTGCCAGCATCTGCGAATGAACAAACGAAAAGGCGCCGACTTTTATAACGATACGCATGATAATGTACTGATCGGAGCAGATCAGATTCCTGTACCACCCAAACACCTAGAAGTGACAGAAACGAAGGAGGAGAACTTGTGAATATAGGGGAAGCTTTGGATTCAGCGCGGCACTCACCAGCTGCTTGTTCTTGGTCAGGAGGTCGTGAATCGACTGGAGGGCGTCGGAAGAAACGTCAAAGTTGGTGTCGAAGGCGTAGCTGGTAAAGAGAGGCTCGATGAGGGAGGGCTTGGAAAAGAGCAGCTGATGAATGCAGCGAACGGCAATGCACTGCCGCAGCATCGTCCCACAGGTGGCGGTCAGATTTGGGTCGCCGCAGCTACGCTGTAAGCGGGAAAGAACCAGTACCCGTTCACAAGACACATGAGAATGTCCTCTCCCTCTTGGGAAATCATATATTGGGACGCAAATTTGTAGTGATCGCGACTTAGAAGGGTGCAGAACACTTGCGCGAAGGCTTTCCGCTCCTGTTGTTAATAGGAAGGAAAAGCACGCACCTCGAAGGAGCACTTGGGGAACGCAAGGAGAATCTGGATAATGGCGTGCTTTTCAATGAGCTGTTTTGTGAGATCTTCGCACTCTTCCAGCAACGGGTCGCGATCGCCCTATTTATAACATCGAAAAATGATGGGATGCTTTTCCAAAGAGAAAGTTCTGCATTTGCCAAAAGCGCTTATGAAGCTACGTAATGAACGAAGCAAAAAACGAATGACCCTCCTACCGTGCTTGGGAGTCACTTGCATAATGATGCAGTTTAGTTCGAAGAGGCAGGCATCCACAAGGACTGGAGGCGTTTTATGATATCCAAGGAGTCGCTTAATGAATTCCATCCTGGTTGCATTAGCAGGCGCGCGGATTACTGTTTTCGGAAGGAGGACAAACACCCCCCAATCCCACAAATTGGAATTGCTCGTGGTTGCAAAGACGTGGGATTGGAGTGGTAGAGAATCCTACAGTTTTGGAGGAGTGCTTTCCCTTGGGAGATAATCTATAAGAATGAGCGTGCTGCAGGCGAGGAGTATGCTTGATCATGCATTCGTCTGGGCTCTTTTGCTTCTTGATCCACTAGACGCAAGAGGAACTCACGGCCTATCTATCCAGCGTTGTATCTCGTGGCTATGCTTCATCCTTCGATTTCTCATTCCTAATCAAGTGCATGGAGTACCCGCCCTATTGGCGGCCTATTCTAAAGGCGATCCCATTCTTTGTTTCGGGTAGTAAGCGTAATGGCTGTGATGAACGTTTATTCCGTAGCCAAGGTGGATTCAGTTGTTGACTGGGTGACGAAGAATCTGTACCAGAAGAGCCAACTCTTTTCCGATTGCTTGGAGTGTGTATCGCAGCTGCCACTGCAGAAGGAGCATAAACTCAACTTGCGGAGATGTCTCTCCGGGTTCAGCAAGGAAATGACGGTAGAAGAAAAGGGAATCGCTATCCAGTTCCTTCTCCGGATCATTAGCTCGAAGCAGGAGTACTCTCTTTGCGATTTGCTGTGCTCTCTGCTGTTTTCATTGTCCTACGAGCAGTGCATTCCCATCCTCCCAACTCTTGCAAGGATAATGGAAGCAAAGAAATGTGTGTCTTTATGGATGAGATGATCCATAGTTTTGCTGGATGTCCTCGTTGACTGCATCCTTAGCAGCCACATCAGCGTCGATTCCTTCCTGCTTCTTCTCTCCCTTTCCCTCCACCCGACCTTTTCTGCAGCGGCTTCTGCACTGCAGTTCGTCATCAAGCATTCCGTTCTTCCGCTTCCCCTCCTCTCCCAGGCGCTTCAATCTGCTCCGTCCCTCACTTCCTCTATCCTTCAGTGCATCCTCCAGCGACTCTGCGTTCTCCAGCACAACCGCCAGCTCTGTCATAGTGACGTTGATTGGATGCAGTTCGTTCCGAAGAATGCGGAGCAGTTGGAGACGATCCTGAACGAGCTGTTTGTCCTGTGCGAAATGAAGACCTGTGATGAAACCGAAGCTACCATCCAGTCGCTCGCCTTCGCGTTCCTTCAAACCCTCTTCTCTCGACTGCACCTCAATCCCCGTCTGGTGCTCTGCCGTGTCCAGCTCGAGGTGTTTCACATGCAGCCAGCAACGGTTGTCCGGTACGCCCATCTCGTCTCTTCTCAGCAGACTGCCGAGTTCATCATCTCCCTTGTCCGGACGTGTTCTTCCCGTTTTGACGAACTCTACTTGCTCTTCTGCCTCGTCGCTGCAGCCGATTACTGCAAACAGGGCGCTGCGCCCGAAGCGATTCCCGTTCTGCGCTCCTTCGTCTCCCAGTTTGCCACGTGGAGCAACCTTCGTTTCCTTCTCTACTACACACGCTGCTGTTTCCACTTGACTGCAAGCCGTTGTGTGTACCGCTGCCCGGCGTGGGTGGTCGTTTCAGAGACGGCTGTCGATGTGAAAACCGCCGCGTCGTTCTGTCGTTCGGTGATGAAGGAGGGCTGCGAGCTGGAGACAATCGAGCCTGTTTGCGAGATACTGACACTGGCGCTATTGATGGAGCAGAAGCGCAGTGAAGAAGTGGTGTTTATTCTGGACGCCGACGATGACTTGTGCTCGGTCCTGAAGAGTGAAGTCCTGAGTGTTCTGGCTCTGAAATGCCCTCGTTCCCCATTCCTGTCGTCTCTTCTCAACAACATCGACCTCCACTCCCACTCCCCCGAGTTGTGGAAACAGCAGAGTGGTTGGGTTGATGCGAATTGCCTAAATGAGAAGGACAACACGGTGGAGTCTGTTCCTGAGGGAGAGAAACGTCTTTCCACGCTGCTTCTCCACAGCATCCAGCGAAAGAAGGTGGAGCTCTCTTCCCTCAGCACCCTTCCCTTCATGGATCGCCTTCTCATCTCCATCGAGCAGTCCCTTACGCGAGGTGAGAGTTGCGATGCAAGTATCTTCTTGCTCTTGTTGTGTCTTCAGTCCTGTCCCACGGACCTGCTCGCGCAGTTTGAGAAGAGAATAGACTCCTTGCCCACCAATCCCTCAAGCGACAAGCAAACGCAGTTCCTCCTCGGCCTCCTTCACGGTCTGTGGGATCCAGCTATGATCCTCCAGTCCCTGCGGGAGTACTCATCGGATCTGATTGCCGCTCCTTTCCTGTTTGACTCCTTTGCAATGAAATGGCAGACGATTCCTGTGAACGTGTTGCTGGCGGTACGGCTGTTGAAGAAGCCTTCTGCGTTTGAGGAGCTGATTTGCACAAAGAGGAGCATGAAGGAAGAAGAGGAAGTGGAGGTGGTGCAAGAGGATACGGTGGAAGAGTGGAGTGGAGATCGGAAGCAGAGGAGGAAGATGCAGTTTGAAAAGATGTTGAAACGGATAGACTCCATTGCGAAACGCAATGCCGGAAAGGATCGCACTGAGGAGAGGGTGTTTTCCTTTTTGTCACCTGCGAATGATATGGAGTGGATTCGGTTTGTTATTTCTGAGTTATTGCAGAGAATGGACATTTCGAGTGATCAGGAGTTGCTTGATTGGATTGACGTTTCTCTGAAGTGGATAATGGAAGAGAACAGTGATTATGTGGTGAACAGGATTAAGCAGGACAAGGGGACTCGCGATGGCTTCACTTCCATTCTTGAGCTTGTAGAAGTGGTGCTAAAACGTCTAGAGAGGGATATCAACTACTATCACAGAGAGAGGGAACAGATTAAGTTGTTCTTGAGTGCTGTCGAAAAGTGCTCGAGTTATGTGATGAGAAGCTTTGGAATAGGGAAACTGGGAAAGGTGGCCGACAATTGTATGGGATTGCAATCCGCCATTCGTTTCAGTTATGGCTTTACAGAGAACTAACCTGTTTGTTCTTCCATACTCTGCGTTACTGAAGGTTATTTCCGTTTGTGTAGCAGTATTGTTCATTCTATTGTTGTTGCTGCTTCCATCAACACTCCTTTCACTGTGCAATGAGTCGAAAAAGAAGCTCTGTGGGAGAGGAAGCGATAGAAACGAGCTCAAAGTCAGTTCTCTTATCGAGTGATATCCAGTGCTATCGCTGCGCGAAGTTTAAGTACCAGCCGGGTGAGGTCGTGAATTTGCCTCTGAAGAACGTGTATGTGCAGTACAACAGCAACATGTACCCAGATGGGATCGGCATTCTGTACGAATACCCCATCGTTGTTCAAATGAAGTACGGTAATGGTGTTCTCGATGGCGAGCTGATTGTGGCCGATGTGGCGGAGCAGCGATTCCTTGGTATCTATCTGATGGAAAACTCCAAGGTCAAGAAGGTGATCGACCTATCGCCCGTCGTGAATACGATCCTAACTCTCGATGATGACGGCACTCGTTGGGAGGGTCCCGTCATTGACGTATCGATGTGCGGTTGGGGAACTCTATACGATTCCGAGAATGACGTGCATTACACGGGATTCTGCTATGGTACACAGAAAGTGTGCTATGGAACCATTTTCCACCCCGGATGTCTGTCCCCAGTAATTGACTACAAGGGGTCCCTCGCCAATGGACAACGCTTTGGGATCGGCGCGCTGTTCAACCGTATGGGACAGTGCGCGGCCAGGGGTGAGTGGATCAACAGCAACAACACCGTTCCACGTCACATCACCATCACACCCAACGATGCGAATCCCCCCGTCTTCCACTCCCTGGTGGAGAGCATTCGTTTCCTCTCCATGTCCGGGAGCACCTTCCACACGGTGTCCTTCGTCTCCCTGTGGCTGTTGCAGGAGATCGTGGTGGAGAACCACTGCATGCCCAGCGTGTACTCGCCCTCGGTGCTGGAACTCCGCGACCTGCCCTCTCTGCGCACCCTCTCCATCGGCGAGCACTCCTTCAGCATGTACAGTGTCTGCTCTTTCACCAGTGGTCCTCGCAGTGCGAATTGACCATCAGACCTTCCTTCGCTGACTTCCATCACCATCGGCTCGTCCTGCTTCACACAATGCCGGTCGATGGTCTTGGCGAGCAGGTGAAGCGAAGAGGCGTGATTCGCAGATTTGCACTCTTTGGTGTCCATCCACATCGGCAGCGGTTCCTTTTACTACACGAGCTCGCTGTCCATTTCGGGTTTGTGTGACTGTGCTGGGTGATGAGCAGAGTGCTTCAAGTTGCAGAATCTGGTCATCGCCGCTTCCTGCTTCACGGGGAACGGCATTCTGGGTAAACTGCCTATCCAGAACACCAAGGTCCTTTGTCTGGCGAGTAAGAATAAACGGGGAGCATTCCACGTAGATCTCCCTTCTCTCATCAAGTTCTCCTGTGGAGCGGATTGCTTTTCCTGCTACAACTCGATCCGCATTCACAGTGGGGAAAGGGAGAGTTCGTGAGGAATAGACATTCCCGCACTGAGAGAGGCTTTCTTTCACTCCATATGCTTTTCGCCGAACTTGTCTATTCACTGCACAAGTTTTATTCAACAGTCACTCTGACATGTAGATGCGCCTGCGTTTGATCGCGCGTTTTCGCGCTTGTAGCCTAATTTAAAAATCGATAGTGCGGATGTTTGTTTGGCACGAGAGAGTAGTGGAGTGTCATTCCTTTCTTTCTACACGCGGATTTCCTATTGGTTGCACTGACCTAGAGGAATGTCCGTCGATCGTCCTGGCATTGAGGACTATGACTGTATTGGAGGCGAGGGGTGGTACTACGTATTGCAAATGCACTCACCTTGTTACGCTATAGGAGCGCTGCTCGGCGAACTTTCTCGTTTCGGTGCCGCAACGCATCTTCTCCGATATTCCCCCTCTTTCAGCACCCTTTCGCGAAGACGTGTCGATCCGCCTGGCCAACGAGCAGAAGCTCCGTTTACCCGAGCAGGAGAGAAAGGAATGTAGCCGGACTCGAAAACAGCGGTCATGCACTAGATTTCGAAGCCATCAAGACATTTATGCTGCGAGCCAGTGCTGGCGTGGTAAGGCAGAAGCACGATAGCAAATACGAGTTGTCATCGTTTCAAGTCTGTGTTCTCTCCGCTTCTCATCCCTAGGAACTGTCCATGCTCGTCCACGTGTCGACAAACTACGAGGAGGCGTTTATCCGCAGGAATGCCGTTTTGAAGTTCATGCAGCGGTGTTCTTGGATTGTACGTGTGATCCTGTAGCATCCTGCGGTCTGCACAGAGTAACCATGACTCGCTAAAGCCGGCGTATCCGGGAAGCCTAACAGCATGCACCTGCGGGTTCCCACCTCCGTTGCTGCTCTCATTGATAGAAACGCATCTCATCTGGAGTACTGCCCCCTGCACGACATATACGACAACGAGAAGGAATGCACGCATTCGTCCTCTCCTTCACTCCTAGTTCTCTACCCCCTTCTGGAGCCGGGCGACCGTGTGATCCGCGGCCCGGACTGGCAGTGGGCGGAGCAGGGCGGCGGCGGCGAGGGCACGGTGGTTCGGCGCAAGGAGTGGAAGGGTCAGAAGGACAAGGGCGTAGGAGTGGGCGTGGTGCGTGAGAGGCAGATCTGCATCCACTGGGACAACGGCGACGACAACGTGTACCGCTACGGCGCGGAGTACTGCTACGACGTGGTGGAGTGAGCGTGGCGGCGTGGCGTGAGGCGCAGAGTCAATCCGATGGAGAAGGAGAGCTTCGTGCCGCTGGGCGGGTCGGAGAACTGCGCCGAGAGTAGCTGTGCTGTGACGTGGTGACGCGTAGCCTTCTGGAGCCGCTATGTGCCACACTACATCCTCGCGGGCGGCGTGCTGCAGCGACAGCGCGCGACGGCCGTGCTCTCCGAGAAGCAGCTGCTGTCGCTGCTGCCGGACTACGAGGTGGAGCCGGTGCTGGACCGTGGTGGTAGTGTCGAACGATGAGGCGTAGGGGCGTATGCGGGACAGGCGCTGGTATCGATCGAGCAGGTGCTGCAGTTCCTGGAGAAGGAGTTCATGCACTTCGTGAGCAAGCCGACGCACGGCGCGTGCTTCGTGCCGTCCAAGACCTACCGGTTCTACCTGCACGAGGTGCTGTTCCCGTTCCAGCTGTACCTTCTCTCCCAAGCGGACGGCGACGCGTCCTGCCAGCGCACCGAGTCGGTGATTCTGGAGGGCTACTTGATGCTGCTGCTGAGCCTGTGCGTCCGCGTCGTCAACAACATGATTGGATGGATTCAAGAACGCCCCGAGGAGGAGCCCGTGCTGTTCACGTCGCTCAACGAGTCCGTGCTGGGCGTGCTGCTGTCCTATCTCCTCTCCTTCCTCTATCTCGGCCGCTTCTCGCACCACGTCGCATCCACGCTGCGCAGCGACCTGAACGACCTGACCTGTCTGTGGTGCCGTCTGCTGAGCCTGGGCCATATCCAGTCCTCCATCCAGCAGAACAAGGAGATGATCCTCACGCACGCCCTCTACTCGCCCAACTACAAGACGCAGGCGTCCTCCCCGCCGTGGTACCTGACGCTGTTCTATCTGATGGTCACCACCAACACACGCTATCACTACTCCAGTCTGCACTTCAACTACATCGAGACGCGCGAGGACATGCGCTGCCTGCTCGAGAGTTTCGTCTTCAGCGGCGGATTGAAACTGTGGGGGTGCATGGGGGCTGTCACACCTAGCGAGAACACGGAGAGTCGGCGTTTCATCCAATCGGTGTACAACAACGAACTGAGCGAGTACGACGCGCTGCACCATTGGATGGACTCCCACTTCCCCGAGCCGCTCTGGAAGCGCAAGAAGCAGCCGATCCACGCCAACCTGGAGCTGAAGTACTTCGCGGTGCTCGTGTACCTCTGCCGGTACGACGACCTGCTGCTGAGTCGCTACACGCTGTTGGTGAGTGGGTGCTTGGGGTGTGGGTGATGCGCAGATGCTCCCGACCAGATGCTGCCGGTGCCCGAGCCGCTGGTGCTGTTGTGGCGCAGCGTGATCGCCTTCCGCGAGCACCTGCGCAAGAAGAAGCAGGAGTACGCGACGCACTCGGGGTCGGGCGTGGGCCACACGCTGACGCAGTCGATGATCGCCATCCACCGCCTCAGCACCAACCTGACGCGCAGCAACAGCACGCAGGGCAAGGGCGGGCCGATGCTGGAGGACGTGAACGTGCGCTCGCAGCCGGCGGAGCGGCGGCTGAAGCTGCGGAAGCTGATGTCGCAGACGTCGCTGGCGGTGGAGCCCGAGGGCATCGAGATGGCGGCCAAGATCCAGGCGGTGGCGTCGCAGCCGGCGCTGAAGTCGACGCTGCTGCAGACGCGCGGCGCGGCGATCGAGGACAAGGTGGAGAGTGAGCTGATGTACACGACGAGCTACGAGGACTATGTCGACTTGCTGCTGCAGAAGCTGGACCTGCTGATGGATCTGAACCCGCCCTGGGACCTGAACGCTGTCGAGATCGAGGCGGAGAAGAAGGTGGAGGAGAAGGCAGAGATGGAGGAGTTGGAGGCGGCGCTGGAGACGGGAAGGAAGAGGATCATCGCATCGCTGAAGAAGAACAGCGCGCTGATCGTGGAGGAGAAGGGCGTGATTCCCGAGTCGCCGGAGGAGCTGGTGTGCGCCTGCGTGACCAAGTACCTGCTGCGCAACACCACCGTGTCGCCCGCGCACCTGCGTGAGAGCCTGCACCACCGCACAGAGAACGCGCAGAACAAGCAGCGCATCTTCGAGGAGGGTCTCCAGTTCCTGCGGATGATCAAGGCGTTCCCGCAGGCGTCGCGCCTGTTCCTGCTGGGCCTGTTCCACGAGATGACCGTGTTCTCAAACCTGTACCTGGGCGGCTACCACAACTCCAAGCGGCACCGTGAGGGCTCCTACGGCATCGACTACCTGGAGAACTGCGAGGGCGCGGCGCAGCCCGTGATGGCGCAGCTGACGCGCGCGCTGCTGGACTTCTGCGAGTACCTGAAGGCGGAGTTCGTGCAGTGCGTGGACTCGCGGCAGTGGCGGTTGGGCGGCGCGATCATGTGGTTCATCACGACCATCGCCTCGCCGAAGCTCCCGTACTTCGCGAGCCGGCTGGGGCTGCTGCCGTTCCTGGAGGAGTGCAGCCAGCGCCTGGGCAAGTGGTACGAGATGCGCAACGACTACTCGAAGGAGATCCTCATCTCCCCGGGCATCTTCTGGGACTCGCTCTCGCAGAAGCCCATCTCCTTCTCCGCCTCGCACTTCCACCGCATGTTCAAGGAGATGCGCGAGGAGACGCTGTACGTGAACACCGCCACTGCAAGGATCCCGGGCATCTTCCCCGTGCCGGTGATGGCGCTGGCGAACTACATGCGGCTGGCGTACACCATCACGCTGATCCAGCTGGTGTCCGACTATGTGTCGCACTCGCGCCTGTCGCCCGCGCAGAACAGCGACACGCTGTTCAACTGGACGCTGACGGACGTGAGCAACCTGTTCGTACGGCAGAGTCCCGTGTACCTGCGCCGCACGCAGCGCGTGTTCGAGCGCTTCATGCGGTACTTCGAGCACATGCAGAGCGTGCTGCACGACCGCTGCGCGAGCTGGCAGCCCTTCGCGCCCATCAGCTACCACACCAACGACACCACGGGCAACCCGTACACGTGCGTGAAGGTGGTGGACGAGAAGAACATCATGCGCGGGATGATTGCCACGGACATGCTGATCTCCGCAGCCGAGGGCGTGCTGTCCTCCTATCTCGCCCTCACGCTCTTCATCATCAAGACGCGCGCGGGGCTCGTCATCCCGTGGAAGCGCTACGCTACGCTGTTCTGGCAGATGCTGTACTTCTCGCCGCGGCACCAGAAGCTCGCCGCGATGATCCTCCAGCAAATCATCCCCACCACCGGCTACATCCCGCCCGTCTTCGAGCAGGGCCCGCGCGACTGCGAGGCGGCGGAGGGCTCGCCCGAGGCCGAGTCCATCTCCAAGAACCCGTTGCTGAACTGGCCCGTCTTCCCCTCCGATGCCGAGTGCGTTTCCAATGCGCAGCCTGGCTCAGTCACCGCCTCTGCAGGCGTGGGAGGTGCTGTTTCAGCCACCACACCTTCTGCTGAGAAGACAACAGCCACTCCTGAGAAGACAACTGCCACTCCTGCTGAGAAGACACCCACCCCTCCTACCGTGGAAAACATGCTGGAGGCGAAGAGAGAGGCGTTTGTGTACTTCCTGCTGCACCTGGCGTCGCACACGGACGCGTGCCCCGGCGCGCTGGTGGGCGAGCGGACCTCCTGCGCGCTGTGCTGCAACTTCTTCCCGTTCATCTTCAACACGATCAGCCGCGCCTCGCCCTGCCACGACCTGCCCAACAAGGAGGCCTTCGTGGAGGAGCTGCTCACCACGCACCAGAAGGTCTTCGTCTCCACCTGCCGCGCGCACATCCGCCCCGAGGGCCACTGCGCCGCCTTCTCCACGCTGGTGTTCGCCGAGGAGGTCGTGTACCTGCTAAGGCTTATGATGGGCCAGCCCCTCTGGCGCGAGACCATGAACCGCGTGTTCCTCGACGTCCTCCAGTACGCTGCGGCGGCGCTGGAGAAGGAGCACGGCATCACGGAGCTGGAGAACACCGACAACGACGGGTTCCACGTGGTGCTGCGTCAGCGCTCGCCGTGGTTCTGTCTGCTGACGGCGGTGCTGAAGGTGCTGGGCGCGATCACGCCGCGTATGTACGCTGGCTGCCGCATCCGAATCCACGAGTTCTTGATGGAGGGCGAGAACGAGGTGTCGACGCTGATCCGCACGGCGTACCAGAGCCACGGCACGGGCTCCATCATCAAGTATCACCGGTCGATGGGCGAGGCGCTGGTGCTGCTGGACAAGATCGACACGCCGCGCTACATCAACAACTACGTGTTCGATGTGGTGGACCGCGTGGAGCCGCCCGACGACGCCGACGGCAAGTTCGCTGTGTTCCTGGAGCTGATCACGCGCATCCTGAGCGTGTTGCAACTGCGCGAGGAGCTGTTCACATTACCATCGTCGGACATGCCCTTCTTCAACACGTCGGACCTGCCGCTGTCGCCCTCGGAGTTACAGAACATCATCGTCTACCTCTACTGCGTGCGCTGCATCAACCACATGGTGATTCGCAACGACACACTGGCCCGCCGCCTGTCGCCAGCGCTGCTGCAGCAGCTCATCCGCATCGCGCTGCGGCCGCTGCCCTGCAACGTGTCCTTCAACACGCTGATCATCCGGCAGTACTTCAACCGGTTCATCGAGTACCTGATCGACACCTACCCCGGCGCGGCGCGGCTGCTGCCCATGGAGTTGCAGAAGGAGGAGGACGGCGACACGCACCACCTCCACGACCGCGTGGACAGCTCCTTCGGACTGGGCAAGGAGGAGGAGGAGGAGGCACCGCTGGAGGAGGCGTCGTCGCAGCTGCGCATCGTGCGCAACGAGAAGCGAATGAAGACGGCGAAGGAGCTGAGCGCCGTCTGCCGCGTGGACGTGGCGGCCGTGTACACGGTGCTGCAGTCGCTGAACGACGACGAGCACCACGCGCTGAACTTTTTGATGGAGCAGCCGCGCGATGTGATCGCGAGCCTGTGCGCGCCGGTGCAGGCGGACGTCCACGCGTCCTCCTGCAGCGACTCGGCGGTGCTGACGGACATGGAGCTGGGCATCCGCCAGCGGCAAATCATGTCGCGCACCGCCGAGAAGACGATCACGGAGGAGTCGCTCGCGCAGATCATTCCGCCGTTCACGCGCCTGCAGAAGCTGACCGAGGAGAATGTGAAGCACATGAACAGCATCTACGGCGTGGTTGCCTCCGTCACCAGCAAGAGCGTGCTCTATTCGCCCATTCCAGAAACCGGCGTGATTACGGCCGTCTCCAGCTCGGGCGTGACGCTG
>OIWT01002533.1_pt1 | contig 18652 bp, 10 predicted proteins | sample 1587701 | NCBI WGS metagenome assembly OIWT01 (sample SAMEA3888904, study PRJEB22519) | human gut metagenome | biome: human gut; feature: human-associated habitat; material: faeces | place: Denmark | collected 2009
GAGAACGCGATGAAGATGATGTGCTGGACGGAGACGGTCGTGACGGGCGGCGCGCCCGTGCGCGTGCGCCTGCCCGCGTGTCCGAGTCCCGTCGGGTTCTCCCGCGACGTCGCGGTCGTCGCGTTCCCCTCCGTGCCGGGCGACGCCTACGACGTGGGCGCCTATACGCCCGTCGCGACGAATGTCCATCTCGACGCCGCGCTCAAGACGCCCGCCGTCCCGAAGGGCTGCGCGTGGGTCGTCGGCACGCAGGGCGCGAAGACCGAGCAGTGGCTGGAGTATGCGTTCCGCGCGCCGGTGGAGATCGGGACGGTGCGCATGCGGATCGGTCCGCAGTTCGCGCAGTACCATCTCAACAACCAGGTCACGTGCGCGTTCCGCGTCTCCGACGACGGGACGGCCTGGCGCACGCACTACGTGTCGGACTCGACCCAGAAGGAGGATCCGACGGTCTTCTCCTTCCCGCCCGTCACGACGCGCCATCTGCGCGTCGTCTTCCGCCGGGTGGGCCGCACGAACACGGGCTGGGCCGCCATCCGGGGCGTGGACTTCGCCCCCGGCGAGCGCGTGCCGCACGCCTCGCGCAAGGCGTACCACGTCTTCTTCCGCAACGCCTTCGCGGACATCCCCTACGTGCCGACGAACGTCCAGCCGTGCCGCGCGGAGAGCGCCGTTGACCGCGCGCGCGTCCAGGTCGTTTCGGACAAGATGGCCCCCGACGGGACGCTCGCCTGGACGCCGCCCGCGCCGGGAAGCTGGACGGTTCTGCGCTTCATGATGGTCGCCCGCAGGAGCGGCAACCACCCCGTCAATCCCGAGGCGCACGGCCTTGAATGCGACAAGCTCTCCCGCGCGGGCGTGGACGCCGCCCTGGGCGGCATGATGACGCGCATCATGGACGACGCGCGGCAGACGGGCGTGAAGGCCTTCAAGTACACGCTCGTGGACAGCTACGAGGTGGGGGCGCAGAACTGGACGGACGGCATGGAGAAGACGTTCCGCGCGCGGCGCGGCTATGCGATCGAACCTTTCCTGCCCGCGCTCACCGGGCGCTACGTCACGGACGCCGACGTGACCGAACGGTTCCTGCAGGACTTCCGCTGGCTTGTCTCGACGCTCTACGCCGAGGTGTACGGCGACTACTTCGCGTCCGTCTGCCACGCGAAGGGGCTTCTCTTCGAGAACGAACCCTATGTGGGGCCGTTCGACGAGATGCGCCTCGGCCGGGCGGCGGACGTGCCGATGGGCGAGTTCTGGCACGGTGCGCCGGACAGCCTCGGCACGGCCCGCCTCGCGGGGAACCTCGGCGACGTCTACGCGCGGCGCTATGTCCAGACGGAGACCTTCACCTCCGGCGACAAGTCCGCCGCCTGGACGAGCTACCCCGAAGACCACAAGGTGCAGGGCGACGCCGCCTTCTGCGCGGGCGTGAACCGCTTCGTCTTCCATTCCTACGCGCATCAGCCGTTCGATACGCCCGGCCCCGGCGTGACGATGGGCCCCTGGGGGTTCCACTTCAACCGCCACAACACGCTCTGGGAGTTCTACCCCGGCTGGCTTGGCTACCTCGGACGCGCGCAGTTTCTCCTCCAGCAGGGGCGGGGCGTCGCGGATGTCCTCTACGTCACGCGCGAGAACGTGCCCGTGAAGGCCGACTGGCGGCCCGAGCTGCCGTTCGGCTGGAAGGGCAACTGCTGCGGCGCGGATCTCTTCATGAACGGCGTGACCGTGCGGGACGGACGCATTGCGCTGCCGAGCGGCATGACCTACCGCCTCCTCGCCCTGCCGCAGGCCGAGGAGCCGTCCCCGTCCTACCTGCGCGCGGCGCTTGCGCTCGTCGAGGCGGGGGCGGAGGTGTGGCTGGGGCCGCGCCCGACGCGCGCCTTCGGCCTCGTGGACTATCCCGCGTGCGACGCCGAGGTGGCCCGCCTCGCCGCCCGCCTGTGGGACGGCTTTGCCGCCGGCGCCGTCGAGAAACGAATCGGGAAGGGGCGCGTGTGGCGCGGCCTTGACCTCGCGGACGTGCTGGCGCGCCTCGCCGTGCCGCCGGACTTCGCGTTCGACGCGCCGCCGTCCGGCGCGGACGTGAAGTTCATCCACCGTGCCCTGCCGGACCGCGATGTCTACTTCGTCGCGAACGTCGCGACGAAGGCCGGTGCGCGTATGGACGGAACGGCGCGCTTCCGCGCGACGGGCGCGGTCGAGTTCTGGAACGCCGACGACGGTTCGCGCTTCTCCGTGCCGGGCTGTCGTCCGCTCGGGAACGGCGTCACGGCGGTGCCGCTCTGGCTCGCGCCCACCGAATCGGTCTTCGTCGTCTTCCGCCGCGACGGTGGCGCGGGCGCGCCGCCGCTCCCGCAGGGCGAACCGAAAGCCGTGGCCGACCTCTCCGGGGGATGGACGGTCGTCTTCCAGCCCGGGCGCGGCGCGCCGGCGGGCGAGATCCCTCTCCCGCGCCTGGCGCGCTTCGACCTGTCGGACAACGCGGGCATCCGCCACTTCTCCGGCACGGCGACGTACCGCCGGACGTTTCGCCTCGATGTGCCCCCCGCGCACGCCTGGCTCGACCTGGGCGGCGTCCACGACGTCGCGCGCGTCTTCGTGAACGGCAAGGACTGCGGTTTCGCCTGGCATACGCCGTTCCGCGTGGAGGTGGCGGGGGCGCTGCGCGCGGGCGAGAACACGGTCGAGGTGCAGGTGGCGAACCGCTGGGTGAACCGCCTCGTCGGCGACGAGGACCTGCCCGTGGAGGGCGAATGGAAGACGTCGCCGGGACATCCCGAGACGACGCGCCTCCTCGCCGTGTGGCCGGACTGGTTCCGTGCGGGGCGGCCGGCCCCCGGCGGCCGTATCGCGTTCTCCACCTGCCGCCCCTACGCCAAGGGCGACCCGCTCGTCCCGGCGGGCCTTGAGGGCCCCGTGCGGCTGATGACGCGGGAGCGCACGTCCGACAGGTGACAGGTGAAGATCCGCCGCGCCCTCGGGAGGGCGTGCGTGGGAGGGGCCGACGTCCCCGGCGGCCCGCGTGGCCGTGGCGTTCCCGATGGCGTCCCCGTTGGCGTCCCCGTGTGCGCGGCGCGCCGAGGACGTCGCGCCCTACCATGTGTGCGTGGTACGGGCCGGCGCCATGTGATACCGTGGTAGGGGCCGACGTCCTCGGCGGCCCGCGTGGCCGTGGCGTTCCCGATGGCGTCCCCGTTGGCGTCCCCGTGTGCGCGGCGCGCCGAGGACGTCGCGCCCTACCATGTGTGCGTGGTACGGGCCGGCGCCATGTGATACCGTGGTAGGGGCCGACGTCCTCGGCGGCCCGCGTGGCCGTGGCGTTCCCGATGGCGTTCCCGTTGGCGTCCCCGTGTGCGCGGCGCGCCGAGGACGTCGCGCCCTACCATGTGTGCGTGGTACGGGCCGGCGCCATGTGATACCGTGGTAGGGGCCGACGTCCTCGGCGGCCCGCGTGGCCGTGGCGTTCCCGATGGTGTCCCCGGCGGCCCGCGTGCCGAGTACGCTTTACGGGCTTAAATAAAATCTACTTTTTCGGTAGACAAACCGACGGCGGGTGTGATACACTGTACGGCGTTTCCTACCAAGAAGGTAGACTTACAAAGGAAAGGCGGTAACTGAAATGGCACGAATCTATAAAAACATTCTGGAGAAGGTCGGTGGCACGCCGCTGGTGGAGCTGTCGGACCGGACGAACAAGGGCGGGGCGAAGGTGCTCGTGAAGGTCGAGTTCTTCAACCCGGGCGGCAGCGTGAAGGACCGCATCGCGGCGGCGATGATCGTGGCGGCGGAGAAGGACGGCACGCTCAAGCCGGGCGCGACGATCATCGAGCCGACGAGCGGCAACACGGGCGTGGGGCTCGCGCTCGTCTCGGCGGTGAAGGGGTACCACCTCATCCTCACGATGCCCGAGACGATGTCCATCGAGCGCCGCAAGCTCGCGGCCGCGTACGGTGCGGAAATCGTGCTCACGCCGGGTTCAGAGGGCATGAAGGGGGCGATCGCGAAGGCGAGCGAACTGAAGGCGGCGACGCCGGGTGCGGTGATCCTGCAGCAGTTCGAGAACCAGGCCAATCCCGCGCAGCACGCGGCGACGACGGGTCCGGAGATCTACGCGGACACGGACGGCGCGGTCGACGTGTTCGTGGCGGGCGTCGGGACGGGCGGCACGCTCTCGGGCGTGGGGCACTACCTGAAGGCGCAGAAACCCGGCGTGAAGGTGTTCGCCGTCGAGCCGGACACGAGCCCGGTGCTGTCGCAGGGCAAGGCGGGGCCGCACAAGATCCAGGGCATCGGCGCGGGATTCGTCCCGAAGACGCTCGACACGGCGGTCTACGACGGCGTGATCCCGGTCTCGTCCGAGAACGCGGGCAAGACGGCGCGGGCGCTTGCGGCGCAGGAGGGCCTGCTCGTCGGCATCTCGTCCGGCGCGGCGGCCTATGCGGCGCTGGAACTCGCGCAGAAGCCCGAATACGCGGGCAAGACGATCGTGGCGCTGTTGCCGGACACGGGCGAGCGCTACCTCTCGACCTGGCTGTTCGAGTAGGGTCCGCACGAGCCTGCGCCGTCGTCCCGCGCCGGGATGGCGGCACCAAGCCCGGACGGCGCGCGTCCGCATGGCCGCGCGCCGGAAATTTTTTTGTATTTTTTCAAAATTCGCAATTGACAGGGGGGGGGCACGGTTTATACTACTTTCGCTGGCTTCACAAGGACGTGGATTGCGCGTGCGCAATCTGGAACAACGAACGGCGAGGTGAGACATGGACACGACGGGACGGACATGGACGCTCGGGCTTCTGGCCCTGGGAACGGTTCTGGCGGCGCGGGCGGCGGATCCGATCGGCGCGGACAAGCGCGTGGCCTGGCTGGCCGCCGTGACGGACGGCGTCTACAGCGATGCCGCCAACTGGACGGGCGGCGAGCTGCCGGCCAACGGCGCGGACGGCAAGTACGGCGTCATCAGCTTCCAGCAGAACGACGTGACGGTGCGCGCGCCGGCGGAGGGCCTTGTCGAGAACTCCGGCACCATCTTCCTCGGCGCCGGCGCGGGACGCCACACGCTCACGCTCGACACGCGCGGCACGTTCTGGCGGAAGACGGGCGTCAAGAGCGTGAACAACTGGTGGTGTTCGCCGTTTGCGGCCAATGTGGGCGGGCAGCACGTGTTCAACTTCGAGAACTGCGCCTACAACGTGGCGAACACGGATCCCGTCTGGGGATTCGCGGACGCGCTGTTCACCTGGACGTCCGAGGCCGCGACCCGCCAGACGTTCGACCTCCTGTCGGGCACGTTCACCTTCTCAAAGGACCTCTACCTCGGCTCGGCGGGCGGCACGGTGGACTTCTTCATCCATCCCGGGGCGCGGCTTGAGTCGGGGGCGTGGGCGGCGTTCCGGCAGCGCGGCAACGCGCGCACGACGACGACGGTCCTCGGCGGGCGGCACACGCTCGCCGACCTCGTGTTGAAGGACGGGAACTCTGGCGGCGGATCCACCTGGTTCGTCCTCACGAACGACGCGGCCGTGGCCGTGCGCGGGTCGCTCCAGCTGGGCGCGCGGAGCACACAGTCCCAGAACGGCCTTAGCCACGGCCTGCTTGATTTGTTCGGAACGTCCCGGATGGAGGTCACGAATGCGGCCTATCTCGGCGCGGGCTCAGAGATCTTCCCGAACCTGCGCAACCAGGGGACGATCACGCTGCACGATGCGGCGACGTTCTACGCGCATAACGCGACGTTCGTGGGGCGTACGCAGTGCGCGACGGGCATCGTGACGGTGGCGGGAGACGCCGCCTACCTGACGCGCAGCACGGCATCCGGCGGGGGGAGTGTCTATCTGGGCGTCGGGACCAACGCTGTCGGGCGCCTCGTCGTGCAGGACGACGGGCGCTTCGCGTGCGGCGGCGTGCTGGCGCTCGGTTCCGGCCCGTATGCGACGGGCGTCATGACGGTGAAGGACCGCGGGCGCGTGACGTGCGGCCTCAAGACGGGCAACTGGCTCACGCTCGCGACGGGGGCGGAATCCGCCTTCGGACGGCTGGAGATGGCCGACGACGCCGTGCTGACGTTGGGCGACTGGGCGTGCGTGGAGATGACGTATGGGAGCGCGGCGGCGCGGGCGGAGATCGCCCTCGCGGGGCGGGCGCGCCTGGAGGGCGGCCAATGGTCATACGTCACGAACAAATGCCCGACGGCGGGGGCGGCGTCGATCTCGCTGGCGGACGAGGCCGTCCTCTCCATGCGGGCGGTCTTCGGCGCGATTCCGGAAACGGAGGAGGCGGGCCTCGGCCTGGCGGCGGACGGCGGAACGCTCGTGGCGGCCGGCGCGGGACCGCTGCCCGTCCCCTACCTCTCCGGCTGTCGCGCGACGCTGGGCGCGCGCGGCCTCACGTTCGACACCGGGCGGCATGACGTGGTGATCGACCAGGCGTTCACGGCGGCGGACGTCGTGTCGGAGGCGACGTTCACGAAGACGGGGCCGGGGACGCTCACCGTGCGCCGCGATTCGGACCACCCGCGCACGCACGTGGCGGCGGGCCGCCTTGCCTTCGCGGCGGGCGCGACGCGCTTCGGCCGCCGCCTCTCCCTGGCGCGCGGGGTGTGCCTCGTGCTGCCGGAGGAGGGGTGCCTGACCGCCGACGAGATTGCCTTCGACGGGGAACTGTGCCTGATGGCGCCCGCCGCATCCGAGTTGGGGACGCCCCGTGCGGTCCTGAAGCTGACGACGCCGCTGACGGGCCAGCAGCTCGCGCGTCTCGTCGTAGTGAACGGCGAGGACGGCAAGGCGTATGCGTTCACGGGGGCGGAAGACGGCACGGTGAGCCTGACGGTCACGGAGGCGGTGGCGGGTGCGCGGACGTGGACGGGCGCGGCGGGCACGTCCTGGCACGAGGCGGGGAGCTGGGAGCCCGCCGCCGTGCCGACGGGCGGCGACGACGTGACCGTGGCGGCGTCGGCGACGCTGGAGGTGGCGGACCTTGCCGCCGTGCGGTCGCTCGCGGTGGGCGCGGGCGCGTCCGTGGCGGTGACGGGCGAGGGGCCGATCCAGGTCGGCGCGGGCGTGGACGTGCCGGAGGGCGCGTCGCTCGATTGGGCGGTTCCGCTCCTGGGCGTGGGCGGAACGTTCGAGAAGCGCGGGGCGGGCGAACTGACCGTGCGCGGCGACCAGGGGGCGACGATGCAGAGCGACTGGCGGCTCGTGGGGGGACGGACCGTCTTCACGTCCGGTGCGGCGCTGGGCGCCGACACGACGTCCGCCGCCGCGCTGACGCTCAGCAACAACACGTTCCGCTACACGGGCGAGGCGGCGGCGGTGCGGCGGCCGGTGACGTTGCTGGGCGAGCTGCCGTGCGTGTTCGACATCGTGGGCGACCTGACGTTCAGGGACTTCAGGATGGCGTTTGCGCAGGGCGACGCGGGCCTCGTCAAGACGGGCGCGGGAACGCTCACGCTGCAGGTGCCGTCCGGCACGACGACGCTGAGCGTCTGGAAGGCGTCGCCGCGCAAGGGCAACGAGGACGTCAAGGGCGACTTCGCGCCGTCTGCGGCGGGCGAGGTCGCGAACTGGGACGGCGCGGGGCAGTTCTCCGTTCTGGACGGGTGCGTGGAGATCGTCGGCGCGGGCAAGGCGGCCTCGACCGTGAAGCAGGAGCACCAGGGTTCGATCGGCGGCAGCGGCTGGCCGTCGGCGACGGCACCCGAGCTGCGCCTGCGGGACGTCACGTTCGTCCAGGGGAGCAACGGCGGCTTCCATTTGCTGATGGACCAGCAGACGGTGGCCGGAAGTAAGGGGGCGTGTCTCGTGCTGGACAATGCGGACATGACGTGCAACGGCCTCTACGTGGGCTTCAACAAGAAGAACGGAAACGCCGAGACGGTGCGCCCGTCGCTCGCGATCACGAACGGGACGCTCGACATCACCTGGATGCTCAACATCCCGTCCGACGGAGGCGCGGGCATGGCGCCGGTCGTGCGGGTTGGCGCGGGCGGCCGGATCCGCCGCACGGGTTGGACGCAGTCGGGCGGCGTCTGGTTCTCGCACACGCTCGATGCGCGCTTCGAGGACGGCGGCACGCTGGAGGTCGCCCTGCCCCAGTGCGTCTACTTCGGTGGTTCGGCGCGGGGCGAGGTCGTCTTCGCGCGCGGCGGCGGCCTGACGACGTCCCGCTTCCTCGCGCTGAACGGCCAGACGGAGGCGGTGCTTGCCTTCGACGGCGGCTTCGCGGCGTTCACGCAGGACGGCGGCATTTCGGCGGGCACGCCGACGGCGACGTGCCTGCGCGCCGACGCGGGCGGCGGCGAGCTGCGCGTGGGCGCGGGCGTGAGCCATGCGCTCGCCCTGCCGCTCGCCGGAACGGGCACGTTCACGAAGACGGGAGCGGGCACGCTCGTCCTGACGAACGACCTTGCGATTACGGTGAGCCAGGACGCGAACTGGAATAAGATCTTCTCCTTCTCCGAGACGGGCGCGACGACGCCGAAGCTCGTGAACGCGGGCGGGCTCGTCGTCGCGGAGGGCACGGTGCGCTGCCTTCCGGGCACGGTGCCCGAGCGGACGCGCGTGGCGGGCACGGGGACGCTCTCAGGCGTCTTCACGTCCCTGACGCTCGCCGTTGAGCCAGGCGCGACGGAGGCGCTGACGTTCGCCGATCTGACGGCCCAAACGGTGTTCGTGGACTTCGGCGTGGCGGCCGACGCCGCGCCGCTGCCCGTGGGGACGCGGACCGCCGTGGCGCACCTCGACGACGCCGCGTGTTTCGGCGCGGTGGCCTGGAAGGGCGGCAGCGTGGGGACGGGACGCCTCGTGAAGTTCACGTGCGAGGGGCAGACGGTCGTCGCCACCGTCACCTCCGGCGGCACGATGCTGATCCTGCGGTAGTTAAAATCGCCGCTTCACGGCTTTAAGCGGGAGGGACGCGCTTGTCGCGTCCGTTCGGCGGGGGGGGCGGACGCGCGGGAGGGACGCGCTTGTCGCGTCCGTCCGCCGCACCGCAATTGTGCTATACTCTCCAACGTAAACGTCAACAAGTAGAGGAGATTGGACATGAGCGTGCGCAACATCACGGAAGCGGGATACGACGAGGCGGTCAAGACGGGGAAGGTGCTGGTCGACTTCTGGGCGACCTGGTGCGGTCCGTGCAAGATGCAGGGGGCGCTCATCGACCAGAAGCTCGTGCCGGAGCATCCCGAAATCGAAGTCCTCAAGGTGAACGTCGACGAGGAGCCCGCCCTCGCGGCGCGTTTCGGCGTGATGTCCATCCCCACACTGATCCTCTACAAGGACGGGCAGGTCGTCGACCAGCTCGTGGGGCTCACGAAGCCGGACGAAATTCTCGCGAAGCTCGCCTGACGGCGACGGAAGGGAACGCCCCATGGAGAACGTCGTCATCGTCGGGAGTGGTCCCGCCGGACTGACCGCCGGCCTCTACGCCGCGCGCGCGGGCGTGAAGCCGCTCGTGCTGGAGGGCCTGGAGCCGGGCGGGCAGCTCATGCAGACGCAGCACGTCGCGAACTATCCGGGCATCCCCGGAACCGTGGCGGGGGCGGACATCATCGCGGCGCTGCGCCGTCAGGCCGAGGAGGCGGGCGCGCGATTCGCGCTGGACGCCGTGGAGTCCGTGGACTTCACGGCGCCCGTGAAGAAACTCACCACGCTGATGGGCGAGACGCTGGAGGCGAGGGCCGTGATCGTCGCCTCGGGCGCGGGGGCCCGGAAGACGAACCTGCCCGGCGAGGCGTCGTACTGGGGGCGCGGCATTTCGGCATGCCTCACCTGCGACGGCGCGTTCTACGCGGGCAGGAAGGTGGCCGTGGTGGGCGAGGGGCCGGCGGTGCGTGGCGCGGAGACGTACCTTGCGCGCTGCGGGGCCGAGGTCGTCGCGACGTGTCCGCCCGCCGAGGTGGCGTCCTTCGACGGCGACGGAAAGCACCTGACGGGCATCTCGCGGCGCGGCGGGAAGCCGCCGATCCCGTGCGACGGGCTCTTCCTCGTCACGGCGCGCGTGCCGCAGACGGCGTTCCTCGGCGACGCGCTTGCGCGGGATGCGGCGGGCTACATCGTCGTCTCGGGCGTGCGGACCTCCGTGCCGGGCGTCTTCGCGGCCGGCGACTGCGCGCGGCCCCGCTACAAGCAGGCGGTCATCGCCGCCGGCGACGGGGCGCTCGCGGCCCTGGAGGCGTTGGCCTTCCTCGCGTAACGCCATCTGAAAAGCCAATGGAAAAAATGTGTAAGTTTTCGGTTGTGTATACACTACTTAAATGGTAAACTATTGGCGTTCCCCCGTGGAAGGGGGTCCATGAGAGAGGAGTCAACGACATGAGCGATCAGAAGAGAAAGTACCACCTGGAAACCCTCGCGGTCCATGCGGGGCAGGAAGTGCCCGAGAGCGACACCAAGGCGCGCAACGTGCCGGTGTACCGCACGACGGCGTTCAACTTCGACAACTCGCAGCACGGCGCGGACCTGTTCGCGCTCAAGGTGCCGGGCAACATCTACGCCCGCCTCATGAACCCGACGAACGACGCCCTGGAGAAGCGCCTTGCGGCGCTGGACGGCGGCGTGGCGGCCCTGACGCTCGCCTCCGGCACGGCGGCCATCTACTTCACGATCACCAACATCGCGAAGTGCGGCGACGAGATCGTCTCGGCGAACAACCTCTACGGCGGCACGTTCACGCAGTTCGACGCGATCCTGCCGCAGCAGGGCATCACCGTGCGCTTCACGAACGTGAACGACTTCGCGGCGGTGGAGGCGGCGATCAACGAGAAGACGCGCCTCGTCTACATCGAGACGGTCGGCAACCCGTCGCTTGGCATCGCGGACATCGAGAAGTACGCGGAGATCGCCCATCGCCACGAGCTGCCGCTCGTCGTGGACGCGACCTTCACGCCCCCCACGCTGCTGCGTCCGATCGAACACGGCGCGGACATCGTCGTCCACTCGCTCTCGAAGTGGATCGGCGGACACGGCGCGGGCATCGGCGGCGTCGTGATCGACGCGGGCACGTTCAACTGGCGCAACCCGAAGTTCGCGCTCTACAACGAGCCGGACCGCGGCTATCACGGCCTCCGCTTCGCGCACGACCTGCCGCTCAACCTCGCGTTCATCCTGCGCCTCCGCACCGTGGGGCTGCGCAACCAGGGTCCGACGCTCGCCCCCGACGCGGCGTGGATCTTCCTGCAGGGGGTCGAGTCGTTGCCGCTCCGCGCGGCGAAGCACTCCTCCAACGCGCTCAAGGTCGCGGAATTCCTCGCCCACCATCCGAAGGTGGCATGGGTGCGCTACCCGTCGCTGACGGAACCGGAGCTTGCGAAGAAGTACCTGCCGGACGGCGCCGGCGGCATGGTCGTCTTCGGCGTGAAGGGCGGCAGTGCGGAGGCGCGCAAGCTGGTGGACGCCGTGCCGCTCTTCTCGATCCTCGCGAACGTCGGCGATGCGAAGAGCCTCATCATCCACCCGGCCTCCACGACGCACTCGCAGGTCTCCGACGAGGAACAGCGCAAACAGGGCCTCCAGCCCGAGCTGATCCGCCTCTCGATCGGCCTCGAACACCCCGACGACATCCTCGCCGCCCTGTCCGAAGGCCTCGACGCGATCGGCTGAACGCGCGCGGACGCGCCACGGGCCGCGCACATGGGGGAGGGTTGCGCTCCTGCGCGACCGGGCCCGTTCGGACGCCACGCGCCGGGAGCGGCGCGTGGCGCTGAACCTTTACCTCACACGAACGGCGAGGGGGTGTGGTATAATACTCGGACGATTTTCACGAACCGAGAAGAGGTATCATGGACAAGAAAGCTTCGATGATGGATTTTGCCGCCCTGCTGGACAACCAGCTGAGGTCCTATCGCAAAGGGTTCAACCCCGGCGACCGGGTGAGGGCGCGCGTGGTGACCGTGGGGGAGACCTACGTGACGCTGGATGTGAACGCGAAGAGCGTGGGCCTCCTGCCCGTCGAGGACGTCACGGACGCGGAGGGCGAGGTGACGGTGAAGCGCAACGACGAGATCGAGGTCTCGTTCGTCGCGATGCAGAAGGACGCCTTCCTCTTCGCCAAGGCCGACGTGGCGGAGTCCGCCGCCGTCGTCGCCCTGGACCAGACGATCCAGCACGCCTTCAACAACGGCCTCGCGCTCGAAGGGAAAGTCGAGAAGGAGGTGAAGGGCGGCTACGAGGTGACGATCGGCGGCCAGCGCGGCTTCTGTCCCTACTCCCAGATCGAGCGCATGCGCAAACGCCTCCCCGACGGCGCGGAGAACCCGTATGTGGGCAAGACCTTCCAGTTCCTCGTGCAGGAGTACGGCAAGGACGACCGGGGCGCGAACCTGATCGTGAGCCGCCGCGCCGTGCAGGAGCGCGAGATCCAGGCGGCGCGGGACTACCTGCGCGACACGCTGGAGGAGGGGCAGACCCTGAACGGCACCGTCGTGAAGGTGCTGGACTTCGGCGCGTTCGTCGATCTCGGCGGCGTGGAGGGCCTAGTGCCCGTGCGCGAGATTTCGTGGGACAAGGTCGTCAATCCGGGCGACTTCGTGCGGGAGGGCGACCTCGTGACCGTGAAGGTGATCGGGATCGACTGGGCGCGCGAGCGCATTTCGCTCTCCATCCGCCAGACGCAGACAAAGCCCCTCAAGCCGCGTTCCCCCGAGGAGATCGCCGCCGAGGCCGAGGCCCAGGACGTCCGCGACTGGATGAGCGCAAACGCCGGAAAAACGGATTCGTTCTCCAATATCGGCTCCGCTTTCGCCGGAGTGAAGCTTGATTAAACCGGCCTTCGGCCTTTAAATGGTTAAAGCGCCGCTTCGTGGCTTTAAATGCCGTTGGGCCGTCAGAATGACGGGAGGGACGCGCTTGTCGCGTCCGTTAGCCCTCCGGCCGCGACAAGCGCGGCCCTCCCGTTGCGCGAAGCGCAATTTAAAGCCGCGCAGCGGCGGTTTAACCATGACGGCCCTCCCGTTTGTGCGGATCGCAAATTTAAAGCCGCGCAGCGGCGATTTAACTACTTAAAGCCGCGAAGCGGCGACTTAATAATCATGTTCTCTTCCGTACAAGTCGCGTGGCATGACGGCGTCCTCTGGACGTCGGGTCCGGGCGTGCCGGACCGGATGTGGGCGCGCCCTGCGGACCTTGCGGCGGCGCGCCTCGCGCTCCTGCCGCCGCCCGACGCGCTTCCGCTCGCGGAGGGCGCCGACCTGCTCGCCGCGGCGTTCGCGGTCGTGCCGTTCGCGCGCGGCCCCCTGCCGCCGCCCGCCTTCGGCCCGGGCGTGACGGCGGCGGCGCGCGCGGCGTTCAGCCTCTTCACGGACGAGGCGCGGGGCGCGCTCTGCGTGCTGCGGGGCGAGCCGGACGATTTCCTCGTCTGCGCGCGCCGCGCGGGGGCCGTCTGGACGGTCGGCGCGTTCACTGTGGCGCCGACGACGCTCACGGTGCGCGTCGAGGATCTGTGGGAACGACTGCCGGACGGCGCGCGGGCGTTCGACTACCGGATGGACGTGGTGCGCGACCCGCACGCGAAGGACACGGCGGCGGACCGGGCGGCGGGCGTCGTGCGTGAGACGCTGGCGGGCGTCGCGCCCGACGCGCGCATCTGCCTCGACCTCGCGCGCGGCGGCGGCTTCACGCTCACGCTGGTCCCGACGACGGAGGAGGCTTCGTGACCGACGCGCATTTCCATCGGAATGGATTCGACACCTTTCTTGTCACCAATGGACACGAGGTCGTGTTCCACGGTCTCCATCCCTGGCAGACCGCCGCCTGTGCGGACATCCCGGCGGCGCTTGCTGGCATCCGGGCGCGGCTTGAGGCGGATGCCCGCGCGGGCGTGGGCGAGATCGGTCTCGACCGGCTGAAGACGAAGGCCGTGCCCGACGCGCAGCGCGTCCTCTTCGCGGCGCAGCTCGCGCTCGCGGCCGAACGGCGCCGTCCCGTCGTGCTGCATGGCGCGAAGTGCTGGGGCGAGGTCGTGGCGGCGTGCCGCCCCCATGCGGGACGCATCCCGGCGTTCCTCTTCCACGGCTTCTCGCGCAGCGCAGGGCTGCTGCCGCAGATCTTCGCCCTCAACGGCTTCGTCTCGGTCGGTCCTGCGCTCCTCAACGACCACGCCGTGAACTACCGCGAACTGGTGAAGGGGCTGCCGTCCGAGCGGCTGCTGGTCGAGACCGACGCCTGCTGCGCGGCCGGCGACGCGGCGGCGGAGGAGGGCCGGGCGGCGCTGTTGGCGCGCCTCGTCCAGGCGTTGGCCGCGCTGCGGGGGCACCCCGAAGCGGAGATCGAGGCGGCTGTCGCCGCGAACGCGGCGCGCTTCGTGGAGGCGCTGGCATGACGCCGAAGGAGCTGACGAACGAGATCCTGATCGGCTGGGGCGGCGTGGAGGTCTTCAACCAGGCCCTCATGCTCGCGAAGCGCGGGCAGGTGGTGCGGGCGGACTGGGACGCCGCCACGTGCAAGGCGACCGGCAAGATCGCAACGGGGAACGGCTGGGACATGCCCACCGGCTTCACGCTGCAGGCCAACGGGCGCATCGTGTCGCACTGCCCCTGCCGCACGAACCAGGAATTCGGCATGGTCTGCCCGCACGTCGTCGCCATCGGCCTCTACCTGATGTGCAGGATGAGCGACCCGGAGGCGGAGGAGAAGTATCAGCAGGAGGCGCGCGCCGCGCGCCGCGCCGCCACGGTCGATCCCGCCCTCTACATCCGCCGCGCGCCGCACGGCGTGCCGATGCGCCTGTCGCTCACGTGGGACGAGGCGACGTTCGCGGACGACTTCTACAACGGCGGCGTGCGGGCGCAGCTCGCCCTCTTCGACCGGGCGGGCAACCGCTACTTCCCGGACGACGCCCGTCTGCGGGCGGCGCCGGGCGTGCGGCTCGCCCATGCGGCGGAGAACCTGCTCGGCGTGCTGGAGGACATCTGCGAAGGGCCCGCGACGCGCGAGATCCTGCTGCGTCCGGCGGACTTCCTCAACGTCGCCGCGATGCTCACGCAGGCGCCCAGGGTCGCGTGCGGGCTGCGGGCCGCGTACGACGAGGCGGACGGCAGCTTCACGCTCGCGCCGCACGTCGAGCTGCCGTTCGCGCACTGGGCGGCGTCCAACCGCTTCCTCGTCCACGGGAAGACGGGGTTTGTGTGGAGCCGTCCGCTGACCGCGACGGGCGCGGAGGGGCGTGGCGTCTTCACGCCGCTCGCGCACGTGCTCGCCGGGCCGTTCCAGTCCATCTACCGCACGGCCGAGGTCATTCCGCGCGCGGCGATGCCGTCGTTCCTGCACGCCAACCTGCCGCTCCTGCGCGCGCAGTGTGCGGTGGAGCTCTCGCCGTCGGAAGACCTGTTCCGGTTCGAGCCGGACGCCCCCGTGTTCGTGCTGGAGGTGTCGGGGTCGCGGGCCTCGCTCGGCGCGGACCTCTTCGCGGTCTACGGCGCGCAGCGGATTCTCTGCGGCGCGGCGGCGGGGGCGGACGACATCTGCCGTCCCGACCCCGACGACCTGCTCCTCTACCACACGCGGAACCTCGCCGCCGAACAGGCCGCGCTGAAGACGCTCGCGCAGGCCGGCTTCGCGCAGGAGGGCACGTCCGTCCACTGGTACATCACCGAGCCGCGCGACGTGCTCAACTTCCTCGGCGGTGGCGGGCCGGCGCTGGAGCGCCTGGGGTGGAAGGTGGTCTTCTCGGAGCGGCTGAACAACCTCGTGGACGGCCTCGGGCACATCGTCGCGACGGTGGACGTGTCCGACGTGCCGGGCGCGCGGGACGGGGCGTTCGAGGTGGGCTGCGCGTTCGACGACGGCGGACGGAACATCCCCCCCGCCGAGATCCAGGCGGCAATCAACCGCGGCGACTCCTACCTGATGGCGAACGGCGAGACGGTGCTGTTCGACGCGGGCGCGGTCGCGCTCATGCGGGGCGTGTTCTCGGACTGTCCGAGTCGCCCCGGCGCGAAGCCGGGCCACTTCCGCGTGCCGTCCCTCTACGCCCCCTACGTGCAGGCGTCCCTCGGCGCCCTCTGCGACGCGGTGGAGCTGGAGGACGCGGCGGCGCCGAACTGGCGCGAGACCGCCGCGAAGCGCAACCGCGACGAGCGGGCGAAGTGGGAGCCGGTGGACCTGGGGCGGCTGGAGGGGACGCTGCGCCCCTACCAGAAGGAGGGCGTCTACTGGATGCGCTTCCTTGAAAAAAGCGGGCTCTCGGGGCTGCTGGCGGACGAAATGGGCCTCGGCAAGACGCTCCAGACGCTGACGTGGATCTCGCTCGCGCGGACGGACCCGGAGGCGTGCGGGAAGCCCGCCCTCGTCGTCTGCCCCACCTCGCTCGTGCAGAACTGGGCCGCCGAGGCGGAGAAGTTCACGCCGTGGCTGAAGCGGCTCGTCGTCTCGGGCCCCGACCGGGCGGCGTCCTTTGCGCGGATCTCGTCGTGCGACCTCGTCATCACCTCCTACGCGCTTTTGCAGCGCGACCTGGAAGCGGCCTACCTCGACAAGACCTTCGGCGTCGTCGTCCTCGACGAGGCGCAGCACATCAAGAACCGCCAGACGCGGAACGCGAAGGCCGCGAAGCAGCTCACGAGCGTGCAGAAGCTCGTCCTCACCGGCACGCCCGTTGAGAACTCGGTGGCGGACGTGTGGAGCATCTTCGACTTCCTGCTGCCCGGCTACCTCGGGCAGTACGACGCCTTCCGGGCGACGACGCAGGAGGTGATCGAGGCGGGCGGCCCGGAGGGGCGGGCGGAGCAGGAGAAGCTGCACCGCAAGCTGCATCCCTTCATCCTCCGCCGCCTGAAGAAGACGGTCGCGAAGGACCTGCCGGACAAGATCGTGAAGGTCGCCTACAGCCCGATGACGGAGGAGCAGCAGCGCTGGTACAACCAGCTGCTCGCCGACGCGCGCGGCCGGATCGGCGACATGGTCAAGGCGAAGGGCTTCGCGAAGTCCCGCATGGAGATCCTCGCGCTCCTCATGCGCCTGAGGCAGGTGGCGAGCCACCTGGAGCTGCTGAAGGAGTACCGCGAGAAGCAGGGCGCGCGCCGGACCGGGGCGTCTACAACGGACGGCGGCAGCGCCCTCTCCGGCAAGCTGGAGGTCTTCCTCGAACTGCTCGACGAGGCCATCGACGGCGGGCACCGCGTGCTCGTCTTCAGCCAGTTCGTCTCGATGCTCACGATCCTGCGGCGCGAACTTGCGGCGCGCGGCATCCGCTACTGCTACCTGGACGGCGAGACGAAGGACCGCCTCGGCGCGTGCCGCACGTTCAACACCGATGCGTCGATTCCGCTTTTCCTCATCTCGCTCCACGCGGGCGGCACGGGCCTCAACCTCACGGGGGCGGACATGGTCGTCCACTTCGACCCCTGGTGGAACCCCGCCGTCGAGGCCCAGGCGACTGACCGTGCGCACCGCATCGGGCAGAAGAAGACCGTCTACGTCGTGAAGCTCATCGCGCAGGATTCCGTGGAGGAGCGCGTACTCGCCCTCCAGCAGAAGAAGCAGCTCGTGATTGATGCGACGGTGGGCACCACCGACGAGGCGGCCGTCCAGAAACTCACCTACGACGACATCCGGTCCATCTTGGGCTATTAAACCGGCCTTCGGCCTTTAAATGGTTAAATCGCCGCTTCGTGGCTTTAAATGCCGTTGGGCCGTCAGAATGACGGGAGGGACGCGCTTGTCGCGTCCGTTAGCCCTCCGGCCGCGACAAGCGCGGCCCTCCCGTTGGCCCGAAGCGCAATTCAAAGCCGCGCAGCGGCGGTTTAACCATGACGGCCCTCCCGTTGTGCGGAGCGCAAATTCAAAGCCGCGCAGCGGCGATTTAACCACTTAAAGCCGCGAAGCGGCGACTTAATCTAATCTTTCAAGACCGCCAGCAGGGCGCGGCGCACGTCGGGGGGCTGTTCGAGGTGGAAGGCGAGGAAGACGCCGAGGAAGCGCACGGCATCCGAGAGCGCTTCCGCCGACGTGGCGGCGGCGTCGGGGCGGCGGAGCGCGGCGACGGTACGGGGGGAGAGGCGCAGGGTGCGCGTACCCTCGCCACAGCGGCCGCGGTCAACCGCGAAGGGCGTCCAGACGGCGGCGGGATCCATCCCCGAGAAGTCGGGGGCGAGCCCGGCAAGACGGAGGATGGACATTTCAAGGGAGACGAGGGGGCCGAGAAGGGTGGCCGGGCGTTGGCCGGGGGTGGGGACGAGGGTGTCGAGGAACTGGTTGAGGTAGTCGAACCAGGCGGCGGATTCGCCGTCGGGGGGGGCGAGGGCGCGGACGAGATGGGCGGCGTAGCCCGCGAGCGAGGTCTCGCGCCAGTGTCCGCGCAGGGCGTCGCGCAGGTTCGTCGGCGTCACCTCCCGTAGGGCGTGGAGGTCGCCCGAGGCGCGCGCGTAGTAGAGGAGGTCGCAGGTGTAGAAGAGGTCGTACTGTCCGAGAAAGGCGCTCTTCGGGCGCACGGCGCCCTTGACGAGCGTCGAGACGACGCCGTGGTCGGGCGTGAGCCACGCGACCACGTGGCTTGTCCGCGACCACGGATGGATGGCGAGGACGATGCCCCGCGTTCTGTTGATTTCTCCGGCCACGTTCAAACTATAGCACATTTTCCCGTCTGTGGGGGGGTGATTGTCTGCGTTCCCACCGAATCCTTTCGATGGTAGGGGCCGACGTCCTCGGCGGCCCGCGTC
>OIWT01002537.1_pt1 | contig 18629 bp, 31 predicted proteins | sample 1587701 | NCBI WGS metagenome assembly OIWT01 (sample SAMEA3888904, study PRJEB22519) | human gut metagenome | biome: human gut; feature: human-associated habitat; material: faeces | place: Denmark | collected 2009
CAAGCTATTGTTGATGAAATACTGCAAAAGAGGAGTGCGAAAAGTGGTCGTTGATGATCAAAGAAACAGTCACACGCACTGTTATTCTTCTCCCGCTGCCTCTTCGCTCGCTGTCTTCGTTTCCTCTGTGCTATCTACACATGACCAATGCGAGAAAGAGTGTACTTCTCATGGCAGCCGGAATAAACGGTTTCGCGTTGACACTCGTCTTCAGATTCGAACTGCGCGTCTGCAATGTTGCCTGTCGCGGGATCTTCTGGTAGGATCCATTGCCTCCCATCGCCATTCCCATCGGCATGCCTGCTCCTTGCGTCATGGGCGTCATGCCCTGCGTCATAGGCTGCATGGATTGCATAGGCTGCATGGATTGCATGGGCTGTAAGGGCTGCATGGGCTGTATGGGGGTCATGGGTTGCATCGGCGGCATGTGATGCGTAGTGTGTGGCGGCATGGTCGGCAGTGACGACTGCACCGAGGAGGCGACAGGCACGCCCATCACGGGCCCGACTCCCTGGAACATGGGCATCGTCATGGGCATGGCCACAGGGAAGTTGGGCACCACGCCCACCATGCCCTGCGGGATCATCACCACCGGCTGCGGCAGACTGCCCTTGCGGCGCGGCTTCTCGCCGCGCGCACGGCTCTGGCGCCGGTCCTCGCGCGCACCCTCCTCACGGTCGCCCAGCGAGCGTGCGTCCTCCGGCTTGCCCGCAGAGGGCTCCTTCATCGGCGGCACGGGCGCGGGGACCCTGCCCTGGCGCGCCTGTTCGCGCAGGAGCAGCATGCGCTCGCGCTCGTTCATCATCATTCTCTCCCGTTCGCTCAGCATCACACGTTCCCTCTCGTTCAGCATCATTCTCTCCCGTTCGCCCAGCCGCTCGCGTTCACTCATCATCCTCTCCCGCTCTCGATCACTCATTCTCTCTCGTTCATTCATCATCCTCTCCCGCTCTCGATCACTCATCACCCTCTCCCGCTCTCGATCACTCATCCTCTCTCGATCACTCATCATCCTCTCCCGCACGCCGCGCGGCGCCTCCTCCGCGTCCATCATGTCGCGTGCCTCGAACTCCTCTCTCTTCTCCATCGGCACTCTCCGACCGCCCTCCGCCTGCATGGCCATCGCCTCGTACGCGTACATCCCACGGCGGCCCTCGCCCGGCGCCACGCCCACGCGGCGACCGGGGTACATCGGCACATCCGACGGATACGCCATCGGCTGGCCCGTCCGCGACATGACGCGCATCCCCGCGGGAGGGTTCGACCCGGCGCGCGGGTCCGCAAAGGGGTTGGGCTCAGCCCGCTGCCCGTAGTACCTGCGGCCACCCGGCGCCACACCGTTGAGTCGCGGCTCGGGCGCCATGGGCCGAGGATAGTCCGGGTACTGTGGCGGCAGCCTACAGGTGAAGCATGTGAAGAGAGCCCACTGGCGCTGGCGGCGGGCGTTGCGCGCCTGCGCGTACAGCATCATCTCCAGGTCGTCGGCGTTGATCACCTCCTCCTCACGCTCCCACCCCGCCTCGCGCGGACCCGATGGGTCTGGCGGGTAGCGAGCCTGTCGCGCTGGACGGCCGCGGTCCTGTCTGCGAGCGGGCATGGCGGACATGGGCGGCATGGCGGCGGAGCGCGGGGGCCGCGAGGGGGGCTGGAGCAGGTCGGCGGAGGGGATGCGGAGCTGCCGGTCCGCCAGGGACATGGCGTACACGTTCCAGACCGTTCGGCGGGGCTGTCTCTGACCGGGCATCATGTCACCCATCCGGTCCTCGTTCGGCACGCCCGCGCTCCTGCCCTGCCCCACCGCACCCTGTGGAATGCCCTGAGGAATGCCCTGAGGAATGCCCTGAGGAATGCCCTGAGGAATGCCCTGTGGAATGCCCTGTGGAATGCCCTGTGGAATGCCCTGTGGAATGCCCTGAGGAATGCCCTGAGGGATACCTTCCTTCATCACTCCCTGACTCCTCTGGCTGGCAGAGCGGTGTGCGCCCTGCGCGTCCAGCAAATCAATGTCGTCGCCGGCCGTGACGGGCCGCTGGCGCGAGGCGTAGTAGCCGGAGCCCTTCTGGATGCTGTTGAAGAGGATGTTGAGCACGGGCACCTTGATGTCCTCGGGGATGAACACCTCCTCGCCCTTCTGGATCTGTGCCACCAGCGCGTGGATCTGCTTCTGGTCGGAGATCAGCTCCGCGTTGGGCTGTGGGTAAGGAGTGGGAGACAGGGGTACGGTGAGCTCGAAGTCCGTCTTGCTGGTCGTGTCGGGGGTGTCCCACTCCACGGAGGGCTCCTCGCTAAGCATAAGAGGAATGGCGGATGTGCACTCGTCGGAGGCGGGGCTCTTGATTTCGATGCAGTAGCGAAAGTGGTGGATGGGGACCACTTCCAGATAGGGAGTGAATGTTGTCTCCTTCATGTTCTCGAGAATCTGGAGAATCTCCTCCGGTGTCTATCCGTCACGCAGAAGGCACAGGCAGTACGTAAATCCAAGTCTTCTTCACCAGCACAACGCCCTCCACTACGTGCTGTTCTGGAAGGACAGTCGTGTTGAGAATGGCAGGATCGACGAAACTGAGGTCGGGAATGGAGGGAGGCAGTGGGACGGAGGCAGATGCAGTAGTGTCTAACCAGTGAAAAAGCGGAGAGACAAGGCACCCGAGAAGATGAAGGAAGTGATATCATTTCCTCTTTCCTCCGTCGGCTGCTCCTCCACGACAGCCTCGCCAGCCATATCCGGCTCTCCAAATAACTCTTCCTTGGAAACATCCGGCTGCGCACTGTCAGGCTTTTCTGTAACTATTCGTTAGAGGTGCGCGCTGAAATGGACTATCGGGTTTATCTCCTTCCTGGGAGATGAGTAAAGTGGCAGAGTCTTCTTGGTTCTACGCATTACTTGATGAAATGTGCGGCTACTGCATCCGGCAATTTCATTTCCCTAATCGATGAGCTCTCCACACCAAGGACGTACGAAATCCCGTCGGCTTCCAAAGCAATCTGTTCAGTTGCCTCCTCTTGCCAATCAAAGGGAAAGACGAGAAGTTTACCTTGACTATTACCGGTTTCGTTGCTCATTCTGGACGATCACAAGCAAGTGGTATATAAGAGAGAATTATTGAGCGTTCAGAAGCAGAGATGTGTAATCAGCAAGCACTAGCCTGAAAAATCTTCAGAAGAGCTTGACTTTGCTTGGGAGATATGAAACAATTGGGTCATGACCTCATTGTTATCGTCATCTTCAAAAGCCGCCTCTTCAACAAACACCTCCATTTCTTAGTAGGCGTAAATAAAACCGTAGAGTTCTTAAGAACATCAGGAGGGATGCAGCAATTGATCATCTTCCTCTACTCCTCAACCCATCGAGGCACATCTACATCCGTCACGCGGATGTGATTCGTCAGCCAGGCAATGCAGTAGTCGAGCAGCTCCTTTCCAACGACAGAATCGCGCTTCGTGCTCAATTCCTGTCGCAATTCGTCAAGCTTGGCCAAAAAGTCCTAGTCCTCATGCTCCTCAACAAAACGAACAGTGTGCTGCTTCTTGTGGATGGCAAACTGGGGATACTTCGTGCTGTGAAGGACACGACAGGCAACAAGAAAGGATATTCGTTGTTCATAAACAGCTCTTCTTCCTCCGTGAAGTGGATCCACGCGTAGTCGTAGAGCGCGTCCAGCACATCATTGATGCTGATCTCCACCTGGTTGCCCGTGTTCACGTGGATCAGCACCTGCCGTGAAGGAGCGCACCATAAACCCGAAGGGATATATTCACGATGGTGAGCAGCCACTGGTGCTGCCGGTCGATCGGGAGGTACCCAGTCGACAGAATGCCGTCGCTCCACTCGATGTAGGGCTGGTGCAGCTTCAGCATGGTCTCGCGCAGGGAGAAGCTGCCGTACTCGTTGTTGATGACTGTGGGTGAGGCGGTGGAGAGAGGACAACGCTTCAGGTCGATGAGCGTCTTCAGGCCCTTCGAGAGGAAATCCATCCATGCTCGCACACTCTTTAGGAAACCCTCTCTATCGCGTGAGAGCCAAGGGGAAGATAAACCCAATGCAGTCGGAGAGAACGAGCAGAATCACCGTACCAATGTCCGAGTAGAGGTAGGCGTCGATTCCGTACTTCTTGTAGTAGCTCTGCATCTGCGTAACGTACATACCGTTCAGCTGCTATAGATAAGGGATGGATTGAGGTCGGACGTCAGAAGTGGTGCAGGAGGACATCTTCTTGCAACTCTCCATAATGATGTCATTGAAAAACTTCTAGGCATAAAGAGAAGGAGAAAAGCCAACTCTAGCAAACTCCGTGTTTAGAATGTCCTTCGCGCGGAACGACTTTTTGTAGTTCTCCGGGATATTGAGATTTTTCTATGAGGAAAGGCTAGATCCTCTCTCGTACGCGAATGAACGCGGGAGACATGATGAACAGGCGATTGAACAGCTGTCGGAACATAAAGTCCATGGGCGTCACGGATTTATCGAATCTAGTCGTCAACGCACCGCCGAAACGACACTTTTGAATCCTCTTATAGACCGCCATGTCGCCATTTGAAAACGTAAGGAGCGTTGACGTGCATGCAGTGATTGTGGATGGTTTCACATCGTAGTGAGAATTGTACCTACAACGCTAACTGGCACTCTCGAATGGACTACCATGGAGGGTAGGGGAATCCATTCTCATTCACATTGAAACCATTGGGAATGGATAGTTGTTGGCCCATCACGAAACAAATAATGATTCAACTCTTCTATGGGTGGTGCTCATTGCAAATGGGGGATTCACCTCCTTTGGGTTGGACAATCGGTCATCATCATCCTGGAAAGCAAGGTACCCCAACGCTGGGGCTGTAGAAATTGGTAGTATCGACTTGTGACCAAAGTGAGCGGCAAACGCGGGCATGACTGCAGAATTGTATTCCTCAACCTGACGGCCTTCGGTGACTGCACGAAGGCACTCCCTCCCAACACACAATCATGCCAAATCGAACAGAAAGTGAGAAGGGAAAGAGAGAAGTGGCGCGCGTACAGTAATAGTGGTACTATGATAACCATACATGGCAGCTATTCTCTCTATCAAAATGCTAACAACGTCGCGTCAGACCCGTACAAGGCTGCATTTGTACATCACCGTCATTTTGTGTCAGACGGCCTTCTCCGTGATTCTCCCCCTGGTGACGTACATTAACAAGGCGTTGCATGCCAACAGCTTGCAGATTTCGCTCGCGTTCAGTGGATACTACTTCACCATGCTGTTCAGTACGCCGTTCCATCTGTCCATCTGATTCTCGTAGCTTCCGTCGGCTTCGGCATTCTTAGCGACAGAATCGGACGCAAGAAGACTATTGTCTTTTCCCTTTTCGGTCTGTTTGTGTGTTGGTCATGGGGCTGGTCGTTGAGCCGTAGGCTCCATCCTCTGCTTCAGCACCAACAACATGAACTTTTTCATCATCTTCCGTTCGCTGACAGGAGTGTTTGACAATCTCATCTCGCTTTCTCAGGCCTACATGGCAGATATCACTCCGCTGAAGGAAAGACCCCGTTACTTAGCGCAGCTGGAGAGCGTTGTCAACATCACGCAGTGTGTTGGTCCGCTGATTGCTGCCATCCTTTCCAAGATCCATCTTTACGTCCCGCTGTTGTTTCCTTGTTTTAGTATCATGACTAGGTGGACTGCGAGTGGTCTTTACTTGGCTTCCTTCTTCTACGCGATCTTCTTCCTCCCTGAGTCTGTGCGGTCTGTCATTGAAAAGAAGAAGCTGATGGCTACTTTTGACCTCATTGAGAGAGAGCGTAAGTGCATTCAGCAGTCATGACAGCTAGAGAAGTCGGATAGTGCTACTCTTCTTGACTATGGTAGTGGTCATCACAGGAGCTGAGTTTTAGAGGAGTCGAAGCAGATTCGTGAGGCATTCATGAAGCAGCTTCGCAAGGAGGGTATCGTCCTTCCCTCTTCCTAAGAACTAGAAATCGAGCGCAGAGCCGCCGCCAAGCTGCGTTTCAACTACCTGATGGTGATCGCCTTGATCGGCGAGTTCTGCAACAAGTGGCTCTTCGGTATCTTCGACTCCATCGTCTCGCTGTACGGCGCCGACCACTTCGCCCTCGACGCCTTCACCTACAGGCCGCTTCTCTCCCCTGCCTTGACACGTAGTATGATGAGCTGCGTGGGCTCTCTCATGAACGTCTTCCAGACCGGCTGGCTGTACAACTTCCTCATCAAGAAGGACTTCTCCATCCCCACCATCACCTCCTGGGGCGGTATTGTCTACGGTTGGGGTGCCCCCCATTTTTCATGCCTAGCTGTCGCCATGATCCTCTGCGTCGGCACCAACAAACCCATGTTCATCGTCGGCGGCGTCCTGATCATCGTTGCCTACGCCTTCGCCGCGCCCACGGCGCCCTCCATCTTCTCCGTGGGTCTGGCGTGTGAGCGTGAGGCGTAGGCGGAGAGCAACGAGCTGACGCAGGGAAAGGCGATGGTGATGATTCTGTACGGAGGTCAGAGCGCGCAGATTCTGGTGCCCCTGATTCTGAACAACATCTACCCTATCGATAACAAGATGCCGTTCTTAGTGTCGCTGATTCCCTGTTGGTGAGAAGGGAGGGCGATTAGGAGTAGGTGCTGTCCTGACGATTTCGATGGTGATCTGCAACTATCTGCCTGGAGGCAGGCTGGCGGGACAGGTGTCGCTGGCCGATTCCACGGAGTTCGCTCTTCAGACGAAGATGGCGAACATGGATATCACGGACGAAAAGTCGTCGAAGAAGTACGATGCATAATCGTAATGTTCTTTTACTGGAACTGCTCTCACGCAGCAACTCATTCTTCTGACTGTCCTGTTTCTTGAAACAAAGAGGCGCTGTATTGCGCGTTAGTGGATTAGGCGGTAAACGACGTACGCAACGACTGCCACAGCCGCAATTACGAGGGGAATCATAGCCGCGTTGTCCTGCGTCGAGTTTCCTAGTCCGTTATGCTTTTCATCTTTGTCTATCTACCTTTCGTGTTCTCAATTCCGTATCGGCCTCGAAGCTGCGATGCGCTCAAATCGCTGTCCGGAACGCTACCACCCTTGTGATAGCGTTGGCGAAGTTCAGACGCAGAGAAGGAATCGTCTCCCATGGTATCTGTGAAGGGTTTAATACACGTGTTCTCATCCACGTCCAAAACCAAAATTGCATTCATATTCAGGAGCAACACATCTTCATTCATTCGGGTCGCAGTAGAGTACCCTCGTTTTCATTCCGCTATGGCGCATCACAATCCACAGTCGTTTTCATATGTAGTGAACTAACCATGGGTATAACGATCTCTCACGCTGGTTTGGTATGGATTTGGAGATGTGTCATTCATCAACAACTCTCCTGAATGCTTTCCTACTCTTACCAAATGGCATACATTCAAGCGGGGAGGATCCTGTGGAGGAACTCCTTCCCGTCCGTGTGTTCCAAAAGAAGGTCCGATTTGTTCTCTTCTTTTCATCTCGCCAAATACAGTGCATTTGGAATCTCTTTTACTGTATTCGATATGGAAATAGAGCAGCAATCGTCTGTTGAAGAAAAGGAAGTCCACCCTCTCAATTCCGAGAGCAACAGCGAAAAGGACGCCAATCCATCGTTTCCATTTGTCTTGCGTTTTCATTGTCTAGGACAGAACCAAACAATGAAATGATCGAAGAGAAGCAGTTTTCCCCATTGCGTTCATCTAACGAATAGCTCTTCTGCACAATCGTCTAGAGAATCGTCGAGAGACAGGGAGTGGAGTTTGTCTCGTGATCGTGACAGAGAGACAAGAGAACGGTCGCGGTCGCGGTACGCTCACTATAACCTTAATTGTTATGCCTAGCAACGAGGGACGGAGTGAGAACAGTGGTAACTATGCGAGGCGTCCCTCATATCCGAATTCTCGAAGGAGTGGGAAGTACAATCTCTCCCATAACCGTGACCGTCGTTACGTTGTTGCTGCATTTCCAGTTTACCTATAGACAAGAGTGGTGCACAGGAGAGACGGGATTCCCTGTGTCGAGATGGAGAACATTGAGGCCAAGCTGTGCTACCGCGAGTACGTCCTCCAGGAGAGCGATTCGATCACCATGGAAGAGGCGGAGCGTGGGTACGAGAAGTGCATTCTCTCTCCTTCTCTCATCCGCAGCTACTGCCGCCGCCAGCAGTACAAGAACGCCATGGCCTTCTTCGACAGCTTCGCCAACCAGGAGTGGCTGGTGGAGAGCACGGTGCCCAGCGCGCACAAGGACTACCTCCGCACACAGCAAGCCGAGCACGCGCAGGAGGCCCAGCACCTGGCCGCCGCCATCGTCTCCGGCGCCCTCTTCGTCGACCCCTCCAGCACTGCTGCTGTCGATTCATTCGGCGCGCTGAGCCACGGCTCGTGCATCAAGGACGCCTTCACAGAGCGCTGCGTGTAATCGCTCGAACTCTTCTCCAGCGTAGGTACATCCACTCCGTGCCGCCGGCGTGCACGCGCGCCTGTCTGCGGGAGTACGTGGCGCAGCTGGCCGGCTTCGAGGCGCTGTACTTCGGCGACGCGTTCCACTGCCCGCCGTCGGACCTGAGCCGGCCGGCGTACGTGGTGTTCGCGTCGCAGGAGGCGGCGAAGGCGGCGTTCAAGCACATGGCGGGCATGCACGTGCCGCTGAAGGACACCAACAACCTGGGCACGGTGGGTCTGAAGGAGGAGGACGAGGCGGCCGGTGCGGGCTCCTTCATCCTGCTCTGCTCGCTCTGGCGCACGGCGCAGAAGCCCTACGTGGTGAACGCCGCGGCCAACCGAGCGGACCGCATCGACAAGGACTTCGAGGCGTGTGCGGCGCTGCTGGCGGCGCTGGGCCAGCACTGGGTGAGCGCGAGCGAGCGAGCTGACAAGTAGGGCATCGACGTGGACCTGGTGGCGGCGACGCAGGAGGCGCAGGCGAAGAACGAGTGGCTGACGAAGCGTGACGTGGTCGACGTGCTGGTGTACTGCCTGCGCCGCGTGTACGGCTACGAGTACTGGAAGGGCCAGTACTTGGTGGAGTTCGGGAAGTGCTTCCACGTGCGGGTGGAGTGGCGAGCTGATGTGTAGCACTTCGGTCCTGATCCTGTCCGTTCGCTGATCGTGCCTGAGGTGCCTGAGAAGGAGGAGAAGGAGGAGGCAGTGGAGAAGGAGGAGAAGGAGGAGAAGGAGGAGAAGGAGGAGGCAACAGAAAAGCCTGAAGAGACGAAGATGGAAGAGTCGAAGATAGAGGAAGAAACGAAGATGGAGGAAGAGGTGTGTGTGGTGAGGTGAAATGAGGAACAGAGAGACTCGTGGGAGCAGAAGCTGGACCAGGGCACGCAGGCCTTCCTGGAGAAGACGCGAGAAAAGACCCTGGCGCAGATCCTGGCGGAGCAGACGGCGGCCGACGAGAAGGAGAAGGAGATCTGGAAGACGGCGGAGGAGGCCTTCGTGGCGAAGAAGACGCTGCCCCTGCCCGGTGAGGACGCCAAGGAGACGCGCCAGTGCGGCATCTGTAAGAAGGTGTTCCGCAGCGGGGAATTCGTGAAGAAGCACCTGTTGGCGAAGCACAGCAGCCTGCTGAAGGTGGTGGAGACGAAGGCGGTGCTTCGCGAGCTGGTGCGAAGCGACTATTTGAAGGATCCCGCGGCGAAGATTCCCACCATTATCCCCGTGAAGAATCGTGCGGCCCGCAATGTGGAGGTGGCAAGTGCTCCCAAGAAGACGGAGGAGTTCGTGGATAAGGCGAAGCTGCTGGAATACGGTCTGCATGATGGAGAGACGTGATGCGTAGCGAATACATACAGGGACCGGGACGCTGTGAGCGGCATCCGGGTGCAGACGAAGAAGACGATCTCCGACGTGTTTGATGACTTTTAACGTGCAAAAGCTGCGTTGTTTGTTGGAGATCCGAAATCGTCCCGTTTCTTGGCATTCGGAGAAGGGCTCATTGTTCTCTGCAGGGAGAGGAGGGGGAGAATGCTACGATCCCATCGTTCGTTCCCGCTGTTGATTCAATCGCTAAACCACAATGCGGACGGCTGTCTGCTTCCTTCGCTATTCCTTCGGGGATACAAGAACCACAAGGAAGACCCGCTGTATGTTCCGTTCGCGACCGATTCGGAGCGAGAATTAGCTTCCATCCGCTTTTGGGTCGCGAAGAACACCAACTTGAAAGAGGTGAACGTCAACTGCAGAGTGGGTGAATCGCAATGGACTGAGCAGTAGAGAGCCTATCTTCCCTTTTGGAGTTTTTCCTTCGACTGCGTTACGCACTTCGCTGGCGGCTCGGTTGTGTCAACGTACACAGACGAGGATCCAACCAAAAGGAAGCGTTGTCAAGTGTATGGTGGAAAAGACTACAACTACAAGTTCGTATCCCGTATTTCGAGTCGTTCACGTGTAGCTAGAAGATGTGAAAGTGTCCTGCTCTGGAGCGGTGCCGCTGGAGCAGCGGATGATCGAAAACGTGAAGGAAATCGAGCCGTGGGGCATCTACGAGCAGACGGCGTGGGACTACGTCCGCACGATGGTGGAGGAGGACGAGAAGTACAAGCTGCTTCAGAAGATGCCGCTGCTCCACGACCGCTTGCGCAACATCTACTTCGAGTACAACAACCGCTCTGTGAAGATGGTGATGCTTCCGGTGGTGATTGCCCAGAACAACAATCTGCATGAGTTCTTCACCATTTTCATCAGCGGCGTGACCGGCATTCCCTGCGGAATGTCCATCCACAAAATGCCCAACTTTTCGAATGTTCCCTTCTATCGCATCGTTGGGTCTCGTCTTCCCTCTCATTCGCTAGGACAAGTTCGTTGTGCCCATGTTGCAGTTCGGCTACAAGAAACTCGCTGATGGCGTGATTCGCGTAGATGTCCCCTCAGTGATGAACCATAGTATCATTACAGCAAGGAGCAGCGCAAGATGATGCAACTGCAGCGGGTCATTGCCTCGGAGAAGGACATCACGGTAATCGCGCGCTACTACAAGAAGAAGTTCGCGCGCGAGGCCCGCTGGGAGGCGGCGAAGGAGCGCCTGATCCGCATGATGGAGTTCTTCAACATCAGCTACAAGAGCTACGCGGAGGAATACGAGGAGTTCGTGACGATGAAAATGAAGCACAAGGGGAGGTGGGATGGCGGGAAAAGGAATTCCCGCGGGAAGAAGGACTACTACCAGATTCTGGGTGTGGAGCGTTGTGCGAGCGAGGAGGAGATCAAGAGGAGTTTCCGCGTCCTGATCATGCAGGTTCACCCTGATTTTTCCCAGTGAGTGACGGGCGGCGGTGTGAGGCGTAGAGAGCCGGACGCTGAGGAGAAGGCGAAGGAGCTGATCGAGGCGTATCAGACGCTGCGCAGCCCGGAGAAGCGCTATTTGTATGACCTTTCTTTGCATTGAGTGTTGCACTCTGTAAACCGTAATGACTGCTTCTTTGTTCAATAAATCCGTCACAGCTTCTCAATCATCTTCTGCAGCAGCTTCACCAGCGCGTTCTTTTGATCAAAGCCCTCCAAGAGAGACTGCAAATAGCCCTTCTGTGACGCCAGCTGCTTCCCGTACTTCTTCACCACCGTGCGGAACAGGTTCAGGACCTGTACCTGCGTCAGGCGGGCGTTCTGCTCCGAGAAGAGTCCCAGCAGTCTCAGCAAGTCGCCCACGTTCATCGCCTCCTTCTCATCCTTCTGCACGAGGGCCATCACCACAGCCACGGTCCAATCACTGACCGCGATTCCCTCCAAGCCGCACACCGCGTTCATCAGAGCGGCCAACACATGAGGCTGAAGGTCCGATTTGATCACACGCTGCAGCAACTAGGGCTCAATCAAGAGTATATGATGTACTTCACTGGTGCGCATCGAAAGCGCCTCGCCTCGAAAACAGGGAAGGAGGGCGTATTGAATGGTGATCTGGGGGTTATCCAGAGAGGGTGAACAAACAAGGTAGTTTACAGAAAGCGCTTGGAGCACCGCGGTGAACAGGTCTCGTGAAACGGTCTAGAGGTGAGACGAGGATGAAGCGATACGGTCTGAGGGTCCTGAAGAAGGAGGGGCAAGAGATAGAACTCCATGATACACTGGAAAACAGCCTGGGAGTTGGAGGCGGAGAGGAGCGTGCTAAGATGGACAGAGAGAAAAAGGCGAACTCCTTGAGAAGGATAAAACAGGCTTCGGAAAAGGGATGAAGAGTGGCGGGAAGCGAAGAAACGAGGGAAGACTAGGACAGAGAAGAGAAACGCGAATACGTTGCTGTTCACGAAGGAAAGGACTTCCTGCAGTTGCTGTGTCACTACGAGAAGACGTGCACTGTCGGTAACCCATCCGGAAGACTCGGCGAGAATGGTATTCAACGCCGAGCACACATCCACGATCTAATGACAATAACACAAAGCAAATACTACATGTGTAGAAAAGGAAGAAAGGGACTGCGAAAGCACTGACGAGGGAACTGATTCTGTCTTTTCGGAATCCTCTCTGGTGAGACTCGGATTCGAATTGGATTGAGAGGGATCGACGATGGAAAAGGGATCCCAGTCACGAACACCGAAGGCACTTCCATAATCAACAGTCTCATCCTCGATATGGAGAGCAGCCTTGCATTGACGAATAGTACTGCTGACAAGGAGAGGATTGGAAAACAAGGAAGCATGCATGACGCAAATCCTCATTAGTCTCTCAATATCACGCGACGATAACTCGGATAGGTGTATACCAATGCAATACAACCACTTTAGTTGCAGATCTCCGTCAAGGGAGAGGATTCGCGGTAGTCTCTACGTCTCATGCAATCGCTGAAGTGTACAATTCAGTGGAATGAGTGCCTGTCATGGTGAACGGATGGTACGAGAATAGCGACTCCACAACACTTTCGATCCCGTTCTTTGCTATTGTGGAGTTCACTTCCTCCATTCAGGCCAACAAACAGAATGAGGACACACAAAATGAACTCATCACCGTCGACTCTTCATATACACTACATTCTTTTGTAACTGCTCTCTCGACTGAACCAGATTCTGCTGCAACTAGGCTTCATTCCTCAGCCTTGCCACTCACATTCTTCAAGACGAGCTGATCCTCCTTCAATAGCTGGATGCACTGTTCTTGCCGTTGGAGTAGCGTATGCGAATGCGAGATGGCACGGTCCCATTCTTCCAACTCCCTCCTTCGCTGGTGAAGCTGGAATACGATCCTCGCCACACTCTTCATGTCGTTCAGCACATTCTCTGCAAGAAGCTCAACCTCGTGAAGCTTCCTGCCAACATCCTCTCCCTTCTTTTCTCTTATTTTGTTCTCGATCTTGGAAATGAGTGCGTTGAGTACGCTCTAGTGATCAAAGCAAGAACAGACTCACACCGTGTAATCGACCGTCATCTTGCGTAGGAAGTTCGGATTTATGATTTCGGCCACCTTCTCCATATCGCTGAGGACATTGCCAATGGACTGCCCATCGCACGCCTCCTTTAAGCACGTCACAACGGACTGCAGATCCTGCACTGCTCTCTTCACTTCATCCACTTCTTTGATCATGTCATCGCTAACAAGATAAACAGGTGCAACTACACTGTAGTTGAAGCCCTGTTTCGAGTCACGCTTCGCCTCTTCCACAATCGACAGCAATTGACTCGACGTCTCCGAATAGTGGGATGTTGTCATGGGTGCTGCAGGGGGAAGCATTCTCCTCACCCGTCTCTCCAACTCTGACAACCTATCGTCGATCTGACAGAGCTCGATGAGTTCCGTCGAAAAGGGAGATTTGCAAGTTGAACAGTCAGCCCTTTTCCAAATGCACGACTCTTTCACTCGCTCATACTGCCTTTTGACTGCGTCCATGGTAACATCATGGATCGAACTTGAGTTTGTTTCAATGAAGGGAGAGTCGTCATCCTAGCCATTACGCACTTCAAACAGCTTCCACTCTGGGATTCTGATAGGACTCGACCGTGTCTGTGGTACATTCCAGCACCTCCATCGTTGGTCAAACAAACACTGACTAAAACAACAATTAACTCTGGTTCACCAGCGAAACGATGGCTACACATGACCCCTCACCTCCTCGCCATACCATTCACAATCTTCGACACGACGACAAACACATGGCCTCCAATCGCGGGAGCTCCCTGACCCATCTCTCCAGCCTTCTCCAGAGAAGTGAAGATCGGGATCTTTCCGAGGAACGGGACGTTTGCCCACTGGGCCAGTCCCTCGCCGCCGTTGTTCGAGGGAGGGAAGATGCAGATGGAGCCGATGAGATGGGCAAACTCGGGGAACGCTTCGTTCAGCTTCGCCACGACGGCGTCCGTGATGTCGTTTCCAAAATAGTCCCGATAACGGCATTCCGTCATTTCAAACTAGACATGAAGCGAAACACCAAAACCCACATTCACTTCACTCATATTCTCGATAATGCCGATGATTCGGATGCCAGAGCGCTGGCAGAAGCGAATCTCCTTCCGCACATCGGAGAGCGCCACCTCCTGCGGCGTGGTGACGATCACAGCGCCGTCGATGCCCACATCACGCAGGAAGTTCACAATGGAGATGTGCTCATCGGAGGTGCCCGGAGGCGCTAACGCATTGAGAGGAGAAGGAGGAGGGTACTGTCGATGATGAGGTAGTCCAGCTCGCCCCAGTTGATTTCACTCAAGAACTGCTGAATGAGAGCTAGGACTCACCCAAACGACGCACTTCTACCGTGCTTCTTCGCGCCTCTCCAGATTACGGCGTCGTCCGGATCGCCCAGAAGGAATCCGATACTCATCACCGACAAATTGTCGTCCACGTAGACGGGATCCCAGCCGCTGTTGCTCTGATGGACCTCTCCGTGGAGGGCTCCCATCATGCGAGGAATGCTGGGACCGCAGATATCGATATCGAGGATTCCCACCTATCGCATGACGATTGATGCAAAACGCGTTCCTGAAAGCCCTGAGAGGCGATCGAGAAGGCGATTTGCGACGACACGGTGCTCTTTCCCACTCCGCCCTTTCCAGATAGAATCATGACTGTGTGCTTTATGGAGGACATTCTTCTGCGAATCAGCTCGAGAGCTAACAATGAGGGAACGAAGAGTACGTCCCACCCGGATCGGGCTTTCGAAGCTCCCCAGAGGAGCAACGTCCTTGGTTCGGGCAGCCCTGACATCCCGCCGCTCTTCCTGCCTGTTCTGACTGAGGGCCAACACATGCTACGCTGAACACTGTCAAACAAGGATACATGGATTTGCATTCGGAACTGAACTCATTGCGACTTCTTTGTCTTGATTTGGATAGAAAATGGGCGTCTTCTTCGCACTTGTTCGCCTCCCCGCGGTTCTGCCGCATCACCTGCGGTCAACGGGGGAATCGAAAAGAAGCGATCGAAAACGGAAGTTCGATTTCGAAGCGGCAATGGATAGCTTGACTGAAACGAAGCAGGGATACGAAAGGGCAAGAGAATGGGAACAAACAGAGAAAGAAGGCTATGCTACTGGTACATAGGGATTAGAAAAGGTCAGGGACACGGGAAACGAGGCAATTTGAGTGAGATTGCTAATCACGTCGTCCACGGTCTGCTCGTTCACAACGATCATATCCATCGTGTTACAAAAGGCTAGCCGTCACGCCACGCATGATTGCTTACTGACGGACACCACTTCGTAGCCAACGCCAATGCGTTGCCTCAGCGGCTTGGAATGGACCGCACTCACTACAATTCTGCTGTTTCTCGCGGAAGCGCGACTGCCCTCCACGGAGCTGCAGCACACCAGATCAATCAACCGCAGCTCTTCAATCACGTCAAAGTCAATCTATTCCTCACTTTCCAGTCCCAAACCCACGTTCACAAGCTTCTGTTTTGGGATGCTGGTCACAAACCGCCCCGTCTCCTCGTTGAGAAACACGGTGCTGTCCTTCGTCGATTCCAGCTGCAGCCACGGCGCCTGCCACCTCGTGTTGCCCATTCCGACACGCAGTTCTCTATGCGCGTCGATGTTGGGGGTGATGGAAAAGAGCGACCAGACGCAGTGGTCCTCCTGGAAAGTGACGCGCAGGCGAATCCAATCGGAAATGGACTTGTTGGGAAGATTGAATGTGAGTTCCAGAATACCGGTGGCTTGCCCCTTCTCGAGAATGGTTCTCTCCACGCAGCGGCTCTTTTCGATGGTGGCAAAGGGAATGCGAAACACGACAATATCGTTTTTGAGGAGGGAATACTCAGTTGTGGAGATGTGGAAGAAGAGGGGCGATTTGGGGAGGAGAATCGAAGAGGCTTCGATTTGGGCGGGAATTGCATCTGGCGAAGAATAGCAGGATGCAGTCAATTTGTTTGCAGCGAGGAGCTGGTGCGAGGATGCGCAGGAGGAGGACACACAGGAAGGAATGATCTCCGCAATCATCACCGCACTGATGGCAGAGTCGGCAGACTCCATGGGGAATGACGCAAACTGAGGAAGCGGCCGGCGGAGAAGAGCCCCCCCGTCGAAAGAAAACAGAGAGGCCGTCGCATTGCCCTGGTAGAGATGAAGTGCGAACACAACGGTAGAACACTTCAGAAGAGACAGGTGCTGTGTCCGATTCAGAACAATCTCAAGGGAACCGTTCGCTGGCTCCATTTGGTGAGCGGAAACGGAATCTACGAACTGGGAAGAGAAACTACACGTCAGAACGCAGTTTAATCCATACTAGTAACTGTAGGGCCCGTCTGGAACGGAAGAAAGGCGGATGGAGTGCAACACGAGGGAATAGTCCGTAACAAGCATAGAGGAGTTCTTGAAGCGAAGGAAGTACTGGGCGTGGGACTCCGTAGTACCGCTGCAGGGGAATACCAATTCGGAGGGTCCAAACAGCAGTTTTGAGAGTGGGATCTCCCACGCAACCATGTACATGGATGGATCTTCCTCCTTTAGGATCCCAAACAGAACGCGGGAATCCTCCTTCAAAAGACTTGGATGAATCGCATGGAGAGCAATGGAATAGTCGCGCAATCGTTTCGGTTTTGTGAACAGTTCGTTTTCAAAGAGAGTTCCCGGATACGTTAGCGTCACATCCAAGCACTGAAACTGGAACTGTAGCCGTCGGTTCTTCAGTAAGGTCCGAACATCACACCCCTTCAGTGCAGATAGGGTGAACTGAATAGAGGTGACTAGTTCTGAGACGACGCCTTGCATACTCACTATTTAGAGAAAACATTGTCTGAGGGAGTGCTTGGCTGCAACAAACAACAATAGAGTGACTTTCTCGCCATTTCCAACGCACCCTCCTTCGTTTTGTTAATGGCCAGGAATCCAGAGATGTGGACAAACACGCAGCCGTCGATGCCGCTCGCCTTCGACAGCTCCTCGTCCCGCATTCCCAGACAATCTGGGAGGATTCTCTGACGCAGAGCAAAGGAGTCGCGAGAAACATTAATCCCACGCACTCTCCTAATTCTCACAATCCTTTTTCACAGATACCATGAATTGTCCTTGTCGTTGAAGGACACCACAAACTTGATCTTTCCCTCCATATTTCGCTCCTTTTCAATGTCGTACAAGAACTCCATATAGTTGCAGGACTGCTCGAAGAGGAGAATCGATCCGGAGGGATCCACCTTGCTCGCCTCATCAAACGCCTACACTCTCATGTCACGATGAAAGGACCACCTTCTCCACGATGGTTTGAGCGGGAAGGAGCACATCGACCAGTTCATGGACATGCTCAGCGAATTCGCCGGACATCAGCGCCATCGCCATTCGGAAACGCTCTAGCTCGACATCGGCCTACTTCTGATGGATAGAAAAGGAGGCGACAGAATACGGCTCATTCCAAGCAGGGTAGAGACGCGATACGCGCTTCGACACGGTGGTCGACACAGCGTAGTTACGCTCGCCCGTGTAGGCATCCACGCCGTTGTCCACTCCATCAATCTCCTCCACGAAGCCGTCGTACATCTTCATCCAAAGAGACCGCAGAACGGCGTCATCAAAGGACTTGTTGCAGTAGTGCTGAAGAATCGCCTTTCCGAAGTGCTTCCAACTGCACATCAAAGAGAAACAAGGACCCTACACCAAACCCGCAGAACTCAGCTTTGTCTTGTGCTTTTCATCGAACGTTTCAAAGAAGCCCTTCTGGTGATGGTCGAAGTGTTTGCTACGCATTCAACTCCAATCGAATCCATACGTATTGAAGTCATAGCTCCCACCAACATCAACAACGATATCGCACTCCTTCAGGACATCCGGATTGCGGGTTCTGACCACCACTAGGACATAACACATAAGTGCGATACAGTACCGTGGTTGTGGTACTCGGGAAGGAGGCGCAACAGAGACACGGACAAGGCCTCATCGGAGTGGAACATGCCGCTGTGTGTACCGATGGCCTTCTTGCCCTCTGGAACCGTGTCCAAGAACACTTCCGCGTCGAGAGCCGTGGTCATGGCATTCTTGGTGTACACCGGGAATAGATCTGCCCAGTGAGCGGAAACACAGAGACGTACCGTAGAGCGTAAGAGCGCGCTGATTGGAACTCATGGAGACTGATAGTGAGCAAAACCGCTCCCTGGCCTCCCTTCGCTCTAGCAGTCCTATGCATGCTATCGAAATGGCTTCTGCTTGGTAGAACGCGCGTTTCCACTCCTCGTTGGGCCTCGCCAAATTCGCGAAATAACCGCAACTGCGCCTGAGCCATTCTCTGG
>OIWT01002539.1_pt1 | contig 18613 bp, 17 predicted proteins | sample 1587701 | NCBI WGS metagenome assembly OIWT01 (sample SAMEA3888904, study PRJEB22519) | human gut metagenome | biome: human gut; feature: human-associated habitat; material: faeces | place: Denmark | collected 2009
TACTTATATGTTAGTTCGTCAGCCATATAAGGCAAATTTAAGAAATTATACGATATGCGCACCCCGTCGTGCCCATTTTGTATGAGATTTCCATTTTCATCCGATTTAAAACCGAACTCCAGCATCTCTTCATTTGGATTTATATATCCAAGTTCAGGCGTATTCCCCTTGTACACAAAGCAGTGCTCATTAGTCACGCCATCCACATTTCGCCTCACGAACTCCAAGTTGCCGTTCAAGTCATACATTATGTCCTTTTCTGTACCCATATCGGTTTGGATTCCATTCACATAACGCCTGTTCCCAATGAATCTGCCCAAGTGATCATAGTCGTATTCATTTCGCGTGCGCTTCTGCTCATACGTGCCCGGTATATTATGATTGAAACTTGCTTCATTCACAAGTCCGTCATATCTGTATGAAAGACTATTTTCAAAGAGTATTTCACTTGAGTTCTCCATCTTAACCTTTGTGACCCAGCCAAGCATATTTCGCTCGGTGCTTTCCTGAAGACAAAACGAAGCGTTGTTTTCTTTTCCGCACTTACTTTGCAACCTGCCGAGCTTGTCATACACATAATCCACGCTCTTAAGAGCCTCACCGTCAAGGGTTCTCTCGCTGTATGCCAATTCATTCCCCACGAAATCGTACTTTCATGAACATAATGATGCATAAGTACTGGATTATTTCGAAATAAAAGAAGGTGACTAATTAGGGCTTTCGACCTTTAGTCACCTTCTTTACTACAATTTTAGTAAATAACCATTGTTTCTGTTGCCTTTTGCGCACGTACGCATGCTATTTTAAGCAGTTGTACCATTCTTTTTGAATATGGCTTATAAATTTCAACTAGTTCATTACCTTGTTTTAAAATATAATCAGGAAAAAAACCAATGAGCGCCATTTGAAGAAATAAAATCACTTCCTCATCAGTCTTTTTGGAAAAATACGCTGTCATTCTATTTGGGTGGTTTAAAAGAAGCTGCAGTGTTCCATCAATTACATATTCCACAGCATCTGTTGAACTCCATACATAATTGTAAGAAAGACTAAGCAGTTTATCAAGTACTTTTGATTCTAGTACTCTATCAGTAGAAAACAAAAAACTAATGTGTTCATTTGCATCATCATATAGTATTTTTTTTGCCAATTATCAAAATCGTACCCATATACATTAACAAAATCGCCATACTTGTCTGGAAATGCATCTACAAACGCATCGTAATTTTTTTCTTCATAAGCTTTTTGAAGAGCATCTGCACATTTCTGGACATCAAAAGATGAAAATAGTAAAATAGTACCTATTATATAGGTAAAGTATTTGAATTTACTCATAATGCATTTTATTTTAATCGTTTATTACTTATTATAGTTCTAACATTTCCTGCTCCTACACTTTCTATGAACCCTTTTAGTTCTTCAAATTTATTTGGGTCTCTTGAAATAACTCCATTCCCCATATAAGTAGCACCCACTAACTGACAACCTTCAGTGTGTCTTCTAATACGCCCAAGATGATATAGAATTTTTCTTGACCAAGGGACATCTTCATTAAATAGGATATAATGATCTGGATATTTTGCACTATGATAATTATCTATATTATAGACCCCTTCAGGAATACGTTTATTCATATTAGGAGTGGTAGTATCAGGACCTTCGGGTTCAAGAATTACTCCAGTCACAGTAACATCTCCTCCGACAGTTTCGAATGTACTAACAGTATCATTAGAAGTCTCTTCAAAGCGGTACTGGATAATCAGTCCTCCTACTTCTTCAAATCCTTCAGGAGAAGCATCCCGTACCATTACCGCAGAATAAGTGTTTATATTCAAGTAATCATCTGCTACTAAAAATATTCTTCCATCATCGATATTATCCGAAGTAATATAATCGCCTTCATATGAATAATAAACAGCCTCCCCATTCGGGTCCACGAAGTTCACGGGGTTGTTGTTACAGTAGTTGTAGGGCGAAGTGGAAGAGTACTTCCAAGACTGTGGGTCGGTAGCGGTCCAGCATCCAAGTCCGGGACTATAGTGCCTAGACCCGAAGTCGATCAATTTAACGTCATCAGAGCCTCCGAAGTCTTGATACTCTTTTCCGGCATAGTGCCACCTGTTATGACCTACCTGATAAGAAGTAGAATACTCTTCTATCTTCGTTCCGTATGGAAGATAATCATTTATCTTTATCGTGGAGCCATTGTTCGAGCGCACTACGGCACGCACATTCCCCAGATAATCCTTTACGTCCCAGCACTCCCATAATTCGCCGTCCGGAGTATCAATGCAATACACCCTGCCCTCAGGAATACCTACAGACTCCAGCGTAACGATACCATCTGCACTGACATCATACACAAAGCTCCCTCTATAGATGATGCTGGACCCATCGCTCTTTTTTACCGAGAGTTTCGCCCCATCTGAAAGATACTTATATGTTAGTTCGTCAGCCATATAAGGCAAATTTAAGAAATTATACGATAAGATTATTGGAAAACTTGGTTTAAGCACTGAATAATACGCAAGTTGACGCGTCTGAACATCGACGGTAAGACATTATGAAATAAGAAAGTAAATAGTTATTTTTGCGAGATGAAACCATCGAAAGACGTAACGCAGGCACTGAAAAGCCTGTCTTATGGCTGATACTCAGCGAAGTTTCATTTAAAGGAAAGTATAGAGTAAGATAAATTATTAAACAGATTTAGAGTAAAATAGGTAGGTTATGATGAGTTTAGTTTTAAGTATAGTTCTTTCAGCTCTTGTCGGATTGGGACCGGTGTCTTCCGCCGTGTGGAAGGTGAGTCCGAAAAGCGACGAGAAAACCATAGTTCTCGAAGGAGCTATTTCCGATGGATATTTCGTGCATTCGTCCGGCTATAATGCGGTGAGTGTAACTTTCGAATCTAACGGCACGTTCGAACTGGTGGGAGAACCACGTGTGGACTACGCCCACTCCGAATATAAAGGAGAAGATGTAGCGGTAAAGTACTACACTTTTTCTCAAGACATTAAGCTATTAAAGAAGACTGCGGATATCCGCGGAACGGTGTCGTGGCAGGCTTGCTATGGAGATAATTGCGGCCCTGTGGAGCAATATGAGTTCTCCACTCAGGTAGAGGGCACTCCCGAAAAGGCCTCTACCGGAGGAAAATCCCTATGGGGCTTGATTTTGCAAGCCATCTTATGGGGATTTGCCATGCTCCTGACTCCGTGCGTGTTCCCTATGGTGCCTATGACCATCTCCTTCTTCCTGAAGGGCGGGGACGATGCGAAGAAAGGACGTTTCCGCGCCATTATGTACGGCCTTTTCATAGTGCTTCTTTACACAGTCCCTATCTGCGTGATAATAGGGCTCACTTGGCTCCTGGGAGGCGATGCCGTGACGGCCGACATATTCAATTGGCTCTCTACTCACTGGCTCCCGAACATCGTGTTCTTCATCGTGTTTATGGTGTTCGCCGCTTCGTTTTTCGGAGCATTCGAAATCGTGCTTCCGTCCAAATGGGTTAACGGCGCCGATAAGAAGAGTTCGAGAAATGGTCTCGGCGGAGTGTTCTTCCTCGCTCTGACCCTGGTTCTGGTGAGTTTCTCCTGCACCGGCCCTATCGTGGGAACCGTTCTAATCGAAAGTACGAGTGGCGAATTCTGGGCTCCTATGGTCACTATGCTCGCATTCAGCATAGCATTTGCCCTGCCGTTCACGATTTTCGCCCTCTTCCCGTCACTTCTCGACAAACTCCCGCAGAGTGGAGGCTGGCTTAACAGCGTGAAGGTCGTGCTCGGCTTCATCGAAGTCGCACTTGGCCTGAAATTCCTCAGCACTGCCGACCAGGTATATCACTGGGGCATATTGAACCGCGAGCTCTACTTGGCCATCTGGATAGTATGTTTCACGCTTTTGGGCTTCTACTTGCTCGGCAAAATCCGTTTCAAAAACGATTCGCCGGTCGAGTACGTCTCCGTCAAGAGGCTTTTCCTCGCCATAATCGATTTCGCCTTCGTAATCTACCTCATCCCGGGTATGTGGGGCGCACCGCTCTCTGCGATTTCCGGCTACCTGCCTCCGCTTGAGAGTCAGGAGTTCGTGATAGGGCAGACGAGCAGTCCTCAGGCCAATCCTGCTTTGACCCCTCTGCCTCACGGATTGCAGGCCTACGATAATTTGGATGAGGGATTGGCCGCTGCAAGCCAATCGGGAAAACCGGTATTCGTGGACATCTCCGGCCACGGGTGCGTGAATTGCCGCGAGATGGAGGCCAAGGTGTGGTCAGACTCTCGCGTACAGAAGATTTTGCGCGACGACTATGTGCTGGTCGTGCTCTATATGGATGATAAGAAAGAGCTTCCGCAGGACAAGTGGGTCACCACATCGTCCGGCAAGGTGCTAAAGCAGGTCGGTCGGGCTAACTCTTACATCGTGAAGGAGCGCTTCGGGGTGAATGCCCAGCCTAACTACGCGCTGCTTTCGCCGTCGGGTGAGCTGCTCGCCCCTGTTCGTGGGTACAATCTGGATGTGGAGGAATACATCGCATTCCTAAAAAGCGGATTAAAATGAAAATAGGTGTTATAGTGGCGATGGAGAGCGAATACGAAGCTCTCCTTAATGCAGGCGTAGAAAATGTGGTGAAGGCCGGCATCGGAAAGGTAAATGCGGCCAGGGCGACTGCGGAATTGATATTGACGGAAAGGCCGGACTGCATCATTAACTCCGGAGTGGCCGGAGGCATAGACAACTGTCTGAAAGTAGGAGATTTCGTTCTCGGAAGCCAAGTGGCTTATCACGATGTGTGGTGCGGCGAAGGGAATCTTCGCGGCCAAGTGCAGGGACTGCCTCAGCGCTTCTGCGCGGATTCATCTCTTCTTTCGTGTGCTCGCGGGCTGAAAACCGAGAATATGACACTTCACGAGGGACTTATCTGTACCGGAGACCAGTTTCTTACCACCCTCGAAGAAGATATGAAGGTCAAAAAGCTATATCCCGACGCACTCGCCTGCGATATGGAATCTGCTGCCATAGCACAGGTTTGCCTCCATTACGGAGTGCCATTTCTGTCGTTTCGCGCCATTAGCGACGTCGTGACCCCGCAATGCGACCACCAGCAAACCTACGACGGTTTCTGGACAGACCTTAAGGCTAACTCTTTCTCTTTGCTAAAGCAGCTCCTCGACAATCTCTAACAGCAGCGTCGGACCGGTGAGATAGACATCGGTGAAGGTTTCGGCGTTCGGCGTGAACGAGACTGCCAATTCATCCTCTCTCGTGAATACGCGCACTTGCTTTCCTGTAGCCCCGCTGATATAGGAAGCTATGGCGCTTGCCGTTACTCCCGTTCCGCAGGCGAGGGTCTCCGCCTCCACGCCCTTTTCGAAGGTGCGTACCTTTATGGTCGAAGGATCGAGCCTCTGGACGAAGTTGACATTGGCCCCGATGGGAGCGAAGGCTTCATTCCAGCGCAGTCGTTTCCCTTCGAGAGCCACATCTACTTTTTCCACATCCTCCACGAACTTGACGAAGTGGCGCGTGCCGGTGTCGAGGAAGTATCCGCCTTCTATCGAAGGTCCGAACTCGTGCACGTCGCACATCTTCAGCTTGACCGTCTTGGCCTGTCCGCAAGAGGATAAAATCTGCCCCTCGTGCACCCCGTCAGGTGCCGAAAAGCGGTAGAAGGCGTGATTGGCCGGGAGAATTCCCAGAAAGTCGGCGAAGGCTACGATGCATCGGCCTCCGTTGCCGCACATCATACCGCCGCTTCCGTCGGAATTATAGTACTCCATTCGGAAATCGAGCTCGGCATCGTCGAAAAGCATCATAAGTCCGTCTGTGCCGAAGCGGCTGCAGAGACCCTGGATGTCTACTTCGAGAGGTTTTCGCGCGTCAAGCACTACGAAACTGTTTCCGGCGCCGGAGTAAAGATATAGTTTCATAATAATGAAGCCAAGATTTGAATGCCCTCTTCCATACGGGAAGTTTCGATGAACGAGAAGTTGAGACGAAGCGTATTGCGGTGGCTTCCGTCTACATAGAAGAACGAGCCTGCCACATAGGCGACGCCGGCCTTGAGCGCTTTCTCGTAAAGAGCCACGGTGTCTATGTCTTCCGGAAGGGTAAGGAACAGGAATAGTCCTCCTTCGGGGTGAGTCCAGCTAACTCCCTTAGGCATATACTTTTCTAAAAGCGAAAGCATAAGGTCGCGTTTCTTTCGGTAGAGTTCTATGCTCTTAGGAAGGTTCTCCTCGAGCATTCCGCTATTCATAAACTCGACCATAAGGTATTGGTCGAAAATAGGAGCGCACAAGTCCAGCGACTGTTTGCACTCGTAGATTTTATTCAAGATACCCTCTGCGGCCACTATCCAGCCCAGACGGAGTCCCGGTGCGAAGATTTTCGAGAAACTGCACAGGTGAATCGTCCTTTCCGGTGCGAGCGAATAGATGGTAGCGACAGGGGAGCCCTCGTAGCGCAGTTCCCTGTAGGGGCTGTCTTCCACGATCATAAAGTCGTATTTTCTGGCCAATGCCACCAGCTCGCTGCGCCCCGCAAGACTCAGGGTCTCGCCGCTCGGGTTCTGGAAATCGGGGATGATATAGAAGAACTTGATCTTCTTTCCTTCGCGTATGAGGCTTTCTATCTGCTTCTCGCGCTCTGCGGCTGCCTGAAACGAGGATGCCAGGTTGAGTCCGACTATCCTGGCACGGTAGCTTTTGAATGACTGGATGGCTCCGAGATAGGTAGGATTGGCCGTGAGTACTATATCGTCCGGGTCGAGCATAATCCTCGCACAGACGTCTATTCCCTGCTGGGACGATGTGCTTATGAGGATGTTCTCGGCTGGCACGTCATATCGCGCTGAAATCGCTTTTCGAAGTTCCGGAATGCCCTGGGTAGGGCCGTATTGGAGCGCCTTGGCCCCGTATTTTTCCACTACTGTAGTAGTCAGCTCTTCGATCTTTTCTAGAGGAAAAGTGTCGGCGGAAGGGTATCCTCCGGCGAAAGAGTGTATGCTACTCAAATCGACTGCCTTGAAAATGTCCCTCACGGGAGAACGCATAAAGTTAAAGGCATCGAGAGAATAAAATTTTAAATAATCCATCGTTATCTTAACAATTCTTCCAAACTAACCGATCCTGAAGTTTTTTCATCTCTGTATTTGACTATCACAGGGCAGTATCGGTGTATTCCGCTTCCTGCGGATGGCCCTTTGACTACGGGCCGGCTGCCGCTTACTACTACGGCTCCGCGAGGCACCACCACTCGACCATTCTCGTTTTTAGGCACGAATTCGCCTTTAGTCGCATCGAAAAGGGGAGTGCTTGAGGTGATTATGACTCCCGACGCTATCACGGCCCCTTCCTCTACGATGGTTCCTTCGTAGATTCCGCAGTTGCCTCCTATGAAGGCTTCGTCTTCGATGATGGTAGGAAGGGCTCCCGCAGGTTCAAGCACGCCGCCTATCTGGGTGGCTGCCGATATGTGTATGTGTTTTCCCACTTGTGCGCAGGACCCTATCGTGACGTGCGAGTCCACCATAGTGCCCTCATCCACGAAGGCGCCGACATTGACATAGGCCGGCGGCATAACTATCACTCCCGGGGCCAAGTACGCTCCGCGTCTTATGCTGCTTCCTCCGGGTACGATTCGCACTGAATTCTCGGTGCTGAACTCCCTTACGGGGAAGGTGTCCTTGTCGAAAAATGCGAATTGGCCTTCGGACATATCCTTAATACGGCCCATCGCGAATCCGGCGAGGATGATTTGCTTTATCTCTGCGTTTACCTGCCAGTGTCCGTCTATCTTTTGCGCTACTCTGACTTTGCCCGTCTCGAGGTCGGTCATCGTCTTTTCAAAAAGCTCCAAACTTACTTCCATTCCGCTAAAATTTTGCTTATCGTCTGTTTAGTATTTTCGTTAGCTTCCGTGAGTGGCAGGCGCATCCGGTTAGAGCAGAGGCCTAATTGGCATAATGCCTCCTTCCCGGGGATGGGGTTCGATTCTACGAAGCAGCCCTTGAAGAGAGGGTAGAGTCGCTCGTTCAGAGACTTGGCCTCTTCCGTGTGGCCGTCGAGCGCGAGGTGGACCATTTCGCTTACGGCAGAAGGCAGGACGTTCGAAGCCACGGAAATCACTCCCGCGGCACCAGCTCCGATAAGGTCGAAGGTCATATCGTCGTCGCCGCTGAGAACCGTGAATCCTGCAGGCGCCCCGTCGAGAATTTCCTTTACTTGCTCGAAGTTGCCTGAGGCTTCCTTGACCCCGATGACTCCTTCGACTTCGCGCGCTACTCTTAGGGCAGTGCTTGCGCTCATATTTACCCCGGTTCTTCCCGGGACGTTGTACATTATTATAGGCTTTCGGCTTTTCTCGGCCAATGCCTTATAGTATAAGTAGATACCTTCTTGGGTAGGCTTGTTGTAGAACGGCACCACGACCAAGAAGGCATCGGCGTCTTCCAAGAGCTCCATATTTTCGAGGGTGGCGTCTACGCTGTTACTACCGCATCCCACCAAAAGGGCGCGTCCGTGGGCGTGTTCTCTAGTGGTGGAAAGAATCTTTCGTTTTTCCTCGCGGCTAAGCGTAGGCGTCTCTGCCGAGGTGCCGAGTGGAACGAGAAAGTCTACGCCGCCTTCCACCTGTCTTTCCACGAGGCGTGCATAGGCGTCGTAATCTATGCTAAGATCTTCTTTGAACGGGGTCAGCAGTGCTGTGCCGCAACCTTTGAAAATACTGTCACTCATTATTTTATCGCTAACATTTCCTTGAATTCGTGGACTCCCTTAAGGTCTTCCGTCATCTGGGCAGCTACTACTGCTCCTTCTGCGAATGCCTCTCTGCTGAAAGCTTCGTGGGAAATCTTGATTTTGTCCACGTCTGATTTGAATTTTACTATATGTCTGCCGACAGTGTCGCCTTCTCTGATGGAGGTGATGTCCGGCATTACTCCCAACTCGTGCTTGATGATGTGTGCGAGCACCTTGGCAGTGCCTGACGGCGAGTCGAGCTTTTGTGTATGATGAATCTCCTCGATATGAGGGATGTAGTTATATCCACGAAGTATCTCACTGACTTTATCCACGGCAGCGAACACGGCATTTACGCCGATGGAGAAATTGGCAGAGTAAATCATAGGGGTATTTGCGCTATAGAAGCAGTTTACCACCTCAGTCTTGATTTTCTCCCAGCCGGTAGTTCCCACGACCACGGCCTTGAAGTTGTGCGCGAGGAATTCATAATTGGCCGAAAAAGCGTCGGGTGTGGTAAAGTCTATGCAGACACTCTCCTTCGCGATTTCCGGGTCAATGCTCTTCACGTCTTCGGTGATGGCCGCGATCTCGATACCGTGTTTGATGAGGACTCCCTCAATCATATGGCCCATTTTGCCATATCCGCTAATTACTGCTTTCATACGATAATAATTTAAGTGTTAAACAGTTTTAAAAAACTTTATGTTATTGGTTATTGCTATTTCCATATCATCGAGGCTGACTTCTTCCTGCGGGGTGTGCGCCGACAGTATGCTTCCCGGGCCGCATATTATCTTCTTCTCGAATCCGGCCAAGTGGGGAGCGTCGCTGCCGAATGCCGCCGGCTTGCCTTTGAACCCTTCCGGGACAAAGTACTCGCGCGGTTCGTCTCCGCCCCTGTATGTAATTTCAATTCTGTCATTTGCCTTTTTCTGCATCCATTTCTTCACACATTCGTGGCTTGCGAAGGTGGTCCTGAAGTATAGCCTGCAGGTGAGTTCAGGGCTCAGCACGTTCTGGGGATTGTCGCTATGCAGAAGGCCCACGTTCCAAGTGGTTTCTCCCAAGACTTTGTCGCGCGGGAACTCGGCTTCTATTTCGAGTTCCATCATAAAGTCCATCCACATATCTATGGCGCTTCGTCCCTTTTCCGGATATCCGCTGTGGACTGGCTGGCCGATGAAACGTAGATCGTAGGAGCAAGTGCCTTTGGTGGCGCTGACAGGGAAGTTCCCCGTAGGTTCGCCTATCACCAGGAGCGGAGCACCGAGCTTTCCGCTGAAGGCTTTCGCCCCGAAAGAGCCTGTTTCCTCTCCGCTTACGAGAAGCAGGGCGAAGTCGCTCTCGCCGGCAGCTTCCAGCCGTTTGCAGGCGCCGTAGAGGGAGATAATCTGTCCCTTAGCATCGCAGGCGCCGCGGCCGTAGACTTTCCCGTCGTCGGAAAATGTAGGAGGGATGTAAGGTGGAACGGTGTCTATATGGGTGCAGAACACTACTTTAGGAGTGTCGCCCCATCTTAGCAGAAGGTTATAAGTACCGTCGCCCACTTCCATAAGCTCCTTATGCGGAGCTTCCAGCGTCTCGTAGAGCCAATTGGCAAGCCGCTGTTCCTTACCCGAAGTCGAATCGATTTCGAGTATAGATTTGAAGAGTGTGGACAGTTCTCGCTCCATATTATCTTAAAATGTCGTTTAGTATCCTCGCTGCTGCCATCTTCGCGCCTTCTCCGGGACCTTGGATGATAACCGGCGAAGTCTGATAGGAACTTCTTACGATTATCATATTCTCAGTGCCCTTGATGCGAAGTGCGGGGTGTCCTTCCGGAAGGTCCTTCAGCCTTATCGAGGCTCTGTAGCCCAGAGCTGCACTGTCGTCCTTTTCGAGGGATGCCACGAATCGCTGGTTCTCCCGGATGTTTTCTTCCCGAACAGGCTCTATCGTGATGTCTTCCTTTTCCAGTTTGACTCCCGCTTCTCTTGCTAATATAAGCAATTTTCTCGTAGCATCGGCACCTGACAGGTCGGCAGATGGATCTTTTTCTGTAAGTCCCACCTCTTGAGCCTTTTTAAGGGCCTCACTGAAAGGAAGTTCGCTTGTTAGAATAAAATTCAGCGTACAGCTCACTATCGCCTCTATGCTGAGTATCTTGTCTGCGCTTTCCGTGCTGGTCGCTATGGAATCCAGCATAGGCAGGGCAGTTCCTACCGTGGTCTCGTAGCGAAGGAACCTGTGCGACAGCCTGGCGCTACGCTTCATCGAGGCATAGTGCTTATAAGGCACGCTGAGAGCCCTTCTGTTAGATGACACTATGTTTACTCCGGTGTCGAGCAGCTTCGCATACCATTTCCAGATGGTCTCGCTGTCGGTGCAGTCTACGAATATGCTGTTCGGAGCCGCCTCCGAGAGTACTTTTCGGAAAAATTCGTCGTCGTCGTCTTCGTGTCGCGAAATGGCCTTTACTTCGATTTTCGCATCGCTCTCCTCTATGATTTTTAAAAGAGCTTTGCCTACGGCACCCTCTCCCGCCAGGTAGATGTTTTTATATTCCTCGGTTTCGAAGCAGTAGTAGTGAATGGCGTAAAGCGCATCAGCCTGCTGCTCTATAGGCACTTTTATCGTCACGAAGTCGTCGTCTTGGTCTATCTCCGCTATGGTGATGTCCCTTCTTCGCAGCCTTTCCACCAGCTCCTCCAGACTCTCGTCCCGCAGCTTTCCGTCAGCGACCACGGTCAGGTAGGCATACTTCTCGTCGACGATTTTCGCTATACCCACCCATTCGCCTATCGCCTTCATAGGGCAGTCCTTTATGAGAGTGCCCGGAAGATTCGTCGCTCCGGAATCCAAGATGCTGATGCAAATGCCTTTCTCCTCGGCAGGCTGCACGGTGGGGGCGTATAGAACCTTCGCTCCGTGGGAGGCCAAGCAGAACGCAGCCCGATAGCTCATCTGCGGGATGGTGCGGGCGTTCTTCACGTCCTTAGGATTAGTGGTCATAATGCCCGGCACATCTGTCCAAATCTGCAATTCACGGGCATCGAGCGCTGCTGCGAAAAGTGCTGCGCTGTAATCACTTCCGCCTCTTCCCAGAGTGCACACGTGCCCAGTCTCGTCGCTTGCGATAAAGCCCGGTGCCACGAATACCTTCACCTCCGGATGAGACTCCACTGCGCTTTTGATTTTTCGGTAGGTCAGCGCCTCGTTCACGACTCCACCCTCAACCCGAATCAGGTCCGTCGAATCGAGCCACAGTGTGTTGATGCCTTCCGCTGCCAGTTTTCTGGCCAATATCATCGTCGAGAAAATCTCGCCGAAGCTCTGATAATCTGCCTCGGGAGCATTCCTCAGGTCTTCGTCGACCTGGGAAATGATGGCTTTGGTATCTTTGTTTTCCTTACCCGTGAAAAGTCTGTCGATGATTTCGAAATGCCTATGTTTCAGGCTGTCGAGAATCTCGACTTTTTGACTGGCGGACGCCGTGGAGGCCTTTATCAATAGGTCCGTGGCCCCGCTTATGGCGGAGGATATGATTATAACTTTGTCTTCACGCGAGGCTTGGCTCACTATGTCGAGTACTCTTGACATAGCCGTGGCATTAGCCACCGAAGTCCCGCCGAATTTTAGAACTTTCATAAAAACTATCTGTATTCTTCGAATTCAGGCATAGCCAGTTCGGAGAGGAAACCCTGAATCTTGCTGTCGTCTCGCGGACAAATCATAAGGACATCCGGGGTGTCGACCACTACATAATCCTCCAATCCCCTAATGGCTATCAGTTTCGACGGATTGTTAAGATAGACGACATTATTAGCGTCTTCCTTGAACAAGTGCTTCCCCGAAATGTTCGTGGCATTTCCGCTGGCGTCCTTAGGAAGGTAGTCGTAAAGGGATTCCCAGTTACCTATGTCGGCCCATTTGAACTTGGCCGGAATGACCGTGGCCTTGTCCGTCTTCTCCATCACGGCATAGTCTATGGACACTCTCGTGCAATCCCCATAGAACTTGTTCAAATCCGTAGCCTCTTCCCACAATTCTGCGATTTGAGGAGCGTATTTCTTTATCTCGGACAGTATCAGGGCCGATTTCCAGATGAAGATTCCGGAGTTCCACAAGAATTCACCACTCTTTATGAAAGCTTCTGCGATCTCAGTGCTAGGCTTTTCCGTAAAGGTCTTTACCTTAGTCGGCTCTCCGGCCTCTATCGCAGCGCTTCCACCCGAAACTTGGATGTATCCGAAGTTATCGTCAGGTCTGGTAGGCATTATGCCTAAGGTGATGAGCTCGTCATTTTCTGCGGCATATTCAAGAGCCTTTCCGATAGCTTGTTCGAAGTCGTCGTTATCTTCTATCAAGTGGTCGGCAGGGCAGGCCACCATCACTGCATCGGGGTTTCTTTTAGCGATGACATTGGCCGCAAAATAAAGACAAGGTGCAGTGTTTCTGTTATATACTTCCTGAAGGATGTTCTCTTCGGAAATCTCCGGGAGCTCCTTCTTTACGATGTCGTGGTAGTCCACGAGCGTACTTACCAGTATGTTTTCTCTGGGTATCAGTCGCGCCATTCGGTCATAGGTAAGTCTCAGCATGGATTTGCCCGTGCTGGGCAGATTCAAAAACTGTTTGGGCATGGATTTACGGCTTATGGGCCAGAATCTCGTTCCCAATCCTCCCGCCATTATGACGCAATAGTAGTTATTTTTATTACACATATGTAGGTATATATGCCTGTGGGTAGTATTCAATCGTGGTTTTGTCCTCGTAGAAGACTATGCTTATCACGTCGAAGACCACTTCCAGGTCTTGTGGTAAATTATTTCTCGCAGCTGAATTAAGAAAAGCCTTCGTGGCTATTTCCAAATTCCTCTGCTTGGTTTTGTTAACATTGAGTACAGGAGATGCCGACAGAGGCGCAGTCTTGCTTTTGACCTCGACTATGTGCAGCACGTTGTCCTTAATGCTTATTATGTCAATCTCCTTATGCGAGTGCATCCAGTTTCTTGCGATAATGCGATGCCCCTCGCTTTTCAAATATAGGCAAGCCTGCTCCTCTCCTTTCTTTCCTGTATTCTGCCTATTGTCTTTCATAAACTATTCCAAATTTACGATTGTCACTCCACTTCCTCCCTGTCTTATGTCCTCATCGCTCACCGAAGAGACTCCAGGTATAGTTTTCAAGTATTTTTGTAACTCCTCGTGAAGCACTCCCGAGCCCTTTCCGTGAATGATGCGTACGGTGCTTATTCCTAGCATCATAGCGTCGTCGATATAGTGCGTGACTATGTCCAGCGCCATCGCCAGCCGCTCTCCCCTGATGTCGATTTCCGGCGAGAAGTTAAGCTTTCGTGCCTTTATGGCAGGGTCCACCTTTTCGTATGTCGGAGTGACAGTCTTTTTCACTGCCTGTTTGTATTCGTTCGACGAGATTCTCTCCACCTTGTCAGGAGTCATCTTGCTCGCTATGCTTCCGATGACCACTTTTATCTCCTTCGCCGACACCATCACGACTTCTCCCACCATTCCGTTAGACTTCACCCTAACCTTCTCGCCGAGCTTAAGCGGCGAATTTCGGAACTGCTCCTCGCGTATCTTCTCTTCCGTATTGGCCGGTTTCTTATGCTTCTTAAGCTGCTCCAGCTTATGGTTAATGTACTCGTCGTGAGTCTTTTGCTGCTTGAGCTTATTATTTTCGAGCGCCTGAAGGAATCCCTGAAGCTCCCCTCTGGCCTCTTTCGTCTTCGCCTTGTCCGCGCCGCTCTCCTTAATGTCGCGAATGGTCTTCTCGACTTGCTTGTTCGCCCCCTTCACTATGCTCTCGGCCTCTTTCTTCGCATTGTCGATAATCTGCTGCTTCTGCTCCCGAATGGTCTCCAGCTCCATCTGATAGGTCTCCGTCAGCCCCTCGAGCGTCCCCTCTGCGTGCTTGACCTTCTTAATCTTCTCGTCGAGCACCCTTCTACCCTTCACGATTCGCCTCAGCGTCTTCTCCATATTCACGAAATCCTCGCCTGCGCGCACCTCGGCATCTTTCACTATCTGCTCCGGCAGACCCATCTTCCGGGCCAATTCGAACGCGAACGAATTACCCGGGAATCCTATTTCGAGCTTGAACAGCGGCGCTATCTTCGCCGTGTCATAGAGCATCGCGCCGTTGATTACGTGAGTGTCCGGCTTCGAAGCATACAGCTTCAAATTAGTGTAGTGGGTCGTAATGACCCCGTAGCTTTCCCTTTTGTCGAATTCGGCCAATATCGCCTCCGCTATCGCCCCACCCGCCGACGGTTCCGTGCCGGAACCGAACTCATCTATCAAGATGAGGGTGCGACTGTCGCTTTCCTTCAGCATCTGCTTCATATCCAGAAGGAAGGAGCTATATGTACTCAGGTCGTTTTCAAGCGATTGGTCATCGCCTATACATACCTCTATGCGGTCGAATATGGGGAGTTCCGAACTTTCCGAAGTCGGGATGAGCATACCCCACTGGAACATATACTGAAGCAGACCTACCGTCTTGAGGCATACCGACTTACCGCCGGCGTTAGGACCCGAGATGAGCAAAATGCGCTTGTCTGAAGTGAGGTTTATGGTGAGCGGAGATATCTCCTTATGTTCTTTCTTTAGGGATTTCTCCAGAAGCGGGTGTCGTGCCTTTCTCAAAGACAGCGAGCCATCCTTTGAAATCACCGGCATACCGGCCACGAAGTCCAGTGCCGTCTGCGCTTTCGCCAACAGGAAGTCCATCTCGCCCAATTCTTCGGCAGTAGCCTTCAATTCCGGGATGTATGGACGTAGGAATTCCGAAAACGCGAAGAGGATTCGGCGAATCTCGTTGGCCTCCTGAAAGTGAAGTTCTATGATGTCGTTCTCCAGCTCGACGATTTCCGCAGGCTCTATGAACGTGGTTTTTCCCGAGGCCGAGCAGTCGTAGACGTAACCTGCTATCTTTCTTTTGTGCGATGTGCCTACCGGGATAAGGAACTTGCCGTCGCGGATGTTGATGTTAGCGTCTTCTTCGACGATGCCGTCGTCCTGGGCTTTCTTCAGGATGGCGCGAGCTCTTTTGCTCACCGCCTCTTCCTTATTCTTCAACTCCGTGCGGATGTGGAGCAACTCAGGAGATGCCGAGTCCTTGATCTCGCCGTATTTGTCCAGTATGGTCTCTATCCTGCGCCGTATCTCCGGGTACGACGCCATCTTGTTAACTCGCTTTTTAAGAAGAGGATAGACTCCGTCTTTTATGGAAGAGAAGAAATAGCCCAGCTTTCTGGAGATTTCCAGAAGCGTGCTCAATTTCCCCAGTGACGGAACGTCTATGCAGCTCCCGCTCTTTTCCAGAGGCTCGAGAAAAGGAAGCGCGTCTATATATCCTGTAGTCGGGAAACTGTCTTCGAACATAACCACGAGTCTCATTTCGTCGGTTATGGCAAGTCTTTCACTTATTATGTCTTCATCGGAAGAAAACTCCTCTTCCGCTACCCTTCTGGTGGCATATTCCGTCTGGCACCTGTTTGATATCGTCTCTCTTATCTTATCAAACCCTATCTTCGCTTCCAGTCTTGCTCTTGTCATCACTTATAAGGAGTTTAAGGGTATTAATGTTCTTTACCGGGGTCACGTGTCCGTCGCTTACGAATGACACGCCTCCCGTCTGCTCGCTCACCACTATCACGGACACGTCATAATGCTCGCTCACGCCTATGGCTGCTTTATGACGCATTCCGAAACGGGCCGGAGTGTTAGTCCTTTCCGTTATGGGGAGGGTGCACCTGGCGGCCACGATTCTGTCTTCGTTAATGATCATAGCCCCGTCGTGAAGCGGTGAATTCTTGAAGAATATATTTTCTATCAATCGTTTGCTGATAGATGCGTCTATCCTGTCTCCGGTCGACACTATGTCTTCAGGGGAGGACTGGTTAGGAATGACTATGAGCGCTCCCACCTTTTGCTCTCCCATCTCGAAGCAGGCCTGCACTATCTCGTCGATGGACGTCGCAGACAATTCTTTCTTATCTTGTTTGAGGAACTTTTTCCAAAGCGTGTCCCTGCCCCTGAATACCTTGCGCCCCAGATTGAAGAGGAAATGCCTGATTTCCGGCTGGAAAATCACCACCAGCGCTATCGTACCCACATCGATGATGGTGCCTAACAGCGCCGACATCATCTTCATATTCAGGGCGTTTACCAGAACCCTAAGCAGGAGCAACGAGATTATGGCGAGGAATATGTTAATGGCTGCAGAGCCCTTTATCCATTTGAAGACGACGTAGATTACGACAGCCACCATCAGGATGTCCAGCACATCCGCAAAAGTAATCCTGAGAAAACCTATGTTTATCAACGTCACTAGCATAACGCTACAAATCTACTAAAAAAGCCGCTATTTTCCGCACGCCTCGCCCACAATCTCCGAAACCGCTTTTCTGGTAGGCCCTATGTTGCCTTTGTCGAAAGGGTGAGCGTTGTTCGTAAGCAGTATTATGGCCAATTTCTCATCCAAGTCCATAACTACCGAGGTGCCTGTGTAGCCCGTGTGGCAGATGCAGTGGTCCTTCGCGAGCCTATCTCCCACGATCCACGATGCTGGGCTGGTCGAATCCCAACCGAGCGTGCGCCCGATTTTCGGGTCCTGCACCTTGAACATCTGTTTGACCGTCTTCGCCTTCAAGATGCGTCTGCCGTGGATTTCGCCTCCGTTCATAAGCGCCGCGCAGAATACTGCCAAATCGTCCGCGCACGAGAAGATGCCTGCGTTTCCGGAATTTCCGGCATTGAACCTGCGGGCCAGCGGGTCGTGTACCTGCCCCTTCAGCAGTTCGCCGCTTTTCGTGTCCGGGCCTATCTGGTTAGACGCAGTGCGCCCCGGAAGAAGCTCCTCTGTGGGCGCCAGGATTGGCATAAAGTCTTCGGGAATGTCCCTGTCGAGAGGAAGATAGGTGGTGTGCTCGAGTTCCAGCGGGTCGAAGACATGGGCCTGGACATAATCGCAAAGCTTCTGGCCGGTCACGCTCTCGACGATGTACTGGAGCGATACGAAGCTCGGACAGCTGTAATTTCGCTTGGTGCCGGGCTTGCTGCCTCGGGGCAGTTCCTCGATGATGTACCTGCGCAGGGAATCGCTCCGGAATTCGCCCCAAGCCGCTGCCAGGGAGTCCACCGGGATGTAGGAGGCCAATCCTGCCGTGTGCGTCATCAGGTCCCTGATTCGGATTTTTACCGTCTTCTTTCCTTCCTGCCAATTCTTATACCCCGGAAGGTATTTGTCCACAGGGTCGTCGAGCTTGATTTTTTTCTGCTCTACGAGCTGCATGACGGCTATGGTCGTGCCGAAGCATTTGCTGAGAGATGCCAGATCGAAGATAGTCTCTACGGTCATAGGCTCGGCCTTGGGGATGAGTTGCATGTTCCCGTAGGCATTCTCGTAGACTATCTTGTCGCCTTTCACCACGCATAGCACGGCTCCGGGCGCATTCTTGTCCTCGATTGCTTTCAAGATGGCGGAATCGCACTTCGCGAGTACTGCTCCGTCCATTCCCAAACTGTAGGGAGAGCTATGTTCCAGATAGATGTTGTCTACTATTCCTTCAGGCTTCGTCGTGTGCCTGTTTACCACCGAGCAGCCCATTATCAGGCCTAATCCCAGGGCTATGACATATATGGATTTCGTGTTCTTTTTCATCGTCGTTCTATGGACTTCAAAGATAACAATAATTGGCCGATAAAACTTAAAACTGCTGAAAAAAAGAGAAATGTTTGGAAATTAGGAAGGTAATTCGTATATTTGCAGCCCCTTAAAAAGGGACGAATAATTTTTTATTTTATAAACAATTAATTATCAAACCAATGCCTGGATTAATTGGAAAGAAAATCGGAAT
>OIWT01002541.1_pt1 | contig 18609 bp, 20 predicted proteins | sample 1587701 | NCBI WGS metagenome assembly OIWT01 (sample SAMEA3888904, study PRJEB22519) | human gut metagenome | biome: human gut; feature: human-associated habitat; material: faeces | place: Denmark | collected 2009
CTGTTACCTCCACATTCTTTTTTATTTTGAATGTCCGCAAAATCCGTCCTACATCCCACGGTCATCTTATACAATCATTTCTGCATGGCTGAACTGTTACAAAATAAATAATGCATGAAATCCTGCATTTCTATCGACAAATTATTCATTTTATTGACAGATTCCTCACCGATACATCCTGATTTTCTCTGAAACAGCGGAAATACGCGACTCAAACTGTTCATAGAAAGATGCAGCTCCCATCTCATATTGGTTTACATAAAACTCATTTAATACCAGCATATTCAAATTCCGGACAATTTCTTCATTCTCCGTATGGGTAATGATCTCCTGTACTTCTTTCAGAAAATTATGCCAGATCCGGATATAATTTTCATAAACCGACAGCTCCGAAATACCGAGCCACTTTTTAATTTTCACCTTGGAGCGGTTTGGGTAAGCACACTCATGAATCTGCCAGAAATATTTGAAATCCCCATCCTCATAGATTCTTCCCAATGGAAACAGTCGGCAGAATCCCGGACGCAGCTCATGGATGCTGCAACGTCCTTCTGAATTCAGGAATCCGCATTGCAGAGTCCCTTCCTGCATTTTGAGATTCGGCTGGATGATTCCGTCTACCACATGAAGCTCAATCTTTCCCTGCATGAGTTCTGCAAACGATGTATGTAAGCCTTTTTCCAACTGATACAGATCATAAGGATCCAGAATAATGGACTCCCCCATATCGTGACAGCAGGCGGAACACCCCTTACATTCCTGACATTCGATCCGCACCATATCATTGGCTGTATATAATTTTCCATCTGAAATTTCTGAAAGATCAATCTCCCGCAGCATGTGTTTCTCCTACATATTATAAAATGATGTCGGGGTCAAAAGCCCCCGACTTTGATACCTACGGATTGCTATGAAATACCGTTACAGGGTATCCGGGAAATACATCATCTGCCTGACAGACGCCTGCTGTTCCTTACCTTCACAGCTGCGATACAATACCTGTTATTCATCAGGATTCCAATAACCCTTTGTTTTCCTGCTTCATCAGGTCTGCTACCGAAATATCATCGAGATAATCATTAATCATCTCATCGAGCTTAATCCACATGGGAAGTGTCCGGCATTCATCTGCACGTTCACAGGGATCTGAACCACATTCCAGACAGGATACCGGGGCAAGCGTCCCCTCTGTAAGCCGCAGGACATCTCCGATTTTGTAGTCCGCAGGCTCCCTGCTTAAACGGTAGCCGCCTCCTTTGCCATGGATTCCTTCCACCATTCCTGCTTTCGAAAGCAGAGTCATGATGCTCTCACTGTATTTCTGTGATATATGTTGTCTTACTGCAATTTCCTTTAAGGGAATATATTCACTGGTATTCTGCTCTGCCAGATCTACTAAAACCCGGAGTGCATACCTTCCTCGCGTGGAGATCAGCATAAAATATCACCCATCCTTCTCACAATTATTCTGCAAATAAAGGAGTAGAAAGATACCGGTCTCCTGTATCCGGAAGCAGAACAACAATATTCCTGCCTTCATTCTCCGGGCGCTTTGCCACTTCCAATGCTGCCCACACGGCTGCTCCGGAAGAAATACCCACCAGTACACCTTCACTTGTTCCGATCTTCTTACCAAGTGCAAACGCATCCTCGTTTGCAACAGGGATGATTTCATCATAAATTGTAGTATCCAGAATTTCCGGTACAAATCCGGCACCGATACCCTGAATCTTATGAGCTCCTGCCACACCGGTAGATAGTACGGCACTTGTTGCCGGCTCTACTGCAACAACCTTCACAGCAGGATTCTTTTCCTTTAAATATTTACCAACACCTGTTACCGTGCCACCTGTGCCGACGCCTGCTACAAAGTAATCCACCTTGCCTTCGGTATCCTCCCAGATTTCCGGTCCGGTTGTCTCATAATGCGCTTTCGGATTGGACGGATTCACAAACTGCCCGGGAATAAAGCTGTTCGGGATCTCTTCTGCAAGCTCGTTTGCCTTTGCAATTGCACCCTTCATTCCCTTCGCACCCTCAGACAATACCAGCTCTGCACCATACGCCTTCATTAACTGTCTGCGCTCCACGGACATCGTATCCGGCATAACAATAATAATACGGTAGCCTCTTGCTGCTGCTACAGATGCAAGACCAATACCGGTATTTCCGGAAGTCGGCTCGATAATTACAGAATCCTTCGTTAATTTTCCTTCCTTCTCCGCGTCGTCCAGCATCATCTTCGCTACACGATCCTTAACGGAGCCTGCCGGATTAAAGTACTCCAGCTTCGCATAAAGCTTTGCCTTTAATCCATATTCCTGTTCCAGATGTGTTAACTCAAGTAATGGTGTTCTTCCGATCAACTGATCTGCGGATGTATAAATCTTAGCCATTTCAATTCCTCCCTTTTCTGACTGATGTCAAAAGATAAGTATTCTCACTGATTGTTTGCAGTATACTTCCTTTTACCCACCTTGTCAATAGGTAAATAATTTTAATTCAATACATCCACATATTCCTTATAAACATATGCCTCACTTCCATCACTTAAACGAATATGATACCACGAATCTCCGACAAGCTCATAATACTCATAAACCTCACCTGTCTTCGCCACACCAAGAATACTGGAATTCTCTGTACTTGGCTGGTTTCTCATATTGACATTCTTAATAATCTGAAGCTTTCCTGCAACTTTCCCCGGAGTATTTTCTCCTGTATTCTCTCCGGCATTTCCATTGCTTTCCCGGGTTGGCTCAGAAACCGTTGTATCTCCAATATTACCGAAATCAAAATGCAGCTTCTTCTTAAGAATGATTCCACCACCAATCACAATCACGATCAGTACAACAATTCCAAGGATCATCGTTACCCTGGTCAGATCAAATCCACCGGAAGCTTCCTCATCGTTTAGGTTGTCATCATCGTAACCGTCCCCGTCATAATCCGTATCTTCGTAACCGGTATCCTCATAGCGATCTTCTTCATGACCATAATTACAGGATGGCGCATTTCTTCTACGGGATACTTTCTGACGGTCTGTTCTCTTCTGCTCTGCCGGTTCTTCCCCGCTGTCAGCATCTTCCTGTGACTGCTCATAAATCCGTCCTTCCCGCACGGCTTCCACTACCCGGGAAGGGCGCTCCCTCATAACGGGTGCCGGAATTTCTTCCGGTTCTTTCCCCTCCACTTCATTCCCTTCCAGAGTTTTTTCTTCCTTCCTTTCGGGGTTCCTTGCTGTCTCCGGATTCTCTTCCTCCGGATATTCCAGCTTTTCTCCCCGTCTTTCCCGTTCCAGCCTTGCTTCTGCCTCACTGAAATCCCGCTTCACCACAGCCTGCTCTGCTTCCATAATAATGCTTTTCTCAATCACATCAAATGGAATATCAATCGTCTTCTGTGGAGTAACCGGAATCTCCTCATCGTGAGGCTCGGTATCTTCATTATTAACCGCAGCTCCGCATTTGTGGCAGAATTTCGTTCCTTCTCTCAAAATCTCGCCACAAACCGGACATCTTGCCGGTTCTCCAACCTTCTGTCCGCATTTCACACAAAAGGTATCTGTATCTAAAAGTTCTGCTCCGCATCTTTGACACTTCATAACTTCTCTCCTCCGTACTATTGTCTCTATTATCTACCAAATCTCGGATTTTGTCTACCGACAAACAGGGATTCATTTCTTATACTTTTATTAAAAAACAATTGTAACTATTCAACATATGTGAAGGAGGAGCTTATTATGCTTCAGCATCTTGAGAAGAAAAATGTCACTATGCTTCCCTGTTTATTCCGTGAAAGAATGCTTGTAAACCGTAACTATCTTCTGGAACTGGGTACACAGGAATTATTACAGAACTACTATCTGGAGGCAGGAATCGTTATGCCGGATCTTCAGATTCTCGAAAGACCGGAAACTGCAAAGCTTCACTGGGGATGGGAGGCTCCTACCTGTCAGCTCCGCGGCCATTTCTTAGGTCACTGGCTTTCCGCAGCTTCTTCATTAATTGCATCCGAAAATGATGCCGCTTTAAAGGCAAAGCTTGACGAAATCATCAGCGAGCTTGCCAGATGTCAGGAATTAAACGGCGGAGAATGGATCGGACCTTTCCCGGAGAAGTACTTTACCCGTCTGGAAAAGGAGCTCGATATATGGTCTCCCCAGTATGTCATGCATAAATTAATCATGGGACTTACCCATGCTTATCTCTACGCCGGTAATGAACAGGCTCTTACCATTGTCCGTCATCTGGCTGACTGGTATATCCGTTGGACCGAAAAGGTACAGTCCACCAACCCGCACGCTGTCTACAGCGGTGAGGAATCCGGTATGCTGGAAATGTGGGCACAGCTTTTTGAAACCACGAAGGATCCGGTTTATGAAACACTGGCTTCCCGTTACAGCAATCCGAGCCTTTTCCATAATCTGTCAGAGGGAAAGGATGCTTTAACCAACTGCCACACCAACTCCAGCATCCCGTGGGCACATGGTGCTGCCAGAATGTATGAAGTAACCGGAGATGAGAAGTATAAAACCATCGTAGAGCTTTTTTGGAAATGTGCCGTTACCGACCGCGGTTATTTCTGCACCGGAAGTTCCAACTCCGGAGAATTCTGGGTACCGCCTTTCCTTTCCGGCCAGTACTTAAACGACCGCGACCAGGAATTCTGTACCGTATATAATATGGTGCGTCTTGCTTCCTATCTGTATCGCTGGACCGGTGACAGGCAGTATGGCGACTACATTGAACGCGCCCTTTACAACGGCTTCCTTGCACAGCAGAATGCACAGACCGGCATGCCGACCTACTTCCTGCCTTTGAGCGCAGGCGGTCATAAGAAATGGGGCACCAAACGCCACGACTTCTGGTGCTGCCATGGAACCATGGTGCAGGCACAGACCCTGTATCCGGACCTCATTTACTATGAGGATCCTGAACAGAACGAGCTTCTGATAAGCCAGTACATTCCTTCCATTGCAAAATGGGATTGCCATGGACAGCTCATTGAGGTTTCCCAGGATACCAATATGAAGTATTACAACGATCAGGCATTCTTCGATGAGAAGGATCAGGGACAGAGCTCCAGATGGCAGTTACAGTTCAAGGTAAAGGCTTCCGCCCCTACCGTATTCACTCTCTGCTTACGTGTGCCCGCATGGGTTAAGGGTGCACCGGTTGTCAGTGTAAACGGCGAGGCACTTACCAATCCTGTGATAGAAGATGGCTGCCTGAAAATCCAGAAAACATGGAAAGATGACACCATTGATTTATTCCTTGCACCTGCTCTTTCCTATGTGTCATTACCGGATCAACCGGAGAAATCCGCAATCATGGAAGGACCTGTTGTTCTTGCCGGTATCTGTGACAAGGATCACGGACTTTATACCAATGGTGAAACTCCGGAGGATGCGCTTTACGCACAGTCCGAGCATATGTACAGTGTCTTCCCCTGGAAGCAGAGTACTTATCTCACAAAAAAGCAGCCGGAAAACTTTACCTTCCGACCGCTCTATGAAATCGATGAGGAAACCTATACCGTATACTTCTCTTTAAAGAAGCCTTCGGATCTGTAATGGGATCTGTCATCTAATGATTGATAAATGATTTTTGAAACGCTGTCTTATAAGCGAGGGGAGTCATTCCCTCATGACGTTTGAAAATCCGCATAAAATATTTTTCATCCTGGAAGCCGCTGGAATATGCGGCTTCTTTGATGCTTACGTTTTCATTGACCATAAGACGCTTGGCAAGCTCGATCCGCATCTTATTGAGGTACTGCGTGATCGTCATGCCGGTCTGCTTCCGGAACAGTGAAGCAAAATAATCCGGATTATAGTGCAGATGCTGTGCCACCATGGCCGGGTCCATCTGCTTATGGCAGTTCATGGTAATGTAATCCATTGCCTCCCGGATTGCCTGCTGTACCTGTGGTTTCGCCGATTCGATCTGTCCTACCGGTTCTATGGCTTCTCCCTTATGACTTTCTCTGCTCATTTCCAGGGTAAGCTCCATCAAAAGAGTGCTGCAGCAATAGTCGAGCATCTGTCCCTGCTCCTCCTGCCAGGTCCGTGACAGGTCGAGAAGCTGCCGGAACAGTGTAGTCACACGCTGCGTAGCAGGAAGCGTTCCAAGCATCGGGAAGTGATAATAATTCCCCGGATTCTCCACTCCCTCTGCAGCCTGCTCCGAAAAATGCACCCAGAAATAAGACAGCTCTCCTTCGGACATTTTCCATCCCTCATGCTCTTCTCCGGCACGTAACAGGATATATTGACCAGATCGGACAATCACATTTTCTCCACCCACACGCAGGTACATCGTTCCCTTTAATACCACAATCAGAACGTGCAGTTCCATACTTCTTTTATAATGCAGGAAGCCGTCTGATGCACGTAGGTTTCCACAAATCTGATATTTAATTGGCTGATTCGTTCGTATTTCAAAATCATTCATATTTCATTGACCGGTTTTGTTTCTGTTTCAGAAATTGTGAGTAGCTATTAGATATTATAAGGAAGCCCGCTTTACCGGATAAAATGAGTAAAAACCCGTTCTTCCTTTTCCGGAAGGCCAAATTGCTCCCTGCCAAGTGCGATGCTCTTCATCAGAAAGCTCATGTTTCTTGCCAATACTCTCATGGTCTGCTTTCCTTCTTCATCCCAAACTGCCTCGCCCTTTTCTCTTCCATGAATGGAGTTCCAGTACTGGCTCGGTGCAACCGGCATATTGGAAATTGTGAAATATTTGTTCAGCTCATCGAATGTAGCCGAGCAGCCGCCTCTTCTGGCGCATGCCACACTCGCCCCAACCTTCATGGTTTTATCAAAATGAGTACTGTAGAACAGCCGGTCAAGAACTGCTATGAGTGTTGCATTGGCTGATGCATAATATACCGGGCTTGCTACAACCAGTCCGTCTGCCTCTTCAAACTTCGGTGCCAGTTCGTTCACCACATCATCGAAAACACATTTACCGTTCTTTCCACAGTAACCGCAGGCCATACAGCCACGAACCGCCTGATTGCCGACCTGTACCGTTTCGACTTCAATTCCTTCCTGCGAAAATACCTGTTCCATCTCCTTAAGTGCAATGCCTGTGTTACCGTCCACTCTGGGACTTCCGTTGATCATTAATACCTTCATAAACCTGTTCCTCCTGATCTCTTATTCCTGATTTTACTCTTAATTTCTTACTTTTATATTTGTAACTATTCAGAGCCATGCATGCAGAATAGTAATTTTAAAGTGGTTTTACAGACGGGCACTGATTAGTTGCAATATATCTGAATCTTATCTATCTCTCCAAGTGATCAGTCCGTTTTCTTACATAAAAGCTCATGCATAATCACCATAAGCACTAATATGATAAGAAGATAAACCGGCAGCAACGCTACCGTAATATGATTGGCAATCAATCCGAATACCGGCGGCATCAGACAGGTTCCCACATAGGCACATGCCATCTGGATTCCAATAATTGCCTGGGACTTATCGGCACCAAAGTGTGCAGGCGTCGAATGGATCACGCAAGGGTACACCGGTGCACATCCCAGTCCGATCAATATGAGTCCCGCGAGGGATAAGCTCTGCCCAAACGGCAGAAGCATCACCAATACACCGATTCCAATAATCACTTCACCAAGCCGGATCATCTGTACATCATTGAGCTTCATGGTAAGAAATCCACTTAGTGCTCGTCCCACAGTAATTCCGAGATAAAACATACTTGCAAATGTAGCTGCTGTATCTGCGGAAACTCCTTTATGTAAGGTGAGGTAACTGCTCGCCCACAGTCCTGTTGTCTGCTCCAGGGCACAATAGCAGAAAAAGCAGACCAGTATTTCCCTTGCTCCGGCAAGCTGCAGTACTTCACGTATGGAAAGAGCTTTTACATTCTGTACCCTTCCATCCTGCAGCACCTCCGCCGGTCTTTGCTTCCAAAGAGGCAGACTGCAGAGCAGAATTGCAGTCAGAACGATCTGCAAAACAGCGATGATATGGTATCCGGAGTTCCATCCCCAGCCCGCAGTCAGGGCATATCCCATAATATAGGGACCTGCCGATGCTCCGAGACCCCACATGCAATGCAGCCAGCTCATGTGCCGGCTCTCATAATGAAGCGCTACATAATTATTTAAGGAAGCATCCACGCTTCCCGCACCAAGTCCATATGGAATCGCCCACAGGCAAAGCATCCCAAAGGAATGACTGGTGGCAAAACCAAACAATGCCATCGCTGTCATTAAGACACTGAGTGCCGTAACCTTTCCGGTTCCAAGCTTTTTGGTCAGCCGGTCGCTCTGCAGGCTCGAAACTACCGTACCCAGCGCTATAATCATCGAAATAATCCCTGCATAGGATACCGGTACGTCAAACTGCGGATACATGGACGGCCACGCTGCTCCCAACAGTGCATCCGGCAGCCCCAGGCTGATAAATGCCAGATAAATAATTGCTAATAATAAATGAACCATGATGGATACTCCTTATTCTGTCTAAACTCCAAAATGATCCACTGGATCATTTTCTCATATGCATGGCAGCTAAAATCCACCATTCTGATATGCTCTTGCAATTACATAAGACGGCTCGTAAAATGCACTGCAATTATAATTATCGATCACATCACAGATTGGATTATTATACACCTTTATAATTCCATCCACCTCTGTTTCATCCGGATGCATCGTCATTGTAATCAATCTCTGATATACCTTTCCCATCTGTAATGCACTTGGAACGACCGTTGCCAGTTCTTTATCCACATCAGTAACATCTACATCTCCGGAAACCAGATGATAATCGTTGATCCAATCCTCCTCAACCTTTAACGGATTCTCACAGTGCAAAACATTCGCGCAGCTTAACAGATGGTACAACTCCTCTTTTCCTATCGCATTGACCACATATTGGTTTTTCTGCTTGAGATGTCTCGCCACCCTCTCAATCATATAGCAGATAAAATATAAATCATTTTCTGTGATTTCTTCCTCTTCAAAATATTTATTTTTCATAAAATATCACTCCCTTCGAAGTGTATGGTTTCAAGCGCACGTTCTGTACAGAATACAATTTGATGCGTCGGATACTTAAATTTCACAAGTTCCCAAAAGGCAGCTTTCGAAATTTTTCCTGCCATATAATCTTCCACGTAATCCCAGATCTGGTCATCTGCCATAGGTCCTTCTACAATATCATAATCATGTTCTATTCCACTTCGGCATTCTACAACAAATTGAAGCCATTCTTCTGTCATTTCTGAAAATTGGCATATTTTTAATTGAGCATTTGAAGTGTACTGATAGCGGCTGACTATCGAATCTCCGTGCCGTGTCAAGGCCCAGCGTTTAGCCTGCTTTTCTATATTGGTACAATAAAATCCATATCCGAAGTCTTTATAATGTCCATTAACCAGAATTCTTGGGTTTTCTACGGCAGTATTGCTGCCGTGATAGATGATCACATTCTGCATAAATTCAATCTCCATATGCTCTACCCTACAAAATATTTTTATGAAAGCTATAACTACTAATCAATATCTATAAGTTTATACATATTTAACAACTTATCTAGTGTAATATCAATCCCAGCCTCAGTTAAACCATTTTTTCTTTGTCTAAACAACTTTCTAATGATTTTACCTGAATCAATGCCATAATGAATTTCATTATGGCAATTACTACATAAACAAATTACGTTTTCTGCTCTATCTAAAGAATCAACAAATTCATTTTGAAATTCCATAGGAATTAAATGATGTGCCTCCATATATGGTTTATTAGTTTTTCGGCTAATAAATGATTTATGTGTTTTATCATATTCGCACTGATATCCCGCTTTTATTAATGCTTTCATTGCAACGCTTCTATCTCTTCCATATAATTTTTTTGATGAACGTGTTATTTCTTTCGGTTCTTTTCCACTCTGTACTTCTCTCTGCCATTCATAATCTTGCAATCGCTGTTTCTTTAAACTATCTTTTTCTAAATTAATAACTTTAAATTCCTTATATTTTTCAAAAAATTTACTTAATCTTTTTTCTCCTCCTTTCCCATTTATATCTTCATCGCTTGGATAATCCCCACCATTAGCATATTTACACGCTTCACGCCTAAGATTTCGCGCTCCTATATACCTGTCTTTCCACCAAACAACTATTTTGGGACGAGTTCCCCCTTTCGGTTTATATAATGGAGATATAATTTCATCAGCAGCAGCTCTAATGTGTTCTGATTTTATTAACTTTTCCCTTTCCCTCATACTCTTCTTTTCTTTCATATATCTTTCCTCACTATCCCCTTCACCATATCATTCCACTTCTTTAACCGGCATTCTTCAAATCATCCAAGTATTTTTATTATAATACCATTTCCACTTTTATGTAAAATGGAGTTTGTGCTAAAATATACTCAGAGAGGAATGGAACACTCTCCCATTCCCCTCTGATATTGACATTACCATTCAAATTTATAAGGAAGACATCATGACCGACATCACAACACAATTACAGAAAATCAAAAACAACTATCATAAAGACACTTTAAAAATCACCATCGACATGGCGTGGCCGGCGATTGTGGAATCCTTTTTCGTGGCTTTTGCGGGGCTCATCGATTCCCTGATGGTAAGCTCACTTGGTTCCAGTTCCGTTGCAGCCGTAGGACTTACCACACAGCCTAAATTGCTGGGACTTGCGCTGTTCTTTGCGCTGAACGTGGCGATTTCCGCACTGGTTGCCAGAAGACGCGGGGAGCAGCGGCAGGACTCCGCCAATGAAATCCTCTACACGGCGGTCCTGTTTATTATTGTGGCTGCTGTCATTCTGAGTGTCGGCTTCGTTGCCTTTGCCAGCCCGATTATGAACTTCTGCGGATCGACCGCCGATACCCATGACGGGGCGGTTGCCTACTTCCGCATCATCATGGGCGGCATGATTTTTAACTGCATTCAGATGGGAATTAATTCTGCACAGAGAGGTGCGGGAAATACCAGAATTACCATGCGTACCAACGTAACCTCCAATGTCATCAACATCATTCTGAATTATCTGCTGATTAACGGTCACTTCGGCTTCCCGGCTCTGGGAATCCAGGGAGCTGCCCTTGCAACAGTTTCCGGAACGGTAGTGGCATGCATTATGAGCATCGCTTCCATCTTCAAAAAGGATAATTTTATCAGCATTCCCTATATTATAAGCTATAAAATCAGACCTACCGCTGCAGCCTTTTTTAACCTTATTAAGGTTGGCTACAGTGTGTTCTTCGAACAGGTCCTCATGCGGATCGGCTTCATGCTGACTGCCATTATGGCCGCCGACCAGGGAACCGATGCGATGGCTGCCCATCAGGTGGGAATGAATATCATGGCACTGTCCTTCTCCTTCGGGGACGGTCTGCAATCCACAGCAGTTGCGCTGATCGGGCGAAGCCTGGGTGCCGGTGATCCGGATCTTGCCAAGGAATACGGACGTACCTGCCGTCTCATCGGAGCCTTTATCGCGGTATGTCTGGTCGGCATCTACTACTTTGGTGCAAGCGGATTATATCACCTGTTTTTCAGGGAAGAACACATTGTAGCAATCGGGGTGAGCATCATGCATGTGATCATCTTTGTCGTGATCTTCCAGATCTGTCAGGTCATCTACATGGGCTGCCTGCGGGGTGCCGGTGATACTCTGTACACCGCGATTGCCTCTACCATCAGCGTCACCATCATCCGTACCGTCGTTTCCTACCTCTTTGGGTATACGCTTGGCTTCGGCATCATCGGAATCTGGATGGGCGTCCTCGGTGATCAGATTTCACGGTTTATCTTCGCAACCGTACGCTTCAAACAGGGAAAGTGGGTGCAGATTAAGATTTAGTCTTAGATATCTCTCCTGCTCAGAATCATACTGCTGATCGTCATAAACAGGACGATATACACGATGCAGATCACAACAAACCACACATATCCCGATTCAAGCAGTTCCTGCGGCGCATTGGAATTCATTCCGTATGCCATAAGCGAATAGGGCCAGATATGCCCCAGATGCTTTGCAAGGAACACCAGTCCGGATAAGCCTCCTCCGAGTGCGATTCCGACGGGAAGCGCAAAGCTCTTGATAAAAAGGGAAATCATAAGCTGTATGGCAGCGATTACTGTGCCGCCAAGTGTTCCGAAAAGGCACCAGATCATGAGCTTCACCCACGGAATAGCAGAGGTCAGACCAATCACCTTTCCGGATATCACAAACAGAGTACAAATCCATATTTCACTGAAAAGGATCATAGAAAAGACTTGTACGAGCTTGGCAATAAACACAAGGTTCCTGGACACCGGCATCGATAAGACCTTATTCCAGTTACGGTTGTTTTCCTCCTGCCGCATAATGTAAGAGGAATAGATCCCGATCATGATCGGCAAAAAGAAATAGCACGTAAATAAAGTATGCTGCGTCCAGAGACTGAACCATTCACTTTGTAAAATTTCAATATTCGCCATATAATTTAACGTCCCGAGCAGTGCCGGTATCACCGGCATAAACAAAAATGCCAGCCAGAGCGGTGACCGCTTCAATTTCAATCTTTCTGCTTTGATTAATTTAAATAACATCTTTAAAACTCCTTCCTGCTAAAAATGTATTTTCCAATGACATACGTCAGAATCATCAGACCAATCAGTAAGGCAAATGCCGGCCAGTCAAGAGGAAGTACTGCAAAATACGCATGATCATACCTTGTCTCCTTATCCCAGCCGAAGAGTCCGACAAACTGCAAAGCTCCATAATATCCCCACAATACAGCTTTCCGCAAAACCGGGAATTGCGGCAGGAACATGGAAAACAGACCGACAAACTCTCCTGTTACTCCAACAAAAAACGGAATTGCCTGATTCTTAAAAATCATGGACAGCGAGTGCTGAAAGGTATAGATGGCAGCCGTCGGAACAATCGTAAACATGAGATAGAGCAGATAATTATTTAGCGGGAGTTCTTCTGTGAAACCTGCCATTTTCCCATATACTATCGTCACGATCCAGAACAGGATCACGCCGGAAAGGACGATCATCAGTCCATAAAGTAATTTTGCGTCAAAGAGTTTTCCTTTGTCCTCCATCGTACAGAGCAGTTTAAAATTGCTGCCCTTATGTTCCAGATCACAGAGCCGGGATGCAATCACCGTACACAGCAAAGGAAAAAAGATCGCATTGACAAGCGGAAACTGATAGAGAAACATGCTATATCCGTTCCGTCTGATAAAATCACTGCTCATATCCCCATAAAAAGCCCACACGCTCATTAAAACAAGTGCGGCAAACGCCGTGAGAAAGAGATGCTTCCGTTTTGTTTTCTTATATTCACATTTTATCAGTCTGATCATAAACTCCTGTCCTTTCCGGTCAGATCCAGGAAAATCTGCTCAAGGGACTTATTCCGATCGGTTTCGTGCAGGTTCGAAAGCGCCCCCTGATAACACATTTTTCCGTTTGCAATAATCCCAATGTCGTCTGCAAGCTGGTCAATTTCCGAAAGCAGGTGGCTGGATACGATTACCGTCATGCCGTATTGCTGTGGAAGCGACTTAACAAGTTCCCGCATTTCCTGTATTCCCGACGGATCAAGCCCGTTGGTCGGCTCATCCAGAATGAGGAGCTTTGGAAAAGAAAGAAGGGCACTGGCAAGACCCAGCCTTTGTTTCATACCAAGGGAAAACTGGGACGTTTTCTTGTTTCCCTGCCTGTCCAGACGGACAATCTTCAAGACCTCATCAATATTACGATCCGGCAGATCCAGAATCGTCGTATATATTTTTAAATTTTCCTTTGCCGTAAGATGTCCGTAATAGGACGGCGATTCGATTAACGACCCGATATCTCTCAAAATGGAAAGCCGGCTTTTCTCCGTAAACCGCTGCCCGAACAGATCAATTTCACCTGCTGTCGGATGCACAAGGCCTAAAAGCATTTTCAGCGTTGTGGACTTTCCTGCCCCATTTGGCCCCAAAAATCCGTAAATCTTTCCTTCCTTTACTGACAGATCCAGATGATTGACCGGGCATAGGTCACCATATCGTTTCGTCAGATCCGTTGTTTTTACAATTTCTTTCATACTGATTAACCTCTTTTCTTTAAGATATCCAGATCGTAACACGCCTGCCTTTCCTCAAACTTAAATCAACCTTAACGCAACCTTAATTTTTGCATTTCCGGCGTTCACCTGTTTCAACATAGGCAGATCTATGATACGATCTTTGTGGTGATTACTATGAAAGAATTATTGAACAAGAAAATCCTGATTGTGGACGATGAGCCTGAGCTTTTGCAGATGGTACAGAACTCCCTGTTTGATGCGGGCTTCTTTCAGGTTTATACTGCGGACACCTGTGCAAAGGCCGTTTCACTTGCAAAATCCCAGCCATTGGCACTCTTTTTACTGGATGTCAACCTGCCGGACGGGAACGGCTTTATGCTCTACCAGACCCTGCGTGAAACTTCTGACGCTCCTGTCATTTTTCTAACTGCAAGAGGTGAGGCCGGGGATAAAGTGCGCGGCTTTGATTTGGGCGCAGACGATTATATTGTAAAACCGTTTCTGCTTTCCGAACTGACCCTGCGGGTAAAGGCGCTGCTTCGCCGGACATACGCAGCCGTGCATAAAGAAACCGGGTTTTCTGTGGGGGATCAATACGTTAATTTTGAAAAGGCTGCGGTCATCCGTAACGGAAAAGAGGCTCCGCTGACACCGAAGGAATTGATTCTCATAAGGAAATTATGGGAAAACAAAAACAAAATTGTTACCAACGATGCCCTGTGCCTTGCGGCGTGGGGCGAGGAATATTACGGACATGAGAACACACTGATGGTGCACATCCGCAGACTGCGTGAAAAAATCGAAAAAAATCCGTCAGCTCCTGTTCATCTTGTTACGGTAAAAGGACTGGGATATAAGTGGGTATCGGAAAATGAATAAAACTACTCAAAAAATATTTTTAAGCTTTTCGTTCGTGGCCGCTGTGATTGCCACATTGCTTCTTATCCTAAATGCTCTGGGGCTGGGAATCCTTGCTTCTGACACAGACCTTTTGCTACAGGAGCATTCTCCCAAATCCATTTTGGAAGACATTGCCCGGAATCTGAAAGAAACCGACACGGGATATACGCTTTCCAATGGAACGATTCCGGATGACTACTGGTGCATTCTCTTGGATGACAATGGAACGATCATCTGGTCTGAAAACCAGCCCAATGATATTCCCACGCACTATTCCATCCGGGACATTGCGAAGCTGACCCACTGGTTTTTGTGTGATTATCCGGTTTTTGTCCGTGCAGAAGACTATGGACTTCTCATTCTCGGCATTCCGAAAAATGCGGTTGGAAAGTATGAGCTGATCTATTCCATGAAATGGTTTGACTCCCTGCCCGAAAGACTTGTGATCATCCTTTTTATCAATCTTGCCATTGCGCTTTTCTTAAGCCTAATCTTTGGCAGGAAGCTTTATGGCAATTTAAAGACCATAACTTCGGCAATCAATGATCTGCGGAATGAAAAGGAAGTCAACCTGCCCGAAAAGGGAATCTTCCGTGACGTCCGGTGCAACCTTAACCAGACCTCGAAATCCATGCTCTACAAAAATGCACTCCTTTCCGAAAGGGAGAAAGCCCGCGTAAACTGGATTGCCGGGATCTCCCATGACATCCGGACTCCGCTTGCCATTATCCTGGGTAATGCCGAAGAGCTGGAGCATGCGCCAGAGCTTACGGAAAGCAGCCGGAAAAAGGCTGCGTCAGCCAGGAAGCAGAGCATCAAAATAAAAAAGCTGATTGAGGATCTGAATTTAATTTCTTCTCTGGAATATGACATGCAGCCCTCAAAGAAGCATCCCGTATCCATATGTCCGCTGCTCCGCGAAATGGTCTGTGACATCTACAACAATCTCAGTGAGTCATATTCGATTGATGTGGATCTCCGTGCGGAAAATGCGATTGTTTCCGGTGATGAAAGTCTGCTTGGCAGAGTCTTTTTTAACATCATCAATAACAGTATCGTTCATAATCCAGACGGCTGCACCATAAGCATTTCCGAAGCTGTGCAGGATCAAAAGGTGTGGATTGAAATCCGGGACAACGGCTGTGGAATAGACGAAGCGGTAATTCAAAATTCGGATGAGCTCCTGCAGGGCCGGCATGGCCTTGGACTTTCCATGACCAGGAAAATTGTGAAAGCCCACGGCGGCACACTGGGAATCCGGAATGATGAGGGCTGCGTCGTAACCATAAAAATACCTGTGATTTGAAATATATTTTTAAGAGGTTCATCGCCGATAATTAATTTTGGATTATTTCTTCATGATTTCATCTATTATGTCCATTTTTATCACGGGAGCTTGCTTTCTTCACAATACATTGACTTTATTTTGGACTTTTTCTTCTTGATTTCTTCCATTATGTCCATTTTTATCACGGCAGCTTGCTTTCCTCACGATACATTGTCTTTATTTTGGACTTTTTCTTCTTGATTTCTTCCATTATGTCCATTTTCTACGTGGCAGCTTGCTTTCTTCACGATACGATCTCTCTATTTTGGACTTTTTCTTCTTGATTTCTTCCATTATGTCCATTTTCAACGTGCCAGCTTGCTTACCTCACGATACATTGTCTTTATTTTGGACTTTTTCTTCTTGATTTCATCCATTATGTCCATTTTCTGCATGCCAGTTTGCTTTCTTTACGATACAATCTCTTTATTTTGGACTTTTACTTTCGTAATATTTTCAACACAACGGTTTACTTTATTTCTAAAATATATTAGAATTATACTGTATGCAAAAAGAAGGAACTTTGCACGATCCAATGAACATCGTGTCAAACAGTTACCAAGAATAATAAAGGAGAGACGTAACATGAACATTTCACCATTACAGAAAGCCAGATATGAGTATGCTCCCAAACTTCCGGGCATGCTCAGACACGGCATTGCAGATATCTGCGTAAAGGAAGGCGAGGAAACACAGAGTGTTGCTGATCAGGAGAAGATCAAGGCACTTTTCCCGAATACCTATGGTAAGAAGGAAATTACTTTCGAAAAGGGTCAGAACACTTCAGATATGAAGAAGCAGATCGTCGGCGTTATCCTTTCCGGCGGCCAGGCTCCCGGTGGACACAATGTTGTCTGTGGTTTATACGATGCATTAAAGGCAACTAATAAAGAGAACGAGCTTTACGGATTTAAGGGTGGTCCGAGCGGACTGATCGAAGATGATTACATCGTTATGACTGACGAATACATCAACCAGTTCCGTAACACCGGTGGCTTTGATATCATCGGATCCGGCAGAACCAAGCTTGAAACCAACGAGCAGTTTGCAATTGCTGCTGAGGTTTGCAAGAAGCATGGCATTACCGCTATCGTTATCATCGGTGGTGATGATTCCAATACAAACGCTGCTGTTCTCGCAGAGTACTTTGCAGCACACAACACCGGCGTTCAGGTAATCGGATGCCCGAAGACCATCGACGGCGACTTAAAGAATGAAGATATCGAATGCTCCTTCGGTTTCGATACCGCAACCAAGACTTACAGCGAAATCATCGGTAACATCGAAAGAGATGCAAACTCCGCTAAGAAGTACTGGCACTTTATTAAGGTTATGGGACGTTCCGCTTCCCACGTTGCCTTAGAGTGTGCTCTGGAAACCCAGCCGAACATCTGTCTGATCTCCGAAGAGGTTGCAGAAAAGAAGATGTCCCTTTCCGCAATCGCTGATTACATTGCTGACTCCGTAGCTGCAAGAGCTGCTAAGGGAATGAACTTCGGTGTTGCAATCATCCCGGAAGGTGTTGTTGAATTCGTACCGGAATTCTCCGTATTAATTCAGGAAATCAACGAGCTTCTTGCCGGAAGCAAGGCCGATGCCTTCAACGCACTTCCTACCTGGGAAGAAAAGTATGCTTTCATCGAGAAAGGTTTAACCAAAGAATCCATGGAAGTATTCGCAATCCTTCCTCAGGCAATCCAGCAGCAGTTATTCCTTGAAAGAGATCCTCACGGAAATGTTCAGGTTTCCCTGATCGAATCCGAGAAGTTATTCTCCGCTCTTGTTAAAGATAAATTAGCCGCAAGAAAAGCAGCCGGAACCTACAATGGTAAGTTCAGTGCCCTTCATCACTTCTTAGGTTATGAAGGAAGATGTGCTTTCCCTTCCAACTTTGACTCCGACTACTGCTACTCCTTAGGATACAATGCATTCATGCTCATCCAGTATGGTTACAATGGCTACTTATCCAAGGTTTCCAATCTTTCTGCTCCGGCCAGTGAATGGGTTGCCGGTGGTATGCCGATCACCAAGATGATGAACATCGAAAGAAGACATGGCGAAGACAAGCCGGTTATCAAGAAAGCTCTTGTTGAACTGGACGGTGCACCGTTCAAGTACTTTGAGGCTCACCGTGAAGAGTGGTCTGTTGACACCTGTTTCAAATATCCCGGTGCAATCCAGTACTACGGACCGACCGAGGTTTGTGATATCACAACCGTAACTCTTGCTCTTGAGCAGGCGAAATAAGTTGCTTACAGGTAACTGTTCAGTACCTTCACAGTTACGATGCAAAATCCATTCCAAATCGGC
>OIWT01002542.1_pt1 | contig 18589 bp, 14 predicted proteins | sample 1587701 | NCBI WGS metagenome assembly OIWT01 (sample SAMEA3888904, study PRJEB22519) | human gut metagenome | biome: human gut; feature: human-associated habitat; material: faeces | place: Denmark | collected 2009
CCCGGCGGGAGAGCGACGGCCGCGCCGCCCCGCGCAGGGCGCGCGTGAAGTCGACGGGGATGCGCGCGAGCCGCACGTTCTCCTCCCATGCCGTCCCCGCCACGCGCGCCGCCGCGCGCGCCAGGAACGCATCCGCCCGCACGAGGTCCGCCGTCTCGATGCCCGCCGCATAGACGTTCGCGAAGCACGTCAGCGGGAAGCGCTTCGTGTCGCGCGGCAGGGCGCGGATGAAGTCGAAATACGCCTGGACGTCGGGCGCGGCGGGGCCAAAATGGTCCCGGAAGCAGCGCGCCAGGAGCGTCCCCTCGTCCAGGCCCGGATTCCACATCCACTTCGCGAGCAGCCAGCAGCGGATGTTCGACCACACGTCGTTCGCCCCTCCGCCGTTCGTGAGCGTGAACACCTCCCGCACGCCCTGGTCGCGGAAGAACGCGAGGTTTCCCCGCAGCGCGTCGTAGTTCGGCCAGAGATGCTGGTAGCAGCCGAAGTTCGATGCGTAGTCCCACACGCCCAGCCGGCATCCCCCCGCCGCCCAGACGCCGAAGGCGTGCCGCACGCGGCGGTTTTCGCGCGCCCGGCTCACGGGAATCGGCTTCGCGAAGTCGCACTCGATCGTGCAGAGGCACACCTGCACGTTGCGGCGCGGCGCGATCCCCTCCGGCGGACGGCGCGTGTAGGAGTAGGCAAGCGTCTGGATGACGACATCGGGATAGCGCGCCTCCACGGCCTCGGCGATCGTGTTCACGAACGCGATCAGCGACCCGCTCCGGGACTTCGCCCGGCGGTCGAGCGCGGCGCAGTCCGGGCATTCGCACGCATTCAGCCAGTCGTTCGGCGAGACCCCGTAGTACCGGATGCCCTTCGGGTAGGACGCCGCGATGCGCGCCAACACCTTCTCGGTGCAGAGGCGCACGACGTCCGGGTTCGTGAGGCAGAGCTGGGTCCTCACCCTGAGACGGCGCCCGTCGACGAGTGAGAAGTATTCGGGGTGCGCGTCGAACCACGCTTCGGGCGGGAGGAGGCGGTTGAACGTATGGCACATGCCGAGAACGGGATCGAAGCGGAACCGGCTTCCGCCCAGCTTCGCGTCGAAGTCCCGCAGGTTGAGCTTGTTGCGTGCCGCAAACGCACGTCCCTCCGCCGAGGACGCGCCCCAGTTCTCCGTGCGCAGGGCGAAGGCGGGGCGCTGCGTCTCGTCAAGGTCGCCCGGCACGGAGAAGGCGGCGAGGGCCGGCACGACCTCGAAGCGGGGCGCGTACCACGCACACCCCCCGAAACGCTCCAGCAGCTCGTAGACGCCGTAGAGCGGCCCCCGCCCTTCCCCGCCGAGAATCAGCAGATGCGGCGGCACGGCCTTCAGGCGGAACCCCTCGTCGCCAAGGTCGCGGGCCGCGCCGGCCGCGCCCAGCAGGCGTTCCGTCTGGCGCGTCTCGCCCAGGAGGATGGCGCGCGCGGGAAGCGGCCCGTCGTCCGTCGTGACCGGCAGCGCGACGCCCGTCTGCCGTTCCAGGAACGCGCGCAGCTCGTCGGCCGCATACCGTTCGCACGCCGTCGCCCCGGCGCGCACGACGATCGTCGCGGCGGGCGGCGTGCCGCGCGCCGCCAACACGAGGGGCGACGGCGCGGCGGCGGCAAGGCGCGCCGCCAACAGGGCGACCGCGACGAGGCACTTCATAGCCCCGGGAAGTCGAGCGTCGCGAAGTAGTCGCGCAGCGTCTCCGCGCGGCGGATGCACGTCACCGAGCCGTCCGGACGCAGCAGCAGCTCCGCGCTGCGGAGCTTGCCGTTGTACTGGAAGCCCATCGCGTGGCCGTGCGCCCCCGCGTCGTGGAGGACGACGAGGTCGCCGGGCGCGACGGCGGGGATGTCGCGCTGGATCGCGAACTTGTCGTTGTTCTCGCAGAGCGAGCCCGTCACGTCGCAGCGCATGAGCGGCACGGCTGGCGTCTCCGTGTAGGCCGTCCCGGCCGGACCGTACTTCGGCACCGAAATGTGGTGGTAGGCGCCGTAGAGCGCGGGACGCATCAGGTTCGACATGCACGCATCGAGCCCCACGTAGGTGCGGTAGGTCTTCTTGACGTGGCGCACGCGCGCGACGAGGTAGCCGTAGGGCCCCGTGATGCAGCGCCCGCACTCCATGTAGAGCTTCAGGTCCGGGTGGCCCTGCGCGCGAAGGTGCGTCCGGTAAGCCGCCTCGATGCCCGCGCCGATCTTCTCCAGCGGCTGCGCCGCCTGGTCCGGACGGTAGGGAATGCCGATGCCGCCGCCGATGTTCACGAAGTCGAACGTGATGCCGACCTTCCGCGAGAGGTCCACCACGCGGTCGAAGAGAAGCGTCGCCGTGTCGATGATGTACTGGGGGTCGAGTTCGTTCGAGGCGACCATCGTGTGGAGGCCGAACCGCCGCACGCCCTTCGCCTTCATCTGCGCGTAGGCGTCGTAGAGCTGTTCGGTCGTGAAGCCGTACTTCGCCTCCTCGGGCTTGCCGATGATCGCGTTCCCGCCCTTGAGCGGCCCGGGATTCCACCGGCAGCACATCAGCCCGGGAAGGCCCCCGCACGCACGCTCCACCGCCGCGAGGTGCGTGATGTCGTCGAGGTTGACGATCGCGCCCAGCGCCTGCGCCTTGCGGAACTCCTCGTCCGGCGTGTCGTTCGACGTGAACATGATGTCCTCGCCCACGTTGCCCGCCGCCTCGGCAAGCACAAGCTCCGCGAGCGAGGAACAGTCGCTGCCGAAGCCCTCCTCGCGCAGGATCTTCATCAGGTGGGGATTCGGCGTCGCCTTCACCGCGAAATACTCGTGGAATCCAGCATTCCAGGCAAAGGCGTTCTTGAGCCGCCGCGCATTCGCGCGGATGGCCGCCTCGTCATAGATGTGGAACGGCGTCGGATACGTCCGCGCAATCGCCTCAAGCTGGGCGTTCGTAAACGGCAAGGTCTTCATGGTCAAAGTTTTCATGGTCGCCAAAGTCTTCAAATCCTTCATGTCCCGCCAAGCACGCTCCGCCGGTTTCGCATGTTCCGTCAACTTCACACGTTCCGCTGGTTTCGCATGTTCCGCCGTCTTCATGCGTTGCGAGTCTAGTGTCATGTCCTGCCAGTATAGCAAATCTCCCCATTACCCGCGCACGCGCATCTGACGAAAAGATTTCTTACGCATACAATTCTCATTGCGTCCGATTCCGGCATCTGGTAGACTGTGCGGCGTGGAACGGTCTTGGAAAGATGGCGGCACGGCGCAGAACGCCGGTGGCGCCTGGTCGCGCCTGCGAAACGGCGGCGTGCATGCAGGGGACGGCGGCGCGTTGCGCCTCCGCGACGTCCCGCGCGCCGTCGTGGGTACCGTGCGCGCGGATTTCGCCGCGTGGATCGAACGCAACTTCTTCAACGCGCGGGCGGGGCGAATCGGAAACGTTTCCTACACACGCGCGGGCGAGCTGGACGACGCCCTCCCGGAATCCGGCCCGCGCCGAGGGCGGCGGGAAGCCCGTCACCTCTGGTATGCGGAGGCATACGACCGCGCCCTCGTCGACCACATACAGCCCCTGAACGACGAGGAGGCGGACTTCCTGCTCCATCATCCGCACATCGCCCTCCAGCTCGCACTTGGTGTCACCGACCTACGGGGTCTCCGCTGCCTGCGGCGCGGCCTCACACACGAGGTGGACCGTCTCCAGCGCCGTGCCTGTCGAGCCCGCTACTATGTACGCGACAACGCCCGCCGCCGTGCCCTCGCCGCCGAGCGGCGGCGGATCACGCACCGTACGACCGCGAACCCCTGTCCAACGCCGGAAGACCTACGCGCGGCCTTTGCCGTACGTGGAACGTCGCACGAGGCGCGTATCCGCCTCGGCAGTCTTCTGGAGGATCTGGAGTGTTACGTGGACAACTGCCTCCGCTTCGGGCCGGACGGTGAAATCCTCGGGCGCAACGGCGGTGTGCGGGGCTGGCTGCGCGAACACGCACCCGAGCTTTCCGACCACTACAAGACGCTCATGCGCCACAAGGCCCTCGCGCGGCGCCTCCGCCAGGCGGCGGCCGTCCACGATCCCGTCCCAGCGGACACCCTGTTACCGACGGACGAAGCAGAAACGCGGGATCGGGATGAGGACGTTCCGACTTCCCGCCCGAAGGTAGCCCACCCCGTACGCATGTATTGTCCCGTTGTATCCGAACGGGCGCGGAGGACAGCCGCGAAAATTCTCCGGGGGTGCCCAAACACGTTCGCCGCGCTCTTCCGCGCCGTGGACGCCGCCCTCGGCGAAAGTGGATAGATTCTGGAGTAGGGTTCCATGGGCACCAAATGGCCGACAGTCGTCGGGACATGACCAGAATGACAATCCGCCAACCGCCGGACGTGGTGTCGTGTGCCGTTTTTACGCATCATTCCCCTCTTTATTGTGCATTACCCCTCTCTATGGCGATACGACGGACGTCGTGGGAGTCTGTTCCGAAACGACCTAGCATGAAATGAAGTAACTGGGCTACAAAGGTCTTTCGAAGAATACCTTTTACCCGAACTGGCCGTAGAAGGGGCCCCAAGCCTACCGACCAACCTCACTCCCCCCTACGCGATGTGGAAGACCTTGGGAGAAGCGCGAGAATTCAATGCGTAAGATACATGAGCCCTTCTCACGCATGACGGAAACGGGGGATGGATATCACAGTAACGAAGTTAGGGTAAAAAAAGCTCGACAGAAAAAGTACAACAGAAAAAGCTCGACAGAAAAGCTCCGGGAGTGGGGGGAGAAGCCCCTGGAACAGAAGAGTGGAGAAATCAGCGGATCGTGATGACGAAGCCTGAACGGTAGGGGAAGGCCGGAACGGTAGGGGAAGGCCGGAGCGGCAGGGGGAAGGCCGGATTCTGCACGAGCCACGCAGCGCGACGGCCGTCCTGGGTCTTGTAGACGCCGATGACGCGGAGATTCTGTTCCTTGGAGCGCGACCCGCCCAGGGGAACTAGGAGGCGCGGAGTTGCTGGAGGCGGGTGCGGGCGGCGGACACCATCGCGGGCACGTCGTCGAGCCCCTGGACCGCCGCTTCGAGCGGGCAGGGGCCGGACTGGTCGCGGTTGAGGATCTGCGGCACCACCCGGTCAGCCGAACAGGCGACACCGTGCGCCGCCAGGAGCGCCCGGGCCGGTTCGCACATCAGGTCAGCATGGACGTGCGCCGCGCCGAACGCTATGCAGACCGCCGCCGCCGCGCGGCCAACCACCCTGTCGACGACCCACGCGCCCGCCACGTCCGACGGCTGCCGATCGCAGAGGTCCAGGAGCGGCGCGAGGCCGCGTCCGTTCCCCTGCGCGCAGATCCGTCCGTCCCTCACCAGCACGACCGCCGCCCGGTTCGCCGCGAAGAGACGGTGCGCCGCGTCGAGGGCGTTCACGCCTCCTCCGAGATCTCGCGGGGGATGTAACCCTCCGCGCAGGCGAGGGAGACGAGGAAGAGCGAGAGGACGGAGGCGGAACGCATCGGGCAGTCGCCGCAGGCGTGGATCAGCAGGGCCGTGTCGCCGAGCAGAATCCAGAACGCGCCCGCCGGGAGGCAGAAGACGGCGCGCGGACGCGGGGGCGCCTTGTCCGCCTTCATGAACCGCGCGGCCCGGTAGAGCCGGTACCAGTCGCGGAAGACGGGGGCGGCGAGGAGCAGCACGATGCCGACGAGCAGGAAGAGGCCCACGGCGCCGTGTTCGCAGAGGAACTGGAGGTAGTCGTTGTGGACGTTCGCGCCGCCGATGGTCTGAACGTGCCGGAGCTCGTCGTTCTTCAGATAGGAGAGCGTGAAGTGCTTGTAGCCCCAGCCGCCAACACCGAAGAAGGGATGGTCCTTGAAGATCTCCGTGGCGACGCGCGTGTGGTACTGGGCCTTGCCAGAGACGCGGTCCAGGACACCGAGCGAATCGACGGTGGCGAGTTCCCGTCCGACGTTCGGCGGCGCAAAGACCATGGCCAGCAGCACGAAGAAGAGCCCGCCGCCGAGCGCGAAGGCGGCGCTCCGTACGCGGCGCGCGCGCGCATGCCGCGCGAAAAGGAGCGAGAGCATGTAGTAGACGAAGGCCAGGAACGCGAACACGAAGAGGCAGAGCATCGCGGCGCGGCAGAGCGTGCAGAGGACGCCGAAGAAGAGCAGCACGACGGCGGCGAGCGGATAGTGCGCGCGCAGCCAGCGCTTGAGCACGCGCTGCTTCGTCACGACCGCCTTGTCGAGCGGCGGCAGCGCCGCCACCTCCGCCACGCGGTGCTGCCAGAGCCCGACGGCGAACGCGAACGCCATCACGAAGAACGCGCCGCCCATGTTCGGGTAGGCGAAGACGGAGAAGAAGTGGACCTTCGACGGCGCCGGACGCCAGTAGGGGAATTCCGCGCCCGTCCCCTGCTGGATGAACCCCAGCACGGCCAGGCCCACCGCGTTCCACACCAGCATCTCCATCAGGATGCGCTTGCCCTGGCGCGAAAGCGCGTGCTTCGCCGCGAGCATGGCCATCAGGGCGGGCAGAAACCACAGCAGCACGGTGAAATGCTCCTGCACGTTCACGCAGAACGGCGCGAACGGGACGGGCGCCCGGGCGACGTCCTCCGCCGGAAGGCCCGTTTCGGCGGCGAGCTTCAGGATCTGCGGGTAGTCGCAGGAGGGGCAGAGCCCGCGGTTCACGAACGGGATGAGCAGCACGAGCAGGAAGAGGAGCGTGAAGTAGAAGAGCGGATCCCGCCGGAGGCCGCTCCACACGCGCCGTCGCGCGGACACGGCGTCCTCATAGGGGCGCCGCTGCGGGAAGAAGAAGAACCCCTCGAAGAGGAACACGAGCAGCCACGGCAGCGTCGGCACAAGCGCGTCCGTACGCATCCCCCCGCAGAGCCAGGCGCACGCGGCCGGCACCAGGAAGACAAGAATCACCGCCAGGTTCCTGAAAAGCACGTCCACCATGATCGACCTACCCTTTCGCTTCTTCGGACATCAAACCGCGCACAGCCGACAGGACCGCCGCCACGGCGTCCTCGGTCCGCACCTTCCCGGCGGGCCGCCCGCCCACGTAAAGCAGAAATTCGCGCGCGCCGCCGCACAACGCGACATCGGCCCCCTTCGCCTCGCCGGGACCGTTCACGACGCACCCCATCACGGCCACGCGGGGCAGCTTCCTCCCGCGCGCCGCATCGGTACGGACCAGACGCTCCAGCGCCTCCTCCACCGCCGCCGCAACGCCGACGACATCGACCTTCGTGCGTCCGCACGTCGGGCAGCTCGTCACGGACGGACCCGGCGCGCGCAGCCCGAGGGCCCGCAGGATCTCCAGCCCCACCTTCACCTCACGCTCCGGCGCGTCTGTGAGGGAGACGCGGATCGTGTCGCCCAGTCCCTCCTCCAACAGGATGCCGAGCGCCACGCTCGACCGCACCGTGCCCGGAAGGAAGGTTCCCGCCTCCGTCACGCCCAGGTGGAGCGGGCAGTCGGTCCGCTCCGCGAGCAGCCGGTACGCCGCCAGCGTGCGCGCAACGTCGCTCGCCTTGACGGAAATCGCGATATCGCGCATCCCCTCGGCCTCCAGCAGGGCCACGTGGGCAAGCGCGCTTTCGACCAGGGCCTCGGCCGTCGCCGCGCCGTATTTCACCAGAAGAGCCCGCTCCAGCGAGCCGCCGTTCACGCCCACGCGGATGGGAACGTGCCGCGCCTGTGCGGCACGCGCGACGGCCTGGACGCGCACGCGGCCGCCGATGTTGCCGGGATTGAGGCGCAGGGCATCCGCCCCCGCCTCGATCGCCGCAAGCGCGCAGCGGTAGTCGAAATGGATGTCCGCCACGAGCGGGACGGGGCTTGCCCGGCGGACAACACCGAACACGCGCGCCGCCTCGACGTCCGGCACCGTGAGGCGCACGAGGTCCGCCCCCGCCTCCGCACAGCGCCGCACCTGCGCCGCGAGGGCCGCCGCGTCGTGCGGGTCGGCCGTCGCCATCGTCTGGACGGAGACCGGGGCGCCGCCGCCGAGGGGCAACGGACCGATCTTCAGCGCGCGCGTCTGGGAGCGGGTATACATGGTCGTCTACTTGCCGAGGTCGAATGCGGGACGGAACGCCTTCGCCGCCCGCTCGCGTTCCGCGTTCTGCCGCAGGGCCGCTTCGTGGCGGTCGGTCGCCACGCTCAGGCGGCGGCTACGCGAAACGTCCCGGAAGACGAGGAAGAGCATGAGCGCGAGGAAGAGCCACATGAACGCGACGGACAGGCCGTCCACGATCTTCTTCGGCGGACGGCGCCGGAACAGGAGTTCGAAGAGGGCGAAGAGGATGAGCCCGCCGTCCAGGACGGGAATCGGCAGCAGGTTGAGGATCGCAAGGTTCACGTCGACGAACCGCAGAAAGCCCACCGCGTCCCAGAAGTTGTGGCGCACCTGCTTGTAAAGCACCTGCGCGATCATGACGGGTCCACCCAGCGCGCCCGCGACGGCCTTGGACTCCTTCGGCGTCACGAGGCCCTGGAGGACGCGGAAGATCTGCCCCGCATCCCACTTCAGCTGCGCAAGCGGATTCCGGCTCGGCATCCACGAGGCCGCCGCCGCCTGCCGCGCCACCTGGAAGCCGACGAGCGGACGCCCGGCCTCGGCGTCAAACGTCGCTTCGAGCCGCACCGTCAGGTTCGTGCCGCCGCGCGCGACGCCGAGCGCGAGCGTACCCGCGCCGCGCCGCTTGATCGCCGCGCGCATTTCGGCGAACGTCTCCACCGCCGCACCCTCGACGGAGACGATCCGGTCGCCCGGCAGCAGCCCCGCCTTCTCCGCCGGCATCCCCGCGACGAGTTCGCCGACGCAGGGGGGCAGGGACGCCTCGGCGTCGAGCATGTAGGAATCCAGCACCTCGTTGCGCGTCACCGCGATCGGCAGCGCCAGCTCCGCGTCCCCGCGCCGCACGACGAACGGAACGGGCCGCCCGCCGGAAAGGGCAGCCGCCACCGCGACGTCGTTCCACGCCTGGACGGCGCGTCCGTCGACGGAGAGGACGCGGTCGCCTTCCTGCAGACCGCCCTTCTCCGCCGCTCCGCCCGGCGCCACGGCGCCCACGACGGGCGGCGTCTCGCCGAAGCGCGCCCCGGGCGCGAGGGCCAGCAGGAGCGCGAGCACGACGGCGAAGACGATGTTGCCGAAGGGCCCCGCGAAGGCGACGACGATGCGCTTCCACGCGCAGATTTCCTGGAGCGCGGCGCCCTTCTCCGTGCCGCCCTGCAGGGCGTCCGTCCCCTCGGGGTCGAGCTGCGGCAGGGCCACGTAGCCGCCGAAGGGAATCGCGGAGATGCGGTACTCCACGCCGCCGACGGTCTTCTTCCAGAGGGCGGGACCGAACCCGATCGAGAAGCGGTCCACGCGCAGACCGAAGATGCGGGCCGCGAGGAAGTGGCCGAACTCGTGGATGAAGACCGCGAGCGAGAAGAGGAGGATACACGCGACAATGGCGAAGACTGTGGCTAGGGTTTCCATGATTGGGCGAACTTTCTGGCGGCCGCGTCGGCGGCCCACACGTTTTGGAGCGCATCGCACGGAAGGTCCGGCGACGCATCGACCGCGGCCTCGACGAGGCGCGGGATGTCGGTAAAGCGGATGTCCCCGGCGAGGAAGCGGGAGACGGCGATCTCGTCGGCGGCGCTGAGCGCGGCGGTCTTCACGCCGCCGGCGGCCGCGGCGGCCTTCACGAGGCGGAGGCAGGGGAAGCGGCCTTCGTCCGGCGCGCGGAACGTCAGGGAACCGAGGGCGGCGAGGTCGAGCGGCGGACGGGCGGACGGCAGACGGTCCGGCCACGTGAACGCATACTGGATCGGCACGCGCATGTCGGGCGGCGCGAGCTGCGCGAGCGTGGCGCCGTCAGTGAAGCGGACGAGCGAGTGGACGATCGACTCGGGGTGGACGACCACGTCGATGCGCGCGGCGGGGACGCCGAAGAGGCCGCTCGCCTCCAGAATCTCGAAGCCCTTGTTCATCATCGTGGCGGAATCCACGCTCACCTTGGCGCCCATCTTCCAGCGCGGGTGCGCGAGGGCCTGGGCGGGCGTGACGCGCGAGAGGTCGGCCGGACCGTCCAGGAACGGCCCGCCGCTCGCGGTGAGGGTCAGGCGGTCGATCTCCTCGCGGCCCCGGCTCTGGAGGCACTGGAAGATCGCGGAATGCTCGCTGTCGACGGGCAGAAGGCGCGCACCCGTCGCGCGCGCGCGGGCGGCGACGAGCGCGCCGGCGGCCACCATGACCTCCTTCGTTGCGAGCGCGACGTCCAGACCCCTGTCGAGCGCGGCGAGCGTGGGCGCAAGGCCGGAGAGGCCCACCGTCGCCACGAGGACGAGGTCGGCCTCCGTTTCCGCGACGGCGCGCAGCGCGGCGTCCGGGCCGCAGAAGACCGGCGCGCCGAACACACGCCCCAGCGCCTCCGCCCGTTCCCGGCTCGACCGCACCGCAAGGGCCGCCACGCGGAACGCCTCCGGGTGCGCGCGAATGACGTCGCACGCACTTGAGCCGATCGAGCCCGTGGCCCCCAGAAGGACAATCCGCTTCACCGCGCCTCGCCGCTCCGATCGCCTCAGCCCTCGGCGGCCTTCATGAGGCCCTTGAAGTAACCGACGGACTCGGCCACGTCGCCGAGCTTCACGCCCGGCTTGACGCCCTTGGCGGGGAAGTCCTCGTATTCAAGCGAGCAGCACCCCGTGTACCCCACCTCGCAGAGCGCCTGCACGACCGACCAGAGGTTCATGTCGCCACGCGGCATCGGGCGCGCGAGGTTCCGCTTGGCGTCGAACGCCACGTTCTTCACGTGCATGTCGAAAATGCGCGTATGGAGCTTGCGGATCGAGTCGGCGGGATCAAGCCCCGCGCGGAAGTTGTGGCCGATGTCGAGGCAGAGGCCCACGCGCGGGTCGAGGTCCTTCACCATCTCGAAGGCGCTGTCGCCGGTGGGGAAGCAGTGCGGGATGTCCGGGCCGTGGTTGTGGATCGCCACGCGGATGTCGTACTCCCTGCAGAGGGCGTCGAGCGCCTCGCAGCAGGCGCGGCTCGCACAGCGCTGCTTCTTTCCGTTCACCACGCCGTCCTCGTAGGGCACGGCCACGAGCACCTTCACGCCCACGGCCTTGGCGTAGTCGAAATACCGGCGCGCCTCGTCCTTCTTGAAGTAGATCGGCCCCACGCCGTAGCCCGTGACGCCGTGGTCGGCGCACTTCTGGTGGAACGTGCGGATGTCCGCCGCCGTCGCCTTGAACGGCAGGTGGAAGTCCTTGATGCACAGGTAGTGGACATCGAGCGCCTTCAGGTAGCCGAGCGTTTCGTCCAGCGTGCAGCGGTGGAACGTGTAGCCCGCCACACCGAATGTGAACGGAACCTTCGTGGACGCACCCGGCGCCAGGGCGGCGGACGTACAGAACGACCGACAGCCGGACGCAAGCAACGCCAACGCGCCCGTACCGAGGAACAGACGGCGATTCATCATGACTCTCTTCTTCCTTCTTCTTGCTTCTTTAAAGTTTGAGGAAGGAATTATAGCAAAAACGCCGCGCGTTGTGCGCAGCGTTTCGCGGGCGTTCGGACGTTCAGCGTTCCAGGCGCGCAAGGGCTGTCTCCGCCGTCCATCCGTTCCGAAGCGAAATCGCACACGCATTCTTTTCCTTCCCCTCAGATGAGATTTCTATGCGTAATAAATCTTATTTCGGAAGAAATTGACATGATTCACAGAACCACGACTGGAATCATTGATCATCTCAATTTCATTGTCTGATGAGACACCGAGCCACTTCGCGGCATATGCGGAGAACCACCTGAGATCATGCGGGAACGCGCCCTCTAGGTGACACATGGTACTGCGGTGGTGGTCCATCCGGAAACGACCCCCTCCCTTTTTTTCTCCCCAAAACGTCCTCACCCAAATAGTCGATTTTCCCGGGCGTGCGCATCAAAGGAGATGATGAGAATTCTATGCGTAAGAAACTCAACTTCCATCCAGAATTACAGTAACTGAGAAAATACAAAGATAAACAAGGTATTATCAGCAACTTATTAACGACAATTGAGAGAGTTCTTACGTGGTTGTACGTGAGATTTCGCTTCGGAACGATGAAATGCAAAGTCCTTGAAGGCTAAGATTATGATGCGGAAACATGGACGACACGTGCGAAACACAGCCCTTCGCCGGCCTATTCCGTATCGCCCGAAGGGCACTTCCGTGCGTTCAGCCAACAGGTCGCGCGGGAGCGCGTGCCGCGCCATCTGGTGAGCGCCGCGCGCCGAGGGCGGCGCGGGTACAGCGCGTGCCGCGCCTACAAGTCGCGCGGGAGTGCGTGCCGAGCCACCTGGTGAGCGCCACGCGCCGAGGGCGGCGCGGGTACACTACAGGTCGCGCGGGATGCGACCCGGACGAACGAGGTGAAATCCAACATTGCGAGGTGAAATCCAACATTGCGTTCCAGACGGCAAGATGCTACACTCGCGGGCGTGGAACACGTGTGGAAATGCAAGTTCGGAAAGGTCGGGGACGTTTTGACCGGCCTTGTCATGATTACGGCCCTGCTCACCGCAATCTACCTCATCTGCGGGCAGTACGGCCTCCTGCCCGGCCTTGACTTCGGCTGCGGGCAATACTACTACACCGACATCCCCGGCTGGGAGCGGTACTTCTCCGTGGCGGGCATCGTCGACGCCTGCCCGCGCTGGGTCTACTACGTCCTCTTCGCGCTCTGGGGCTGGGCGATGTACCGCCTCTGGCGCTGGATCGATGCCCGTTCCTAGACGCAACCTCTTCCTGCGCGCATCACCGAGGCGCATGGTCGTTCCGCGCCCGTCACACCGCTGCGCGCATCACCGAGGCGCACGGTCGTTCTGCGCCCGTCACACCGCTGCGCGCATCACCGAGGCGCATGGTCGTTCCGCGCCCGTCATACCGCTGCGTGCGTCATTTCGCGTAGCACGCGAAGATGCCGTCCAGGAACGCCGTGGACGGCTTCGGCGTGACGAGGCTCACCCCCGCCACCACCGCGAAGCCCCCCAGCATCGCCAAGGCTCCGCAGTTGATCGGATTGACCGGATTGCCGAGGAGCATGTTGATGAGCGTCAGGCCCACGCCCCACGCAAAGCAGGCCCACACCGCCATTTTCGTGACGCCCCGCCAGTAGAGCCCCAGCATGAACGGCGCAAGGAACGCCCCGGCGAGCGCGCCCCACGAGATGCCCATCAACTGGGCGATGAACTGCGGCGGGTTGAGGGCGATCATGAGCGAGATGACGATGAAGAAGACGATGAGGACGCGCATCACGACGACCTTGCGGCGCTCGATCTTCGCCGCCACCTCGGCGTTGATCTTCCCCTGCGAAACCTCGTCCTCACGGGACCGTTTGTCGCGGTAGATGAGATCGAGCGTCATCGTGGAGGAGGAGGTGAGGACGAGGGAGGCGAGCGTGGACATCGAGGCGGAGAGGACGAGCAGCAGGACGAGCGCCATGAGCGCGTCCGGCAGGTTCGCGCTCAGCATTGTGGGGATGATCGAGTCGTAGGCGAGGCGTCCGTTCGGCAGGACGTCCGGCGCGGGGAAGAGGCGGGCGAAGCCGCCGAGGAAGTAACAGCCGCCCGAAACGACGACCGCGAAGAGGGTCGAGATGACCGTGCCGCGCCGGATGGCCGTCGCGTCCGTGATCGAGTAGAACTTCCCCACCATCTGCGGGAGCCCCCAGGTACCGAGCGAGGTGAGGACGACGACGCCGAGGAGGCTCCAGACGTCGGGTCCGAACCAGGCCGCGAACGCGCCGTTCACGGCGGGATCGGCGTCCGAGGGGACGGCGCCGAGGCTCTGCACCGCCGCGCAGAGGCCGCCCTTCCCGTCGAGGACGACGGCGATGACGGTCGTGATGCCCACGAGCATGATGATCCCCTGGATGAAGTCGTTGATCGCCGTCGCCTTGTAGCCGCCGAGGATCACGTAGACGGCGGTGAGGATCGCCATCGTCCACGCGCAGTAGGCGTAGGGCACGCCGAAACCCATCTCGAAGAGCGTGGAGATGCCCATGTACACGCCGGCCGTGTAGGGGATGAGGAAGACGAAGGCGATGATCGAGGCGGCGACGCGCAGGCCTTCGCTTCCATAGCGCGAGCCGAAGAAGTCCGGCATCGTGCGGCTCTGGATGTGCTGCGTCATGAGGCGCGTGCGGCGCGCGAGCACGAGCCAGGCCAGCATCGAGCCGATGAGGGCGTTGCCGATGCCGATCCACGTGGAGGAGAGGCCGTACTTCCAGCCGAACTGCCCCGCGTAGCCGACGAACACGACGGCGGAGAAGTAGCTCGTGCCGTAGGCGAACGCCGTCAGCCAGGCGCCCACGTTCCGTCCGCCGAGGACGAACCCGTCGACGGACCGCGAATGCCGGCGGCTGTAGACGCCTACGCCGATCAGGGCGACGAGGAAAAGAAGCGTGAGGAGGATCTTGACGGTCATGGGACGTTCCTGTTGTTCATGTGAGGTTTCAAGGCTGCGATGCCCAGGCCTGGACGGCGGTCATGGCGACGGTGTTCACGATGTCCATCACCGAGCAGCCGCGCGAAAGGTCGTTGCAGGGGCGGGCCAGGCCCTGGAGGACGGCGAAGCACGTCGCGCCGCCGAGGCGCTGGGCGATTTTGTAGCCGATGTTGCCGGACTGCAGGTCGGGGAAGACGAGGACGTTCGCGCGTCCCGCGACCGCGCTCCCCTTCGCCTTGATCGCGGCGACGGCGGGGACGAGCGCGGCGTCGAGCTGGAGTTCGCCGTCGAGCGCGAGGCCGGGCGCGAGTTCATGCGCGCGCGCCGCGGCCTGCCGCACCTTGTCGACGAGCGCGTGGGAGGCGCTGCCCCGCGTCGAGAACGAGAGGAGCGCGACGCGCGGCTCGGCGACGCCGCAGAGCGTGCGGGCGGTTTCGGCGGCGGCGACGGCGATGTGGGCAAGCCCTTCCGCGTCCGGGCACGGGTTGACCACGCAGTCCGCGAAGACGAGAAGGCCGTCCTCGCCCAGGGACCGGTTCGGCGACTCGACGAGCATGCTCGACGAGACGAGCTTCATGCCGGGGCGCGTGCGGATGATCTGCAGCGCGGGGCGCAGCATGTCGCCCGTCGAATGGACCGCGCCCGAGACGAGGCCGTCCGCCTCGCCCGTCTTCACCATCATCATGCCGTAGTACATCGGGTCGGCGACAAGCGCGGCCGCCTGCGCCTCCGTGAGCCCCTTCGCCCGGCGAAGTTCGTAAAGCGCCGCCGCGTACGCATCCGCCCTCTCCCGCACGAAGCCGCGCCCGAGCAGAACCGGCTCGGCAAGCCCCTCCCGCTTCAGGATCTCCGCCGCCGCGACCGTACGCGGCTCGTCGCCTTCGGGAAGCACGATGCGCCGCACCCGGGCCCGCGCCCGCTCCCATACCCGTTCCATCATGCCCATGCCGCGCCTCCTTACAGCCCGATGTCGCCGAAACCCTGCCACACGTCGCGTCCCGTGTAGGTGCGCGCCGTTGCCTCGCCGCGCAGCACCTTGAGGACGGCCCCCGCCAGCGCCTCCTGCTCCATTTCGCCGGGATAGACGCTGACCGGCGCGATGAAGCCGCAGCGTTTCTCGATGCCGGCGCGGATGTCGTCGAAGCGCAGGAGCCCGCCCGTGAGCAGGATGCCGTCCACCTTGCCGCAGAGGACGGTGGCCATCTCGCCGATCATCTTGCAGATCTGGTAGACCATCGTGTTCCAGACGAGCGTCGCCTTGCGGTCGCCCTGTTCGACGAGGGCGTGGACGGTATCGGAATTCGAGGTGCCGAAGAGGTCGACGAAGCCGCCCGCGCGCGCGCATTTGAGCCGCACGTCCGCCGTCGAGTGCGCGTCGATGTAGTCAAGGAGCTCGAGGACGGGGACGGAGCCGATGCGCGTGGGCGTGAAGGCGCCCTCGCCGTCCGCCCCCATCGAGGCGTCCACGATGCGCCCCTGCTCGTGCGCGCCCACCGTGATGCCGCCGTCGATGTGCGCGACGATGAAGTTGCAGTCCTCGTACCGCCGCCCCAGCTTCTTCTCCGCATGGCACGCGGCGACGGCCTTCTGGTTGAGGACGTGCGTATGCGCGATGCGGTAGACGCCCTTGATGCCGGTCAGGCGCGCGAGTTCGCCGTACTCGTCCACGTTCGTCGAATTGAGCGTGTAGGCGGGCTTGTGGAACGCCTGGGCGAACTGCCAGGCGAGCATCACGCCGAGCTTCGCGGGATGGACCGACCCGCCGACGCTCGCCACCGTGTCGTCGTAGAGGCGCTGGTCGATCTGCATCACGCCGCCCGGCTGCGAATGGGCGCCGTCGCCCCGCCCCACGAAGGCGTCGATCGCGGCGGGGTCGACGCCCGCGAGCTTCAGGGCGTCCATGATCACGGCGCGGCGGAAGGGGATCTGGTCGTTGACGTGGGGAAACTGGAGAAGGACGGAGGCGTCGTGGAACAGGTTCTCCTCGAAGACGGACGTCTCGTCCTCGAACACGCTCACCTTCGTCGAGGTGGACCCCGGGTTGATCACAAGTATTCTTTTCACGTTGACACGCTCCTCATGCAAGTAAATGGACCGCGTAGTTTAGCATCCGACGCCGCGCCTGTCAGTACCCAAGGGACACCCTTCAGCGCCCGGCGCGCGCGACCGCGTAGCCCGCCTCCAGCGCGAGCTGGCGGTCGTCCGCGAAGTCCGCCCCCGGCGTCGTGAGGAGCGGGCCGGCGATGCCGGCCGAGACGCCCACGTAGAGGGCGCGCGCCGCCGTCGCGTCGCTCATGTCGCGCCGCCCGCCCGCGAAGCGCAGGGGCGTGCGGGGATTGACGAGGCGCAGGACGGCGATGCCCGTGAGGATCTCCTCCTCAGACAGGAACGGACGCTCCCCGAGCGGCGTCCCCGGAATCGGATGCAGGACGTTGACCGGAATCGAGTCCGGCGCAATCTCCTTCAGCGCGAACGCGAACTCCACGAGTTCGCCTGGCGTCTCGCCCATGCCGAGGATGCCCCCGCAGCAGACTTCGAGCCCGAGCCGCTTCGCCGCCTTCAGCGTCGCCACCTTCTCCGCGACCGTGTGCGTGGTGCAGAGCCGCGCGAACCGCGACGGCGCCGTTTCGAGGTTGCAGTGGACGCGCGCGAGCCCCGCCGCCTTCAGCTTCGCGAGGTCCGCCTCGCCGACGAGCCCGAACGACCCGCAGCAGGCAAGGGACGTCTCCGCCCGGATGCGCCGGATCGCCGCGCAGAGCGCCTCGACGTCCCCCGCCGCGAGCCCCCGCCCGGACGTGACGAGCCCGAAGCGCACGGCGCCGTTCGCCTCCGCCTCCTTCGCCGCCGCCACGCACGCCTCGACCGACTTCAGCCCCCACGTGTCGCACGCCGTCTTCCAGTGCGCGGACTGCGCGCACCACTTGCAGTTCTCGGAACACGTCCCGCACCGCGCGTTGAGGATCGCGCAGAAGTCGAAGACCTCCGCCTTGAACGCCTCGGTGACCTGGTGCGCCGCCGCGAAGAGATCGTCCTTCGCCGCCGTCTCCACCAGCCGCCGCATCTCCTCCGGCGTCGCCTCGCCACCCGCCACGATCCGTTCGGCGAGGGCCTGGGCGGGATTTCCTTCATTCGTCATTTTTCATCATCCTTCCAGAGGGCGCGCGGACGCGCGCCCCGCAAACCCCCCATTACTTTCACGCGCGCCCTGCAAGACCCGGGCGATTTCCAGGGCCGCGCGGCGCAGCTGGTCGTGCGTGTGGGCGCTCATGAGCGCGACGCGCAGACGCGCCGCCCCGCGTGCGACGGTGGGATAGCGGATTGCGGGCACGAGGAAGCCCGCCCGCTCCAGCGCCGCGCCCGCCGCGAGCGCCGCCCGTTCGTCGCCGACGAGGATCGGCACGATGGCGGAATCGCTGCGTGCGACGACGCCGAGCCGCCCCAGCTCCGACACGAAGAACGCCACGTTCTCCCGCAGGCGCGCCACACGAGCCGGCTCCGCCTCCAGAACCTCCAGCGCCGCGCGCGCCGCCGCCATCGCCGGCGCGCCCGGCGCCGTCGAGAAGATGAACGGACGCGACACGTTCCGCAGATAGTCGATCAGCAGGCGCGCGCCGCACACGAAGCCCCCTTCCGAACCGAGCGCCTTCGAGAGCGTCCCCATCGCGATGTCCGGGTGGCCGCAGCCGAACGCCTCCGCAAGCCCCCGCCCCGTCGGGCCGACGACGCCCGTCGCGTGCGCCTCGTCCACCATCGAGAAGGCGTCGTGGCGGCGCGTCACCTCCAGGAAGCCCGGCAGGTCGAGGACGTCGCCGTCCATCGAGAAGACGCCGTCCGAGACGGCGAGGCGGCGGCGGTGTTCGCGGCAAAGACCGAGCTTGCGGTCGAGGTCCGCAAGGTCGCCGTGCCGGTAGACGAAGACATCCGCGCCCGAGAGGCGGCAGCCGTCGATGATGGAGGCGTGGTTCAACTCGTCGGAGAGAACGGCGTCCCCCTTCCCGACGAGCGCGGTGATCGCCCCCACGTTCGCCATGTAGCCCGTGCCGTAGACGAGCGCGGCCTCCGTTCCCTTGAAGCGCGCGAGCGCCGCCTCCAGCGCGACGTGGGGCGGCTGCGTGCCGGTCGTGAGGCG
>OIWT01002543.1_pt1 | contig 18582 bp, 18 predicted proteins | sample 1587701 | NCBI WGS metagenome assembly OIWT01 (sample SAMEA3888904, study PRJEB22519) | human gut metagenome | biome: human gut; feature: human-associated habitat; material: faeces | place: Denmark | collected 2009
GTTAGCCAAAGGTCAATCTATTGAAAAGAAAACAAGGTCTGAAGTGTTGAGTCATCAACTTCAGACCTTGTTTTTTTATACCTTTTTACAAAGTTAGTCTTCAGCAGTTTTAAGGGAATCCTGAAATGCTTTCTCTAAATCGTAGACAGGCTTTTGCGGATTGGAAAACAAAGCAGCTAAATCCTGTGCCCGGGTTATTTCTTTCTTATTTGGAGCATCAAATTTTTCGGGCTGGCTTAAGCCTAAGGCTTCTTTAACTTTATCAATGATACCTCTTTTTTTAAAACCATTGTCTCGATAATAAAGATACCAATAATAATGAGGAATAGTTACCAGGCGGAACAAAATAGAGATATTGGCTCGTACTCCCAATGAATATTTTATAATCCGTGAATTCGGATCTGAATAACTTGAATCGATGATAAACGGGTTATCAAGAGTGCTGTGCAGCAGTTCATATTTGTACTTAAGTGTAGAACCTAAATCAATCAGGAATTGACGCACTGCATCTTCACCTAATAAAACGGATTCTTTTGTATAAGGGGTATTTGAACGCCCGCTCAACCAATCTATTGAGATGGAAAAAGTATCCGCAATCAAGTTCAAGGCTTCAAACAAGGGATAACTTTTCCCCCTTTCCCAATTATATAATGTTCCACGATCTGGAATATTTAGTAAAGCTGCCATTTCAGCCAAAGATAAATCGTAAGTTTGTCGAATCATTTTTATGCGCTGGGGAAATAGTTCCATATGATTTTTCATAAAGATCACCTTTTTGTAGTAATTAAACAAACAAATTTATTGACTTTATCGGATAAAATGATACAATATAGGAAAAGAAATGTTGTAATGAAAATCACAAAAATCAATAGAAAATAATACATATAGCCCATCTAAATTTTAGGACAATCAAAATTATTATACCATACTGTTAACACACAGTTACTTTTTTGGAGCAGAAAGGAGAACAAATATGGAAAAGAACTTTTATACACCGGAAGATGTCCGTCATGAGGTGTTTTCGAACCAGATTAGCACGGGAACATTGCTTACCATGCTCCACAACAAGGAAATCCCCAGCATCAGAATGAGAAGACGCTTCTACATTCCAGGATATTGGGTCCGTCAGCAGCTGGATATTGCACAGGGGAAAGGAGAGATGGAGCGTGAGGGCTGAGAAGGGAGCTGGAAGCCGCTTCTTCGATAAGACTCGGCAACGTTATGTATTTGAACAATATTTTTATGCGGCCGATGGTACGAAAAAACGAAAAACTATCACAGCCAAAAAGCGAAAAGATCTCGAACGAAAAGTTCGAGAGTGGAAAGAGAGTTTGGTCGACGGCCGGGAAACTTTTGGCCAAACAATGACAGTCAAAGATGTCTATACTGTTTGGATTAGCGCCATCCGGACAAGCGTGAAAGAGAGTACTTGGAGCTTATATTGCAGCAGCATGAGGAGCCATGTTCTGCCGGTATTCGGAGAACGAAAACCTACAACGATTACGGCTGTCGAGATCCAGTATTGGCTGAACAGTCTGCTGGCTCTGCCATTGAGTGCCCGCACTTGTAATGTGGTTCGGAGTACGTGGTTCACCTGCTTTGAATGGGCGCTGGGGCAAGGGATACTCCACCAAAATCCACTTCGAGGAGTTCATTCCCTTAGGGACTCCCCTAAGCCGATTAAGGCACTGAATGAGGAGGAATTGGACAGGTTGCTGGCGGAGGCTCAGGAAGGCAAATATTATCCTTTTACAGATGATGCATTCGGAGACTATCTTCGCCGGGAGGTGTACGTTGCAGTTCTGCTGGCCGCCAGGACCGGTATGCGTCGGGGTGAGGTGTTTGGACTACAATGGTCGAATGTGGATTTTTCGAAAAAAACAATTCATGTAGTGAATAATCTCCAGCCGAATAAAAAAATAACGTCACCGAAGACGCTGAACAGCGCCCGAAATGTCTTACTTGATTCGGATACGGCGAATTCGCTGGAGAAATGGAAGATTTACCAACAGCGATACATGACGGAATTTTCCGGTATCGTTCACCATGAAAAGGATCTGGTATTTACCTCGCAAATAGGAACTCCGGTCAGTCTTGACAACTTCCGCAGCCGGCAGTGGAAGGCACTTACAGAGGCGGCTGGATTGCCTGGAGTTGGCTTTCATTCGTTGCGGCACACGCATGCAACCTTGCTGATTGCAGCCGGTGTTCCAGTGAAAGTGGTGAGTGAACGGCTGGGGCATAAGTCTGTGGCTCTGACCATGAGAGTGTATGTTAACGTGCTGCCGACGATGCAGCAGATGGCCGTGGAAGCCATTCAAAAAATGAACGAAAAAAGCTCTCAAAAGGTGCTGGAACACCCTTTGGGAGCAAAGGAAAGCGATTGATTGAGACATCTTCGCTTCCCTCATTATACCACAAGTTACAAAAATGAGGTGAAGATAATGGCACGACCAAGAAAAACAGCATTGGATTATTATCCTATAGACGTGGATTTTCTTCGGCAATTCCAGGTGCGGATAATCATGAAAAATTGCGGGGCAGAGAGTCCAGCTGTACTGCTGTCATTGTTAGGCCGTATTTACGGAATCCATGGATATTACTTGGAGTGGACCCAGGTGAATGCATTTTTCATTGGCGAAGACTGTTATGTGGATGAATCCAAAGTGCAGGAAATAGTGAAGGAAGCTTTAAAAATCAATTTTTTTGATAAGAACATGCTTGATAAGTATCAGATTTTAACATCGAAAGAAATCCAAGAGCAATACTTTACTATTGTAAAGCAAAGCAAAAGAAAAATCCAATACAATCCTGCCTACCTTTTGCTTGATAAGGAATTCTTTTCCTCTGCAAAAAGCCGGGTTTCTCCGGAGGAAACCCCAGTTTCCACGGAAGAAACAGGAATTAATACAGGAAAAAACGGAATTAACACCAACGAAAGTGGAATTTCTACAGAGGGAATAGGGGTTTCTTCTGAACAAATACCACAAAACAAAACAAACGAAACGAAAACAGATGAAACAAAAAAAGACGAAACAAAACAAAAAGATACCGAAGATTGTTATCCACAGAGTTATCCACAGGCCAACGTCGGAATTCTACCAGAGTGTCCTCAAATCGTTTTAAAAGATGATTTACGGAGAGTGGGATTCACCAATGAAAGTGAACTGGCCCAACTAATGCGGACAATCGAAGAAAAAGGAATTACCAAACCAGAATTTGACCAATATGTAAACAAATCAAAAGATCCGGCGATAAAAAAGCCGTTGGGCTTCATCACGCAAGCAATAAGATGCCACTATCTTTCTTGAGATTTGAAAGAATGCTACCAATTAGGAAGGTGTAAAAATGGATTACAAATTCTTTTTTACGAAAACAGCAAGCGTCAACATATCCAACGCTCCACGTTTAGCTGATACTGATCTCATCACTATCGCTAAAATGATGGAGCGAAATGGACGGTACTACGGGAGCAAGATTCAAATCCATGCAATTGGAATCCGTTCCGATTATCTTGCCCCGACCACTCCAATGCGTATAATTCATTTAACCGAAGACAAAAAATAGAGGTGATGGACGATGAAAAGAGAACGAGATACACAAACCATTGAAGCAGAAATGAGGAAGGAACAGAAATCCCTCAAAAAGGCCCAAGACAGAATCCGTTCTTTAAATGCAGAGCTGACAACCGCTAAAAAACGGGAAAAGGCCCGTCGCTACACTGAAATCGGCTCAGCTATTGAAGATGTTTTAGGAGTCGGTGAGCTGTCAAAGCATGATTTAAAAGTTTTGGTTGATTATTTCCAGATGCCCGTTCATTTTAATAACGGTACTCAAACCACACGGGCAGCACAGGTCTCCGAGGCAATCAAAGCAAAAAGAGCCAAGGTCAGCGCTGCCGAGAGTTCCGCCCCTAATGGAGCCACCAGCGCTGATTCAAAACTAGAGGCCGTCCCATCGGGACGGCAGGGCTTCACCGGAACAGGGAATGGAAGTTCGCTTCCATTCCCTCCCCCGGCAAAGCCCTAACCCCACTACCGCCGATGGTGGTAGGCAAGTTTCGCCTAATGGATAGCCACTCGCTTCGCTCCGGCTATCCAGAAGGCTTCCCGGGTACGGTCGATGCTCCTCGCATCGACCTGCCGGGAAACTTGCAAGGGGGCTTCGCTCCCCTTTGAACCCCTGAAAAATTTGCTTCGCAAATTAAAAAAGAAGGTGCCAAATGAATCAAACCGTGAACCCAAAGCCTCATCGCTTGCGGAGTCATCAGGCCCTAATCCGCTTCACTGATGAGGAATGGAACGACTTGCAAGGCAAGCTGGCAGCCAGCCAGCAGACCCTGCAATCCTACGTGCTCAACGCCCTGCTCGATTCCCGGATTTCCACGGCCGACGAAATCCGGGAAATCCAAAGTATCGGCCATCATTTTGGAACAGCGAACCAGCAGCTGCGAGGCGCTTGCTCCAATTTGAACCAGCTGGCAAAAGCCTTGAACAGGCTGAACCGAATCATGGAAACCCAGACGGTCAGCCAGCAGCAGTTCCTGTCGCTGTCCGGACTGAGTCCCACACGCACTGAGCTTGCTGACTGTATGCTGACCATCCAGAACTGGCGAAAGGAGATGGATATTCCGTGGCAGTCCTTAAGGCAATATCTGGCCCGCCAAAGACCCACGGCGGGCTCCGAAACACCATCGATTACGTCCTTCGAAACGACAAAGTAAAAGACGGCTACATGGATATGACCGGCCCGGCTCCGGAAACGCTGACCTGGGATTCCGTGTATCGCTCCTTCCGTGAAGAAAAAGAAATCTGGAACAAGGACTCCGGTCGTATGTGCGCTCACTATGTTATTTCCTTCCATAAGGATGAAAAAATCACACCGGAAGAGGTGCTGGCCTTTGGCCAGGAATTCGCTGAAGAAGCATTTCCCGGCCACCAGGTCTTGATGGCTGTCCACCAGGACCGGGGTCATCTCCACCTTCACATGGTGGCCAACACGGTCAGCTATGAGGATGGGCACAAGCTCCATACCACCACCAAGGACCTGGCGGACATGAAAGAAGCTGTGAACCAGATGTGCCATGACCGGGGCCTGACCGTAGCCGAAAAAGGAAAACATTTTGACGGCAGCCGGATGGAAGAAGGTGAAGGCATCGCCTGGAACCAGAAGAAATACCGGGCCATGATCAATGGAAAGAAGCCGTCCTACCTGGTGGAATGTTTTCAGGCTGTAATGGAAGCCAGGGAAAAAGCCGTATCCAAGGATACCTTCATCACGGCCATGGAGCGATCCGGCTGGAACGTCCTCTGGACCGACAACCGGAAGCACATCACCTTCGAGAACAAAGACTATCAGAAGGTCCGTGACTCCAACCTGTCCAAGACCTTCACCGTAAACATCAGCAAGGAGGCATTGCAAAATGAATTTCAAATCCAGTCAGAACGGCAGCACCAAGAAGAGCTTGCAGCCTACTACCGGCAGCTCCACGACTCCATCACCAGATCAACTCCTGAAGGAGCAGTCAGCAAGGATTACTCAGTTGGAACAGGAGAAAGCAAAAATGACCGCCCGGATCAAAGAACTGGAAGACCAGCTCAAAGAACAATCCAAGGGCGTGACCATCGAGAATCTCAACGCCCTGTCCGGCCAGTTAAACGAAGCCATAAGCAAGACTATGACTTTGAACGATAAACAGCTTGAATACCAAAGCAAACGCATCCGGGATGCTGTAAGCCAGGAAATCAGGGATATTCATATACCTAGGCCCAACATCCCCCGTCCCCCATTCTGGTGGTACATAGAACCTTATATTCTTATCGGCGTGGTAGTGTTTTCATTCTTGTTTTTATTCACCACCCGTATGGTTAGTAAAATCGATGACAAAACCGAAGTCCTGTCAAGAATGGATGAACGGATAGCCCGGATCCAATGGAATGTATCCTTCCCTGATGATCCCGTTGGACTCACCACCCCCATCCATGACCGCTGGGTAAACCAATTAAAATATGAATCAGAACAGCAAAAGGAATGAGTCACACCGGCTCATTCCTTTTCTCATTCCACAGGGAATGTGATACAATACACCCAATAGAACTTTGTTATGGGGGATGGACATGGAAGATCAGAAACGACAAGCAGCTAAGGATTTTGCAGAATATTGGAAAGATAAAGGCTATGAAAAGGGAGAAAGCCAAAAGTTCTGGCTTTCTCTCCTTCGTGACGTGTATGGAGTATCCCACCCGGAACGGTATATCAGCTTTGAAGACCAGGTCCACCTGGATCATACCAGCTTCATCGATGGGATGATTCCCTCTACCCACGTGATGATTGAACAGAAAGGCCGGAACAAGAACCTGAAAGCAGCCATCAAGCAATCGGACGGTTCCCTGCTGAACCCATTCCAACAGGCCAAACGGTACATTACCGAACTTCCGGTCAGTATGCACCCCAAATACGTGATTACCTGCAACTTCCAGGAGTTCCTAATTTATGACATGGACAACCCCCAGGGAGAACCGGAACAGCTCCTGCTGAAAAACCTACCCAAGGAATACTACCGCCTGAATTTCCTGGTCAATGAAAAAAGCAAAGTACTGAAACAGGAAGAAGAAATCTCCGTGAAGGCCGGGGATTTGGTGGGAAAAATGTATGATGCCCTCCGGAAACAGTACCTGGATCCAGATTCTAACCATGCCCAGAAGAGCCTGAACATCCTGTGCGTCCGGCTGGTATTCTGCCTGTATGCGGAAGATGCCGGTGTCTTCGGCAGCCACAACCAGTTCCATGACTATCTGGAAACCTACCGAACCCGGAACCTACGGGATGCCCTGATCAAGCTGTTCCATATCCTGGATCAGAAACCGGAAGACCGGGATCCGTATGAAGCACCGGAACTGCTGGCCTTCCCCTACGTGAATGGCGGCCTTTTTGCCGATGAAAACATCGAAATCCCCCGGATGGATGATGAAATTGCGGAATTGCTCATCAAAGAGTGCAGCGAGCAGTTCGACTGGTCCGAGATCAGCCCCACCATCTTCGGGGCCGTGTTCGAAAGCACCTTGAACCCGGATACCCGGCGGAAAGGCGGGATGCACTACACCAGCATCGAGAACATCCATAAGGTTATTGACCCCCTATTCCTGGATGATTTGAAAAAGGAACTGGAAGAAATCAAAAGCATCCAGGTGGAAAATACCCGGAAAAAGCGTCTGGTGGCCTACCAGGAGAAGCTGGCTTCCCTGAAATTCCTGGATCCGGCCTGTGGCAGCGGAAACTTCCTGACGGAAACCTATCTGTCCCTGCGGAAACTGGAAAATGAAGCCGTTTCTTGCTACTACGAAGGCCAGATGGTCCTGGGAGACTTTGTCGACCCCATCAAAGTCTCCATCAGTCAGTTCTACGGCATCGAAATCAACGACTTTGCCGTAACCGTGGCCAAGACGGCCCTGTGGATTGCCGAAAGCCAAATGATCCAGGAGACTCAGAAAATCGTCCACATGGACATTGATTTCCTGCCCCTGACTACCAATGCCTTCATCCATGAAGGGAACGCTCTGCGGATGGATTGGAATAATGTATTACCCCATGGGGCCTGTTCTTTTCTGGTAGGGAACCCCCCGTTCCGGGGATATAGTCTGCAAAGTAAGGGGCAGAAAGCCGATATTCTTTCTATCTATGTGGATGAAAACGGAAAACCTTATAAAACAGCCGGGAAAATTGACTATGTAGCCGGATGGTACTTCAAAGCGGCCCAGTATATGCAAAGAACTTCTATCAGAGCAGCGTTTGTTTCCACCAACAGCATTACCCAAGGAGAACAGGTAGCCGGAGTCTGGAAACCGATTATGGAACGTTTTGGAACCCATATTGATTTTGCCTGGCGGACTTTTGTGTGGAGCAGTGAGGCTTCTGAAAAAGCAGCCGTTCATTGCGTTATTGTGGGGTTTAGTGATAGCCCAAACACTAAAGAAAAAGTAATCTATGATGGGAATCAATATAAACAAGTTGCAAATATCAGTCCATATCTTATTGACGCTCCTACAATTTTTATAGAATCACGAACAAAACCTTTATGTCCTGTTTTATTAATGACTACAGGAAATCGTCCCGCTGATGGAGGTCATTTAATTATCGAGGCTGATGAATATCAAGACTTTATAAAAAAGGAACCCAATTCAATCCCTTACATAAAAAGATTAATGGGAGCGGCTGAATTTATCAATCGCAAAGAAAGATATTGTCTTTGGTTGGTAAACCTTAGGCCGGATCTTTTGAGGAAAATGCCACTTGTAATGGAAAGAGTAGAAGCCTGTAGACAAGCACGTTTAAAGGGTGCACCTGACCGACAAAAATTAGCGTTGACTCCTACTGTATTTAGAGAAACAAAAAATCCTAATAAATATATTGCCATTCCGGAAGTTTCTTCAGAAAGAAGGCGATATATTCCGATGGATTTTTTAGATGAAAATACAATTATAACCAACAAATTGCAAATGATTCCAGAAGCTCCATTATATTATTTTGGTATTCTCGAATCTAATGTTTCAATGGCTTGGACTAGAGCAATATGTGGGCGCTTAAAAAGCGACTATGATTATTCTGCCAAGATTGTCTATAATAACTTTCCATGGCCTACCCTTACAGAAGAACTGAAAATAAAAATAGGCCTAACGGCACAGGCCATTCTGGATGCACGGACTAAATATCCGGATTCCAGCCTGGCAGATCTGTATGATGAACTGACCATGCCACCGGAACTCCGGAAAGCCCATCAGGAAAATGACAAAGCCGTCATGGAAGCCTACGGCTTCGACTGGAGGCATATGACCGAAAGTGACTGTGTGGCCGAACTGATGAAGCTGTATCAGAAGCTGGTCAATGCAGAAAAGAAACAGTGATGGATTTTGTTTGTGAAGGAGGGGGATGGAAATGAATCTCCATCAAACCCTAAAACAGGCCGACCTGCCCCGCCTGGCAGCCTGTGCAGCTCATCGCCACGTGGCTTCACAGGCTGGACGGGAAACGGTGAAAACGTTTCTCCGCTCCCTTTGTGCCCTGGAACCTGTCCGGTCGGATGGGTCGGTGACTCTCTCCAGCTCCAGGATACCGTCAGGATGCTCCAGGCGCTTTTCTGACGGGGAATCCGGCAGGATATGAAACCCTTATACCCCTCAAAAACAAGTCTTGTCAGGGCGCTTTCAGGAAGAGGTTCTGACGGGCTTTTTGCAATGACGAAAGGAATCCATCATGATTTATCTGACGGGAGATATCCACGGCTCCCTGGAGTTTGACCGGCTCCGGCCGGAAAGTCTGCTTTCCCGGGGTGTTGACTGCCGGGCCGGGGATATCCTGCTTGTCTGTGGAGATTTCGGGATTCCCTGGGCGGACCCGGCCCTGGATCCTGACCGGGCCATGCTGGAAGAAATCGCCCATTGGCCTTATACCGTGGCTTTTGTGGACGGGAACCATGAGAATTTTCCCCGACTCAACGGGTATCCGGTGATACACTGGAAAGGCGGACAGGCTCACCGACTGCTGCCTAACCTGTTCCACCTGATGCGTGGGGAGCTGTTCACACTGGAAGGCCATACCTTTTTCACCATGGGCGGAGCCATGAGCACGGACCGTTGGATGCGGAGAGAAGGGATTTCCTGGTGGCCGGAAGAAATCCCTTCCGAAGCGGAATGGCAGCACGCCTGGGACACCCTGGACCGGGCCGGATGGAAGGTGGACTATGTGGTGACCCACACGGCCCCTACCTGTTGGAAAATCCAGGGCGGTATGCGGATGGTAGCCCACCTGGGCGACAAATGCCCGGTGGCCCGGAAGTTGGAAGAACTGGAAAGCCATCTCACCTATCGCCGCTGGTTCTTCGGCCATCTCCATGACGACCGGATTACCCAGGACGGGAAAGCCGTTTGGCTGTATGAGAAAGTGGTGGACCTGGAAGGGAACAGCAAATTCAAAGGAAATCTTTGGAAAAAGTTCCTGGAAGGCTCTTATACCTATCCCATGATCTGCCGGCCTGAGCCAGAAAGAAAAGGTATGGCTCAACCGTTGCTGGCCCGATTTCCAGACTTTCCGGAAGGAAAAGAAACAGCAGTGGACCGGTTTGCGCCCGGTGTTGCAGGGAGCAAGACTTTGATACAGCTGATTTTAAAGACAATGGGATATGGAAAGCCCCTTCCCTGTCCGGCATCCATCGAATCCTTGAAACGGCAGATGGACTCGAACGAAGAACTCTGGATGGTAACGGTGCAGCATGGAGTGTTCTGGCGGGAGGAAAAAATCTGATGTTAGCCTGATTACTTCAGCCTTGCAAACGCAGGGAACTATGATAAAATGAAAAAAGAGCTGTCCATTTGGTCAGCCCCATAAATTATTTCAAGGGATTAACCGTTGCTCATTGGATAGGAGGCGGTTAATCTTTTTTAATGAGGACTACCAACAAAAACAACAGAACCAAAGTAAAGTTGAGTTCGCTCACATCGACATCGGATGAGGCAAAGTCAAAGAAAGCAGCATATAAATGCACAAAAATGATTAAATAACCACAATGTGAAATTGGAGAAAATCATCTAAAAGGTAAGCCTATTATTGCTGTTTAGTTGTTCCAGATGGGATAGATGCACTATATATTGATGTGGATTGAGTCGACAGTAGCAGTTGTTGTGGTTGGAATACTTGATTTATCATTTCTACAGATGGCATGCAAGAGGTCAGGAGTTCGATCCTCCTTGTCTCCACCAAATGAAAAGTCAGTACCCTTGCGGTTGTGAGACCGCAAGGGTATTTTTGTAGTTAGTAGATGAACAAGAGAGAATGCAGAGATACAGCAAAGATCGTATGTGTCAACAAGTTCTCGGTAAAGCCTTCATCACAGTATGATTATGCAGCAAAGTGCAGAGTGAAGAGTGCAGAGTAAAGAGTGAAGAGCACGGACGATGAAAGTCCAATGACCCATTGCGATGCCGTAGGGGGCGCAGGCCGGTTGACCCGTCAGATGTACGAATTTCTGACACCAACGCCGTAGGGGTACCCAAAGGCAAGCCCGTCCCGGCCGCCCAGGGGGCGAAAACTTCTACATGTATCCACTGGCCGTTGACCGTTGACCGTTGACAGGGGGTGTGAAAGCTATTTTTCACACCCCCTGTTTTTTCTCTCCGGACGGTTTGAAGAATTTCCGGATCACGAAGGGCACCCCCATGGCCAGCATCAGGACCCGAACCAGCTGATAGGTAAGGATCACGGCCACATCCTGGTGCATTTCCAGGCCGGTGAGGCACATTTCCGCAATGCCGCCGGGGGCCAGGGCCAGGAAGGCGGTGAGGGTGGTGAATCCGTAGAGCCGGGACAGGAGCAGGGACAGGCCGGCACTGGAAGCCACCATCAGCAGGGAGCCAAGGAGCACGTTGGGGATCAGGGCCCGGGTTTTCAGTAGTTTTTCCCGGTCCAGCATGGTGCCGATGTACAGGCCGATATGGAGCTGGGCGAAGGCCATGGCCGGGGCGGGCACCCGGGGCACCCGGCCCATCCACAGGGCCAGCAGGGCCGTGATCATAATGGGGCCCAGCAGCTGGCCGGTGGGCATGTGGACTTTTTTGGCCAGGGTCTGTCCCACCAGCACCACCGGGACTACCAGCAGCCAGCCCGGATGGAACAGGCTCAGGAAATCTGCCCGGGAGGCGTCCCACAGACTGACTCCCGCCAGACGGGTGACCTGGCCGCCGAACAGATTGATGGCCAGGAGGGGGACGCTGATTTCTACCACGAACAGCCGCAGGCACTGGGAGACCACCACCACGTTCTCATCGGCTTCTTCATAGTCATCCATCAGGACGGTCATGGCCGTGAGCCCTCCCGGCAGGCAGCCCATGATGGAACTGAGCAGGTTGGCAAAGGTGTGCCGGTGCATGTAAACGGCCACGGCCACCGAGACGGCCAGGGTGAACAGGCTGGCCCCCAGGATCCCCAGGGTTTCCTGGCTCAGTTTGAAAAAGGTATCCGGGGTGCAGTTGCTGCCGATGCCGTAGCCGGCCACCCCCAGCATAAGGCCCCGCCAGGAACGGGGCCAGAAAAAGGTGTTGTCCAGAAAGGTCCGGAGAAGAAATCCCACGGCAATGCCCCCCAGCATATAGGGAATGGGGACGGACAGCTGCCGCAGCAGGAAGCCTGCCAGGGCCGCTGCCAGGAATGCGGTGAATCGTTTCATGGAAAAGAGCTCCTTCCAAGGGTACAAAGGATGGTTTGTACGGTAAGATAATTTTATTATAGACAATCTGTTCCATACTGTAAAATCCTAATAGTATAATAGGACTATAGCAAAAATGATATGACAAAAGGAGAAAGCCCATGTTCCATGAAAAATATCTCCGGGATTTCCTGACGGTCTGTGAAACGGGAAACATTACGGCAGCTGCCGCCCGTCTGGGACTTTCCCAACCGGCCCTGAGCCGGATCGTGAAAATGGTGGAAAAGGAAGCGGGGATGCCCCTGCTGGTCCGGGAAGCCAGCGGGGTGTATCTGACCCAGGCGGGAGAAATCTACGCCCGGATGGCCCGGACCATGCTGGAAAGCTACCGGAACGGGCTCCGGGAGATCCACGATATCCGGGATTCCCAGAGTGGACAGATCCGGCTGGGGCTCTCCCGGATTTCCAGCGAAACCCTGCTGCCGGTGATCCTGGAGCAGTTCCGCACCCTGTATCCCCATGTGGAACTCCACCTGACGGAAACCCTGATCCGGCAGCTGAATCCCCTGCTCCGGCAGGGGAAGCTGGACCTGGCCCTGACTTATTTCACCGATGATCCGGAACTGGAATACGCCCGGTTGCTGACGGATACGGTCTATCTGGAAGCTCCGCCGTTTTTCTGGCAGAAACAGCCCCGCTGGAAGCCCGGAACCGGCAACTGTCTGGAGAATGTCCGTCTGCTCCAGAACCAGCCCTTCATCCTGCTGAAACCGGGACGGGGGCTCCGGTACAAGGCGGACCAGTTTTTCCGGGAGGCCGGGATCCGGCCCCGGATCATCCTGGAAACGGACAGTGTGGAACTGGCCTATCGGCTGGCCCAGGACAATCACGGGTTCACCCTGATCCCCGGTCTGGCTTTCCGGACCCTGCACCGGACGGAACGGTCTGTTTTCTTCCAGGTGGCAGGCCATCCCCTGGACCGGACCCTGTACCTGGTTCGGCGGAAGGGGGCTTATCTGACCCGGGCCATGGAAGCCCTCAGTACACTGATCCGAAGCCGTGTAACAGGCACCGGTTCTATGGTAAAATAGGGCCAGGGAACGGAGGTGTTTTCTATGAACAGAAAACAGATGGCTCTGCTGCTGGGACTTTCCCTGGCCCTGGGGCAGACGGCTTTTGCCGCCGACCATGTGGCCGTGGTGGAGAAGAACGGAAAACAGGGCGTCATTGACCAGGGGGGAAAGGAAATCCTGCCCCTGGATTATAAAAAGATCCTGGTGGGGGATCCCAAAGAGGATCCGGTGATCCTGGTCCAGCAGAAGGGCCGGTACGGCCTGTATGACCGGGACGGGAAACAGCTGCTGGCCCCCACCCTGAAAAAAATCACCGATATCAATGAAGGGATCATCGGAGGCGTGGCAGAGAAAAAATGGAACTTCTACACCCTCCAGGGAGAAAAGCTGCCCGGGGAGTACGACGAAGCCCGGGCGTTCCAGGAAGGGCTGGCGGCGGTGAAGCTCCAGGGCAAATGGGGCTTTGCGGACAAAACTGGCAAAGTGGTGATCCAGCCCCAGTACAAGGAAGTCCACAGCTTCAGTGAGGGGCTGGCGGCTGTAAAAAAGGACAGCCAGTGGTTCTATATCCGGAAAGACGGGACCCTGCTGCCCACCGTGAGCGTCAGGAAAGCCGGGGATTTCCACCAGGGTGTGGCCGTGGTGGACGGCAGCTGGCTCATGGATACCCAGGGGAAAAAATACGCCAAACTGAAATCCTACTCCTTTGTGGGGGATTTCCAGGAAAACGGACTGGCGGAAGTGGGGGTCCGCCGGGCCAGCCGCAGCCTCCTGGATTATATCTCCATCGGCTGGGGCTGGGGTGACGGCTGGGGCTGGGGCGGTCCCGTATGGGGCGTGGGCCCGGGCTGGGGTCCCTACTGGGGCGGCTACGGCTATCACCACCATCATCACCATCACGGCTGGGGCGGGGCATCGGCATCTCGCCCGGGGTGGTGATGCCCTCCAGCCTGTACCGGGGTTATGTGAACAAAAAGGCCCAGGAAGTGATTTCTCCCACCTACAGCTATGTGTCTCCCTTCTATGGAAAGCTGGCCCTGATCCGGGAGGACGGCCACTGGGGCATGGTGGATACCAAGGGGCAGGTGGTGATCCCGGCGGCCTACGATGCCCTGCTGCCTTTCAGTGAGGGGCTGGCAGCCTTCGGATCGGACAAAAAATGGGGCTTCATCGATGAAAGCAACAAAGTGGTGATTCCCAACCGGTTCGACAGTGTCCAGAGCTTCTTCCAGGACCGGACCACGGCGGTGGAAAAGGACAAGGGCGGCATCATCGACAAAGCCGGGAATCCGGTGGCGCCGTTCCGGGGAGAACTCCGGGAACTGGGGCCTCTCACGGCGGACCGGGCGGCCTACCGGGATCCGGAAAAGAAAAAATGGGGGTATGTGGATGAAAATGCAAAGACGGTAATCTCTCCGCAATATGACAAGGCTGGAATTTTTGACTAAATTTCCAAATCAGCTACAAAAAATCATTGACAGAATGGCTTTAAAATGTCATAATGTAAACCATACCATTTCAAACAAACACAGGTAATGAACGGGAGCGGAATCGTAGAAACTTCCAGAGAGCCGGCGGTCGGTGCGAGCCGGTAAGCTTTGAGGATTCCTCTCACCCGGGAGCCGCAGGGGGGAAAAACCAGTAGTCCCTGCCGTCCACAGTGCGTTAAGCTGAATGAGTCCCAACATAGGGTGGTACCGCGTTCATTCGCCCCTATCTGCTTTGCAGCAGGTAGGGGCTTTTTGGTGCAAGAAAGAGAGGAGTCCGAACTATGGGTATGACAAGAACACAGAAAATCCTGGCCCGGCATGCCGGCCGCCCGGAGGTGGAAGAGGGAGAACTGCTGGTTTCCCAGGTTGACCTGACCCTGGCCAACGATATTACCGGGCCACCGGCCATCGACGAATTCGACAAAATCGGCCGTCCTGTATTCAACAAGGACAAGATCGCTTTGGTGCCGGATCATTTCTCTCCCCCAAAAGACATCAAATCCGCCACCCTGTGCAAGCATATGCGGGATTTTGCCCGGAAACACAACATCACCAACTACTTCGAAGTGGGCCGGATGGGCATCGAACATGCCCTGGTGCCGGACAGCGGTCTGGTGGCCCCCGGGGAACTGGTGATCGGGGCGGATTCCCACACCTGCACCTACGGAGCTGTCAACGCCTTCTCCACCGGGGTGGGCCAGACGGACCTGGGGGCGGCCATGGCCAGCGGCCAGACCTGGTTCAAGGTCCCCAAGGCCATCAAAGTGGTGCTCATCGGAAAGAAGCCGGATTACATTTCCGGCAAGGATGTGATCCTGACCCTGATCGGCATGATCGGGGTGGACGGGGCCCTGTACCAGTCCCTGGAATTCTTCGGGGAAGGGGTGGGCGAACTGTCCATGGCGGACCGGTTCACCATCTGCAACATGGCCATTGAAGCCGGCGGCAAGAACGGGATCTTCCCGGTGGATGACAAGACCCGGGAATACCTGAAGGAACGGGGCGTAACCCGTCCCTGGGAAGCGGTGGAAGCGGATGAGGATGCCGTGTACGCCCGGACCATTACCATCGAGCTGGACAAGCTGGTGCCGGTGGTGGCCTATCCCCATCTGCCGGAAAACACCCATCCCGCCGCGGAAGGAAAAGACCTGGCCATCGATCAGGTGGTGATCGGGTCCTGCACCAACGGACGGTATGAGGACCTGGTTTCCGCAGCCCGGATCCTGAAGGGGCGGAAAGTGGATCCCCGGGTGCGCTGCATCATCATCCCGGCCACCCAGGAAATCTACAAACGGGCCATGGACAACGGCCTGCTGGATATCTTCATCGAAGCCGGTGCGGCGGTTTCCACCCCCACCTGCGGACCCTGCCTGGGCGGTTACATGGGCATCCTGGCCGCCGGGGAACGGTGCGTGTCCACCACCAACCGGAATTTCCGGGGCCGCATGGGCCATGTGGACAGTGAAGTCTATCTGGCCAGCCCGCTGACCGCTGCGGCCAGCGCTGTTACCGGCCATATCACGGATCCCAGGGAGGTGCTGAAATGAGTAAAGTATGGCGTTATGGAGACCATGTGGACACGGATGTGATCATCCCCGCCCGCTATCTGAACATCTCCGATTTCAAGGAACTGAGTGAACATGCCATGGAAGACATCGACACCACCTTTGCCCCCAATGTGAAGTCCGGGGACATCATCGTGGCCGGCCGGAACTTCGGCTGCGGGTCTTCCCGGGAACATGCCCCCATTGTCATCCAGCAGAAGGGGGTGGCCTGCATCATTGCAGAAAGTTTTGCCCGGATCTTCTACCGGAATGCCATCAATATCGGGTTGCCGGTACTGGAAATCGGGGAAGAAGCCAAAAAGATCCAGGCCGGGGACCAGGTGGAAGTGGATTTTGACAAGGGCGAGATCCATGTGGTGAACAAGGGCCTGGTGATCAAGACCCATCCTCTGCCGGCCTTCGTCCGGAAAATCGCCGAAGCCGGCGGTCTCATCAACTATGTGAAAGGAGTCCATGCCTGATGAAAGTCACTGTATTGGCCGGGGACGGCATCGGTCCTGAGATCACCGATGCGGCTCTGGTTGTTTTGAAGAAAACTGCGGACGTGTTCGGACTGGACATTTCCTATGACCACAAACTCATGGGGGGCTGTGCCTACGACCGGTTCGGCACCCCCCTGCCGGAAGAAACCATCGCCAGCGCCAAGGCTGCTGACGGGGTGCTGCTGGGGGCCGTGGGAGGCCCCAAATGGGATCACATCGAAGACGTGACCAAACGGCCGGAAAAGGGCCTCCTGGGTATCCGGAAGGCCCTGGGACTCTACTGCAACCTGCGGCCGGTCCAGGTGCGGCCCTACATGGCCCATCTGTCCCCCCTGAAGACGGAACGGGCGGAAGGGGCCGATCTGGTCATCGTCCGGGAACTCACCGGGGGCATCTATTTCGGGGAACACCGGGAAGCGGCTCTGGTGGACGGGGTGGAAACCGCCTCTGACGTGGAAAAATACACCCGTCCGGAAGTGGAACGGATCGCTGTCAAGGCCTTTGAAGCCGCCCGGCTGCGCCGGGGAAAGGTGACCAGCGTGGACAAGGCCAATGTGCTGGGGGCCTCCCGGATGTGGCGGAAAATTGTGGAGGAAATCCACGATGCCCACTATCCTGATGTGGAACTGAACCATTTCTACGTGGACAACTGTGCCATGCAGATGGTGCTGAACCCGAAACAGTTCGATGTGATCCTCACCAACAATATTTTCGGGGACATCCTGAGCGACGAAGCCTCCACCATTGCCGGCAGCATCGGGCTCCTGCCCTCTGCCAGCCTGGGGGACGGCACCGGGCTCTATGAACCCATCCATGGCAGCGCTCCGGACATTGCCGGGAAGGATATCGCCAATCCTCTGGGGACCATCCTGTCCGCCGCCATGCTGCTCCGGTATTCCCTCCATCAGGAAGAAGCTGCCCGGGCCATTGAAAGGGCCGTGGACGATGTAATGAAGGCCGGGTACCGGACACCGGATCTGGCCGGGGAAGGCCTGACCACTGTAGGCACAAAGAAAATGGGCCAGCTGGTGGCAGAAGCGGTGAGAAGATAAGGATTGGTGGGAGACCGGGGGTGTGAATTTTTTCACACCCCCTTTTTGGAATGGAATACCAGAAACCATGCAGGGAGGGAAATCAATATGACCCAATGGGCGGACGGGAAACAGCGGTGCTTCTGGACCAACCCCGGCAATCCCCGGTACATCCGGTACCATGATGAAGAATGGGGACGGCCGGTCCATGAAGACCGGAAACTGTTTGAAATGCTGCTGCTGGAAACCTTCCAGGCCGGGCTTTCCTGGGAATGTGTGCTGAACAAGCGGGAAGGGTTCCGCCGGGCCTTTGACGGGTTCGATCCGGAAATCATCGCCGGCTATACGGAAGAAAAACTGGAAGCTCTGGGCCAGGATCCTGCCATTATCCGGAACCGGCTGAAGATCCGGGCGGCGGTGACCAACGCCCGGGTGTTCCTGGTCATACGCCGGGAATGGGGCACTTTCGACCGGTATCTGTGGCACTGGACAGAGGGAAAGACCCTCCGGGAAACTGATCTCACCCATTCGCCCCTGTCCGATGCAATTTCCAAAGACCTGAAGAAATGGGGCATGAAATTCGTGGGCACCATAGTAATCTATTCTCTGCTCCAGGCCGTGGGCATCATCTGGAGCCACGAAAAGGGATGTTTTTTGGATCGGGAAAAAGGGAAATGAAAAAATTCACACCCCCTGTCAACGGCCAAAGGAAGCCAGCAAAGCTGGCTTTGAACAACGGCAACCGTTA
>OIWT01002545.1_pt1 | contig 18578 bp, 13 predicted proteins | sample 1587701 | NCBI WGS metagenome assembly OIWT01 (sample SAMEA3888904, study PRJEB22519) | human gut metagenome | biome: human gut; feature: human-associated habitat; material: faeces | place: Denmark | collected 2009
GTGATAGGCGACGGGAAATGGGCCGGCGGGCAGGTCGCGCGGCCCGGAGGTGCTGAAAGCGATGCTCTAGGCCTTGACGGCTGGGGGGCGATGTGATAAACTAACGCCCGTTTTTCCGTCTGGATCGGGCTCACAACCGACTGCCCGACCGGTTAGGAGACAAGCAAAGGACAACAACAATGCCTAAGATGAAAACGAAGAAGTGCGCGACCAAGCGCATGAAAATGTCGGCTACGGGCAAGGTTATGCGTTCGCAGGGTGGCAAGGCCCACCTGAACGGCTACAAGAGCCGTGGGCGTAAGCGCAATCTCCGTGGCATCACCGTCACCGATGCGTCCGTCGAGAAGACGATGCACCGCATGCAGCCGTACGCCTAAGGAGGAAATAGAAAATGCGAGCCACGAATGCACCTGCTTCCCGCGAACGCCGCCGCCGCCGCCTGGCCCTTGCCAAGGGTTTCCGGGGCGCCCGTTCCAAACTCTTCCGCACCGCGACGGAGGCCGTCGACCGCGCCCGGCGCCTGGCGACCATCCACCGCAAGCTGAAGAAGCGTGATTTCCGCCACCTCTGGATCGCCCGCATCAACGCGGCGACCCGCGCCGAGGGCCTGAGCTACAGCAAGTTCATCGCCGGCCTCATCAAGGCGGGCGTGACGCTGAACCGTAAGATGCTCAGCGAGATCGCGATCCAGGATCCTGCGGGCTTCAAGCAGATCGTCGAAATCGCGAAGAAGGCCTAAGGGTCTCCGGCGCATTTCGGATGAAGGGAAAGGCACGGCTCAGGCCGTGCCTTTTTTTGGTATACTCTTCTCATCTAAAATTGCCGAACAAAGGAGAAGCCCATGTCTTTCATCAACGACGATTTCCTGCTGACGACCGACGCGGCGCGGGAGTTGTACCACGGGTATGCGGAGAAGATGCCCATCATCGACTACCACTGCCATCTGCCGCCGGCGGAGATCGCCGAGGACAAGACGTGGGAGAACATCGCGCAGGTCTGGCTGGGCGGCGACCACTACAAATGGCGCCAGATGCGCTCGAACGGCGTCGACGAGCGCTTCGTCACGGGCGATGCCAGCTGGCATGACAAGTTCGTGAAGTTCGCCGAGACGATGGAGGTGCTGCTGAAGAACCCGCTCTTCGACTGGAGCCACCTGGAGCTCGCGCGCTACTTCGGCGTGGAGGAGCGTCTCTCGCGGGCGACGGCGGAGTCCATCTGGGAACGCTGCAACGCGCGGCTGCGCGAGCCCGGCTTCTCGGCGCGCGGCTTCATGGTGCGTTCGAACGTGAAGGCGGTCTGCACGACGGACGATCCCGTGGACACGCTTGAACACCACAAGGCCGTGGCCGATTCCGGCTTCGCGGTGCGCGTCCTGCCGACCTGGCGCAGCGACAAGGCCGGCAAGATCGACGAGCCCGCCGCCTGGAATGCGTGGATGGACCGGCTTGCGGCGGCTGCCGGAACGCCCGTTCGGACGTGGGACGATTTCCTCGACGCGATGGACAAACGTCACGCCTTCTTCGAGAGCCGTGGCTGCGTCGTCTCCGACTACGGCATCACGGAGATCTTCGCCGCCCCCTACACGACGGGCGAGATCAAGGCCATCTTCAGGAAGGTGCGCGAAGGCGGCGTGGCGACGCCCGCCGAGGCGTACAAGTTCAAGAGCGCGTGGCTCTACGAGGGCCTGTGCGCCGACGCGCGCGCCAACTGGTCCACGCAGCTGCACTACAGCTGCCTGCGCAACGCCAACTCGCGCATGATGCAGAAGCTCGGACCCGACACGGGCTTCGACTGCATCGGCGAGTGGAACGTGGCCGAGTCGCTCGCGCGCCTCTTCGACCGCCTGGAGAGCGAGGACGCCCTGCCGCGCACGATCCTCTACTCCCTCAACCCGAAGGACAACGAGATGCTGGCCTCCCTCATGGGCAGCTTCCAGAAGGGCCCCGACCGCGGCAAGCTGCAGCTCGGCGCCGCCTGGTGGTTCCTCGACCAGAAGGACGGCATGAAGAAGCAGATCGAGGCGCTGGCCGCGCTCGGCTGCCTCGGCAACTTCGTGGGCATGCTCACGGACAGCCGCAGCTTCCTCAGCTACACGCGCCACGAGTACTTCCGCCGCATCCTCTGCGGGAAGCTCGGCGAGGAGATGGCGCGCGGCGAGATCCCGAACGACATCGCCTGGGTGGGCGGCCTCGTCGAGGACATCGCCTACAACAACGCGAACCGCTACTTCTTCGGCGCGCGCTGAGCCTGTTCCCATGCGGACGACGACGCTGCTGGACGGCCCCCGCGCAGGGGGCCTGGTGTGCGGCGGAGGGCGTCGGCCGGAGCGGCGCGCGCGCGATTGCGGAACTCATCATAGAGGAGCCGATGCGATGAAGAGAGACCTTGTGGCCGCCTGCGCGGCGTTGGGGGCTGCCCTGCCCCTGTCGATGCTGGCGGCCGGCGCCGGGCCGTTTACCGTGCGCGTGTCGCCGGCCGGGCCCGCGCTCGAGGCCGCGCTCGCGCAGACGCGCGCGTCGTCCGCGCCCGAGAAGGAGATCGTGCTTGCGGACGGCGACTACTTCCTCGGGCGGACGATCGTCCTGGGGGCGGCCGACTCGAACCTGACCCTGCGCGCCGAGCACGACGGCCGGGCCGTCCTCTGGGGCGGCGTCCCGGTGACGGCGTGGAAGGCGGACGGGCGGTTCGCCGCCGCCGCGCTGCCGGGGGTGAAGGAGGGGACGTGGGACTTCCGCACGCTGCTGGTGGACGGGCGCATGGCGCCGCGGGCCTGCTACCCCTCGGCGACGAACAGGCTTGAGAACCTCGGCGGCTGGACGGAACGGGTGCGGGCGGCGGTCGACGGCTGGTGGGGGCGCGCGCCGACGGCGGAGGAGCTGACAACCATGCCCTACCGCGCGGGCGACCTGCCGGCCGGATTCGAGCCCCGCAACGCGGACGTCCGCCTCTACCACATGTGGAGCGAGTCGTTTGTCCCCGTCGCCTCGAACGATCTCGACCGGGGCGTCCTGCACTTCGCCCGGAGGATGGACGCGCCGGCCGGGGCGTTTGGCCGGCGCACCTACCAGGTTTTCGGCATTCGGGAGGGGATGACAGAACCCGGGCAGTGGTATCTGGACCGGCCGTCGGGAACGGTCGTCTACTGGCCGAGGCCCGGCGAGGACATGGCCCGCGTGAAGGTCGTCGCCCCGAAGGTCGAGACGCTGGTGCAGATCAGGGGCGAGGCCCGGCGGCCTGTCCGCAACCTGCGGCTGAAGGGGCTGGCGCTCACGGGCACGACGGCGCCGTGCCGGTCGGCGGGGTTTGGCGGCGAGAGGGCGCCGGGCGCGCTGGAGGTCCGCCATGCGGAGGACTGCGCCTTCGAGAGCCTGACGATCCGGCACGTCGGCGCCACGGGCGTCAAGGTCCACGAGGCCGTCCGCCTGCGCCTCGCCGAAAGCGCCATCGTGGACTGCGGCGCGAGCGCCCTCTGCCTCTATGCGGCGGACTCGGAGGTCGTCTCCAACCGCCTGCTCCGCGCGGGGCTGGCGTTCCCGTCCGCCTGCCTGGCCACGCTGGGCCGCAGGCGGCTGCGCGTCGCGCGGAACGAGGTCGCCGACGCGCCCTACAGCGGCCTGATCCTCCGCGGCGAGGGCCACTGCATCGAGGAAAACTGCATCTCCCGCGTCATGCAGGTGCTGCATGACGGCGCGGCGGTGTACGGAAACGTCCGCGACAGCGTGATCCGGGGCAACGTCGTGCGGGATGTCGTGCCGAACGGCGCCGGATACGGCGCCTCGGGCTTCTACTGCGACGAGACGAGCGCCGATGTGGTCATCGAGGGGAATGTCACCCTCGGCGTGCCGCGGCCCTGCCACCAGCATCTCGCCCGCGACATCCACGTGCGGAACAACACGTTCGTCGCGGACGGCGACCTCGCCATTTCGTTCCAGAACTGCGCGGGATGCACGTTCACGGGCAACGTGCTCGTCGCGGGCGGGACGGTCAGGCCGACGGAGGCCTGCCGGACCTCCGTGACGAACTGGAGCGGGAACCGGGCCTGCCATGCGCGCGGCGGCGGGGTCGCGTGGGGCTGCGACCTCCCGGCCGCCGCGCCCGAGAAGCCGCAGGCGCCCTATCGCGTGAAGAAGGCCGCGAACTGGCGGGCAGACGGGATCCTCGGCGCGGACGAGTACGGCGAGGCGCGCAGGATGGACAGGGACGCGCGGGGCTGCCATGTCGGCGCGGCGCCGACGAGCCTGCGGCTCGCGCACGACGGGGCCGCGCTGCTCGTGGCCTTCAGGACGCTGGACTTCTGGGCGACCCCGCTCTCCGCAGGCGAGACCTGGGGCGTGGACGACGGCATCCGCTTCACGCTTGCGGGCCACGCCTTCGAGGTCTATTTCTCGGGGAACGTCTACGCCGTGGACGCGGAGGGCCGCCGGACGCCCCTTGCCGGGGCGTACAACGCCGTCGACGCAAGGGGGGGCATGGCCCGTTCGCGGATCGTCGAGTGCCGCATCCCGTTCACGGCGCTGGGGATCGCCCCGGCAAGGGGGGCGCGGATCGCGTTTTCGGCCTGCCGGTGGTCGGCCCACTACCGCGAAGCGCGCCACTACGCGGCGCCGGGGGAGACGGCGGAGCTTGTCCTCGAATGACGCGGGGTCGAAGGTGCGCCGGCTTTATGGTATACTTGCGGAAGCAGGACATTTCAGAAGAGGAGACGCCATGACGAAAAACCTTATGACGAAGAACCTTGTGGCCGCGTGCGCGGCGCTGGGGGCGGGGGCCGCCCTGGCCGTGTCGGGTCCGCTGGACGGCATCGGGGACGTGACGCTGAAGGGGCGGATCGGCGACCAGCTCGACCGGATGATCGAGCGCCACGTCATCGGCACGGACGTCGACTACATCACGGCGCCGTTCCAGGAGAAGACCGAGCGCCACGGCTGGTGGCAGACGGAGTTCTGGGGCAAGTACATGCACGCCGCCGTGCCGTACCAGCGCTACACGGGATCGGCGAAGCTCAAGGCCGCCATCGACCGGGGCGTCGCGCGCATCCTCGCCTCGCAGGAGCCGAACGGCTACATCGGCAACTACCCCGACGAGCTGCGCTGCGGCGAGGGGTGGGACGTGTGGGGCATGAAGTACACGATGATGGGCCTCCTGCACGCCTACGACGCGACCAAGGACGCGAAGACGCTCGCCGCCTGCCGCCGCGTGTGCGACTACGTGATCGGCGAGATCGGTCCGGGCGGGCGGCGCGGCCGCGAACTGTGGCAGACCGGCAACTGGAGCGGCTACGCAAGCTCGTCCATCCTCGAACCCGTGATGTGGCTCTACAACCGCACGAAGGAGCAGAAGTACCTTGACTTCGCGGCCTACCTCGTGAAGGGCATGACCGAGCCGGCGTCGGGTCCGCGCCTCCTCGACCTCGCGCTGAAGGGCGTCTCCGTCGCCGACCGCAACGGCCACGGCAACACGCCCGAGACGCACGGCGGCTACGTGATGAAGCACAACCGCTGGAAGGCCTACGAGATGATGAGCTGCTACCAGGGCCTCGTCGAATACGCCGAGGCGACGGGGCGGCGCGACCTCCTGGACGCGGCGGTCGCGACGGGCAACCAGATCGTCGCGGACGAGATCAACCTCGCCGGCGGCTGCGCCTGTTCGGAGGCGTGGTTCCACGGCGCGAAGAAGCAACACCTCCCCTACATGCGCCTGCAGGAGACGTGCGTGACGACCACGTGGATGCGCTTCTGCGAGAAGCTGCTCGACGTCACGGGCGACCCCAAGTGGGCCGACCAGCTGGAGCGCACGTTCTACAACGCCTACCTCGCCGCGATGAAGGCGGACGGCAGCGAGTTCGCGGGCTACACGCCGCTCACGGGCAACCGCTACCACGGCCAACACCACTGCTACATGCACACGGACTGCTGCACGGCGAACGGTCCGCGCGGCTTCCTCTGCTTCCTCAGGGAGCTGTTCCGCACGAAGGGGAACGAGGCGGTGTTCAACTTCTACTCCTCCGCGCTCGTGAAGGGGACGCTCGCGAACGGCGGGAAGGTGGCGTTCGACATGTACGCGCTCTATCCGCGCGGCGACTTCGCGCGCGTCGTGAGCCACACCGAGGGCGTGGGCCGGATGCCGCTCAAGTTCCGCATTCCGGCGTGGGCCGGCGCGGGGACGACGGTGAAGCTCAACGGCAAGGCGCTTGCGGGCGTCAAGGCGGGCACGTACTTCACGGTGGCGCACGAGTGGAAGCTGGGCGACGTGGTGGAGGTGCGCTTCGACATGCCGGTCGTCGCGCATACGATCGCGGACGGTCCGGCGAGCGTGCCGGGCGCGTTCGCGGGCAAGGACGCGAAGCCATCCGTGCAGCCGTACTACGTCGCCTTCACGCGCGGCCCCGTGCTCCTCGCGCGCGACAGCCGCCTCGACCGGGGCGACCAGACGGAGCCGTTCCGCAGGGGGATCCGCGACGGGCAGGTGATGGGGGGCTTCTCGGCGGTCCGCGCGCCGAGCGACGACATCTGGATGGCGTTCAACGCCGTGCTGCCGATCGGCAGCCACCACGAGAACCCCGAAGGGCGCTACCCGGAGGCGGTCGTCTTCTGCGACTACGCCTCGGCCGGCAACACCTGGCACCGCGACAACTACTACCGCACCTGGTTCCCGATCGAATGGGGTCCGACGGAGTAGGCCCTCCCACCGACTGAACGACGAAGACGACGAAAAAGAGGATCTGACATGAAGACTCGAATGCTCGCGCTTGCGTTTGCGCTCCCCGTGCTTGCCGTGCTGGCCGCCACGCCCGAAGAGGCCGCCGCCGCGCGCCGCGCCAGGGAACAGCTGCTGCGCTTCACGCCGGAGGCGGCCCGCCGCGCGATGGCGGACCTGAAGGCGAACCCGAAGTACGACTGGGCGAAGCACAACCCCGCCGTGGAGGCGCTCATCGCGAAGCTCGACTTCGCGAAGCGGGCGCTGGAGAAGGGGACGGACGCGGAGAAGGCCGAGGCCGTGAAGCTCGTGGAGGGCTACCGCGCCGCGATGCTCGCGAACCCGATCCTCGACTTCGACAAGATCCTCTGCGTCCACCGCAGGATCAACGGCGCGCGCGGCGCCTTCGGTGGGCGCAGGAGCGGCATGACGGGCCTCAACGCCGAGAACCACATGGTCGCCCCGCGCACGGGCTTCGAGAACGAGATCGGCGTCTTGAGCAACCTGCGCGGCAAGCCGGTGTTCACGCCCCTCTACAAGCCGGCGGACAAGACATCCATCGTGCGCGACCTCGACCTCGACTTCGACGCGAGCCGCATCCTCTTCACCGGCTACAAGGGCACGAACAACCTCTTCGGCGTCTATGAGATCTCCGCCGACTTCTCGAAGCTGGCGAAGGAGATGCCCTACCAGACGCCCGCGCTCGTCTCGCCCGAGGACGGCAAGTACGACATCCAGTGGTGGGACGGCTGCTACCTGCCGAACAAGGACCAGGTCATCCTGCTCGGCACGGCCGCCTACCAGTTCCTCCCCTGCGAGGACGGCAACATGCCGATGGCCGTCCTCTACCGCAAGGACCGCAAGACGGGCGAGGTGCGCCAGCTCACCTACGAGCAGGACAGCGACTACACGCCCTCGATCACGCACGACGGGCGCGTCCTCTACACGCGCTGGGAGTACTCCGACCAGCCGCACTACTGGAGCCGCGTGCTCATGACGATGAACCCCGACGGCATCGGCCAGCTCTCCGTCTGGGGCTCCAACTCCTTCGTGCCGACGTTCTTCTACTCGGCGCGCACGATCCCCGGCGACCCCCACAAAATCACGATGATCGGCGGTGGCCACCACGACCGCGCCGAGGTGGGGCGCATGTTCATCGTCGACCCGACGCTCGCGCGCGCCTATCCGTTCAAGTACGACCCGCCGGACCGCGACTGGGGCCCGGCGAAGCACACGTTGCGCATCCCCGCCCAGACGTTCCCGAAGGAGAAGACGGGCCTCGCGCACGAGTTCCCCGGCTGGGGGAAGGACGTCGAGGGCGACATGGCCGACCCGTACACGATGAACCAGTTCGCGCGCGGCAAGCCCTACTTCCTCCACCCGTACCCGCTCAGCGAGAACTACCACCTCGCGGGCGTGAAGAACGCGCCGGACGGGCTCATCGGCCTCTACCTCGTGGACCGCTTCGACAACATCACGCTCATCGCCGAGTGCGAGGACGGCCTCTACTGCGAGCCGATCCCGTTCACCGCGCGGAAGCGTCCGCCCATCATCCCCGACCGCAGCGTGCCGGGCAAGAAGACGTGCAGCGTCCACATCGCCGACATCTACAACGGCCCCGGCCTCAAGGGCGTGCCGCGCGGCACGGTCAAGAAGCTGCGCCTCTTCAGCTACCACTACAACTACCACAAGACGGGTGGCCACTCCTCCACGGGCTGGATCAAGGGCGACTACCGCGACCGCGTGGAGTCGAGCTGGGACGTGAAGCGTCCGCTTGGCACGGTCGACCTGGAGGCGGACGGGAGCTGCTGCTTCGAGATGCCGGCGAACACGCCCGTCTCCGTGCAGCCGCTCGACGGGAAGGGCCAGGCCGTGCAGCTCATGCGCTCCTGGATCGTGGGCATGCCGGGCGAGCGTGTCTCCTGCACGGGGTGCCACGAGGACAACCGCTCCTCCGTCCACACGAAGCGCACGATCGCCGACGAGAAGTACTTCAAGGGGCAGATCCAGCAGATCAAGCCGCTCGACGGCGACGGCGTGCGCCCGTGGGGCTTCGAGAACGAGGTCTACCCCGTCGTCCAGAAATACTGCCTCTCCTGCCACGGCGACCCCGAGAAGGCGCCGGTCGCGAAGTGCGACCAGGGCGGCGCGAAGGAGGTGAAGGTGGATGTGTTCACGAAGTACGAGCTGAGCGGCAGGCGGCTCGTGATGGACAACGCCGTGAACGCCTACAAGATGCTCCACCCCTACATCCGCCGCCCCGGTCCCGAGAGCGAGGAGACGCTGCTGCCGCCGATGGACTACCACGCCTCCACGAGCCCGCTCGTGCAGATGCTCAAGAAGGGCCACCACGGCGTGCAGCTGACGGACGCGGACTACTTGAAGATCTACGAGTGGATCGACCTCAACGCGCCGTTCTGGGGCAAGTGGAATCCGCCCGCCTACGCGAGCGAGGCTCCGGATCCGAAGAACCCGAAGAAGCGCTCCGGCTTCATGTGGGCCGGCGAAGAGGACCAGGTCGCCCGCCGCCTGGAGCTGCAGAAGCGCTACGCGAACGTGCCCGACAACCCCGAGGCCGAGCACGACGCCTACCACGCGCTCGTCACGTCGCGCGTCGTGAAGGCCGTCGCGCCCGCGCCGAAGCCCGCGCCCGCCCCGGTGCCGAAACTCGCGGGCTGGCCGATGGACGTGCTGCAGAGCGCGAAGGCGCAGCTCGGCGCGATCGACGAGATCGCCCCCGTGACGACGAAGACGCTCGTCCTCGGCGGCGGGCAGTCCCTCACCTTCCGCCGTATCCCGGCGGGGCAGTTCGTGATGGGCAGCGCGACGGGGTATCCCGACGAGCGCCCGATGGCCGTCGTGCGCATCGACAGACCGTTCTGGATCAGCGAGATGGAGATCCGCAACGACCAGTACAACGTGTTCGACCCCGAGCACGATTCCCGCTACCAGGACGAGTTCGGCAAGGACCACGTCTTCCCCGGCCACGTCGGCAACCACCGCCGCCAGCCGGTCGTGCGCGTCACCTGGCACGATGCGATGCGCTTCTGCCGGTGGCTCTCGAAGACCTGCGGCGTGAAGGCGAACCTGCCGACCGAGGCGCAGTGGGAGTGGGCCGCGCGCGCGGGCACCGCGACGCCCTTCCCGTGGGGCGGGCTCGACGACGACTTCTCGAAGTTCGCGAACTTCGCGGACCGCGACACGCGCTACCAGGTCGTCGGCTTCGACGGCGGCGGCAACATCCGCCGGCGCCATCCCTTCCGCATCGACCAGAACTACCCGCTCCACGACGAGCGCTTCCTGGACGACTGGTTCAACCTGAACTACGTCGGCCGCGCGAACTGCAACCGCTGGGGGCTCTATGACATGCACGGCAACGCGAGTGAGTGGACGCGCTCCGACTACGCGCCGTACCCCTACGTGGACGGCGACGGGCGCAACGCCTGCGACCCGAAGGCGAAGAAGGTGGCGCGCGGCGGATCGTATGCGTCGCGTCCGCGCGACGGCACGAGTTCCTACCGCCTCTGCTACGAGCCGTGGCAGACGGTGTTCGACGTCGGCTTCCGCGTGGTCCTCGAATGTGAATAGTCCCCGCTGAACGCGGAACGGGAGACGCGGAGACGGGAGGGACGCAACTTGTTGCGTCCCTCCCCTGTGTACCCGTGAAGGATCTACACCTCTACATTTCTACACGGCTAAACCTGAATCCGGCAGCAGTGATTCACGGCGGAATCGCGTTTGCCGCAACGGCGCGGCACATGGTATAATCTGCGTCATGGAAAAGCTCGCGACAGACATCTACACGTTTTCCGAACTCGTGAAGAACGGCTTCACCTACATCGACAAGACCGACCGCCTGTGGCCGCTCGTCAACCTGTCGGTCGGCAAGCAGTTCTTCATCGCGCCGAGGACCTGGAGGGACTCTTTATGAGCATCCTCACCCGCGCGGCGGCAGCGGTGATCGCGCAGATCGAGGCGAACCATTACGCCGACCGCTTCGCCGGGAACGGCAAGGCGCTGACGCTCGTTGGCCTCGCGTTCTCGAAGGAGCGGCGCACCACCCTCGACGCGGTCGTCGAGCGGCTCTAAACCGCTGACCTCAGGACTTTGGTATAATAGGCGGCATGAGGCGGAAAGTTCCCTGTGGCATGATGGGAAACGTGGGAGGCGGAAGCCCGTGCGTGCTTGTCCTGCGGCTGACGGCCGAGGACTCGTCCGTGCGGCTCATGAAAGGCGTCAAGCGCTACGCCGACAGGGCGGGGTGGACTCTGAGACGCCTCGACTACCGGACGGTTGGCGGCGTTCTCGTGCAGGACGGCACGAACGAGCCGCTGGACGTTCGGTGTCTGTTGAAGCTGTGGCGCCCACTCGGCCTGATCGTGGACGCCGGCCTCGTGTCCGTGTACGTGCCGGACGCCTTCGGGCACGGCCGGATCCCGATTGTCTTCAGCGATTGTTCGCCCGACGAAATGCATGGTCGCGCCCCGGCGTCCGCATGCGTGGCGAGCGATGCGGACGCCATGGCGGCGGCGGCGTTCGATGAGCTTGCCCGTCAAGGCGTCGTGTCCTTCGCTTACGTGCCCTTCATGGATCCCGACTGGTCCTGGAGCCGTGCGCGCGGCGAAGCGTTTGCGAGGCGGGTGCGGGCCAACGGTGTGGCGTTCAGCTGTTTCACCGCGACGGAATCCGGCGAACGTCGCACCCATGCGCTCGCGGCGTGGCTGATGGGCCTGCCGAAGCCTTGCGGCGTGTTTGCCGCGAACGATGCGGAGGCCGAACGTGTCCGCAACGTCTGCCTTGCGGCGGGCGTCGGCATCCCGGACGAAGTCGTGCTGATCGGCGTGGACAACCGACGTGACATCTGCGAAAGTGGCGATCCGACGCTGACGAGCGTTGAACAGGATTTTGAGAAGTGCGGCTACCTGTCCGCGCGGCAGTTGGATCGGCTGGTTTCTGGCGAGCGGTTGCCGAAGGGGCGGACGGTGACGTTTGGCGTTTCGCAGGTCGTGCGCCGCGCCTCGACGCGACGTCTGGTCGTGTGCGACGGACGTGTCGCGCGGGCGCTGGAATTCGTTCGCCTGCATGCGGCCGACCGCATCACGCCGCCGGATGTCGTCGCGGTCATGGGGTGTCGCCGTTCGTATGCCGACCAGCGGTTCCGCGAATGCACGGGGCACACGATCCTGGACGAGATCCGCAGTCGGCGCGTTGAGCTTGTGAAGGAACTCGTGCGGCGCGACGACTGTGACCGCGCGTCGCTGTACTGCTACAGCGGCTTTTCGTCCATGATTGACCTGCGCCGCGTGTTCAAGGCGCTGACGGGCCAGACGCTCTCGCAGTGGCGCGCCGCTGGTACGCGCGACGCGATAATGGGTTAGTGGACGGCGAACACCGCATCCTGTGGGACGGTCGCCCGCATCCCGGCCCGTCGGTCTGCGGCGACGGTCCCGCCGAGCGTGGCATCGCGCAAACGCCCCATCATCAAAATGTCGGGCTAATTGTTTCTTTTTATCGGGCTATTTGTTTTATTTGCGTGCCGGGAAATAGTAGAATGAACGTGCCTAAAGTCAGACAAGCAACTGAGTCGGGCAAAATAGGAGTAAGGCAAATGACGAAACTGTTTTTGGAAGTCGGCGCCCTTGCGATGTGCGCGCTGCCTGTCCTCGGCGCGTTGGACGTGTGGAGCGATGCGTCGATCAAGCTGGGGGGGTGTCCTGACCTCAACGGCAACGGACTGATCGACCAAGGCGAGGTCTTGGATGTGCTGCACGGCGGCGACCTGGCGCACGCGAACCACCAGTCATTCGCGACGAAAGCCCGCAGCTCCATTCCGGCAGGCTACCGGGATGACCTGTATGCGACGAACCTGCTCGTCAACTGCGTGACGGAGGGCGTCGAGCGCAACCAGGACTGCCTCTACCTGAGCCAGTCGCTCAAGATTGACGAAACGACGACGCCGTCGACGACGAACTTCTACAGCCAGTCCCTGAAACTGCCGCTCAAGCTGGTGGGCGAAAACTACTCGGCCGTCATCCGCTTCCGCCGCGACCTGTCGTGTCCGGGCGTGCAGACCGTCTTTATTCATCTCGGCTATGATTCGACCGGGAACGGCGTGGGCCTGATGGGGCTGCTCAGCCCGGACGGCATCATCACGCTCAAGGCCGGCGGCAGCACCGACGCGGCGGGCGAGAAAGTCTTGGGCGGGAACACATGGGTTCCCGATCCGACCCTTGAGCCCAATAACAACTACAGCCGGTATCACGACGGCACGTGGGCCGATTTCGGCATCGTTGTGAATGGGCGCAAGGTGCGCTGCTACTGGTCGCCCGAAACGGGGCCGTGCCGGTGGTTCGACGCCGATTTTTCGGACGTCACGCTCGACAAGATGTACAACGACACGTCGTCCGGCAGTCTGCGTCTGGGCGGGCACAAGTGGCTCGGCGGTCCGATGGCGTGGGAGAACCAAACGAAGGCCGTCATCGACAAGGGCGGCGCGTTCCGGGGCGCGGTTGCGCTGTTCGGCGTGTGGAATCGCTGCCTCTCGGACTGTGAACTCGTCGCGGCGCTCGCGAACGGCGGTCCGGCGCTGTTCCGCGTCGGCGTGGAAGGACGCACGGCGGAGATGTGCGGCGGCGATGAGACGGCGGGCACGGTGACGCTCACGGCGGGCGACGCCAGCCTGCGCGCGGCGTCCGCGCGACTCGCGCCGGGCGGTGCGCTGGAAATTCCGTTCACGGTTCATGCGCGCAACGCGGGGCTCGGACAGCTTCTGCGTCTGCTTCCGGCGTCTGACGGAAAGTCTGCATTCTACCTCGACGGCAAACTGCTCGCCGAACGCATCGATGTCCAGCCGCGCGCGTGGCGCGACGTATGGGTCGGCGGCACGGCGCTGACGGAAGGCGCGCACACGGCGAAGATCGTCAACGCCGGCTCGACCACGCTCGCGTGGGATGCCGTCGAGCTCACGGGATCGTTCAACCATCAGCCGGGCATGCTCAACGGCACGGAGAAATATGCCGCCTGCGACAGCACCAAGCGGAAGTATTTCGGCGAGCAGGAAGGGCGTGCGATCTCCGATGCGTTCGCGGCGGACGGCGGCTGGTTCGATTTTCTGCATTCGCCGCAGCCGCCCGGGGTAAACGGCGGCACGGCGGTGCGCCCGTTCCGTCTGCACTGGGCGCTCCCCGCGCGGATGAAGCGGCGGTATGCGTGGAATTTGCGCCTGCGGCTGGATAACGCGGGCTGCACGGCGAAGTGGCGCGTCGGGCTGAATGACGCGGTCGTGATGGCGGCGCGTGTGATTGGTGAAAGCGAGACGATTGAACTGCCGCTCGCGTCCGCTGCGCTGAACTGGAGCGGTGATAATGTGCTGACACTGACGACGGACGACACGGCGGCGAGCGGCATCGTCATCCGTGAAATCGGTCTCGTGATGGAACGGCCGCAGTCGGGCACCATCATGGTGCTACGCTGAAAGGAACGAAAATGCGTGGGCTTCTGATTCTGTCGACGTTCCTCGTCGTTTATGATGGCTCGGCGGATGCCCTCGCGCCCGTCTACATCGAATCGGCGTTCCCGGTCGCGACGCGCGCGGCGGAGGCGGCGCGTCTACGGGACGCGCTCGTGCGCGAGCGCAATCGGGCGCAGGGCGTGAACCGTCGGCTGGACGCGGCGTTCGGCGCATTGCCGACGGGAGCGCTGGAGCGTGTCCGTGCCGAAAAGCGCCGCTTTCTGCGGGAACGCGCGTTCGCCTTCGCCGAGACGGCGTTGACACGCGGTGACGCGACGGGGCTCGGATTCGCCGAGCAGTCGGTGGCGGACGCGGCGACGATCAACGGCATGCTGGAGGAGGAACTCGCCGACTGGGCCGTCGCGCCGCGTCCGGCGAACGATCCGATCGCCCTGAACGTGCGAGACTACGGCGCGGCGGGCGATGGGGTGGTGGACGACGCGCCCGCGTTTGCGCGGGCGTGTGCGGCGGTGCGCGCGCTCGGCGGGCATCCGAGCATCCTGCGCGTGCCGGCGGGCACGTATCGCCTCGCGAGCGTCCAGCACGCGCAGCAGCGGCACGTCTGCACGCCGCGCGGACTCTACGACGACAATCCGTGGACGCTCAAGGCGTTCGGGCTCTTCGACAATCTCGCGAATTGCCTGGTCGAAGGCGATGGGCCGACGAACACGTTCCTCCGCGCCGGCTTCCACGGCCAGCAGGTCGCGCTCGTCAACTGCCGCAACACGCGGTTCAGGGGCTTCGAGCTGTCGATGGAGCGCGTGCCGTTCCTCGAAGGCGAGATCGAGAGCTGGGACGCGGATGCGCAGGCGTGCGTCGTCCGCCTCGACGCGGGCACGCTGCGGCCGGACGAGCCGAGCTGGACGCCAACCGACGACGAGCGTACGTTCGGCTACGAGAGCTTCGGCGCCGAATACGGCAAGGACGGATTGCTCATGCGCGACGCGGCCGTGCTGCGGTGGGACCGGAAGACCTTCGTGGATCTCGGTGACGGGCGGTGGCGCATTCCGTTCGACGGATGCGTCTACCCGTCGCATGTCCGCAACGTGAAGCCGGGCGGCAAGCTCGTGCTGCCGAACCGCACGAACGCCTACGGCGCGTTCGTGATGAAGTTCTGCACGGGCTGCACGGCCGAGGACGTGTGGGTGCGGACGAGCCGTTCGTCGGCGTTCTGGTCGCTGCGGTCGGATCGCGCGACGTTCTTCCGCTGCCGCGCCTTCCCGCTGCCGGGGCGGTCGCTGTCGAGTAACGCCGACGGCTGCTTCGTCGATCCGGGCGCGTTTGTGTGGCAGTGCCGCTTCGAGAACGTGTGCGACGATGGGCTCAACGCGAAGTCGTATGCGAGCTGGACGCTTCCGGGACATGCGCCGGTCGAAGTCGCGCGCGCCGATCTCGGCGCGAACAGGGGCGGGGAGGTCGCGACGTTCTTCGATCCCTGCACGGCGCAATATCTCGCGAATCGGACGTTCGCACACGACGACGCGCCGGTGTGGACGGCGAGCAACGGCTGGCGGCGCGTGTCGCGCTTCACGCGCGCGGTGGACGGCCTGCGTCTCGGCGACAGCTGGATCTTCGAGACGCGCCAGCGCGGCATCGGCACGTATGTCGGCGCGTGCGCGTTCCGGAACGTGCGGCTCGCCGGGTGCGTCATCCAGACGCCATGCACGCTGGTCGAGGACGTGACGTTCGAGAACGTGCAGGACACGGGCGTTCGGCTCGGTTCGCTCGGCGACTTCCGCGAGGGGCCGCCGCCCTACAATGCGCTTGTGCGCAACTGCCGGATCGACGGGTGCAGGACGGGCGTCGCCGCATGGCTTCGGATGTGCGACCGCGCGAAGACCAAGTGGTTCGACGTCGCCTGCGCGCCGATCCGGGGGCTCGACCTCGTCGGGGTCTCCGTCGTACACGCGACGCGCGCGGCCTACGACTTCAGCAACGCGGGCGACGTCCGGCTCGTGGACTGCACATCAGACGGACGTGAAGTGGACGCGGCGGACGTGAAGACGGCGCGCGTCGAGAACCTGAAAATCGAGAACACGAGAGAGTAAGAGGAGCAAGACGAAATGAACAGACTGGGAACCCTGCTGCTGGCTGGCGCCTGCGCGGCGCAGGCCGTCGCCGAAGACGCGATGAGGACGCCGAACCTGAAGGACACGCGGCTGGAGGGGCCGCTTGCCGTGAAGGCCGACCGTCTCTTCCGCAACCGCATCGCGGATCCGCTGATGCGCGAGACGATCTTCGAGGAGGCGCGACGCGCGCTTGTCCTGCACGACGACGACGAGGACAACGGCGGCGCGAAGGGCAACTGGCGCGGCGAGTTCTGGGGCAAGTCGATGCTCTGCGCCGCGCGCGTCGCCGACTATCTGGACGACGCCGCGCTGAAGGCGTGGATCCCCGTCGAATGCGCGCGCCTCGCCGCGACGGCCGACGCCGACGGCTACATCGGCAGCTATTCGTCCGCGACGAACTGCGTCCTCACGGGCGAGGATCTCGACCGGGACGAGTGCAACACGAACTGGAACCTCTGGGGCCGCAAGTACACGATCTGGGCACTGCTGGAGGCGTACCGCGTCACGGGCGACGCGACGGCGCGCGCGACCGCCGTCGCCCAGGCGCGGCACTTCATCGCGACCGTGGACAGGCTGGCGGAACGCGGCGTCGGGCTCGCGGACACGGGCTGCCACTGGCTGAACGGCATCCCGACGATGAGCGTCCTGAAGCCGATGCTGCTCCTCTACCGCGAGACGAAGGAGCCGGCGTTCCTCGCGTTCGCGAACCGGATCGTCGCGCAGTGGGATCGCGCCGACGACCGCCCGCCGAACTTCCTGCGCAACGCCGGGAACGGGCGGCCCTACCATGAATGGTACTGCCGTCCCGACTTCTGGGCGAAGACCTACGAGTCGCTCAGCTGCCTGGACGGGCTCGTTGAGCATTGGCGCGTCACCGGGTCGAAGCGTTCGCTGGACACGGCGATTGCCGTGCGCGACGCGCTCGCGGCGCATGAACGCAATCAGATCGGCGGTCTCGGCATCTGCGACAAGCTGATCGGCGCGGAGACGTTCACCTACGCCGCGACCGAGGTGTGCGACGTCATCCACTGGATCCGCCTCAACCTCGACCTCTTCCTGACGACAGGCGACAAACGGTTCCTCGACGATGTGGAAACCTCCTACTTCAACGCTTTCCTCGCCGGCGTCGACCGGAGTGGAAGCTGGGGCCCGCTCTTCGTGCGCGACTTCGCGCGGCACACCGTCAGCAAGGGGCAGTGCGGCTACGCCTACCACCACTGTTGCATCGACAACGCGCCGCGCACATTCCTCGACATGGCTTCGTGCGCCGTCACGCGCGACACAGCGGGGACGTTCCACGTCAACTTCTATCAGGATGCCACGGTCACGCTGGACGGCGTGACGTTCGAGATCCGCGGCGACTACCCGGCGCACGGCACGGTGCGCGTCGCGGTGGCGGGTGACGCGCGCGTCGCGTTCCGCCGCCCGGCGTGGTGCCGCGACCTCACCGTTTCGGAGGCGCGCGCGGACGGGAAGGCGGTCTACACGCTGACGTTCGACATGAACCCGCGCGTCGTGTCGCGGCGGACCGTGCCGAGCCCCGACACGCCGGACGGCTTCTTCCTGCGCAAGTGGGGCGTCTGGCGCTACACGTTCGCGAACGGCGAAGACCTGAAGGCGCACCTGCCGGACGCGCCGTATGCGACCGTCCAGTACGGGCCGCTCGTACTGGCGAAGGCCGCGCGGCTGGGGGCGTCGCGCGCGGAGCTGTGGCGGACGGACACGGTAAACGGGCGGGGGTATTCGGTCAAGCTGACGCCGCTGGCGGCGGAGGGCGTCTACGCGCCGTTCGCGGTCGAGCTGTCCAAGCCGGGCGCGCCGACGGTCCGCGCGAAGGCGTGCGCCTACGAGTCGGCGGGTGACGACCCGACGGGCAACCGCTACTTCGCGTTCTCAATCCGATTCTGAGCCCTGCGGAAAACCAGGATCGCATGCTCGGCCGGCTTGTCCTGGCCATTCTCGGCGGCATCGCGCTGGGCTTCGCGGTCGCCGCGTCGGGTGTGCTGATGGCGTTGTTCGGCTTCATCGAGTCCATCTTCGGCTTCACGCCGGAGCAGATTTCGAACGTAGTGGAGTTCTTCCTCGCGCTCGACGGTTATGGCTCGGCGGAGAATGTGACAGACGACGGTACGATCGCCCTCGGACTTGTCGTGACGTTTGCCGCAACGGCGCGGCACATGGTATAATCTGTGTCATGGAAAAGCTCGCGACAGACATCTACACGTTTTCCGAACTCGTGAAGAACGGCTTCACCTACATCGACAAGACCGACCGGCTCTGGCCGCTCGTCAACCTGTCGGTCG
>OIWT01002547.1_pt1 | contig 18570 bp, 17 predicted proteins | sample 1587701 | NCBI WGS metagenome assembly OIWT01 (sample SAMEA3888904, study PRJEB22519) | human gut metagenome | biome: human gut; feature: human-associated habitat; material: faeces | place: Denmark | collected 2009
CGGTCTTGCAGTTTGTCGAGCGCATAAGCGTAAGCCGTACCCGCTTCCATGGCGATGAGTGAACCGTTGGTGCGGCGTTCGATGTCGCCTTTCCACGGTTGGTATTCGAGGAAGCGGTGTGCCATGATCGCTTCGCCGGCCGATGCGGTAAGTACGTTATTGCGCAGGCCGATGATACCTCGCGAGGGAATCGAGAATTCGAGATGTATGCGGTCTCCTTGTGTATCCATCGATAGCAGGTCGCCTTTGCGCCGGGTTACCATATCGATCATTTTGCTCGAATATTCTTCGGGGACATTGATGGTGAGTTGTTCTACCGGTTCGCACTTTACCCCGTCTATTTCTTTGACGATGACCTGCGGTTGCCCAACTTGCAACTCATAACCTTCGCGGCGCATCGTTTCGATGAGGATAGAGAGATGCAGTACACCTCGGCCATATACGGTCCAAACCCCGTCTTCGGGAGCCTTTACGACGCGTAGAGCGAGGTTGCGTTCCAGCTCTTTTTCGAGACGTTCGGCAATATGGCGTGATGTAACGAATTTTCCGTCCCGGCCGAAGAAAGGCGAATCGTTGTTGGTAAAAGTCATCGACATGGTAGGTTCGTCGATAGCGATGCGGGGGAGTGCTTCCGGCGTATTGATGTCGGCAATCGTGTCGCCGATTTCAAATCCGTCGATACCTACGAGAGCACAAATTTCGCCCGAGGCTGCGCTTTCTACTTTTGTACGTCCCATACCTTCGAAAATATGGAGCTCTTTGATACGTTGTTTCACCGTCGAACCGTCGCGTTTGCAAAGAACGATATCTTGTCCTTCGTGCAATTCGCCCCGATGTATGCGACCTATGGCGATACGTCCTACGTACGAAGAGAAGTCGAGTGAGGTGATGAGCATTTGCGAAGGCCCGTCGATATATTCGGGTGCGGGAATATGCTCGATGATCGTATCGAGCAGCACCGAGATGTTGTCGGTAGGTTTGCGCCAGTCGGTCGACATCCAATTTTGTTTGGCCGAGCCGAAGATTGTGGGGAAATCAAGTTGTTCTTCCGTCGCGTTGAGGTTGAACATCAGCTCGAATACCATCTCTTGTACTTCATCGGGCCGACAATTTTGTTTGTCGACCTTATTGACGACCACGATAGGTTTCAATCCCATCTGGATCGCTTTTTGCAGAACGAAACGGGTTTGGGGCATAGGGCCTTCAAATGCGTCGACCAGTAGCAGGCAGCCGTCGGCCATATTCAATACACGTTCTACTTCTCCTCCGAAGTCGGCGTGGCCCGGGGTATCGATAATATTTATTTTATAGTCTTTGTAACGTATCGAAACATTTTTGGATAGAATCGTTATACCACGTTCCCGTTCCAAATCATTGTTGTCGAGAATAAGTTCACCCGTGTTTTGGTTGTCGCGAAAAAGGCGACCCGCCATCAGCATTTTGTCGACTATCGTTGTTTTGCCGTGGTCGACGTGTGCGATGATGGCGATATTCCGAATGTTTTGTCTTTGCATACCTTAAAAAATTTTCCGTCGCAAAGGTACGATAAAAAACTCTATAATTTATATACGGATAGGGGTTAATTCCTCTTTTTCAACTCGAAAAGTGTCGAATTTTTTCATTATCAGAGTCGTTTTTTTGAAAAAAAACAGGCCAAAAATGCTTGTCGGTCGGAAATATTTGCCTACCTTTGCGGTCTCAAAATATTTCATTCACCATAAAAACAGTTAAAGATGTATTTAACTACAGAGAAAAAAAAGGAAATCTTTGAGAAGTACGGAAAGAACAATACTGATACTGGTTCTCCCGAGTCCCAGATTGCATTATTTTCCTATCGTATCTCTCATTTGACTGAGCACCTCAAGTCAAATCACAAAGATTATACGACCGAAAGAGCCCTGAAAATGTTGGTTGGTAAACGCCGTCGTTTGCTCGATTATCTGCAAAAAATCGACATCGAGCGTTATCGTGCCATTGTAAAAGAATTGGGTCTCAGAAAGTAAGCTCTCTTACTGTATGACATGCGGGGCATCTTCTATTAGAAGATGCCCCGCATGTGTTTGTAGATCATGAATGAGCCAAGCAGATGCGGGTAAAGAAGAAGTGTAATTAGGAGTATAATTGAGGTCTTAAAATAGATTTCCGAATACAAATCCAGAGATGGTAGCCATAATGATGACTAAAGCTACATAAAAAACGGTTTTCTTTGTTCCCATAACACCTTGAATAACCAACATATTCGGTAGTGAAAGCGACGGGCCAGCTAACAATAATGCCAGTGCAGGACCTTTCCCCATACCCGAAGCCAATAACCCTTGAATAATCGGTACTTCAGTTAGGGTTGCAAAATACATGAATGCTCCCGTGAAACTTGCGAAGAAGTTGGAAAGCAGCGAATTTCCACCGACCGCCCACTCAATCCATTCATTAGGGATAATTCCGGCAATCGATGTATTGTCATGTGTTGAGCCCAAAAGAAATCCGGCTGTCACTACGCCGATGGCCAACATGGGCAATATCTGCTTAGCGAATCCCCACGATGACAGTGCCCATTCTCTGTTTTCTTCATCTTTTTTATCGAATAACAGAATGATAGAAAGCGAAGCTATGCCCACAATCATCGGAACGAGCGGCACTAATTTGGCATTAACAATAAAAGCGTCCGCAAGGAAAGCAGAAACAACTGTTGTCACGGCTCCGGCAAATACCCATAATGGACGCAATCTCAATATTTTGACAAGCGACCAACAAAGCATTAGAGCAAAGCCCCCCGTAATATACCATTTATAGGAGAAGATTAAAGTCCACAAACCTTCGTCAGAAGCAGCAGGCGCACCCCAATTTGCAAAAACGAGAATCAGTACCAGCGTAAAAAAGTGAAACGAGGTTTGCCACATCGGGCGTTTTTCCGGTGGCGGAACAATATTCATATGTTCCTCTTGTTTGGCTTTCTCTTCCTTACGGAAAATAAATGCCATGACAAGTCCTATCACTATGGAAAATCCGATAGCCCCTACCATTCGGGCTATTCCCATCTCGATACCCAAAATACGGGTTGTCAAGATGATGGATAAGATACTGATGGCAGGGCCGGAATAGAGGAAGGCTATGGCTGGACCCAATCCTGCGCCTCGTTTGTAAATACTCGTAAACAACGGCAGAATCGTGCAGGAACAGACAGCCAATATGCCGCCCGAAACAGCAGCTACCGTATAGGATAACCACTTCTTGGCATTTGCTCCGAAGTATTTGAGAACCGAACTTTGACTGACGAACACGGCGATTACACCTGCGATGAAAAAGGCGGGAAGCAGACATAGCACAACATGTTCCTGCGCATACCATTTGGCAAGGTCGAGGGTAGCATCGACAGCCGTCATGAATCGTTCGCTGCCGAGCGGCATGAAGAATACAGCCGCAAAAACTACAATCATCCAAAAGAGGATTTTCAGTTCTTTTTTAGTATCCATAACTGTACCTTAAATACCGAGTATTTGTTTTACCTCTTTTTCGGACGGAACGTGTCCCTTGATTTTAACCATTCCATCCACCAAAACGGCAGGGGTAGCCATAATGCCGGAATTGAGTATTTCCACAATATCCTCTATTTTCATGAGTTTTAAATCAAGATTATTCTCGTTGATTATTTTCTCGAATATCTGATAGGTTGTCTTGCATTTGGCGCAACCTGTTCCCAAAACTTTGATTTCCATATTTCTATCTTTTTAAAAATACATCATTACACAATAATATACGCCGATAATCGTGAACACACCTCCGACAATTCTGTTTAACCATTTTTGGACGGTCTGTATTTTGCCGTAAAAACTGCCGATATGCTGCACGCTGAACGCCAATATCCATGCGACTATCAAAACGGGCAATGCGGTAGCTACGGCAAAAAGGATGGGCAACAGATAACCTGCGGCAGTCGTTGCTGACATGGGAATCAGCATACCGAAGTAGAAAACTCCGCTGGTGGGACAAAATGCCATAGCGAACAACACTCCGAGCAGAAACGCTCCCCATCTACCTTTACGGGCCAAGCCTTCTCCGTTTCCCTTAAAACCGAAAGAGGGTAATTTCAGCTTGTTACCAAACAGCATGAACAAACCTATCAAAAGCAAGGCAGGGCCGAGTATGAGTTCCCCGTATTTGCCGATAAACTTCTGAATACCGAAAAGGCTTGAACCTTCTTTAAATATCATTATCAATATAATACCCAGTAACGTGTAAGCTATGACACGACCGAGCGTGTACAGCAAGCCCTTGTAGAAAATACGGCTGCGGCTTTCAATGTCTTTGCCTATAAATCCGATGGCGGCGATGTTCGTAGCCATCGGACAAGGCGCAACCGCTGTAAGCAAACCTAAAAGAAAAGCTGTAAGTGCCGGGGTCGTGCTGCTGTCCAATAATGTCTGTAACCATTCCATAGGACTTTATTTCAATAAGGTACGGACTTTTTTAGCTACTCCGTTCTTGAAGGTGTCGGGAGCGGTGCAGACATTAGTAAAAGCATATTCGGTCAAATTTTCATACGTCTCTTTACCGTCTTTCCACTTGCTGACGAAAAGCGAAGACCATGTAACCTCGTATTTTTCGGCGATAGCTTCGTTTTTCGGCTCAGAAATGTCGATAGTTCTGAAAATTAGTGTACCGTTTCTCAGTTCATCGGCAAATTGCGCCTCTACCACTTCTTGGGCATTTTTTTCTATTGCCATACAAGTGGCGCACCGCTGTTTGCCATGAAAATACAACACTTCTACGCGGTCTTTCTGTTTCAGTGGTTGCACTTGCTCTATGCCAGTAGAGGCACTCTTCTTTGTCCCATTGTTACCGCAAGCAGTCAATCCGCTGCAGATAATCAAGGCTAAAATCAATCTGTTCATACGCATTTGTTTTTATTGGTTATCATTCGTGTTTGTATTTCGTAAAACTACGAACAATTATTCTAAAAAAATTACCGCTATTCGCAACAATTTTCCTTTTTGCATACACATTGCCCGAAGAATTGAGAAAAAAGCATAGAAGCGATTTTCCAATTTTCTCGATTGATACAATATTTTACTTTCGGTGTTTCTATTTCCCCTTGTATCAAACCTGCCTCTTTCAGCTCTTTCAGATGTTGCGAAACCGTCGCTTTCGCAATGGGGAGTTCTTCGTGAATATCTCCGAAAAAGCAACAATTCTGTCGGGCCAAAAATTCGAGTATGGCTATTCTGGCCGGGTGCCCCATCGCTTTTGCAAAACGAGCTATTTGTTCTTGCTCCAATGTGTATCCTTTATTTTCCATTTCTTTTTTTTGTTGTTCGCAAAATTACGAACATTTTTTTATATTGGCAAATATGCAACAACATTTTTTGATTATCTGTCATAAGGGCTATGTTGTATAAAAAGATTTTGAAGATGAGACAACTTGGCTAATGACGACATATTTTTTGAAAATTACCAAGTTTTGATATGTTTTTTCTATTGTTGTTATGATATCGTAATGACACGGCGGAGTTTATGTCGAGATGATGACTATTATCCTGAAAAGCAAATAAAAATCTGTGCTTGTTATAAGGGAAATAAACTTAGTAGACCCTTGTGGTACTTGTGATCCGATATGGGTTTCATAGGATTTTTTCCAAAGAAAAAGCATAATGTTCTGTTTTTTTATGCAGATTCACTACGCTTTACTCTTGTTTTCTATAATAATTTTTATTCTTCTGAATTTTTTGTCGTGGCACAGACTTTTATGGCATTGATGATGGAGGAGACGAAACCGCCTTTGTCGAGTTCGTTTATTCCTTTGATCGTTACTCCGCCCGGGGTTGTGATGCGATCGATTTCGATGCAGGGGTGGGTTGGGTGGTTGAGAAGAAGCTCTGTTGCGCCTTCCAGCCCGTATGCCGCCATGAGCATGGCATCTTGGGGAGAAATGCCGAGTTCTATGCCGGCTTGCATGGCTGCTTGTACGTATTTCAATGCAAAGGCGACACCACTTGATGTGAATGTCGATGCAACATCGAGTTTTTGTTCATCGAGAAACATACATTTCCCTCCCTCTTCGAAAATACGGCTAATGAGTTCTTTTTGCTCTTCTGTCGCTCCTCGGGAAGAGATCAATGTAAGGCTTGAACGTTCGGAGATCGCCATATTGGGAATCGCTCTAAAAATAGGAATTTCTCGTTTCACAAGGCGAGCCAAGTGTATAATATCGATGCCTGCTACGACAGAAACGAGTATTTGTTCGGACGAGAATCGTAGTGAAGATAGGACGTTATCGACATTTGAGGCATTTACGGCTAATACGATAATATCGGCATCGGCTGTTGCCTGTTTGTTGTCAGTTGAGGTGTGTATGGCAGGAAAACGCTGGGTTAAAAGATCGAATTTATCGGGACTTTGATTGGTAATGGTTATATCTTTTTCGTTGAAAATATAACCTTGTGCCAGACAAGTGGCTATTGCACTGCCTATGTGCCCGGCGCCAATAATTGTGATTTTCATATCTTCGGGTGTTTAATTGGTTGTGTAAATCATACGAAAGTCTTGGAAAAGAAGTGCTTGGATAATGAGTCGATAGCTTTGTTTTTATTGTAGGTCGGGAGGGAAAGCGTGAAGCAGTTATCACTTCCGCCGTAAGAGATTTGGGAGATGGGAATATCTTTCAATACGCTCAGAATTTCACTTTCTATGTTCGGGCGTTCCCAATGAAGCGAACCGATGACGTGTATGACCGACATATCTTCTTCTATAATCGTTTCGGCGTATTTGTAGAGTTCTCTCTGTATGATGCGCAACGTGTCTCGGCTGGCTGAGAGAATCATCGATATAGAAACGTTCGATGAAGACATCGAAATGACATTTATCTGATATTTGTTTATGATGTCGAATATTTTCCCCAACAATAAGTACCCGGGAAGAACATGGAGAGATGTAAATCTCACAGAAGTGAGTGAATCTTGTGAAAGAAAGGCTTTTATACTTTTACCACTATCGTGCGAAGATATATAAAGGCGTTCGTTATTGAAGTGGGTCGGCTCTACAAGGCGCATTACCATATTCGATCGTGCGGCCAATGTAATGCTGTCGGCATACAGCAGGTGTACTCCGCTACCGATCAAATTTTCGGCCTCATCGTAAGTGAGGGAGTGCTGTTCGCGTAAGCTGTGTGTATCGGTGTGTACGTTTTTAAAGTCGCTTGAAAGTATGATTTCTTCGGCATTGAAGCTGGCAGCCAGTACTGTTGCGTAATAGTCGTTCTGTTTCTCACTCAGAAAATCGATTTCTCCGTAGATGTTTTTGCATAGGGAGAGCGGTATTACGAAAATGTCGATATCCCGGTTCTGTTGCGTATATTGTTGAACAGATTCGCGGATAAGCGGAATATTGAAATTTTTTTCTTTATCGATTTGGACGAATGTTCCCGAATCGAACATTTTGGATCGGAATCCCTGCGCCTGTAAGCAGTGTGTCAGCAAATCGGCGGAGAGGCGATAGATCTCGGCGCGTATGGTTTTATCTATTAATAAATCGGCTTTGTTTTCGGTCCATGCATACATGTTTTTTATGCGAGAGGAGATAATCTCTTTGATATTGCGTTGTAGTTCGACGTTGGCGGTCAGTCGGTCTACTCGTGCATAACAATAATATTCGATGGATTTGATGGCCGACCGTACTGTTTCATTGTCTTCTCTAAACCAACCTATGGATATTTCTCTGGCTTTTTCTTCGAGAGGAAGGAGCGGAGGTATAGCGATCACATAAGGATTTTCGTTTATTATGTATTTAATTATCCGGTTTATTTTGTCTTCGTCTTCTATTTTATCGAATTTACAAACTTTCATTGTCCTACAATTTTTTGTTTGAAGCTCATTTTTTCAAAATGAAAGACTCATTTTTCAAAACGGGAAATGTTCGCTTCTCGAATTTGTCGTTTTATTTTGATGTATTATATTATATATCAAAGTTTTATTGGTTTTTTCTGCTTTTGAGTATTATTTTACTCTTTGTAATATGGTGCTAATACTGTGCCAAAAAATAGATTGTGATTGGAAATAGTATCGGACGGGAAAATATACGGGCAATGTGCCGGTGGTGGAATGAATGTATTTGGACAACGAGATTCAAAAAGAACATAAGGGTGTTTTTGTCGTTTGTTCTCAGTCATTGTGAAAAGTCGGATATCCCGTAAAAATTATAAGTCAGGTCAGGGATTTAGAAAAATATACCTATTTTTGCGTCGGAATTTTATTGCCGCAAGATTATAGCAAGATATAGTGAAGAGGATAGCTGTTTATGGGGTATGGGCGGTATATTTCGGAGTGGCGCTGTTCTGTCAGCTGGTAGCTCCGAATCGTTTCCATATCGTTTTTTTTGCTTTTCCCGTAAATGTCGCATTGTTGTCGTTGGTCGGCGTTTCCTTGTGGATTCTCTATAAGGAGAAGCCGCATTCCCGTTTGGCTATCTTGTTGTCTGCCCCAATAACTACATTTTTGCTCGTTGCAGTTTCTTTGCTTACTTTTTTGGTGATGGGGTTTACGTCGTGGTTGACTTCTGCCTCGTGGTGGCTTTTCTTTGTTCTTACAGCCTTGTCGGCAAATTTGTTGTTTGTCATATTTCGTGGTTTTCGTAAAGACAGACCGTATCGTTTGCGTTTTCTTTTCAACCACATCGGTTTGTTTCTGGCTCTTGTGTGCGGATTTGCCGGGAGTGCCGATACCCGGCAATGGAGATTACGGGTATCGGGCGATGAGGTTACGCACGAGGTTTTCTCTCCCGATGGGGAGCGTGCCCGATGGCGGCAGGGAATCAAGTTGGAAAAATTCACTGTGGCATATAATCTCGATGGAATGCCGGATAGTTACGAGGCCCGGTTGATGGTTGATGATAAGGAGGTTTCCCTCCGAGTGAACGAGCCGTATGCTCTTTCGTTGGTAGATGACTTGTATTTGGTCGATTATGAACATGTTTCCGAAGGAGAAACTGTCGGATATTGCATATTGGAAATTGTAAGACAGCCGTGGAAGTATATGCAATGGGTCGGCATTTGTATGATGATGTTGGGCAGCGTGTTATTGTTTGCACAGGGAGTTCCGCTGTCAGAAAGGAGGAAAACGCCATGACATGGAACGAGTTCACGGTATTTGCGATAGTTTCGGCGGCCTTTTGGATAGCCGGGGCTGTTATAGCGTTCCGACGCGAATCTTACAGCCGCTTGGCTGCCGGGCTTACCGGCGTTGGATTGTGCTTCTATACCGTGTTCATCATCGCTTTGTGGATTACCTTGCAACGTCCTCCGCTCAAAACGATGGGCGAGACACGTCTGTGGTACTCTTTTTTTATCATATTTTCGGGATTGCTTACTTATCGGAGGTGGCATTACCGATGGCTCATGTTGTTCTCGACCGTCATATCGCTGGTATTTGTCATCACCAATATATTGAAACCCGAAATACATGACCGCTCTTTGATGCCTGCGCTTCAGAGTTTTTGGTTCGTCCCGCATGTAACGGTGTACATTTTTTCCTATTCCGTACTCGGCTGTGCATTCATTTTGGCTTTGGCCGGCTGGTTTCAACGTACCGATCGTTACTTCCCGACGATAGACCGCCTCGTGTACATAGGCATGGCATTCCTGACGCTCGGTATGATGAGCGGGGCTTTGTGGGCGAAAGCGGCGTGGGGAAACTTTTGGAGTTGGGACCCGAAAGAGACGTGGGCGGCTGTTACGTGGTGTATCTATTTGCTTTACATACACCTGAGACTTTACGGGAGAGGAGGCCGGGCCGGGCTTAACGGATTGCTCGTAGCTGGTTTTATCTGTATGCAGATGTGTTGGTACGGAGTGAATTTCCTGCCTATTGCCCGAAATAGTATGCACATGTATTCTTAAAAACCGAAGAAATATACTTAAACTTATATTGCCTATGAAAAAAAGTTCGAAAATTTTGTTGAGTCTGGTAGTTGTGGTTGCTTTACTTGCCATCATCTACCGGTTGGTGAATAAGGCCCCTTCTTCCGAATTGGCACCTAACGAGCAGATCGTAGAGGTCATGACGGACGGTGGTTGTCTGTTCTGCCATTCTGCCAATCCCAAGTTGCCTTTTTTTGCCAATTATCCTATTGCCCGGAATCTGATTGGAAAGCATGTGGAGGATGGATATGCGGCATTCGATATGCAGCCTTTCATGACGGCCATGCGTGAGGGTACGGCACCCGATGAAGTCAGTTTGGCAAAAATAGAGCAGTGTATCGCCGATGGCTCCATGCCTTTGAAATCCTATTATCTCATTCACTGGGGTGCATCTATTACGAATAAGAAGCGAGATATGATGATGGCGGCTTTCAGGGATATACGGTCTGAATTCTACCCGAATCCGCTTGCTGCGCCTCAATTTGCCAACGAGGCGATTCGTCCCATTCCCGATACATTTCCGCACGATGCTCGTAAGGCCCAACTCGGAGAAGAGCTCTACCACGACACACGTCTCTCGGCCGACGGGACGGTTTCTTGTGCAACATGCCACGGGATCGGTACCGCAGGAGTGGATAATAAGCGTTATTCCGAGGGTATCGACGGGCAACTCGGCGGTGTGAACGCCCCGACGGTCTATAATTCCTGTTTCAATTTCGTGCAGTTTTGGGACGGACGCGCAGCTACTTTGGCCGAGCAGGCCGGCGGTCCTCCTTTGAATCCTGTCGAGATGGGGTGCAAGTCGTTCGATGAAATTGTAAATCGTCTGGCGCAAGATAAGCATTTTACGGCTCGATTCTTAGAGGTCTATCCCGAGGGATTGAGTCAGACGACTATCACCGATGCGATCGCCGAGTATGAGAAGACGCTCGTTACGCCCAATTCCGCATTCGATCGTTATCTGAAAGGCGACACAAATGCCATGACCGCAGAACAGGTCGAGGGGTATGCCTTGTTCAAAGAGTATAGTTGCGCGACTTGTCATGCCGGCGTGAATATGGGTGGGCTTTCTTACGAACTCATGGGGCGTCGCGCCAATTATTTCGAAGATCGGGAACTCACGCTTAAATCGGGTCTTACCGATGGTGATAACGGCCGTTGGGCGCAGACGAAGGTTGAGCGCGACCGGTATCGTTTCAAGACGCCGACTCTCCGCAACGTGGCGCTGACTTATCCCTATTACCACGATGGCAGTGTCGAGACGTTGAATCAAGCTATATCCATGATGGCTAAATACCAAGTCGGTCGTGATATGCCGCAGGAAGATGTCTTGAAAATTGAAAAATTTTTCGATGCACTTACCGGTGAGTATCAAGGAAAATTACTGACGAATACCAATATGAAACCGTAAAAAGTCCGATCCCGGAATTTTTCTTAATCAAACAAAGGCGGCCGATCATCGATCCGCCTTTGTTTGATTATATACTAGATAAACCAATAGACTTCCCATGCTTGTCGTTGAGCGATCCATGTCATTTTACTAAGTATGAGTAAAGTGCGGTTATCAGCGTTTTTCCTTTGCCGATTTGGTGTGAAACTTATTGCGATTGAGGTATTATTGTTGGGGAGCCTCATGCTTGTCGTTTTGCACGACTTATAAAGCTGTCCCGAAAACAGATGAAAGGTAACAAAAAAGCACTTGCATTATTGTGCAGGTGCTTTTTTATTCCGTGACCCCGGAGGGGCTCGAACCCTCGACCCAATGATTAAGAGTCATTTGCTCTACCAGCTGAGCTACGGAGTCATTATTTACGGCTGCAAAAGTAATGTTTTTTGGTAAACCGACAAAAGTTTTTGTCGATTTTTATTCCGATCTATTTATTTCCTTCTGGAAATAGATAGATTGAAAGGCCGGGACTCGTGAAAATATGTATAGAAAGGGATAATATAAAGATTCTTAAATCTTACCGCCGAATGCCAAGTCGCCAGCGTCTCCCAACCCGGGATCGATATAAAGTTTCGGCGTGAGTTTGTCGTCGAGGGCCGCTGTCCATAAAGATACGGATTGCCCGGTTAATGTTTTTGCGACATATTCTAATCCCGGACGACTGGCGATGACCGAAGCGATATGTGTATGGACGGGAGTGCCGCCTTGCGCCAACAGCTCTTTGTATGCAACGACCAGAGACGATCCTGTTGCCAACATCGGGTCGACCAGCAACAGTATTTTCCCGTCGAGTCGGGGTGTATAAACGGAGTCGAAACGCACTTCCATTGTTTCTTGCGTGCGGTTGTAGGCACGACGGGCCGATATGAATGCGCTTTCAGCTCGGTCGAAGTAATTGAGAAACCCTTGATGGAAAGGAAGTCCGGCACGTAAAACGGTGGCAATGACTATGTCTCGTGCAGGCAGATTCACCTCGGCAGGGTTGATAGGTGTCTTTATGGTTTGCAGTACATAGGAAAACGTCTTGCTTATTTCGTATGCCATGATTTCTCCCACTCTTTCGAGATTTCTCCTAAATCGCATACGGTCATTTTGGAGTTCTACGTTTCTGATTTCGTTGAGAAAAGTATTCAATAAGGAATTTTGCCGGTTGAGAATCTGTAATGTCATCGCTTGTTTCGAGTAAGATGATTGGACTGCAATATTGCTTAAAAAAATCGGAATGCCCAAATTTTATCGGGACGTTATCGGTATAACCCGACGACTTTGTTTGTGTAACTTCAACTTTTATGTATATCTTTGTTGAGTTCTCTTTTATGTCTTATATCATGAAATGCCACCGTGCCGCTTCAGGTTCAATGCCGAAGATAAGTTCCTTTATAGGAATTTTTGTCTTGATGCAGATTTTTTTCGGTATATCGTCTGCCCGGGCGCAAGAAGGATTGAAGTTGTGGTATGATAAACCCGCGGGTGAATGGGTTGAGGCGTTGCCGGTAGGGAACGGACGCATCGGGGCGATGGTTTTCGGCGGAGTAAGCAGTGAGTTGATCCGGCTGAATGAGTCCTCGCTTTGGTCGGGTTGTCCGGTACAGGATAGCCTCAACATCGATGCCCCTTGTTACTTGCCTTTGATTCGTAAAGCTCTTTTCGAGGGCGATTTTTCTACGGCTGCGCAAGGTTGTCGGTTCATGCAGGGACCTTATAGTGCCAGTTATCTTCCGCTGGGAGATTTGCATATCTCATATATGATGCCCCGTTCGGCTCCCACCGATTATTATAGGGCGTTGAATCTCTCGGAAGCATCGGCCGTTACTCGTTTTACGGTGGCCGGTATTACCTACGAACGGGAGGTGTTTGCTTCGTCTTCTGATGATGTTTTGGCAGTGCGTCTCACTGCTTCGAGAAAAAATTCCCTTTCTTTGCATATCACTCTTTCTTCTCCGTTGCATTATGAGTTGGAAGCCCCGGCTTTCGATGAACTGACGATGCGGGGTGTTGCTCCGATACGGGTCGATCCCGATTATTATGTAGTCGATGGTCGGAGTCCGATTGTTTATGAGGAGAACGGGCATACCGGCATGAGATTCCGTACCTGTCTGAAAGTTGTAGCCAAAGGCGGTGTCGTATCGTCCGATACGTGCGGGATACATGTCGATCAGGCATCGGAAGTGGTGGTGTTGCTTTCGGCAGCTACCAGCTTTAACGGTTTTGACAAATATCCCGATACCGAAGGTGCCGATGAAAAAAGTCTTGCCGAAAACATGTTGCATAAGGCATCGGCCTATACCTACAAGAATTTGAAGAAACGCCATGTTTCCGATTTTCGAAAATATTTCGATCGTTTCTCCGTTTCTTTGGGGCTGACGGCCGATTCTTTGAAAAAGATTCCTACCGACCGGCGGCTCATTGCTTATGCCCGGGGACATTCCGATCCCGAGTTGGAAGTGCTTTATTTCCAGTACGGTCGTTATTTACTTATTTCTTCTTCTCGTATAGGTGGTCGTCCGGCTAATTTACAAGGTATTTGGAATCCTTATATACAAGCTCCGTGGAGCTCCAATTATACGATAAATGTAAATACCGAGATGAATTATTGGCCGGCCGAGGTAACATCTCTTCCGGAGATGCATGAACCACTTCTCGACTGGATTTCCGGCCTGTCTCGTACCGGTATGGTTACAGCCCGGCAGTTTTATGGCTGTCGAGGTTGGGTGGCACATCAGAATTCCGATATTTGGTGCATGAGCAATCCTGTGGGGAATGGTGTTGGAGACCCGACGTGGGCCAATTGGTACATGGGCGGGAATTGGCTGTGCAGGCATCTTTATGAACATTATGCCTATACACGGGATAAGAGTTTTTTACAGGAAGCCTATCCGATTATGAAAGGCGCTGCCCGTTTTTGTTTGGATTGGTTGGTGGAGAAGGACGGTTATTTACTGACGGCTCCGTCTACTTCTCCTGAAAATAATTATCGTGTCGACGGAAAGATCGGTTCCGTTACGATGGGGGCAACGATGGATATGTCTATCATTTGGGATCTGTTTACCCACCTTATCGAGGCTTCGGCTGTTTTGGGTATCGATGCTTCGTTTCGGGATACGCTTGTTACGGCACGGGAACAGCTTTATCCGTTGCGTATAGGAAGCCGGGGAGAGTTGTTGGAGTGGTATGACGAGTACGAAGAGGTAGATCCGCATCATCGTCATGTCTCGCAGCTTTACGGGCTGTATCCCGGTCGTCAGATTTCTCCTCTTTATACGCCCCGGTATGCCGAGGCCTGCCGCCGTACACTCGAAATGCGGGGCGACGGGGGCACTGGGTGGAGTAAGGCATGGAAGATAAATTTTTGGGCGCGTTTGCTCGATGGAGACCATGCTTATAAGATGATACGCGATATTATGAAGGCTGTCGGTCCCGGGACTTTAAATAAGGGAGGTGGTACTTATCCTAATCTTTTCGATGCCCACCCACCCTTTCAGATCGACGGAAATTTTGGTGCTACTGCCGGTTTGGCGGAGATGTTGTTACAAAGCCATTTGGGAGAAATTCATTTGTTGCCGGCCTTACCCGCAGCCTGGTCGCGGGGAGAGGTCTCGGGATTGAAGGCTCGCGGAGGCTTTGATGTCTCTTTTTCTTGGCGGGACGGACGTCTTGTAAAAGGAGAGATTCTCTCCGTGGCCGGAGAATCTTGCACCGTGCGATCGAAACAGCCTCTTTTTATCAAGGGAGCGAAGGTCTCGGCCCGAGAAAAGAATGGGTATTTTATATATACGTTTGCTACGCGGGAGGGTGTCCGATATAAGTTTTTGACAGAATAATATAGTGAAACAACAGATATCATGAAACGAGCGATTTTTTTACCTTTATTGTGTTTGGCACTGGCTGTAATGGCTCAGCCGCGTCAGGAAATTTATTTGGAGAAAGGGTGGCGTTTTACCCGGGGCGATATATCAGGTGCTGCTGATCCGGCATTCGACGATAGTCGCTGGGAGAGTGTCGAGGTCCCTCATGATTGGGCCATTTACGGACCGTTCGATAAGGAAATAGACAAGCAGGTCGTTGCCATAGAGCAGAACGGAGAAACTGTTCCTACGGAGAAAACCGGACGTACCGGAGCGTTGCCGTATATCGGCGTAGGGTGGTATAGGACAACGTTTGCCGTGCCGTCGGGGCGCCGGGCAACATTGGTTTTCGATGGAGCGATGAGCCGGCCGATCATTTATGTCAATGGTAAAGAGGTAGGTCGTTGGGCTTACGGCTATACGCCGTTTTATATCGATGTTACTCCGTATTTGAAAGAGGGTGATAATTGTCTTGCCGTGCGGCTTGAAAATCTGCCCGAGAGTTCCCGCTGGTATCCGGGAGCCGGCTTGTATCGTCCCGTGCGGTTGGTTCTTACGGGCGACGTGGCTGTGCGTACATGGGGTACACGGATAACGACTCCTGTCGTTACTCCGGATAATGCGTTGGTACAGATCGATGCCGAGATAGAGAATGCATCGGGGCACGATCTCGATATTTCGACGGTCATTTACGATGCGACCGGAAATCCTGTGGTACGAAGCGATGCTCAGGAACTTTTTTTCGATGGGACGACAAGTGCTCGTCTGACGATAAAGACTCCCCGTTTATGGTCGCCCGAATCTCCGTCGCTTTATACGGCAGTGGTTTCGGTGAAAGAAAACGGTGAACTGCTCGATGAATATGCGACCCGTTTTGGCGTGCGTAGTATCGAGATTTCTCCCGAAAAAGGGTTTGTCCTCAATGGTGTTCCGCGTAAATTCAAAGGCGTCTGCCTGCATCATGACCTCGGCCCGTTGGGTGCGGCTGTCAATAAAGCCGCTTTGCGGCGTCAATTGCTCATCATGAAAGAGATGGGCTGCGATGCTATTCGCACGGCACATAATATTCCGGCTTCTTGGCAGATGGAACTTTGCGATGAAATGGGTCTGATGGTAATGGCCGAGTCGTTCGATGAATGGGCGGTAGCCAAGTGTAAAAACGGTTATAATCTGTTTTTCGACGAGTGGGCCGAGAAAGATTTGGTGAGTCTTATTCGTTGTAATCGCAATCACCCGTCTATTGTGATGTGGAGTATTGGTAATGAAGTGAACGAACAGAGTCGTACCGGAGGTGGAAAAGTGGCAAAATTTTTACAGGATATATGTCATCGTGAAGATCCTACTCGGCCGGTAACGGTGGGTATGGATCGTCCCGATCATGCGATGAAAAATCAATTTGCAGCTGTTCTCGATGTCCCAGGCTTGAATTACCGTCTGCATCGTTATGAGGAGAGTTACAAGCGTATGCCTCAACGTATGATTTTGGGTTCGGAAACGGCTTCGACCATCAGTTCGCGCGGGGTATATAAATTCCCGGTCGAACAGACTAAAGGCGCGATGTACGAAGATGCGCAATGTTGTTCTTATGATATGGGGGCTTGTCCGTGGTCGAATCTTCCCGATGATGATTGGGCTTTCCAAGATGATAAATCGTGGGTGATCGGAGAATTCGTTTGGACAGGTTTCGATTATCTCGGCGAGCCGACTCCTTATGACGATGTCTGGCCCTCGCGCAGTTCTTATTTCGGAATCTGCGATTTGGCGGGACTTCCCAAAGATCGATATTATCTTTATCGCAGTCGGTGGAATACCGATTCGCCGACGTTGCATATCCTGCCTCATTGGAATTGGGAAGGCCGGGAAGGGGAGGTAACCCCGGTGTATTGTTATACCAGTTACCCGTCGGCCGAGTTGTTTGTCAATGGAAAATCACAGGGGAAGCGCACAAAAGATGCGTCCCGTCCTTATGACCGTTACCGTTTACGTTGGAATGATGTCGTATATGAACCCGGTATAGTGAAAGTCGTGGCTTACGATGAAACCGGAAATGCCGTGGCCGAGAAGGAGATGCGTACAGCCGGACGCCCGCACCATTTGGTCTTGACGTCCGACCGTAGGGAGTTGGCGGCTAACGGTAAAGATTTGGCATTTGTTACGGTACAGGCTGTCGATAAGGACGGGAATCCGTGTCCGTTGGCCGATAACGCTTTACGTTTCGATGTTGTCGGTGCGGGTGAGTACCGGGCAGCTTGTAACGGAGATGCCACTTCGACCGAAAAGTTTCATCTGCCTACGATGAAACTTTTCAACGGGCAGTTGGTCGTTATCGTGCGTACGCATGAACAACCCGGCGAAATAAACCTTACCGTTTCGGGAAAGGGCTTGAAAACAGCTAAATTGACTTTACAAAGCAAATAATGAGGAGGAATAAATCATGAAAAAGTATATTATATCGTTTACTGTATGTATTTGTGCGTCGGTGTTCCCGATATTGGCACAGAACTTGCATGTGGTATTTATTGGGAACAGTATCACGCAGGGTGTCCAGCTGAAAGATGCAAAACACGAGGCTCCGCCGGCACAAGCCGCTCTCTTTTTGCAGGAACATATCAAAGGTACGGTAGAGTTCCGAAATTGCGGTCGCAGCGGGCGGACTACGCTCAACTTCCTTCCGGTAACGAACACCGAGTTTCCGAAAGTATTGGCTGCTGCCGATGAATTGGCTTCTAAAAAGGGGGTGTTACTCTTTTCGATCATGTTGGGAACGAACGACAGTGCGGTACGGGGGCCTCTGGGAGCTCCGGTACACCCCGTCTCTTATTATACCAATGTGCAGGCCATTGTAGATGCCTTGCTCGATCGTTACCCGAAGGCTCTTGTCGTTTTGCATCGCCCTACATGGTATAGTCCTAACACCTATAATTCGTCGACCTATTTGGCAGAAGGACTCAAACGTTTGCAATCGTATTCGCCGATGCTCGATAAGTTGGTCGAGCATTATGCCGTAACCTCACCCGATCGGGTTTTTCTGGGTGATACGCTTGCCTTCGATTATTTCAAAGAAAATCATTTGACCCATCTTATTCCGGAGTCGGGTCAGGCAGGGACGTTTTATCTTCATCCTAATAAGTCGGGGGCTCGGGAATTGGGACGTTTTTGGTCGGAGGCCATATTGCGCTGTTTGCCCGGTAAGATGAAGAAGTAGAACAGAATGCGGCTTGTAAAATATTTGTCATTCCGAGCGTATGCGAGGAAGCCCTAACTATTATTGCCAAGATTCTTCGGTGCTTCACGCCTCAGAATGACAACAATGTCATACCGAACCGAGACCTGTGGCCGAGCGTGAGGAATATCCCAAACAATACCCTGTCATG
>OIWT01002549.1_pt1 | contig 18559 bp, 14 predicted proteins | sample 1587701 | NCBI WGS metagenome assembly OIWT01 (sample SAMEA3888904, study PRJEB22519) | human gut metagenome | biome: human gut; feature: human-associated habitat; material: faeces | place: Denmark | collected 2009
AGCCGACAGAGCCGAAATTTGAGCCGTATAAGGGCAAGATACGCAAGCCCGGCACCGGTTGCGTGACGATGATCAACGACCATCTCTATGAGGGCAGATTCTCCCCGCGCGTGAACGGCAAACGAATCGTCAAAAATATCTACGCTACCACGCGGGAGGAGTGCGAGGAAAAGCTCGCAGAGCTGATAAAAACGATGAGAGCGGAAATCGCAGCCGAAAAGAAAAAGGCAAAACAGGCATAGCAAAAGGGCGACCACGAATGGTCGCCTTTCAATATTTGCGATGCAAGATTCATAGCGATAACGGTTTTACTATTCTGTAATAGGGATAATCCCCCTTACGATCTTGTTGAATAAATGTTATATTTTCGTAGTAATCTTCCAAACGAGTAAATATTCCGTTTTCTTTGGCATACTGCTTTAATCGATTGTTACACGAGGATTCCCAAGCATAGAGCTCAATCTGCCAACCCAAACGTTCTTTAATTCTTTGTATATCTGAAAGAAATCCTTCCCCCAACTGTTTCCCAGCTCCATCACCAGTCACTATTGCCATAATGGAGGGAGGAGTGTCAATGGCTGTACGCAACATCATTGTCTGCAAAGACATATCTACACTTTCCTGCTCCTTGCCATCGGCAGTTTTGTCGAGCAATTGTAATTTTATGTTAAGGCGGGTTATATAGTTCCACAACTGATCATTGGGAGGAGGAACACTTCCTGATAAGTATGCACAGTCAACATTCCTGTCTTTTTTTATAAGCTTAAAAAGATTGGCAAAATGCGTACGATACAATTCGCGAGAAGCCTGCGGTTCGATATTAGGCATAACTTGAGTTAATCCCGAAATATGAATGTTTGAATTGTCCCAAAAAATATACATGATTGCTCCCTTTCTATTTGTTTTTGAATTTGGTTATAGAATGATGTTAGCATTGTCATTCAATTTGTACGTATGAATAAAACCGCCAACATTAATATCGAAACTGGCGGTTTTTGGTCGGGATGACAGGAGTTGAACCTGCTTGGGCCAGTTCCCAAAACTGGTGGGTGACCGTTACCCTACATCCCGATATTCGGTTTTGGGGTTAAATCCGTAGGCGTTCAAATCAAAGGGGCGCGGGACCCGGCGCTCCGGATCCGTTCGGCGAGGCGGCTGTCGCCGCCTCGTCTCAGTTGTTCCGGCTCAGAGCCTCCCGGCACGCCGCACATACATTTTTGCCCTCGTAGGCAATCAGATCTTCCGTACTGCCGCAGAAAATGCAGGAGGACTGATGCTTCTGCAGGATAATGCGCTCGCCGTCCATGAATATCTCGACCGGGTCGCGCTCGTTCAGCCCCAGCGTCTGCCGGATGGACATCGGGATCACGATCCGCCCCAGCTCGTCCACGCGCCGGATAATGCCGGTTGATTTGATGCGCGTCGGTTTGTCGGTGCAGTTTCCAGCCGCCGTCATATTCTCTGCGTCTTTTTGCTGCTTCATTGAATACGCCTTCCTTTCCCATGCACTGTGTTTCGTCCGACCGCCGGACCGGGGCGCGCTTCTCTGCCGCCGCGTGTCGCAGTGTGTCGGTTGCTTCCTCACGCCCATTATACACGCCTTGTCAGAATCTGTCAACGGGTCTGCCGCTTCTTTAACAAGGAATTTACCAATCGTTCACGCATGGGGCGAAAGTGTGTGCCGTGCGGCGGGGGTGTCCGAAAGCCGGATGCCGACCGGCTCCGGACTGCCGCGTGTGGGCGCCGGAAGAACCGGTCAGACTGGTCTGACCGGTCAGAACCGGAACAGTTCGGTCGCGCTGGAGCGCAGGTTCATCTGCGAGTCCACGGCGGGATCGTTCAGCATGGTCATCTCCAGCGTCAGGTGCCGGCGCTCCAGCCGCCGGTTGTCCGGGGCGGGAACGGGATTTCCCAAATCGTACCTGAGAATCGCGCCGTTGTAGGCGGATGCGTGCGTCAGGCAGTGATAGCCTGTCAGGAAGGCGCCGCTGTCGCCGTTCAGCACGCCGGAGGACGTGCAGACCGCCCGCGCCGCACTGCGGACGTATTCCAGCTCCATATCCAGCCGGACGGACAGCGTCTCGGTGGTCAGGGCGCCCGGGGCGTTGAGCGAGAAGGTCAGGCTTCCGCCGTCCGCCGCCATGCGCCATGCCAGCGACAGTCCGTACAGCAGGAACGCCTCCCAGACGCGCGGGCGGGAGCAGAAAACCTGCCGGTTCTGATCCCGATCCGTGTCGCCGTCGTGGGTTGGCGCCTCCTGCGCGACACAGTCGATTGCCGCCGCCATGCTGCAGATGCAGTCGGACACGTCCCGCAGACGCACGGTCTGCCTGTCCGGCTGTGGGAACAGCGCCGGCAGTCGTTCGCTCAGCTCGTAAGCGGCTTCGGTCAGCACCTGATAGGTTTCGGCGTCACAGCGTCCGGTTCCCATTGCCCGAACCGACTCGGACACGATCCAGTCCGTCTGCAGAAGTCCCCGGTTGACTGCGGCGGCACCGCGTTTGCCGGGCACGTGGAAGTGGATCAGCAGTCCCAGACCGCAGGCGGGCAGGTAGCGCTTGGAGAGCAAGCCCAATCCGTGCTCGGTCATGATGAGCAGCGGACGCGTTTCCTGCGAGCAGAACCACGGTTGCGTTTCCTCCGGGATCTGTACTTCTCTTGTCAGGTAGGCGCCCGGTTCCCACGCTCCCGCCGGTGCCCGCGAGGCGAGCACATATCCGGACAGTGAGTCGATTCCGAACAGGGCATAGCTGATGCCGTATACGAATCCGTCCGGGATCACTGTGCCCGGCGGGTAATTGAAGGACCAGCGGGTATAGGAAGTCATGCGCTGAGACATAGGTTCCGTCCTTTCTGCAAATGAAAAATTGGCTTATTATACCATATTTTCGGCTGAATTTCAATAGTTTTGTGAAGATTACGCACGCCGGAGGAAAAATTTTTTTCGGAGTAACAGCCGCGGTGCTGTCTGGGGCACCTTCCCGCCGAGAATGCACGCACCGCACATTTGCTCCAAATCATAAGCGAAAACCTGTTGACAACAAACCGCTGTCCGGTGTATAATATTATAAGGTATCAAGAGAGGATGTGACGGAACATGAGAATCCTGCTCACAGGCGGCGGAACAGCCGGACACGTCAACCCGGCGCTGGCTGTTGCCGATGCACTCCGGGCACGCGATCCGGAGACGCAGTTCCTGTTTGCGGCGTCGGATATGCCGCGTGATAAGGCAAACGACCTGATCCCCCGCGCAGGGTACGAGTTGCGGCATATCCATATCCGAGGCATGAGAAGCCCGGTCGTACACCCCGCCAATCTCGCCCTGCCGTTCATCATGAGCCGGGCGCGGAGACAGGCACGGGCGCTCATCCGGGCGTTTTCCCCCGACCTTATCATCGGGACGGGCGGGTTTGCCTGCTGGCCCGTGGTGGCGGAGGGCGCGGCGCTGGGTATTCCGACCGCCGTGCATGAATCCAACGCATTGCCCGGCAAGGCAATCATGCAGGTCAGGCATCGGGTGGATCGCATATTTATCAATTTTCCGGAAACGGCTGACCGGCTGAACCTGACAGGCAGGGAGAGGGACAGGATCATCCGGGTCGGGAACCCCATTCTGCCGGGATTCGGTGCCGTGTCCCGCGCGGACGCACGGAAACAGCTGGGGCTTGCCCCGGACGAGGTGTCCGTGCTTGCCTTCGGCGGCAGTCTGGGGGCGGAGCGGCTCAATGATGCGCTGGTCGCGCTGGCAGAGCGTGTCGCGCGCGACCTGCCGCACGTCACGCTGACGTTTGCCGCCGGTAAGCGGGATTACGACCGCACCGCCGCGAACCTGAAGGGCAGTGCCGCCGCGGGGTGCCCTCGCGTCAGCCTGCTGGATTATATTTACGATATGCCGGTGCGGATGGCGGCGGCTGACCTCGTGGTGTCCCGTGCGGGTGCCATGACGGTGTCCGAGCTGTCCCTGCTCGGAAAGGCGGCGGTGCTGGTGCCGTCCCCGTATGTGGCGGACAATCATCAGCTCCGCAACGCGCAGGCGCTGGTACGGGCGGGCGCGGGTGTGTGCGTCGAGGAGGACGGACTGCCGGGCGGTGCGCTGGAACGCGCCGTCCTGCCGTTGCTGGCGCAATCGGCGGAGCGCGCCGCCATGGGACAGCGTCTGCAGGAGGGCTTCGCCTGCCCGGACGCAAACGAGAGGCTCTGCGTGGAGCTGCTGCGCCTTGCGCGCGGGCAGGCATGATACCGCCGGAGTCGGAAGGAAGGAGATGGTAGCTATGCCATGGCTACAAACGCAACTGAAACGGGCGGGTGGCGCTTGGCGCGGCGCCCTGTGGCGGATCCGACACAGATCCCACCCGAAACGCCCGCGGCGGGCGGCGCGCCCGCGCAGATTCAAAGATAAATTCCTGCAGAAGGGGCGTTTCGGCACGAATGTGCCGCTGAAGAAACGCTTTCGAGCCCTTCGCTGGCTGTATGGGACGGGGGCGGCACTGCTGGCGATGCTGATCCTGTCCTGCACGGTGCTGGGCGTGTCCTACGCGTGGCTCGTGACCGACATCCGGGTGGAGGGTGCCTCACGGTACCGGGCGGACGATCTACGGGAGGCGCTGGGCGTCCGGACGAACGACCTGATGCTGGGCTTTTCGGCATCCGACACCGAGCGGAGCCTGCGGAAGCAGTTCCCGCTGCTGGCGTCCGCCTCCCTGCACCGGGCACTGGACGGGACGCTCACGCTGACCGTCCGGGAGGAGGAGACTCTGCTCTATACCCGGCACTACCGGAACTACTACCTGCTGTCTGCCACGACTCTGCGCGTCATCGCCGTGGATGCGACGCCGGATGCGTGGCTCGGCTATGCCCCCGCGTATATCGGACTGCCGGAGCAGGCGCGGCTGCGCGTCGGCGATACGCTGACGTTTGCCTTCCTGCCGTACCCCGGCGAGCGGGAGTCGGGCAACGTAGCCACCTACGAGGTGGAAACAGCCACAGCCGGGGAGGAATTCGCCTATGTGGATGAGGTGCGTACCGCCATCCTGAACTCCTCTTTGGCTCGTCACGTCACGGGGATGGAGCTGAGTGACCGGTATGACCTGTGGTTTTTGCTGGACGGAAAGATCAAAATCCGGCTGGGCAACACCGACCGGCTGGCGGACAAGCTGTCCCTGGCGGCGACCGTGCTGGCAAAGCAGACCGAACCGTCCGGACCGGCATTGCTGGACGCTTCCGATCCCGCCGCCGTCACCTACCGGGAGGCTCCGGATATAACCCTGCCGGATTGGGCGGGCAGCCGGTGACTGCCGGCGGTTCTAAATTGTGAACATTCCATAAATTTTTTCAAAGCTATTGCTTTTTTGGCAAAAAAACGGTATTATATAGGTATGGTCAATTCCTGCAGGCAGCAGGAGCCGTGCCTGCCGCCAGGCGGCACGCCTGAGTGAATAATCCGAGCAAGGGGAGGAAGTAACATATGACTTTTGAACACGACGATACCAATTCGTCCGGCGTAAAAATTGAGGTAATCGGCGTCGGCGGAGGCGGAAACAACGCAGTCAACCGCATGATCAATTCCAACATCAAGGGCGTGGAGTTCGTCGCCATCAACACCGATGCGCAGGTGCTGAAGAAGTCGGATGCCACGACCAAGCTTGCCATCGGGCAGAAGCTGACCAACGGGTTCGGCGCCGGCGCCAATCCGCAGATCGGCGCACGCGCGGCGGAGGAATCTATTGATGAGATCAAGAAGATCCTGGAGGACGCCGACATGGTGTTCGTCACCGCCGGCATGGGCGGCGGCACCGGTACCGGTGCGGCGCCTGTTGTGGCGCGGCTTGCCCGGGAGGCGGGCGCACTGACCGTCGGTATCGTGACCAAGCCCTTCACGTTTGAGGGCAAGCGCCGCATGGCGCAGGCGATAGCCGGCATCAAGGAACTGAGCCAGTACGTGGATTCGCTGGTGGTCATCCCCAACGACCGGCTGTGCCAGATGCCCGACACGCCCCGCATTACATTGCAGAATGCGTTTGAGATTGCCGACGGCGTCCTGTCACAGGGCACCCGCAGCATCTCCGACCTTATCAACGTGCCCAGCTTCATCAACCTCGACTTTGCCGATGTTTCCTCCGTCATGAAGGATGCGGGCTACGCGCACATGGGTGTGGGCGTCGGTACCGGCAAGGACAAGGCAGAGGATGCGGCGCGCAACGCCATCTCCAGCCCCCTGCTGGAGTCCTCTATCGCGGGCGCGCGCGGCGTGCTGATCAGCGTGGTGGCGTCCTCGGATGTCAGCCTCGCGGATGTGGAGATCGCGTCCACCATGATCTCGGCAGAGGCGGCGCCGGATGCAAACGTCATCTGGGGCGTCAACTTTGACGACGAGATGGACGACAGTATGCGCGTCACCATCATTGCCACCGGCTTTGATAAGAAGAACGACACGGATGCTCCTGCCGCAGCATCGGACGCCAAGTCGGAGTCCGCTCCGGCTGCGCCTGCCCCGGCGGCAACGTCCGCCAAGGCAGCCCCCAAGGCATCTGCCAATCCGGCACCTGCCGAGAGTGAAAACAAGCTGCCTAAGGGGTTCGTTGACCGGCTGACCGCGCTGGACGATGAGCTGTCATCGCTCAAGGGTATCCGGTAAGACCTGATTTTTGCATGACAGGATGCTTCCGGGCTTCCGTATGCGCCGCACCGGCGCACGGAGCCGGAGGCATCTTTTTTGCGCGGGACGGTGTCCCGCCCCCGGCGCACGCAGGCGGCGCGCCTGCACGCGGCAGGGCAAATGTGCCTGCTCGGTGGCACAAGTGTCGCACATCCCGGAAAAAATTCCGGGAATTTTTGTGTATACCGCTTGACCGGAGCGCCCGGCTATGCTATAATGGAAGCGTATGGGGCAGGGAAGCCCCACCGCTAACCGTGAGATCAAACAGGAGGTTTTTGCTATGTTGCCAATCGCCATTCAACTGTATTCCGTGCGCGACGACGCAGCCGCCGATATGCGGGGTACACTGCAGAAGATCAGGGAAATGGGGTACGACGGCGTTGAGTTTGCCGGTCTGCACGGACACACCGCCGAAGAGGTTCGGGAGATGTGTCAGGAAATCGGACTTTTGCCCCTGTCGGCACACGTGCCGTATGACGAGATGGTTGCCGATCCGGAGGGCGTGCTGGGACAGTATGCCGCCATCGGATGCCGCTATGTCGCCATTCCGTACCTGATGCCGGAGTACCGCCCCGGAACGCCCGGCTTTGCGGATGTCATCCGGAATGCCGCCATGCTGGGGGAGGTTGCCAACCGGCTGGGCATGACACTGCTGTATCATAACCACGATTTTGAGTTCCAGAAGATTGACGGCAAGTACGCGCTGGAGGTGCTGTACGATACCGTGCCCGCCTCCCTGCTCCAGACCGAGCTGGATGTGTGCTGGGTGCGCGTCGGCGGCGAGGAGCCTGCCGCCTATATCCGCAAGTATACCGGGCGTGCGCCGGTCGTCCACCTCAAGGACTACGCCGGCGGCAAGTCCGAGCATATGTACGAGCTGATCGGCATTCAGTCCGAGCACGCGCCGGAGGAGCATCCCTTCGAGTTCCGCCCTGTCGGCTCCGGTGTGCAGGACATCCCCGCCATTCTCGCCGCCGCCGATGATGCCGGCGCGAAGTGGCTGGTTGTCGAGCAGGATCAGCCCTCCATGGGGCTTACCCCGATGGAGTGCGCCCGCGCGAGCATCGGCTACCTGCGCGGACTGTGAGCGGAGGAAGCGTATGAAACGGTACAGATGGACGCTTGCGGCAGCGCTGCTTGCCGCTCTGCTGGCGCTGGGTGTGTCGGGATGCCGGAATGACGGCGGACCGGCAACCGACAGCGAAACGGACGGGACCGGATCCGTTACGGAGCCGGCATCCACCGCCGTTGCCTCCGAAACGCCCACCGAAGATCCGACCGAAACCACCGAGTCCGCCACGACAATTCCGGAGGAAATGACCATGGCTCCCACCGAAACACTGTCCGTTATCGCGGACGGAAAGACCTCGTACACCGTCCTGCCGGGCGCGGGCGTGACCGACGCCTGCCGCGCCGAGCTGGACTGGCTGTACGCCGTCATGGATGAAAAGTACGGCACGCATCCCGCCGAGGCGGAGAGTGGCTCCGGCAAGGTCATCACGTTGACAATGCAGGGCAACAGCCACGACTGGTCTGTCGAGGTGGATGCGGCGACCGGCACCATCGCGCTGAAGGGCGGCTCCGCCGCCGCGCTGGGACAGGCGATCCGCTATGTCGGAACGCAGTTCTGCGGCGCCGCGGACGGCAGTCTCACGGTGCCCATGAACGGCAGCCACACCTACACCTACGCGACCGATAAAATCAACAACAGCAGTCTGCTTTCCTATGAGGGAAGGGGCACCGCCACGCCCTCCAACGAGAAGGGGACGCTGATGACGCCCGCCTGGCTGGATACAGCCGTCATCGTGGAGGTGCGGCTGGACACCGCCTCCATCGGCGGTAAGTTCCAGGATTCCCGCGCCCTGATCGACTTCTATGCCGAAGCCGGCGTAAACGTCATCTGGCTCGATCCCATCTACCAGCGCGGTCCCGGCGGAAACGGCTACGGCAATGTCGGGCTTCACACCGTGGAGCCTGCCCTGACCGGAACGCAGGATATGGCGGAGGGCTGGGCTATCGTCCGGGATTTCGTGGAGTACGCCCATTCCAAGGGCGTGTATATCCTGCTCGACCTCGTTTCGTGGGGCACTATGAAGAAGGCACCGCTGGTCACGGAGCATCCCGACTGGTTCGCCGGGGAGGCGTGGGGCAACGCCGCCTTCAACTGGAAGAATGAGGAGTTCCGCGAGTGGTTCATTACGCAGGCGGTTCACAATATCCAGTACACCGGGGCGGACGGCTACCGCTGTGACTGTGAGCCGTTCACCGCCGGGTACGATGTGTATGCCGAGATCCGGAGCAGGCTGAACGCAAACGGGATTTATCCGCTCATCATGAGCGAGGACGGCGGGGAGCGCCGGACAGCCTTTGACTGCGAGCAGGACGGCGTGCTGGATTACTCCGCCATGACGCGCGGTCAGCTCTACCAGCAGACGCAGGCGAATTTCTTTGTGGACGGGTACCTGTCCATGGTCGCATCGGTGCAGAAGGGGCGGGGGCTCGGCTCTGCCGAACAGCAGAGCAAGCGCCGTACCGCAGGCACCTACCGCTACTACACCAACTGCATCACCAACCACGACTACCAGAACCGCAGTGTCTGCGGCAACCGCCTCAAGATAGGCTACGCCGCCATTTACGCGCCCTTCATCCCGGTGTGGTACATGGGCGATGAATTCGGCGTACAGCAGAAGAACGCCGTCCTGTACGACAAGAAGGTGGACTACAGTCAGATCGAAACCAATCCGGAGCAGGGGCTGTTCTTTGAGGATGTCAAGCGCATGATTGCCATCCGGCGCTCCTTCCCCGACATTTTCCAGTACTTCCCGCTCAACCACCGCGACGCCAATATATGCAAGGTAAACGTCACCGGGGCGACTGTTACCGACACCAAGACCGACAACTACGCCCGCTTCATGGGGGACAGGATGGTCATCGTGGTTGCCAACAACAAAGCGGAACAGTCCGGTGTCTGCACGGTCGGGATCCCCTTCTCGGACGGCTTCACACAGCAGTACTACAACTACCGCGTGACCGATCTGCTGACCGGGCGCGTGATCGCCGTCGGGCGTGCCGACACGGTCAACAATTTCTCTGCTGTCGTGCCTTACGAGTACTGCGGTGTCTTCCTCGTGGAGGGCATTGATCCCATCCCGGCGGCGTGAGCCCCCCCTTTTCCCGGATCTTTTGAAAAAAAGATACATATAACACAGTTCCAAAAAGCAAATGATGCAAAGGAGATTACGAATATGGCAGAGAAAATGGATGCCAAGCTGGATTATGCAAACCAGAAGGTCGAGCAGGTCATCGACACCAATCGCAAGCTGCGCGTCGGTATCATCGGGTGCGGCTGGATCGCAGATGCGCACATTGATTCCTACAAGCGGATGCCCGATGTCGAGCTGGTCGCGGGCTGCGACCTGATTCCCGGCAAGGCGGCAGCCTTCTTCAAGCGCAATGGCGTGGAGGGCGTCAAAACCGATTACGCCTCCCACAAGGAGATGCTGGATGACGAGAGCCTGCAGCTGGATGCCGTGTCCATCTGTACCTACAACCGTCAGCACGCCGCCCCCGCCATCTATGCGCTGAGCAAGGGCGTCAATGTCCTGCTGGAGAAGCCCTTCACCGTCACGCTGGACGAGGCGCTGGAGGTCATGAAGGCGGAGAAGGCGAGCGGCAAGGTGCTGTCCATCGGCTTCCAGCCCCGCCTGGATCCCAATATGCAGATGATTAAGAAGATCGTTGAGTCCGGCGAGCTGGGCAAGATCTACTACATCCAGACCGGCGGCGGACGCCGGCGCGGCATTCCCACCCCGTTCCCGGAAGTCACCTTCATCCGCGATGAGACCGCCGGTCTCGGCGCACTGGCAGATATCGGTTGCTACTCGCTGGATATGGTGCTTAACGCCATCGGTTACCCGAAGCCGCTGTCCGTGACCGGTTACAAGAGCGACTTCTTCGGCAAGGATCCCACGACCTATCCGGATCACCCCGAGTACGCGCAGAAGTTCGGCGTGGATGATTTCGCCGCCGCATTCATCCGGCTGGAGGGCGGTATCATTCTGGACTTCCGCATCGCGTGGGCGATGAACGTTGACACCCCCGGGGACACCATCATTCTGGGTACCAAGGGCGGTCTGCGCATCCCCTCCACCGACTGCTGGAACGGTTCGGTGGGCGGTCCCATGACCATCTACAAGACCATCGGCGGCATCAACTACGAAACGCAGGTTCCGATTATCAATGACGGCGGTCCGTCCCTGTTCGACCGCAAGATCCGCTCCTTCCTGGATGCCTGCAAGACCGGCGGCAAGGCGCCCGTCCCCACCTCGCAGATCATCTACAACCAGGCGATCCTGGACGGCATTGCCCGTTCCGCGAAGCTGGGTCACGAGATCGAGCTGGAAATCCCGGAAGTCTGACGCTGATTGTATCAAAAACCACAGGCAAGCCCCCGGCGCAGCTGCGCCGGGGGCTTGCCTGTGGTTCGGGGTGGCGGACGAAAGCGGGGGACCGATGCTGCTCGATCCCCCGCGAAACGGGTTGCTTTATTCAGAGATTGCCTTTGACCGCAGAGCGTATGCGCCGCTCAAGGATCAAGAATCCCCTCAGTCCTTCTTCCGGAGCGTGACACCCACGCCGGCAAGAATCAGGGCGGCAACGCCCACCACAGACGCGCTCACAACAGAGGCGCAGCCGGACTCCTTCTCCTCGCCGGCTCCGGTGGTGGTAGCAGACGCCACATCGGACTGGCTGTTGCTCGCTGCAGGCTGAGATGCGGTATCCGCCGTCGTCTGCGTCTCGGTAGCGGTGGAGGTGGCGGTATCATCCGACGAATCCTCTCCCGTAACGGTTTCCTTGTCGGTAGAGGTCTCGGTTGCCTCGCCCTCCGCCAGTTTCTTTGCCATGCTGTCGATCTTAGCCTGCGCATCGGGCGTCAGACCGGCGACCAGAATGGCGTTCGCCAGGGACTCATTGTTCTCCTGTCCGTCCGCGATGAACAGAATGTCATCCACGACCTGGATCCGGGTAATGCAGGTGCCGTAGGTTTCCTCGTACTTCAGGGTAGCGATCTCGGTCATATCATCGTCATTGTACACCTTGATGGTCTGTCCGTTCTTGTTGCCGACCAGAATGTACTTGCCCGCATGGCAGACCGAGTAGGGATTCTCCAGCTCGTAGGATGCAACGCAGGAGGCACCGTCGGGCGCGATTTTCATGAGAGCCTTCTTACCGCTCTTGAGCTTGGCGGTCAGCCAGACAACGCCGTCCGTGTCCACCGCCAGGTAGTAACCGTCGTCCAGCATGGAATCAGCCGTCCGGACGGGGCACTGGTCGTCAGAGAAATTGATGTAGCCGTTGGTTCCGAAGTCGGTGTTCAGCACCGGCTTGGAGGGGTTGGTCACGTCGAAGCAGTACAGTGCATCGTAAGCATAGTTGGTCATGACGTAGCAGTAGTACTTGTCACCGATCTTGGCGACCTCCACACCGTTGATGCCGACCTGAATGCCGTTCGCATCGCCGGGCTGATCGCCGAACTGGTACACGGGACCTTCCCACAGCTCCTCAAACTGCTTGGTCTCATCGTTGATGTGCGCGATGCCCAGGGAGACCAGGTTGAAGTTGGTGGAGAAGGAGAAGCCGCAGTAGACATTGCCTCTGTCGTCCGCCGCGATGCCCTTGACGTAGGAGAAGGGACCCTGCGCAACGCTCGGATCCTGCTCGGAGTCAAAGCGGTAGTACACGTCGGTGATGGCGCCGGATGCGAAATCATACAGGGCGCAGCCGCGGAAATTGGAGCCGTTGAGGTGCCCCATCAGAGCGTACTTGCCGTCCGGCGTGACGCAGAAGCCTCTCATGTTGACCGAGCAGATCTCGCGCTCCTCGTCGTCCAGCTCGCGGATTTCCTTCCAGCCGCTGTCATAGTTCTCATAACCCTTTGCCAGCGCGGAGTAAAAGCTCTTGCCCTCCTGATACACGAGTGCCTTCAGTTCAATTTCTGACCAAGTGCTGTCGTTGACACTGTCGTTCAGCGCGGCGGTGGGAACCGTTACCGCGCAAACCGTCAGCAGCATCGACAGGCACAGCAGAAGCGGAATCATCTTCTTCATAGTTGTTTTCCTTTCTGAATTGTAAGCGGGACAAATGCCTGAGCGGCAACCCTTGCTGCCGTTAGCTATGCCCCGCCTGCCGGGGTTTGCCCCTGTGCAGTTCCCTCAGTATACCATGTATATATGACAAATCATCGTAAAATTCCGCAACTTTTTGTGAACGAATGATTAAATGTGCTCAAATCACATAAAAAAGCCGTACGCGCGCCCATTTCGGCAGGTAAAAACGACAAGAAAAAAGACTTCCCGCCGGCGTATGTCTGCGGGAAGTCTTTATGGATGCGACCGGATCCGGTCTTACGCCTGCATGGCGTTGAGTGCCTTGGTGAACTCGCTCTTCTGGTGTGCGGCGCAGTTCTTGTGGATGATGCCCTTGGCAGCGGCAACATCGATCTTCTTGCACGCGACCTTGTAAAGCTCCTGTGCGGCAGCCATATCGTTGGCAGCAACCGCAGCGCGGTACTTCTTGACGTCGGTCTTCATCTGCGTCTTGAACATCTTATTCTGCAGTGTCTTGGTCTCGGTAACGCGCACGCGCTTCTTCGCGGACTTGATATTCGGCATGACAGCTTCCTCCTCATAGAATAATTCCTATGCTCCCGTCCCGCTTCATCTGAGAGGGTATGCCGCAGGACTCACATATACCCTTTTATCATACCACAATTCGCCGCAAATTGCAAGAGGTTTTCAAAATTTTTCTGAGGAAACTTTGCGGAGTAAAATTTCCAAGCAAATGCAACTCTAAATGCTGCTGTTGCGGTTGCTTGGAGAATTTACGCATTTGCCTTCTTGCGGACGGATCGACCTGCCCCTGCCGTCCCCTGCGGGGCGGCTTGCCTTCTTTGCCGCTTGCCAACCCTGCCTTTAGCTTGCTTTGTCGCCCCCATCCCCCCGCCCGCGCTCGCAGAGCGCTCTTCCCCTCCGGGGAAGGGGGAGAATCTTAGTTTTCTTATGCAAGGGGCTTCGCCCCTTGCATCCCCGGGGGCTGAACCCGCGCGGCACTGGTTGAAGCGGCGGGAAGCGGAGCCCGGCGGGGTGGAGTTTCGGCAACGGGGGGATAACGATTCCCGCCACAACATCCACAACATCGAGAAAAGTTCTGGGGGGACGGGGGGACTCTTTCAAGAGTCCCCCGGAGTTCTCTCCCCCACCTCAAAGTTTCCTTACAGCCGACCGCCCTTACCGATGAAGTAGGGGAGTTTTTCGCAGCCGGAGAGGCGGCGGCGGTCGCGGATGACGACGTCTTTATCGGTAATGACGCAGTCAAGCCGGACGTCCGAGCCGACGTAGGTATTCTGCATGAGGATACTGTTCCGGACGACGGCGCCGCGCCCGATGCGGACACCGCGGAAGAGAATGCAGTTCTCCACCTTGCCCTCGATGACGCAGCCGTCGGCGATGACGGAATTGGTCACGTCGGAGCCGGCGCTGTACCGGGTGGGCGGCGAATTGCGCACCTTTGTCAGCACGGGGCGGTTACGCACGCCGAACAGACCGTCCCGCGCTTCCTGCGTCAGGAGCTTCATGGAGCAGGCATAGTAGTTCTCCAGGGAGCTGATATAGGCGTACCAGCCCTCGTAGCTGTACACGCGGTAGTGGACGCCGGGGTCGCGCTCGTTGCGGATCAGCACATCATGGAAGAAGGAGGTATAGCCGCGCGCGGCGGCATCCGCCAGCACCTGCAGAAGGTACTGCCGGCGCACGACCATGATGTTGGTATACAGATCCACGACGCCCTCGGTGGGCTGACGCATGGCAAACTCGGTCACGCGCCCGTCGCTGTCGGCGGTGATGCAGGCGACCTGCTCCGCCAGGTACATCCGCGATGCATCCACCCGCTTGGTCACAAAGGTGATGTCCGCACCGCTCGCGGCGTGCGCGGCAATCACCTCAGACAGGTCAATGTTGCAGATGATGTCGCAGTCCGACAGCACAAGGCAGTCCTCGGTGCAGTGGGTTATGTAATCCAGCGCGCTGAGCATGGACTCCAGCCGCGAGGTGGGCAGGTGCCCGGCTCCCGATGCGGTCAGGTTGGGCGGAATCAGCTTGAGTCCCCCTGCCCGGCGCGCAAGATCCCAGTCCTTGCCCGTCCCCAGGTGATCCAGCAGTGACTGGTAATTGTAGTGCGTCACCACGCCGACGCGGGTCACGCCCGAGTTGACCATGTTGGACAGCGTGAAGTCGATGAGGCGGTACCTGCCTCCGAAGGGAACGCTTGCCGTATTGCGGACACGCGTCAGCTCCGGCAGGCTCCCGTCATGAATATTGGCAAAGATCAATCCGGCAGCAGTCATCTGATTCCCCTCCTTATTCCGACAGCATCGCGCCCGGCTGTACCGTCGCGCCGGAGTCGATGGTCACGTCCTCGCCCACAACCGTGATGGCGGCGCCCGATGCCCGGTCGGCTCCGACCGTCGCGCCCGCGCCCACCGTCACGCCGGTATCCAGAATCGTGTACCGGATGACGGCGCCCGGCTGTACCGTCGCGTCCCCCATCAGCACCGAGTCCTCCACAACCGCGCCGTGCATGACACGCACGCCGGGTCCCACGACCGAATTCTTCACGGTGCCGTATATCTCACAGCCCTCCGTGATGTAGCTGTTCTCAACCTGCGCCCGCGCCCCCACGAACTGCGGCGCGCTGGCGCTGTGCCGGGCAAATATGCGCCAACTCTCATCCGACAGATCCAGCTCCGGCTTGTCGCCCAGCAGATCCATGTTGGCTTCCCACAGCGAGGAGATCGTCCCGACGTCCTTCCAGTAGCCGCTGAACGGGTAGGCGAACAGCTTCTCGCCCGCCGCCAGCATGGCGGGAATTATGTTCTTGCCGAAGTCGTTGGAGGACGCGGGGTCTGCCTCGTCCGCCTCCAGGTACGCCTCCAGTTTGCGGCGGTTGAAAATGTAAATGCCCATGGACGCCTTGGTGCTGTCCGGGTTCTTGGGCTTCTCGGAAAACCGGTAGATCGAGCCGTCCTCGTTGGTGCTCATGATGCCGAAGCGGCTCGCTTCCTCCAGCGGCACGTCTATCACGGCAATGGTGCAGTCGGCTCCCTTTTGCTTGTGGAAGCGCAGCATCCTGTCGTAATCCATCCGGTAGATGTGGTCGCCGGACAGAATCAGCACGTAGTCCGCATCGTACCGGTCGATGAAGGTCATGTTCTGGTAGATGGCGTTGGCGGTGCCCTTGTACCAGTCCGCATGGTTCTGCCCCTGGTAGGGCGGCAGGATCATGACGCCGCCGAACGCCCGGTCAAGATCCCACGGCAGCCCGTTGCCGATGTACTCATTGAGCACCAGCGGCTGGTACTGCGTCAGCACGCCCACCGTGTCGATGCCCGAATTCACACAGTTTGACAGCGTAAAATCAATGATACGGTACTTGCCGCCGAACCGGACAGCCGGCTTGGCGGTCTTCTTTGTCAGTGCGTACAGGCGCGAGCCTTGCCCCCCGGCAAGCAGCATCGCCACGCACTCCTTCTTGCGGAACATCATGGATTCAGCCTCCTTTTCGCTTTGTCGCGGGAATCCCGCCGACAGTCAGGGTATCCGGGCACGCCGCCCTTCTCCGGGGCGGGCGCGCCTTGTCCGGCAGCTTGCGGCTGACCCGGACGGGGGCAAGCAGGACACAGCCCATGGGTGGTATATCCATGGTCAGGGCGGAGGACAGCGCCTCGCCGGCGGGATCGCGGGGGGCGGTCAGCGGCTCGGGATTGGTCATGCCGCTCCCGCCGTATGCCGTCTCATCGGAATTGAACACCTCGCGCCACTGCCCCGCGTAGGGCACCGGAACCGTATGCCCCGGGCGCGGCACCGGCGTGAAGTTCAGCACCGCCACCAGCTCCTTGCCCTCGCGGGAGATGCGGCGGAACACGAAGATGCTCTCCGCCGCGTTGCTGACATCCAGCCACGCGAAGGACGCCGACGGATCCGCCGGATCCTCGTCCCAGAGGGCGGGATGCTCCAGGTAGAAGTTCTGCAGTGCGGCGAAGTAATGCTGCAGCGCGGCGTGTGCCGGGTAGTCCAGCAGGAACCACTCCACGGCCTTTTTCTCGTCCCATTCGGCAAACTGCCCGATCTCACAGCCCATGAACCACAGCTTGGCGCCGGGATGCGTCATCATGAAGGCGGCGAACACCCGCGCGCCGGCAAATTTCTGTGCATACTCCCCCGGCATCCTGTCCAGGAACGACTTCTTCCCGTGCACCACCTCGTCATGCGAGATCGGCAGTATATACTGCTCGGTAAAGGCATAGTCAAAGGTGTGCGCCAGCATCCCGTGCAGGTGCTTGCGGAAGAGGGGATCCGTCCCGGCGTAGCGCAGGGTGTCATTCATCCAGCCCATGTTCCACTTGTAGGAAAAGCCCAGCCCGTTCTCGTAAAAGTCCGTGATGTGCGGCCACGCGGTGGACTCCTCCGCCACGGTCAGCACGTCGGGGTGATCCGCGTGCAGGTCGCGGTTGAGGTGCTGGAAGAAGGCGATCGCCTCCAGGTTCCCGTGGTCGCCGAAGCGGTTCGGCTTCCATTCGCCGGGGGCGCGGTCATAGTCCAGGTACAGCATGGACGCGACGGCATCCACCCGCAGTCCGTCCACGTGGAACTCCTCCACCCAGTAGTAGGCGTTGGAGAGCAGGAAGGACACGACCTCCGGCCGCCCGACGTCAAAGCAGCAGGTGCCCCAGCCGCGGTTCTCCTGCCGCGTCGGTTCCGCGTACTCATAGGTCGGCTCGCCGTCAAAGCGGTACAGCCCGTGCGCGTCCTTCGGGAAGTGCGCCGGCACCCAGTCCAGCAGCACGCCGATCCCCGCGCCGTGCAGGATATCCACAAAGGCGCGGAACTCGTCCGGGGAGCCGTAGCGCGCGGTCGGTGCGTAGTAGCCGCATATCTGATACCCCCACGATCCGTCGAAGGGGTGCTCCATGACCGGCATCAGCTCGACGTGCGTATACCCCATCTGCTTGAGGTAGGGGGCAAGCTGATCCGCCAGCTCGCGGTAGCCGAGGTGGGAGCCGTCCGGGCGGCGCATCCACGATCCGAGATGTATCTCATAGATATTTATCGGGTACCTGCGCCCGGATGCGGCGTGGCGGCGTCTCTGCGCCAGCCATCCGCGGTCGTTCCACGGGTAGGCTTTGCGCCGGGCAAAGACCGTGGCTGTCCCGGGCGGCGCCTCCATGGACTGCCCGTACGGGTCTGCCTTCATATGGAAATTCCCGTCCCGTCCGAGTATGCGGTACTTATACAGTGCCCCGTCCGGCACGCGCTCCTGCGGCAGGGCGAGGACATACAGTCCGCTCTCCCCCGCGCGCTGCATGGGGATGCCGTTTTCCCAGTCACAGAAGGATCCGACCAGTGCGACCTGCACTGCGTGCGGCGCCCACACGCGGAAGACGATCTGATCCTCTTCCTCCTGTGCGCCGAGGTACTCCCATGCGCGGTGTGCCGTCCCCTGCCGGAACAGGTACTCATCCAGCTCCCTCCGGAAGGGGGGGAACGGTGTTTTTTCGTTCTGCTGTGCCTGTCCGTCTGTTCTGTCCGCGACGGGTTCGGGCGGCTTCTGCACGGTTTCCGGGCGGACGTCTGTCGCTTTTTTTCTGTTTTCTGTTATCATTCGACACAATTCCTTTCCGGGAATCTGATACGTAATTGTATTATATCACAAGCCGGGCTTCCTGTCAATCACTCCGGGGAGGGTTTTACCATGATTTTACGGTTTTTACAGGCGTCAGAGGGGGGGATGGGGGGGTGCCCCCTCCGCCCCGGGCGGCACTGGCTCGACCTGCCACTGTGGTGCCCGGCG
>OIWT01002554.1_pt1 | contig 18521 bp, 22 predicted proteins | sample 1587701 | NCBI WGS metagenome assembly OIWT01 (sample SAMEA3888904, study PRJEB22519) | human gut metagenome | biome: human gut; feature: human-associated habitat; material: faeces | place: Denmark | collected 2009
TCCTCCAGACCAAGTGCAAGACCAACCCCTGGAAGAAGCACGGCAACATTCCTCTGTAAGCGCTGTTTTACTGCAACTATGGTATTTTCCGGCTGTTTGTTTCAAAACAAAAAGTCGTGTCGGCTGATCACGCGTTCAGTGGTGTGTTGATTTGGATGGGGAGTTTCGTCATGACGGGTCAACTGCGTGTGTCACGCCGGCATGAAGTGTTTTCACTAATTCTTTTGTGAGCAAACCAATGTTGACAACCGACTTTCAGGTTTGCCCTCTCGAATCCATTAACCGCAGACCTGTTTGAACATGGCTACGACGAACCTCGGAGTCGTATTATTCGCCCTGCCCTATTCCTTCCGCCATGTATCGGGTATTCAGTCCTCGTCACGTCCTAGGTGGGAGTGGGCCTGACCATGACCATGATCGTGTTGCAGTACTTTTGGACAAAGTACTGCAGTAATTGCCTGATTGAGGCCACGAAGAGCATGGATGTGAAGATGAAGGAGGGAACGGATCCTTATCTCAAGCTGATGCGGGATGTGGTTGTGGGGAATCCGATTCACTCTTAGAATTTTGGCTTAGTTGGCGCTCGCTTCCTGGATATTGCCTACATTATCGCTTTATACGGTGCTGGTTTGTCCTACCAGATCTCCTTCGGATTTTCGATGGCGGACATGCCGTGGGGTCCCAACGCGCATCTCCTGTCGGACTTCCGCTTCTGGACCATCCTTTATCTCTTTATCGAAATCCCTCTGTGCTTGCTGCGCAGCCTTCGGTAGGCCTCTGCTGTTCGCCTCACTGGCAGGTCCATCTCCTTCGCTTCTCTCGGATCCGTCATCGTCATGGTCCTCTGCTGCATCGTGATCATCATGTGATGCTCGTCGGTAGTGCTGACGCCTAGTTACGGAGCGATGAACTGGGGATTCAGCTGGGATAACGCCTTCTGGAAGGTGGACAACACGATTGATGTCGGCAAGTGCTTCGGCTTGCTGTCCTTTGGTCTGGCTGTGAACTGTCTCGTACCTTCCTCATACGTGTCGATGATGCACCCCGAGCGCATCTCGCCCATCGTGAGCATCAGCATCATCTTCGCTCTGTCCCTTTACGTGGCGATGGGCCTGCTGGGTCTGCTCACCTTCAACAAGGTGGAGGGCGGAATCGACGTGTTCATCATGCGCAACATCCCGCACCAGTCGCCCTTCTACTACACGTCCTCCGCGGTGCTGTGTGTGATGCTCATTCTCATCACGCCCATCATCGTCTACCCCTCCTCGCTCACCATCGACGCCTGGTTCACCAGTTTATATTTCGCTTGAGTGTCACCTGTAGCTGGCTGCGGCAACGGAGACGACGCCCTGCTGGAGAACGAGGTCGTCCACACCCCTGAGGCCGAGCAGGCGTCTCAGAATCCGCAGACTGCTCAGGAGAATCCTCAGGAGCAGGCGGGAGAGACGGTTGCAGTGGCGATGGAGAAGGCGCAGGAGCTGAAGCAGGCGACGGATCACCGCACGGGCGTGTTTATTACCGACTTCCCGGGAGTGGCGGCGCGTGTGCTGCCGCTGCTGATCATGACGGTGCTGGCGTACTTCTGGCCGCGATTCGGCAACGTGGTGTCGATCACCGGAGCGTCGGCGACTTCCTTCGTGAACTTTATCTTCCCTACAATGATTCACTTCAAGCTCTTCCGCAAGGAGCAGAGGTGTTGGGCGGTGGTGGACATCATCCTCACGGTGTTCGGTGTCTTTGCCGCGGTAGTCGGAACGTACATGTCCATGTTCTAGTTGGAAGCGTGTTTGTTGCAAACAGGAGACAAATCGTCGCAGAACTGCGCCTTGAACTCCTTCCTGACGCAGCGGAGGAACCCGTTGATGTCGTTGGTTGCGTTGAGAGAAGAAACGAGCTGCGTGGTGTCGCTGAGCTCGGGCTTTGTCCTCAGCACTACAGTTCAGAGGATTGACAGACACGCACGCTCCCATTTCTGTTCGTCGTTCACATTCAGCACCACGTAGAATCGCCTCTTGGGATGGTTCTTGTCAATACAGCGGAATGTAATGCGAATGCCTTCGTTGTCTGCGCATCACTACCCCTGTCGGATGCAACCCTTATGAAACCACATCTGCAAGCGCTGCGAGTAGAACAGCAGTCCGTTTGTCAGCTCCTTGCTCTCCTCGTCTTCCTCCTTTGCTTTTCCCATGACTGCAGGTCAAAGGAAACACCAGCACCCACCGTCTGCCTGTTCGGAGAGTCTTCGCCTCTTTTCCTCAAATTCGAGTTGAATCTTCTCCTTTTGCTGTGTCAATTCCTGCTCCTGCAACTACGACTCAGATTCGGGAAAGAGAGCTTACCTTTATCGAATCTATTTCGCTTTGGATTTTGTCAATCTCTTCCATGCTCATTTGCAAGTCGTTTTCTTTCGAGTGCTGCTTGGCGTTGAGATCGTCTAATCGTCCCTTCAGCACCGCGATTTTCTCTACTTTTCACGATTCCATGTTTTAGGTCACGGTTCAGTTCCTGAACGGTCTTCTCGTGCAGATCCTTCTCTTTCTCAAAGATGGACAGCTGGTTGTCCACCGCTCTTTGGAAATCCTTCGCTCCCGCATCGAGCTCCAATACGGACTGTTCAAAGAAGGAGTCTATCATTTTGTGTCCAATTCAAATCTGTACTCTCCTTTCTCAGAGGAAAGTGTTCTATGCAACCTGCAATTCTATCCCAAGTGCAATTCGATTCAAGACAGGAGATGCGCAAGCGCAAACTCCCCAACCCAAAAATTGTGCGGTATTGATCCCGAAAGACCATTGGAACCTCACAGCACCAGAGTGCTAGGGCCTGCTCAGTCCCAGACCAGCCGCCTTCTTGATCGCAGCCAAATCCCCGCTAGGTAAGTATGCCCGAGAATTGGGTTTCGATTCTTCCCTTTGACAGAATCAACAAATTCATTATGGGTTGTCATGCGAGGGCGGTAGAGATCGTTTTCAAAAGTAGAGGTGCACTGAAGCATGTAGAGCCCTATTGGATGTAAAGTAACAGAGATATAACTCCATCTGATTTGCCACTACTCTGTTTGCCCGTCGATTGTTTTCGGCTTTTCCTTCCCGTCGTACAGATCTATAGCGAATAATGAGTGATCCGTCGAAGGAATACCGCATTGACTGCGGCACGATCAAGAAGATGGACATTGTGAACTTCATGTGTCACGAGCACCTGGAGGTCAATTTCGATAAAAATATCACGTTTATCACCGGCCCGAATGGAAGTGGCAAGAGCGCGATCCTCACCGCATTGCAAGTGCAAAATGGGAATGGAGGCGTGACTTCTAGGTGGCTTTTGGTGTGCGCGCGAACAGCACCGGCAGAGCGAACAAATTCGACCAGCTGATCCGGAAGGGCTGCAATTCGGGCGCCGAAATCAAGGTGTGGCTCCGCAACGTCGGTCTGAACGCATACAAGCACAGCGATTACGGCGACGCCATTATCGTGCACAGGATCATTCGCCCCTCCTCCAACAGAAGCATGCTTGAAAACGAATGGTGTCTGCGGAGACCCTCTCTCATCCGTAGGGGGAAATGCGTCAGTGATCGCAAGCGCGACCTCGCGGACATGCTAAAGCACTTCAACATAAAGATCGAGAACCCGCTCGTGTTCATGGAGCAGACGACGATGAAGCAGTTCATCCAGGGCGATGAGAAGGTGAAGTACGAGGTGCTCATGCAAGCCATGAACTTCAAATCGCTGGAACAGAAGTAGGTGTGTGTGGTTAGTTTCAGCGGCAGTTTCATGCTTACGGAGGACAACCTCTCCTCCATGAATTCCATGCTGCATCGGTACAAGGACGTGGAGTTGGGAAAGAAGCGGCAGATCCGCGACGAGGCGATGGAACAGGTGCGCGCCGTGCAGCACTTGGAGGATCGCCAGAAGCAGATCCTCGACCTGGAGAAGAAAGTTGTCTGGGCGGACGTGCAGGCGATCGAGGACGACATCGCCGGCCGAGAGAGCGAGATTTCGCAGATCGACCAGACGATGGAGAAGATCCAGAGTGCCCGCGATTCCACGGCGAAGGAGCTGGAGGCGGTGCTGAGCGAGTCGGCGGCGGTGGACGAGCAGGTGCAGGCGGTGAAGAACGACCTGACGATTTACATGGGCGAGGTGCAGCGCATCACGCGCGAGCTGGACGAGATTCTGGCGCCGGTGGACGAGGCGAAGATGAAGGTGGAGAGGAACAAGGGGCGCATCGCGGCGTGCGAGCGCGACATTCGCACCCTGCGCGGGTCGATCGCCGCCGTGACGGAGCAGATGCAGAAGAAGGAGAACGACACGCGCAAGAAGCAGCAAGTGGAGGCGTTGCAGCAGGCGCTCAACGCGCTGGCCTCGCGCTCCAGCGTACTGGACGAGGAGATCCAACGCGTGGTGAGTGCGCGCGACGAGCTTCAGCGCGCGCAGCAGGATGTGAACCAGGAGCAGAAGGAGGTGCTGTCGGCCATGCGCGAGCGCAAGTACGAGCTGGCGCGGCTGAAGACGCAGTGCGCGGACCTGGAGGGCTCCTCGAGCGGGAGCCACCGCAAGTACGGGCAGAACGTGCAGAGCATGTTCGCGGAGCTGCAGCAGTACCGGCCGCAGCAGCCCGTGTTCTTCCCCATTGGTGACTACGTGACGGTGAAGCGCGAGTACGCCGAGTGGGCCAGCACCATCGAGTGCTACCTGAGCAACGTGCTGAGCGGCGCGATCTGCTGCAGAGGCTGCAACCGCGACATCAACAAGGTGCGCGAGCTGATGCGCCGCCACGGCGTGGGGTTCGCCTGCCTGGTGACGGTGGACTATCAGGGCAGTCAGGTGCTGGACCCGACGCGACTCCCACGGGAGGGTCCGACGATGCTGGACGTGCTGGAGTTCAAGAGCGAGGTGGTGAAGAAGGCGCTGATCATTCAGAATCACATCGAGGCGCGCCTGCTGGTGGAGGACTACGCGGCGGTCACGCGGCTGACGGGCGACGGCGCGCACCGCCACATGGTGCAGTTCGTGAGCTCGATCGTCACTCGCAACGGAGACAACCACCGCGTGATCAACGGCAAGCCCATCTCGGAGGCCAACCGCCGGACGCCCACCGGCGTGTTGCAGTCCGACGTCTCGGGACTGCTGCGCGACCTGCGCGCGCGCGTGCAGGAGAAGGAGGCGGAGGTGGCAGCGGCGGACAACGAGGCGCAGCGACTTGCACGGGAGGCGGGCGCGAAGCGCGACGGCGTGGCGCGGAACAATCAGGAGCTGCAGCGGAAGGAGGCGGAGAAGACGAGCGTGAGCCGCCTGATGAGCGACAAGCGGCGCGCGCTGGACGTGCTGTTGGGCGAGGACGACGAGGAGGAGCTGGCGGAGCTGCGCGGGCAGCAGCAGACGCTGGAGCAGACGCTGGGGGAGAAGGAGGAGGAGCGGCAGAAGTACGCGGAGGAGACGGCGGGGCTGGAGGAGATGGTGGCGGCGCAGGAGTCGCTGGTGAAGGGCGCGAACGAGCGGCGCGGCGCGATGCTGAAGAAGGTGGAGGAGACGAAGGAGCGCATCCGCGAGCTGAAGATGAAGGAGGACGTGACCACCACCAAGGCGCGACTGGAGGCGAAGCTGCAGAAGAGCGACGAGGCGCTGGCGGGGCTGGCGAAGGACAGGGCGAAGAAGGAGGCGGAGACGGAGAAGCAGAAGAAGACGCTGGGAGAGTCGCTGGCGGCGCTGAGCGCGGAGACGCGGCCGGCGGAGCGCGTGAACAAGAAGCAGTGCCAGGCTATGATCGCGAAGTGCAAGGAGGATCTGAACGTGGAGCTGGAGAAGCTGGGCATCCGCGACCTGGAGGCGTTGAAGCAGGCCGCGGCGGAGAAGGCGGCGGCGTACCAGAAGTGCAATGAAGAGTACAAGTCGATCAAGCGGGAAGGACAGGAGATGGACCGCCTGGACAAGCGGCAGAAGCTGACGTACAACGAGCTGCGCAACGAGGCGCAGCAGCAGATCTGCAAGCGGTTCACGAAGTTCTTGTCGCAGCGCAAGGCGGAGGGCAAGGTGGATATCGACCACGGGAAGAAGCAGGTGGCATTGTCTGTGAAGATGGACAGTACGAACGAGATCGCCTCCTCGCAGGTCAGCAACATCCGCGTGCTGTCGGGTGGTGAGAAGTCGTTCGTGACGTTGTCGCTGATTATGGCGACGACGCATGTGATCGAATCGCCATTCTTCATCATGGACGAGTTCGATGTGTTTATGGACGAGGCGAACCGCGTGGTGTCGCTCCACACCATCATCGACACCGCGCGGCAGGAGGGCAGGCAGTTCATCTTCATCACGCCGCACAATCTGGAGACGGTGGTGAAGGAGATGAACAAGGACAAGGAGCACTCGAGCATCGGCATCTACGCGCTCTCCGACCACCAGCAGGGAAGAGCGCACTGAACTAGGGCGTGTTTGTTCCACACGGCAGATTCTTCTTGGGCACGCACTCCGTTTGTCTCTGTGCGTGCTGTCGTGGTGCGAAATGCCAGTGGTGATCCATCAACGAAGAAAGAAGCCCATCCGCGTGGCGGGGAAGAAAAGAGAATCCTGCTCTCTCGCCGCCTCCGTTCTGTTTGTCGTGACGCTGCTCACGCCCGTTCTGTACTCCCTGATCCGGAGCGCGTCGAATGCCAAGTGGGTGGAGTGGAACGAGAATATCGTTCACGTTCTGTCACGTAGGGGCTGTCCTCCGTGCTTGAGTGCGTAGAAACGGTGCATCTCGAATGACCCCGTCGGTTTCTTCCTTTGTTGTTCCCGTTGTATAACCTGTGCAACGTGTGCACTATCGCCATATACTATACCATTCCGTGACTCGCCCCCATCGGGCTGTGAATCGTGTTCGCTTGTTTGTTGCAGTTATACGTTGAGAAGGGAAATAAAACAAAAGATCAGAGGAAACAGTCAGAATGATCCTGTCCTCATCATTCTCTGCCACGTCATGAATCACACGCGTTTTCCCTCCTGTACGCTATCCGTTTTCTACACGCTTCTCATGTTTGCCTGCTGTTTCCTCGTTTCCTTCCATGTCCACGTATTTCAAGTATGTCGTGGGTGACTGGGTAGAAACAAACAGTAAGAATACAGAAGGCGCTAGAAGCAGCCGCGTTTGATTCCCTTCGGCCAGCACAGGTCGTTATCCGTTCCTTTCTCCTTATATGTAGTCATATCTCATTGCAAACGCAAATCTGAGTGCAGCGCCGCGCTCCACGGTTGGATGGCTGATGTCTCCGATAATGGAATAGAAGAAGAGCAACCGAACGGCTGCCCCTTTCGCCGCAAGCAAAACGATTCTGAAGCGATTGAAAGCACTGCAGTCTTCCCACTCCTATGTAGTGTACAGCTACTATCAGGGCGCTGGCTTCGGTAACTTTGTGAACGGTTTGCTCACGATGTACGCGGTTGCCATCTGCAAGGGTGCCGCCTTTAGGGGTGCGCTTCCATCTCTTTCTCTCACTGTGTAGTGGTGGACAATCCGTACAAACACTACTTCATCAGCTACATCCCCAATCTGATCATTTCCGGTTTGCTATGTCCCCGTCCATAACACGCAGATGACGAGCTCAAGGCGCTGAACAACAACCAGCAGTACTCCATTTCCCAGTACGATTCCCACATGCCCCACGGATTCGATCCACTGTTTGGTGTGAGCAACGTCACGATGGGCGTGCTGTATGATTCCGTGAAGTATGTGCTGCTCCACTACAACGGCACGCAAAGATTGCGCAAGCTCGGTTTTCCCACATTCAGTTCCATCCAGACAACTGCAAACCTGTTCCGTAACACGCTTCTCCGCCTGTTGCTGAATCCGGTGCCGCGATTGTGCAATCGCATTCACAAGGAGCAAGTGGTGTTGAATGCCCGTCATCTGTCTTGCTTCCAGGTGCGCACGGGAGGCGCGTTGGCGAACGTGAAGGAAAACGTGTCCTTTTTGAGCGCGAGCCACTACCGGGATTTCGTTCGTTTGATGCATGCCTATGCGGTGCAAAACAGGCTCTACGATGCGGGAATGAATCTCTTCGTGAGCTCCGACTCGGATCATGCAATCCGCGCCATACGCAATCTCACGGCTGGTGATGTGTCCTTCTTCTCTCTCTCCAACATCTACCGCGGACACACTGCCTATAGTGTCTGGAACCGCACGACGGAGGCCGCGGACGTGATCTTCGGCTCTCTCCTCGATCTCTTCCTTCTGAAGGACTGCGACATGCTCATCGCCACCTGCGGAAGCTCGTACGGCAGCATTGCCATGGTGCTGCGGGAGCCCAACTCCTTCGCTCTCCCTCCGCTTCGGCAGATGAAGGGATGCACGGTGTTCCCGCCCAAACAGAAGGAGGACGTCCATTTCTTCGTCAGAGATCGGAACCGTATGCGCTCGTGTTGAAACCCTGTTTGTTCGGCTCACAATTCCGTTCCCTCATGTTCTGCGCAGCTGCAAAACCTCTGCTTCGCAAGTCATCAGTGCAGCACGTCTTCCGGAGGATGTTCCGACCCGTGGGAATCGTCGGATTGCCGAATGTCGGGAAGTCGACCCTCTTCAACGCGCTAACAAAATCGGAGCTCGCGGAAATGGCAAACTACCCCTTCTGTACGATTAACCCAAATAAAGCCGATATCCTTGTTGACTTTGCGCTCCGTGCGCTCTTGTGCCTCCTTCACCTGCAGTTGTTTCCATTCCCGATCCCCAGTTGGACAAATTGGCCAGCATTTGTCATTCGGAGAAGACTGTGTATGACGAGATGCAGTTCATTGACGTGGCTGGACTGATCAAGGGAGCGCACAACGGAGAGGGCCTGGGAAATCAGTTTCTGAGCACAATCCGGCAGGTGAGCGTCATTCTCCACGTCGTTCGTTGCTTCGACAACACTGATATTCTGCACGTGAACAACAGAATCGACCCCATTAATGGTGTGATTCTCCTGTTGTGGTGACAGCTAGACATTGAGACCATCAAGATGGAGCTGCAACTGGCCGATTTGTCACAGCTTCAGAAGCAGCGAGAAAAGGTAAGCGTTATATTCCTGTTTCATGCGTAGTTACTCACCAAGGTTCGGAGTACTGCGAATTCGCCCCTCAAACCCACGCTCCAGATGATCGAGCGCTGCATCGACTGTATTAACAACGACAAGAGCCCGTCAACGATCCCTTGGACGAAGGACGAGATGCCCCTCTTCAAAAGCCTGCAATTGCTGAGTGCGATTCCCGTGGTGTACATCCTGAATACGTCGAATGAGGAGGCGGCCAAGGGCAATCACTACACGAAGGAAGTGGCGGCGTATCTGAACACGCCGAATTATGTTGTCATGTCGGCAGCGTTAGAGCAGGAGAGCATTCTGTTTGACGATGACATGTCCCAAAAGGAATACTTGGAGCAGTACGGCGTGAAGGAAAGCGCCCTGAATCGCGTGGTGACGGCATGCAGCCAGCTCCTCGGACTGAACACCTTTTACACGGTGGGCACGAATGAAGCGAGGGCGTGGCACACGGAGAAGGGATCGACCGTCCAGCAGGCGGGAGGCCAGATTCACTCCGATTTTGTGACCAAGTTCATCAAGGCGGAGGTGATGCACTACAACGACTATGTGGAGCTGGGTGGGGTCTGACACTACACGTGACAACTAGGCGGGGAGGAGAACGTGAAGAAGGCAGGGAAGCTGTACGTGGAAGGGCCGTCCTATGTTTGCCAGAACTACGACATTCTCTACTATCACATTCGAAAGTGCCTTGTTTGTTGGTAATTCGCACCCCTGCCGAGTACAGCATCGGAATGTGCGCCATTGGGGGAGGTCGCGCTGTGGAATTCAAACTGAACGCTCAGGCGTGAAGAATTGGTCATTTCCTTGATTACGAAGACGACTGTACGTACGGCATTGGATTCATTGTTTCTTAATTTGTCGGTATGGAGCGATTCGGAGCGGAGTTATGGATAGATGGTGTGCTATAACTGTGGGGAGGAAGGTCATATTGCTAGAGACTGTCCTCATGGTGCTCTTTTCCTTGTTTCTCCTTATACATAGAGAAGAGTGAAGAGAAGCTGTGCTTCATCTGCAAGAAGCCTGGTCACATCGCTCGCGATTGTCCCGAGAAGCCTGCTGCTCCCGAGGGCGGAGAGGCGTGATTGTCTGCGTTACTGCTGTGACTCGTAGTCCTGCCACGTTCGCCCCCAAGCGCAGATCGCACCACAGAAGAGGTCGCCGCGCCGCCGAACAGCCTGCCGAACAGCCCGCTGCGTGAGGGTCTGCTCTGTCGGTCATGGGTAGGGAGCAGGCCGCTGAGCCCGCCGCCGCTCCTGCGGACGCTGCCGCCCCCACTGCCGAGAAGCCCGAGGTGATCTGCCGCAACTGCCACAAGCCCGGCCACATCGCTCGCGACTGCCCCGAGTAAGATCGTCTCGCGCTCCTCATAGTCAGGCGCAAGCCTCGCAGAAGATTCGGTCCTCGCAATCTGTGCTTCCGCTGCCTGCAGCCCGGCCACATTGCCCGCGACTGCAAGAACGACGTGGTGTGCAACCGCTGCGAGCAGCCCGGCCACATCGCCCGCGACTGCAAGAACGAGCCCGTGTGCTACCACTGCAAGCAGACGGGTCATCTCTCCAACGCTTGCCCCAACCCCATTGTATGCTATAAGTGCGGACAGCCTGGCCACAAGAGAGCTGAGTGTCCCCAGGCTTAAGGCTTTTTGTCTTCAGCTGTTTGTTGCAGAGGATTGTTGCTTGCCCTGAAGGATGGAGGAAGACGCCGTTGTCCGTCGAGGCGGAGAGTGAGGAGTAGATCGCCGTGAGTCTGCTTGGCGGGACGGGCGTGGGGAAGACGAGTCTCATCCGCTTTCTGAACGGCCTCCCCTTCGATGCGAATCTGCCTCCGAGTCACCAGATAGAGCAGTCATTGATAACACTGAAGCGGATGAACCAGAACCAGCGACTTCGCGTTTGGGACATTTGCAGCGAGTGTGAGACATGCGATTGTATTCGTCAGTGGGTAGTTATGTCGATGTCCTGCGCTTCTCTGTACTACACCCATTCCGAGATCATCCTCCTCTGCTACGCGATAAACGATGCCGTATCCGCACGCATCCTGCTGAACCCTAGTCAAGCTATGATTTCGCGGTGAATGTGTGGGCAGAGGTGAAGAGAAACACGGTCAACGATCCGAACATCGTCTTCCTCTTTGTCGGGATGAAAAAGGACATGGACGACGAGCGCGAGGTTCCCGTTTCCGTGCTTGCAACACGCGAGATTGAGGAGTAGAAGGCGCGGCAGTTTGCGGAGTGTAACGGAATGGTCTTTTACGAGATCTCGCTTCTTTCGGGCATGGAGAGCGTGCAGCTGTGCAACGCGATGAGTACCGGTAGCTGGGCGGCGTAATGCGCAGTGACGCTTCTGTACCAGACGCGCTCCGTCCGTATCGGCTATCTCCTCCAGGCGTGCTCCATCCAGCTGTTTTTCAAGCGAGCCAAGGACAAGAATCGCGCGGAATCGCTGCAGGCGCAACTGCGGAAGAATCCGTATAGCACGATTGTGAGTCTGTGGTGAGGTGGTGATGCGCAGTACTACAAATTGACGGAGAAGGAGCTGGAGGAGGAGATGGACAGACTCATCGGTCTGTATATGGAGTTGCAGGAGCAGAAGGGAGAAGCCGGCTATCGCTGCATGTTTTCGGAACCGTTTGGCATTGTACCCTAAGCATCTTTTCTTTCCATGTTTCCTAAGAACTCGACCCAAAGAGTGCTGATAGGAGAGCCCTTCAAGTGCAGGGACGCGTTCACGCTGTATGACAGCAAACTCGGAGGTCTTCCCGTTTCCTTGATGGCATTCGCATAATCGGTAGCTGTGGTTCACTGAAGTTCCGAAAGAGTATCCGTTCCATTGTGCGCAATGCGGAGAGGAAATGCCGCTAATGCTCCAAGTCGAACTGTCTCCTTCATTTCATATGCAGGTTTACGACCCCACAGACACGTTAGACAGAGTGCTTTACGTATTTGCGTGCAAGAAGACCAAATGTCAGCTCTCCGCGTCTGCTTGGCGCTGCATTCGCCAGCAGAAGGAGGTAGAAGAAGAGGAGGAGGAAAAGCCGCAGCCCCCCAAACCATCGGCCTCTTCCTCTCTTTCCTGGGACTTTGGAGGCAACTCCACGAGCTCTCTGTTCGGTGGCTCGCTGAGTGGAAACGCGGACATCATGAATCTGCTGGCGAAGATGGAAAAGAAGGAGATGAAGGAGGAAGCCCCCAAGACTGCCGCAAAGGAGGTGAAGATTCCCAGGGGAATTCCCGTCCGTGACCGAAACCACCCCATGTTCCCCGAAATGTTCATCGATGTAGCGATTCGTCGCCCTTTCCACTATAGGTGTTCGAGGAGCCGGAGAAGCCGAAGGAGAAGAAGCCGTCCAAGGCGCAGGTCGAGATGAGCGTCGAGGGTGCCGACGGTGCTGAGGGTACGGAGGGCGAGGGCTACGAGGAGGACAAGAAGATGTCGCGCCTCCTGAAGTTCAACACAACCATCCGACGCCACCCGAGTCAGGTCCTGCGGTGGTGTCGTTTCTTGAGGGTGATGCGTAGCATCGCCTACCCCAACGGCGAGCCCCTGAGTCCCGTCACCGCGCAGCAGGCGCCCGTGCCGGCGTGCAGCTGCGGTTGTGCTCGGGGCTTCGAGCTGCAGATCCTGCCCACGCTACTGTCGTTCGTGGGCGACGACGACCTGAGCATCGAGAGTCTGAAGGACGCGCGCGAGTGGTCCTCCGTCCTTGTCTACACCTGCAACAACAACTGCAACAACAACAGCGCAGTGGAGTTTGTGAGCGTGTTGCCGCCTCTGTGACCTCCTTGTTCAACAAACACGCCATTCCGCCTTCGCAAGAGCCTCGAAACGGACGATGGACTCCTCAATCTTCTTCACCTCGTCCTTCAGCTCCTCCAGCTTCTTCGCGTCTCTCGCCTTCACGTCCTCGGGCACCTTCACGTACGTCTCCATGCCCATCTTGCCCTCCAGCGTGTCCTTGCGGCCCTGCACGGTCTTCAGCTGGTTCTGCAGCTTCTTCAGCTCCTGCGCGAAGTCCACCAGGCCCTTCAGGTTCACCAGCAGCGTCACCTTCGTGTTCACGTGCTTCACCGCGCAGCTGTGCGGGAACTCGCCGTCCTTCGTCGCCACGACCTCGCCCGCCTGCGCCAGCGTCTTGAAGTCCTCGCTGATCGCCTTCAGCGTCTCCAGCGTCGCGTCGTCGGTGGTCGCCAGGTACAGCGTCGGCGTGTCCTTGCGCGTCAGGTTGTAGTCGCTGCGCAGCGAGCGCGCCTCGTGCACCAGCGTGTTCAGCAGCTCCATGTCCTCCTCCAGCTTCGCGTTCGTCCACTCCGCCTTCTCCACGGGGTAGGTCGTCAGCATGATGCTCTTAGGGTACTCGAAGCCCGGACGGCGCGTCACACGCTGCCACAGCTCCTCCGTGATGAAGGGCATCATGGGGTGCAGCAGGCGCAGGCCCTGCTCCAGGCAGATGTACAGCGTCATCTGCGCCTTGCGCTTCGCCTCCTTGTCCGTGCCGTTGATCACCGGCTTGATCATCTCCAGGTAGCGGTCGCACAGCTGGTACAGCCAGAAGTTGTACGTCTGCGTCGTCACGCCGGCGAAGTCGTACTCCGCGAACAGCTTGTTGCACGCCGCGGCCGTCTGCGACAGGCGGCTCAGGATCCACTGGTCGCGCAGCGCCAGCGAGCGCACGTCCAGGTGCTCGATCTCCTCCTGCGTGGCCTCCAGACCCTCCATGTTCATCAGCCCGAACTTCACGGCGTTCCAGAGCTTGTTACAGAAGTTGCGGTAGCCAATCACACGCTGAATATCCAGGTTGATGTTGATGCCCTGGATCGTGTACGCCAGCAGGCCGAAGCGAAGCGCGTCCGCGCCGCACATCGGGATGCCCTCAGGGAAGTCCTGGCGCTTGCCCTGCGACGCGCGCTCCACCTCCGACGGGTCGAGGTTGCCGTGGCGGATCTTCTCCAGCATGCTCTCCAGCGTGCAGCCGTTGATCACGTCTAGCGGGTCGATGACGTTGCCCAGCGACTTGGACATCTTGCGGCCGTACTTGTCGCGGATCATGGCGTGCAGGTACACCTGCTTGAACGGCAGCTTGTCCGTCAGCTCCAGCGACAGCATCACCATGCGCGACACCCAGAAGAACAGGATGTCGTGGCCCGTCTCCAGCAGCGTCGTCGGGAAGAAGGCGCGCAGGTCCTCCGTGTCCTTCGGCCAGCCGAACACCGAGAACGGGAACAGGCCCGAGCTGAACCACGTGTCCAGCACGTCGGGGTCCTGCTCCACCGTCACCGTCTCCGGCGCCACGCCCAGCTTCGCCGCGCCCTTCGCCACGGCCTCCGCCGCGTCGTGCGCCGCCACCCACACATCGTTGTCAATGACCTTCTCGCCGTCGTGCACGATCACCTTGTAGGCGGGGATGCGGTGGCCCCACCACAGCTGGCGGCTGATGCACCAGTCGTGGATGTTCTCCAGCCAGCGGTACCACGTCTGCTCGTGCTCCTTCGGCAGGATCGACAGCTCGCCGTTGCGCACCGCCGCCACCGCGCGGCTCGCCATCTCCGTGCAGTCCACGTACCACTGGGGCTTCAGCAGCGGCTCCACGATGTCGCCCGTGCGCGAGCACACTGGGATCTGCATCTTGTTGTCCTTCTTGCCCACCAGCAGGCCCATCTCTACGCTTCACGCGCGCCGCGCTCGCGCACTCTTCAGGTCCTCCTCCAGCTTCACGCGCACGTCGAAGCGCATCATGCCCGTGTACGGCGCACCGTTCTCGTTGATGCGGCCGTCGTCCGTGATCACGCTACGCCTCACGTGCCTGCGCCGCGCTCACTTGATGAACTCCAGGTTGTGGCGCTTGCCGCACTCGAAGTCGTTCGGGTCGTGCGCCGGCGTGATCTTGACGGCGCCCGTGCCGAAGTTCATGTCAACCAGGATGTCATCGCAGATGATGGGGATGCGACGGCCGTTGATCGGGTGGATGACGTACTTGCCGTGCAGGTGCGTGTAGCGCGGGTCCTTCGGGTGCACCGCCACGGCCGTGTCGCCCAGCATGGTCTCCAGACGCGTGGTGGCGACGATGATCTTCTCGTCGGAGTTCTCCACGGGGTACGCGAACTCCGTCAGGCAGCCGAACTCGTACTGCTTGCCGCCGTGGCCCGGCACCTTGCGCAGCGTGCGGCCCTCCACGTCGATGTACTCCACCTCTACACGCGTCAGCGCGCCCACACACGCCCTACCGATGTCGCTGATGGCCGTGCGCAGCTGGCAACACCAGTTCACCAGGCGCTTGCTCCGGTAGATCTTGCCCTTCTCGTACAGGCGGATGAACGCCTCCTTCACCGCCGCCGTCAGGTTCTCGTCCATCGTGAACGCCTCGCGGCTCCAGTCCACCGACGTGCCCAGACGGCGCAGCTGGTGCGTGATCGTGTTCGCGTAGTTGCGCTTCCACTCCCACACCTTCTCCACGAACGCGTCGCGGCCCAGGTCGTGGCGCGTCTTGCCCTCGTCCTTCATCAGCTGCTTCTCCACCACCACCTGCGTCGCGATGCCCGCGTGGTCCACGCCCGGCACCCACAGCGTCTCGCAGCCGCTCATGCGCTTCCAGCGCACGATCGTGTCCTCGATGGCGTTCGTCAGCGCGTGGCCCAGGTGCAGCGTGCCCGTCACGTTCGGGGGCGGAATCACCATGATGAACTTCTTGTCCTCGGGGAGATTCGCCGCGCGCTTCGCGTCGGCCTTGCAGAAGCCGGAGGCCTCCCACCACTCCTCCCACGCAGCCTCGACAGCGTTCGGAGCATAGGTGGCGGCCATGGGAGCGGAAAGGTCTACCCGTGACACCGCGCGGACAGCAGCCACCCTTCTTCTCTCCCTTGGGGGTCGTGTTCACGAACACGGGCTCGGGCTCCTTGGGCTTCTCCGCCTTGGGCTTCTTCTCGGCCTTCTTGTTGCCGCCCTCCGCGTTGTTGCCCTTCAGGCCCCACTATCCATTACCATGATAATCCAACGCACTACGGCCTTCATCTTCTCCTCCTTGCTCATCTTGGGCTTTGCGTTCTTTTGTTTGGCAAGTTTCTTCAACTGGCTCTTCGTCAGCTCCTTGGGAGCTCCCTCAGCAGGAGCAGGAGCAGCCTCCACTGGCTTCGGCGTTTCGGTGGATTGCACTTCAGGAGTGGTCCTATCACGCTCATTCCACTCGAGTACCCTGTACGTATCCATTTCGATCGAGAACAAGTCCGTTCAAAGATTATCTGGCGAGAGAATTGCAAAGGTGGGGAAAGAACAAAAAACAGTCCATTTCCGCCCTTTGTCGAAACGACTTCCAAAAAGAGAGTGCTTTTCGCCAGAAGAAAAAGCGCAGAAAAGATGCGTATTGAAACAAACCGGCTTCACTATGTGTGGTAGGGATAGCTCTTGTAGAAGTCGGGCAAGTACTCCAAGAAGTAGCGATCCAGTTTGGAGAGGAGCTTGGTCGATGTCTCCACTCCCAGCGCTGCCCGCACCCGCTTCATTTCGCTCTCCACTCTCTACGTGGGATCGATTAGTGGTATTCATACGTCGCTGTGGGACGTGCGAAGCTCATTGTTGTCATACACCATGATCTCGATCTCTCCGATGGAATAGGTGATCTCATCCTTCTATGCTTTACTATTTCGTGCGAGAAAGACGCGCGCCAGGTCAGCGGTGGGGATGAGGCGCGCATTGTCGAGATCGATCTTGGTATGATCATTCCTACAGTGTTAGCAGATTTTATATTGAAAACTACAAACGATAGGAGGTTCGTGTCGTCTCAATAATCGCTAAAGGATGCAGCAGAGACAGCTTTGCGTCAAACGAGGGGTAGCTAGCGAAGAAGGGGAGGGTATCGAGTTCCTTGGAGATTGCTTCCTTTCCCTCCCTTTCGCTACGCCTCATCAACGAACTCTGCTCCGAACACGTAGTATGTGGTTCCTAACCCATTCAAATGTTCTGGATCCACTTTGGGGATATTTCCCGATTTGAGCTCCCATGTTTGCTGTCTCTGTCGCAGCCAAATGTTCCGCAGAGCGAGTTTTCTGTCGGAAAAATCATAGTATCTATGACTGATATGCACACATCACAATCACGTGTCAAGAAACGTCTTCTGGCCGAGGAATCGGGCATGACACTGGGACAGCCGTTTGGCGATGGTCTGCATCTCGTAGACGAACTTTTGCTCAATCTGCTTCTCATTCCACGTTTCCAACGCTCACTTCTAACGCGGCCATCTCGAGGATAAGAAGAATGTGAAGAATGCAGTTGAATGCGCTTGAGAAATGATACGAGAATTGAGTATGTAATGCACAATCATGATCATCTCCCTGCGTCGTGATTCTATGCATGTAGGCATACTCTCCATTTCATCCTCAATGCAGTGTGCTATGTAGGAAGGCGCGCTACAAAAACGGTTCGTCTTTTGGCATACCCATTGTTGGTTTTGGTTAGCGGGAATATGACGGAAAACGTAAAACAACAACAAACGGGCGGAACTGCAACGAAGGGGTTCGGCTCTGCTTGGCATTCTTGATGTATAGGCAACAACCAACAATTCAATCCCTGTCGGCGTACTTTTCTCTTCAGAATATCGTTACTGTATAGAGGCACGCGCCAGCTCCTCATGCTGGGAATTGAGGTACTTGCTCACCACGAGCATGAACGAGAAGGGTATTCTTTATTGTATTCTCTAACCAGCAGATTGGAAGTGTACATTTCGGAAGGACGCAACGTACCGCAGAATACAGCGGCACTCACACGTAGAAGAATAGCATGTGTGCGAAAACCTTCCACGTTTTGCGCTGGATCGTGTGGCTGGCCGCAATCCTCCTCAACTTTGCAGATCCCGTATTTGTTTTTTTCTGTCTGTTCCACAGATCATAACGCTGGTGTATGCCATTTTGCACGCGAAACAGAGTGCAGCGCTCATCTGGCTTTCCTCCTTCGCGATTCTCTTCTTTGTCGTGTTTGCTCTCTCCATCTCTGTCTCTCTTTCCATCATCACCCTGATCATCGTTGGTTTCACCGTTGCGCTTTAGCGTAGAACATTCTCCTGCGAATCATTGCCTACCACCTGCGTTCCGGAGTGGCTGCGTTTTCGACGTCCTGCGTCTTTTCCGTAACGCCCACTTTTGCATTTTACTTGCAGATTCTCTCCTTTATCTCCATCGGCGTTGTGATCGTCTTCGAGCTTGTGGACGAAGCAAGAAACAGTTGCAAGTAATTGTATGCTATAACACCTCGTGTTTCTTCAACACCGCCAGGAATGCGTCCACTTCCTCCTCCGGGAACACGTTCTCCCCGATGGGCACTTCCAGGTTGTTGATGCCGTGGAAGTCCGAACCGCTGGAGCAGAAGAGGTTGTGGAGATGGGCGAAATCGCGGAACTGCGTCGTGCCATACTCCTCTCTGTGGGACGGAGGGAAGCACTCCAAGCCGTCCACGCCATAGGAAAGCGCTTCTGAACACACTTGAAGGGGAT
>OIWT01002557.1_pt1 | contig 18497 bp, 13 predicted proteins | sample 1587701 | NCBI WGS metagenome assembly OIWT01 (sample SAMEA3888904, study PRJEB22519) | human gut metagenome | biome: human gut; feature: human-associated habitat; material: faeces | place: Denmark | collected 2009
ATATCCGCGATCGACGCGTTCAACTCCTCAATCTCCTTGTCCTTCTCCTCAATCTCCTTCTTGAGGCTGTCGTTCTCCTTCTGCGTGTCGTTGACACGAGTCTACGCGTTACCACCGGAGTTCGCACCAACCTTCATGACCTCCATCTCCTTCTCCAACTCCGAGATGATCAATCCACGATTGCTCCCTTCCTGAGGATGGCTCATTCCAGAATGGTGATTCGAGGAACCCAGGGGAAGCATACCCGAAAGGCTGCTGCTACGAATGAGTGGGAGAGCGGGTTGAGACATGGACTGCATCACGGTCGGACTTCCCAGAAGACTGCTGGTCACCGACGGGGTTTGCAAAATGGAAGAAGTGCGAGGTGTATAGGACGCAGGAATCATCCACGGATCCTGGTTGTACCTACTCTCAACTCGGAATAGTCAACCCTACTTCTTCTTCAACTTGTAGAAGAGTTCTTCCTCCTTGTTCTTGTATTTCTCAACTACACTCGGAACCTAGTCCTTATGATGCACATCACAATTGAGACTGTATCCACTTTCGAAGGGTTCACCTTCTGGTAGAAGGCAGTCAGTTCGTTCACCAGATCGGGAGGAACGTAAAAGGAAGCGTTTCTAAAAGGTGAGTCGCAGAAAGACCACGAGGCCTACCCGTTTGGTATATCGCTCTGAACCGAAGACATGGCGTGCTTCTAAGTGGGGAATGAGTACACTTTTCAACTCAGTTGTACGAACAACAGAACATACTGCTTTCGATTATCTAATATACCCTTTTCACGCAAGCAAACGTGAGGTTTCTGGAGAGAACTCCTTTCAATCCCACACACCCCCACAATTCGACCGCTCGCATCGCTGTTTCTTCCGTTTTCTCTCAGTTTATCACACTTATCCCTTTACTCTATCTATTATATGATTATGGACGATACGAACATCCAGAGAATCACTCTCGTTGACTGGGATGATACGCTTTGCCCCTCCTCCTTCTTGGAAATGAAGTTGCAGAACTACGCGCGGGAAACCGACGGGGAATCATCGCTGTTGGACTGCGTGGAGGAAGTAGTCAAGCAGTGCAGCGAGGAGGAAAAGGCATTGTTGCAGGCTTTGGACGAAACCGTACTGACACTTCTACATATGTGCCTCGCGCAGGCTGGCGTCTACATCATTTCAAACGCATCAATGAGCTGGATTGAGTATACGGGGCGGATCCTCCTTCCGAGGAGTTTTGAACTCATTTGCGACGAGATCCCCATTCTATCTGCTCGAGACGCTCATGAGAAGAAAAGACGGGACCAGAACTATCAGTGGAAGAGGGTGTCCTTCAACTCCCTCATCCAGGCCATTGTGAATGAAGATCGGAATGCTACGCTGTACTTACTGAATATCGGCGACTCTCTCTTTGAGAGGAAAGCCCTGTTCTCAGCAACGGAGAACATGCATCACTGTGTACCCAAGTCAATCAAGCTGCTTTCGCGCCCCACCCTATCCCAGTTAGTTCAGGAGCTCAGGATGATAGTGAATTCGTTCGAAGCGTTCTCTGAAAAACCGGAGAAGTTCGATCTGAAGCTTGCCGTGAAGTAACGGTCGTTTATGTACCATACTGTCGTGCTCTGTTTGTTGTGACGCGCGCTACTCTTGAGGGCATCACTCATTCTTCTCCTTGCAACTGCGTTTGGAATGTGGAGGGTGTTTTCTTCATACCAACGTGTTACTGCTCTCAGCCACCGCACACTCCTTCGTTTCGTGGGCACATCCTCCATCAAAGGCATGTTTCCCGGACTTGCTGTTATTGTGTAGCCATTCCCATTCTCTACGAAGCAGAATCCATCGAGCCCAAATGGACGCAGTACTGGAGGAATAGCGTCAACTTGACCCCGCATCCTGAATCGAAGGATGTGTTTTCTATGGCATTACTTTATAGAGCGAAAGTGACGTGTAGATTCTCCCTCCTCCCAACGTGACGGGACATCTCCACTTGGGTCACGCCCTCACAGTTTCCATCGAAGTTTGCACATCCTCTCCATTTCAGTTTTAGGATTCGATGGTGCGCTTTCATCGAATGCAAGATCGCAATGTGAACTGGATTCCGGGGATGGACCATGCCGGAATTGCAACGCAAGCGCTGTTCGACAAGGAGCTCCAACGAAATGGAGAAAGCCGCTTTGCTGTCGGAAGAGAGCAGTACACCGATATGGCACTGTTTTACATTGGGCGTAATGTCTAGCTAGCGGAGTGGAGTCAAAAGAACAAGGACCACATTAAGAAGCAGCTCCAATCCATGGGCGGCTTGCTGAACTGGAAGGAGGAGGTCCATTCCAATGCGCCCGCTTTATGCATAGTACTACACGTTTGATAACAAGAGACAGGTGGGCGTAACGAACGCCTTCATCGAATTGTTCAAGCAGGGTGTAATCTACCGCGGGGAGAAGATGCTCCACTTCTGCCCCACCCTGCAGTCCGTCGTCAGCGACATTGAGGTGGATTGGAAGGTCCGCCCCCATTCGCAATCTCATCCGCAGGACATCGCCAAGCGCCAGAAGATGAAGCTGCCCTCGGGCGAGGAGGTGGAGGTGGGCGTCATCTACGACATCAAATACCCCATCGCCGGCCGCGAGGGCTGCAGCGACCAGTACCTGAAGATCTCCACCACACGCCCTGAGACGCTGTTCGGCGACACGGCCATCGCCATTAACTCCGCCGACGCCTATCACATGGTGCTCGCAGCACGCGGCTGTCACGCGTAGCAGTTCAAGGACTGCCGCGCCGTCAACCCGCTGACCTACGAGACGCTGCCCATCGTAGTGGACGACGAGTTGGTGGAGATGTCCGAGCACCCCAACGCTGTCAAGGTCACGCCCTCGCACGACTTCGATGACTTCGAGTGCGGCTGCCGCCACCACCTGCCCGGCCGCGTCATCCTCACACCTGACGGGCACATGAACGACCGTTGCGGCCGCTTCGCCGGCATGACGCGCTTCGCCGCGCGGCAGGATGTGGTGGAGGAGCTGCGCTCGAAGGGCCTGTACCCCTGCCGTCACTGCCTCATGCCTAGGCTGCTGGGCGAGCGCGAGCACGCCATGCGCATTCCCTGCTGCTCGCGCACCGGCGACGTGCTCGAGCCCACGCTCCTCAGCCAGTGGTTCTTCCGCACCGCTGACGTCTCCGCCACCGTCCTGAACCACCTCACCGCCCACCCGCCCGTGCCGCCCACCGCACTGCAGAATCTGGCCACCTACCTCCACCACCCCAAGGACTGGTGTCTGTCGCGCCAGCTCTGGTGGGGCCACCGCATTCCCGCCTTCCACGTCGTGTCCTCCGTTCCCGCGGGAAGCCCGACCTCCGTTCCCGCCGTCTCGGCGCAGCACTGCGTGACGAAGGAGGGCGTGTGGGTGATCGCCCGCACGAAGGAAGAAGCAAGGGACTACGCCTGCGAAAAGTTGGGGTATCACAATGGGACGTTCAAGCTGGAGCAAGACGAGGACGTGCTGGACACCTGGTTCTCCTCGGGGCTTCTGCCGCTGCTCGCGCCGCCTGCACCCAAAGTACCGCCGATTTCTGTCATGGAGACGGGTTCGGACATCCTGTTCTTCTGGGTGTGCCGCATGGCGTGGCTGTCCGAGGCGCTGACGCACTCGTTCCCGTTCAAGGACATTTCCCTGCACTCGATGGTCCTGGACCCGAATGGGAAGAAGATGTCGAAATCGCGGGGAAATGTGTTGGACCCTCTGGACATCATCCACGGACAGACCTTGCAGCACCTGATCGACACGGTGCAGAGCCGCAAGGAACTGAGCAAGAAGGAGAAGGAAGTGTCAATTGCGAGTTTCAAGAAGTTGTATCCCAAAGGGATCCGTGCCTACGGGAACGACGTGATGCGGCTGACGCTCATCAAGTGCGCGTTTCGTTGCGAAGTGACGCCTAGTGAAGCGAACAAGACCGCGGGAATCAAGATTAACCCGATCAAGCTGGAGTACGGCCGCTACGTGAGCAACAAGCTGTGGAACCTCTTCCGGTTCTTTGCAAACTACGAGCAGGACATGAAGAAGGTGATTCCCACGATGGATCCGAAATCAGCCCAACTTTCGGCAGTGGAGCAGTACATCGTGTCCAAATCGGAAAGTGTTGCGCGCAGCATCGAGGAGGACATGAAGAAGCTAGATGTGGAGAGCGCTTGCCAATCGTCCGTGAACTACCTCCTCAACTCCGTATGCGATTTGTAAAATACCTAAACAGTTCGGTAACGCCTAGCTTTGTGGAGTACTGCAAACCGCAACTGAAGTTGGGCGAATCGGGCGTGGATGAGAAGACGCACGTCCTCTCCGTTTTGAAGTTCGTCCTTTTATCGTGCATCTCACAGCTGCACCCCTTTTTGCCCTTCGAGACGGAAGAGATCAACTCCATTCTGAATCCCTCCTTCGTTCCTCTCCTCCACCAAAACTACTTCACAGCATCGAATCCTCTCCGTGTAGCTTCCGTTGACAACACCCTCATCTCCGAAGTGGAGGTAATGGCCGAATTCTCGATTCACCCTCAGAGTTACATCAACGTGGTGCACGACGTTCGCTCGCTGCAGAAGCTCATCGGAGACATGCGCAAGGACAAGGACGAATCGCGTGTTTGCTATCTCCTCGTCAATTCCGGTGCGTCCAATCCGTCTCCGGGAATGGTCGAACTGGTGCATCGTCTCTCCAGACTCGATATTCAGCTTCTGACCGCGACGCCGCAATTCTCGCAGATTCACATGCCGTCCAGCATTCCTGGCATTTCGGTTCTGTTCCCCGTTCCCGAAGATCGCAAATCGGGAGTGATGAAGCAGATCCAGGACAACATGCGGGGTATCGAGAAGAAGATCACACAGTCGGAGAAGAAGCTGGAGGGCATTCGGAGGAATCTCGCCAATCCCATGTTCCTCACCAGAGCGAGTAAGGAGGTGTGCGAACGGGAGCGAAACGACGAGAAGGTGGTGGCGTCGAACATCGAGGTGCTGAAGAAGAACCTGAAGGATTTGGAGTCTCTTCTCCAATTCAACCACTCTCGTGTTTCTTCCAACGAAACAGAATCAAACCTCATATTTCACATTTACAGGATCGCGAGTCAGGAAGGCATGCGTCTCGGGGAGGCGCATCACCTCTTCCTTGCTCATGCAGCTGTCCACGAAGTTCGCCATCTGGATTTCACGCTCCTTCAGCGCCTTCGAGTTCAGATGCGATCCGAGAATCTGCATCTTCTTTCCGGGGAACTTCACCGCCTTCAGCTCCTTCGGCAGCTTCTTCTCGATCGACTGGTAGTACTTCCTACGTCTCACGCCACATCGCCTCCATCACCGCATCTCGCTGTACCGGCGGTACACACGCCAGCTGGCCATCGCCGCACCCTCCACGCCGCCCACCACCTCCAGACAGAACTCCTGGAAGCTGTTCGCCTTCACGTCGTAGCTTCCCGCTTTCTTGCGCTCGTACTGCACGTCCACGGAGATCATGCACACCGACATCACGTTCAATGCGCGGAAGTCAACGGCCGGCGTCGAGTACGCCACGTTCACCTCCTCCTCCTCGTCTATCCTTCACTCACTCCTATGACGCTTACCCTTGTGGCGGACGAACCCATAGAAACCCGAACAGCACTGCACGATCTCCTTAGCGGACCACCCGGGTAGGTTCAGCAGAATTCCGTACAGGCGCGAGCACACGTCCTTGTCCGCGAACAGCACCAGCTTCGACTCGCCCCGTGCGATCAGGCGCATCTCCTCGTCGTCGACCTCGATCGCCAGCCCGCGCACCGGCAGGAACCAGAGCAGGTCCGCCGTCGGCGAGAGCAGCATGCAGTGATACTGCGTCAGCACGAAGTAGTGCGTGCTCTGGTCCACGCAGCAGTGCACGATGTACTGCTCGCCCGGCTGGCTGTCCACGCGGTACCGTGTGGTCGCCGTGAAGTACAGCTCCTGCCCGAACGCCAGCTTCTCGTCGAATCCGCGCAGCACGTGGTCGCACAGCACACACAGCGGCAACCGCACGCGCGTCACCACCTTCTGCTGCACGATCGAATTCTTCGCCGTCTCCATCAGCTTCGTCGCGTCGTCCAGCAGCCCCGACACCGGCTTCGTCACCACGCCCACCAAGCCCGTGCCCACGCCCTCCAGCAGCCCCTTCACGCCCTTCTTCGCGCCGCGAACCGGGTCCATCACCACGCCCGTCATGCCCGACGCCAGTCCGTGAATAAAACCCTTGCGGCCAAGGATGCGCTGCTCCTTGTAGTGCTTGTTGAAGGACAGCGCCGCCACGCCGTCGCTCAGCGTGCCCGTCACCTTCGCCACCGTGTTCAGCACGCCTTTCGTCGTGCTCTGAATCAGCACTTTGCCGCCCTCCGCCTCCGTCGGGTCTGCCGCGAACGCCTTGATGCCCGTCTTCACGTCGTCGATCAGGCCCACCGGGTTGCCCAGCAGGTTCACACTACCCAGCACCTTCAGCACCTGCCGCGTCGCCTGTGGCACGAAGTGCTTCATCAGCCCGCTCACCAAATCGCTCTGGTGTCCGAAGAAGCGCGTCAGGGCGTAGCCGTCCAGCTGGATCTTCGTCTCGTCGATGTTCGCCACTAGCCCGCACAGCGTGTCCAGCACCGTTTGCAGAGGCAGGAAGAAGGAGGACGGCGGCAAGAACACGCCCGTGACCGTCGTGGCAGGATCGATCTTGTTGCTTAGTGTGAGGCTCAAATCGCTGATGCGGAGGTGGTCCACGAACAGCTTCGGCGACGGCGCACTATGCAGCACGATGGCGGAATTCGGGCGGAATTCGGGAATGGCGAGAATCTGGGAGATTTTGCCGCTGGAGAGGAGATGGAAGGGAATGCTGCCCACGACCTGGATCAGCGCCACCAGCAGCCGGTTGTCCATCGCCAGGAACAGCGGACTGACCCGCACATCGCACGACGCGAAGTACGGCACGAATGGGTGGTGCAGAAGAACCGCGGAAATGTCCAGGAAGGGGCGGGTCGTGTCCGTGACGCCCAACAGCACGGGACTCAGCGCGTTGAGCAGTTGGTTGTCGATCTGCACGCGCTGCAGTGTCACCTTCGCGCTCTGCTTCTTGCGCGAGTCGCACGCCCAAGTCACGCGCAGGTCCGTCAGGTACGCCGCCAGCACCTCCACCGGCTGGGCGTTCAGGAGGCTGACAGCCAAACCCGGCAGCGTCACGCTCACCTGCGTGTCCACCACCGCCTCCTTCTCCTCCGGCGTCCACGCGGTCCTCACGTGACAGCTCGTCAGCGCGTTCGCCTTGCCCTCGAAGCCCTCGAACGCGTGGAAGCGACGCACCTTCAGCTCCTTCTCGAACACCACTGCGTCCGCCGCATCGCGGATCACCAACGACACTGTCGTCTTCCCCAGCGTTACGCCCTTCGGCAAAACAACCCGCGATTTCCACACCGCGCTTACAAAGTGCTGGTTCGCCGGCCGGAACGGCGGCAGCAGTGACAGTTTCACCGGGCGTTTCATCAGACTGAGTCGCTCCTTGATGTTGGTGTCTCCACTGACCAGCGTCTCGTTGATGCTCCACAGCACCATGCCCACGCACACGCCGGAGCGGTCCGCCTCCGAGTCCTTCACCACCTTCGTCACGATGAAGCGACCGTCCTCCTGCAGGCTGAACGCGCAGCCCGACTTCATCAACTTCAGCACGAACACCACGGGGTCCGGCGCGTAGGACGGTGGCGGCGTGACCTTTGCGGCCTCGCCGAAGGCGTAGCGTTGCCCGTCGCACTCCACGGCGGCGAAGAGAGAGGCGGCCGTCGTGTCGAGGTTCGCCACCTCCTCCAGCTCCACCGCGAAGTGCTGCGACCGCTCGAACGCCTCCTCCTCCGCCGTCTCCTCCTGTGATGCTTGTGACTGCTGTGACGGTGAGTGCAGCGCCTGCTGAAGGTGAATGTTGCTGGCACCCAGCAAATCGTCAGACAAATCACCCACCCTCAGCACCGCCTCGTCCAGACCCTGCAAACCCTGCAAGCCCTGCAAGCCCTGCAGCGCGCGACCTGCGTGAGCCGCCTCGTAGGCGACGGCGGTGCGGGCGGCGGTCAGCACCTGGAGCTGGCTGCCGCAGCAGAACTGCCGGAAGAGCAGCGAGGGCAGGTACTCCTTCTGCGCGTCGGTCACGCGGTTGTTCTTGCAGTGCACGATGTACGCCACCACGCAGCCCCCGCTGCACAGCGCGCGCGACGCCTCGTCGTAGCCCGCAGGCGTCAGCGGCAGACACACGCGCTGCACGCGATTGAACTCGGCGAACTCCTCCAGGTTGATCTCCGCGCGCAGCTCCAGACGCGCCCGCTCGAACACCACCGCCACCTGCACGAACAGCGCGGGTTGCCCGCCGCGGAAGACCATCTCCTTCCCGAAGTGCACGTGCGCGCCCTTCTTCAACTCCGTCTCCGCCATCATCTCGTTGTTGCTCACGCGCAGCTGCACGCCGCACGGCCGCCGCTGCAGGTTCCGCACCGACACCAGCTCCGCCTTCACCCAGAAGTAGTGGTCGTTCAGCATCAGGTCCAGCGTCTCCTGCGCGCCCTTGCCCGCCATCACCGCCGGCTGCACGTTGGAGGAGGGCGCCAGCTGCGCCGTGGACAGCGCGTGCTTCTCGAAGTCGTCGAACGCCGCCGTGAAGGTCGTCGCCTCCTTCGTCGCGGAGGCGTACTCGAACCGCAGGCGGTTCAGCGCCTCCTCCAGCAGGATCTGCTTGTGCTCGTAGCCCTTCTTCACCAGCCAGCCCTCCTGCTTCTCCTCTGCGCGCAGCACCAGGATGCGCGTGGCGTTCTCGTTCTCCATCACCACCTCCACCGCCTCCGCCAGGTCCTCGCGGCGCACCACGCCCGTCTTCCCCCTGCCCTCCAGGTTCACCATCATGCACACAGCGAAGCGCTGCTCCGACTTCTGCAGCACGTTCTCCACGAACAGCAGCACCTCCTTGGGGCCGCACGGGTTCGGCAGTGCGAACATCGCCGAGGACAGCGGCGGTACCACCACCGACCGCTCCCAGTCGCAGCCCACCTGCAGCACGCGCAGCGACGTGAGACAGGAGCGGTTGCTCAGGCAGTAGGATGCCTTGCACGGCTCGATGGCGGAGAAGGTCAGCACGCGCTGACTGTCCTCCACGCCCAGATCCAGGCGGAAGAAGGCGGGCTGCGGCGCGTCGAAGTCCTCGTTCATCACGAAATCGTACTGCGCCGAGTCCCTCACGCTCAGCAGCGGCGAGTGCAGCGTCCGGCCGTCGCGCGTCAGCGAGAACACGACACCCTTCGAGGAGGCGGAGAAGGCGTTCACCTCCCGGATGCTGTTCGCGGGCAGGGCGAACGAGGACTGCCCGTCGTCCACCTCCACGTCTGCGTCGCTCTGGTTGCGGAACACAAACAGCGGGTAGATCGTGATCAGCCGCGTCTTCGCGAACGGCGCGCTCATCTGCTTCGTCGTCACCGCGTAGTACGCCTGCTTCGGGTCGAACGGCGGCGACGCGGGCAGCACCACCTGCACCGCCTGGTCCTTCACCAGCGTCGTCAGCGTGCTCCAGTTGGACGTCTTCTTCTTCAGCGCGATCACCGTCTTCTTCTCGCGCGCCACACCGAAGATCGCCGGCTTCAGCGTCCTCTCGTCCTCCGCCTCGCCGAACACGATGGTGTTTCCGGGAACGAATTGACTGACACGTTTCTCAGCGTCGGTGATCAGCAGGTCGTCCGCGCTGCGATTCAGCACCCAGTACGGGCTGGACACCGACAGCTCCAGTTGGTCCCGCTCCGCGAAGGCGTACTCGTACTCCAGCGCCGTCCCGCTGTTCTCCATGTCGCTCAGCTTGTAGCTCCCCGAGCACGCCGGCTCGATCGGGATCACCTCGTTGTTCCAGACGAACTGCTGGTTCAGCGGCCGCACCGCGATGAAGAAGCGCTCCTTCTGCCCGCCGTTCACTGCAACCAGCTCGCGCGCCTCTCCCGCCGCCAGCTCGCCCGCCTCCACGCCGCGCAGCTCGCCGTCGCGCCGCAGCACGCGGTACTCGAGCGGCATGGGCAGCAGATTGCGCAGCACCAGCACCGGCACGCACTCGATCGAGAACACGCTGCGCTGCTGCTCGTACGCGCCGAACACGTCCTCCACCGTCTCGCGCTCCAGCTGCGCCAGCACGTCGCTCGTCTTCTTCCCCTCCTGCGCGTGCGCGATGCTTTCCAGGTGCTCGCTCCGCACGACGTAGTGCTTCACGCGCAGCAGGCAGTACTGCGGGTGCTCCGCACTGCCCACGTTCACGCACGCGCGCCGCAGGTTCAGCGAGGTGATGTCGCGCTCGCTAAAGGAGCACACCAGCGCATCGGGTTGGGGTCCCCTGATTTCGAGTCGGCCCTTCATCCTCCACGGAGCAGGGTCGTACATCACTCCATTCTGTTTCAATTCTGTGAAGCCCTCTGCGCTGTCTGCGAACCGTCGAATGGCCACGCCCGGCGTCTTAGTGTCGAAGGCCGCGTTGTTGCTGCCCACGGCGACGCCGAACACGTTGTTGGTGTCGTCCTCCAAGTTGACCTGCTTCTTCTGCGTCTGCTTCACGTCCACCTGACAGCCCTCGCGCGGCACGTCCTCCACGAAGCGGCAGAGGAGCGGGAAGCAGGCGAAGTTGCGCACCGCCAGCAGCGACGAGACGGTGATGCAGCGAATGCCCTCCTTGTTGGTGACGCTCACCAGCACGTCGTAGCGGTACGCGCCCTCCGGCGAGTGCACGCTGAACGGCAGCTCCGCCTCCGCGTCGCAGCAGAACTCGATCGCCGCGCACTCGGGGATGCTCAGCGACACGATGCGTTGGTTGTACGACTCCGCGCTGTGCAGCGCTGGCAGCGACGGATGTGCCGGCAGGGACGAACGGCGTGTGCTGTGCGCCGGCACGAGCAGCGTCTCCTCGGACGGTGCGGCAGCAGAGACAGTAGAATGGGCTTGCAGCGCTCTCCACGCGCTGGCGCTGTTCTCATCACACGCGGAGAAGAAGGCAGGGACGCGGCCCTCCGGAGTGTCCAGCGAGCAGGCGAACACACCGAGCGCGTCTTCACACCACTGGATAGAGCCCTCCACGCTGGTGCTCACCGCTCCATCCGCCGATGCAGAAGTCACGCGGAGGAAGGGCTCCACGGAGTACAGCTCCACACACACCAGCTGTGATGGTGACTGTTGCGACGATGACTGCTGAGACGATGACTGCTGAGACGGTTGTGTGGAGGACATCAGGAGCAGGCCGCGCTTCAGGAGCGTCTTCTCCTTCTGCTCGACGGCCTCCCAGTCCTTCCTGATCTTCTTGACCTGCGAGCCGAAGCCGCCGTCGAACACCACCTCGAACACCACGTCCTGGCCCAGCTCGTTGTCCACGTAGATGTAGTACCCACTCTCTGTGTGCGTCGCGTGGGTCTGCACCGCCTCCAGGTCGTGCAGCAGCTGCAGTGACGCCAGCACGAAGGCGTGCGACACGTTCACGTTCAGCATGTTCTCCGCCTGTAGGGTGCACGTGCTCTGGCATGGCGCCTCGCCGCCCATCGACCGCTCGCCGCGCACGTCCTTCTGCGTCACCTGCGCCAGCACGCTCCACGGCTCCACCAGCGGCTCCCACGCGATCAGCGCGTGGTTGTAGAACTCGGCGGCCAGACTGAACTGCAGGAGCAGGAGCAGCTGCGAATCCAGCGACGCGGAGGCGGTGATGTCCGTCAGAGCGAGCTGCACGAACGGCAGCTCCGCCACGCCGATGTCGTTGATCACTTCCAACTGCAGGGACGGCAGCTGGAGGCTGACGGTGACGGCGAGACGCGACTCTGCCGACACCAGCAGCGGCAAGGCGATCACCGGCACAGCAGCGTTCTGTGTAGCGGGCGTAGTTGACACGGACTCTGTCTGGTTTGCCTTCAAGAGTTTGGTGAACTCCTCGGCGCACTTGAGAGCGATGAGGACGTCGCGATAGCCCATGGCGAGCTGCAGTGGCTTGGGACTGCTGACAGATGCGCTGATCGTGTGGAACGCGTCCTTGCAGGCCACGTCGCAGAGCAGCGTCCAGCTCTGCATGACGTCAAGATAGTCGCGGTAAGGGCTCAGGTCCTGTGCCGTGGCCTGCGCGACGCGGACATCCGTGAGGGCGAGTGCTGCGGCAATGTCGAGTTGGGGAGAGAAGGAGAGAGAGAGGGAAGGCGAGAGAGAAAGGAGGAGAAGGGATGAGATGGCGGTGAAGGAGGAGGGGAGGAAGAGAGAGATGGGTGTGATCGCCACGGTGACGTGCACGTGCGGCAGCAGCGCCGCGAGGAAGGGAGGCAGTGCAATTCCCTGCTCTGTTCCTTCCTCAGGCTTCTCAGCCTTCTCCTCAGGCTCCTCAGCGGGCTCCACGGGCGAGGCGAGCGTGCTGGAGAGGGAGGCGACGATCGACAGCAGCTCAGCAAAGAGCGGCGCCACAAACACGCGCAGACGGCAGATCTCCGCGCGCACCGTCACCTCCTCGTCCAGCCGGCAGAGCACGCTCAGCGCGCTCTCGCACTCGTCGCCGATGCGAACCGGCCGCTTCAGCAACGCGTCCACCACCGCCTCCTTCCGCGAGTCCTCCAGCTCCACCGAGCCCAGTTCCAGACCCACCGTCAGGTCGCGCTGGGTCAGCCCGCAGAAGAGGAGGAAGCGGTTCAGGCCCAGCACCGTCACGGATTTGGCATTCGTGCCGCAGGCGGACAGGTCGATCTCCGTCTCGGAGGAGTAGCCACCGTCCTCGCGCAGCAGCTCCAGCTTCACCGCCTCCAGCACCACCTCCACACGCACTTCTGGACAGGAGATGGCTGCTACTGTGCTTGCTGCAGTGGCTTCATTAGCTGGAGCTTCTGTGGGAGCGTTCTGCACAGAGTTGTCCTCTGTCTGCACTTCGCTCACAGCCGTTTCTTCCGCAGGAGTTTCACCCACAGTCACTTCCTTAGCAGGAGTTTCACTCACAGTCACTTCCTTAGCAGGAGTTTCACTCACAGCCGTTTCACTCACAGCCACCACCTCAGGATACACCATCTGCGCAGTCTCGGAGAAGTTCCGGAGAAGGCGGTGGGCGATAAACTCCAGCTGGTGCTGGTTCACCGTGACGTGCACCGGCGTGACGCCCACGCGCACGGACAGCGCCGTGCTCAGCTCCACGCAGCAGTGCACGCGCAGGTTGTTCAGCACGTACTGCTTCGTCAGCGCGTCCTTGGCTGGAGACGCGTCGCCCGCCATGTGGTACGCAGTCACAGCGTTCATGCCGTCGATGTGAAGCGACAGACGCGAGCTGCCCTGCGCCGACTCGTCGTTCTCCGCGTCCAGCTTGCCCAGCTCGAAGCGGAGCAGTTCCTCCGACTCGCTGCTGCTGGGGATCAGCACGACGAGATTCTGCAGTGCGACGTGCACCTTGGGGAGGAGCAGCGAGGAGGACGAGGCCGAGACCTTGAGCACGTTGCCCTCCACGAGCGAGCGGAAGACGGAAGAGACCGCGCGAAGGGCGGAGGAGTGGATTGTCCCCGCCGGAGCCACCGCCGCGGCCGGCTGGGACGCGGGGGCGGAGAGAAGGGTGTGGATGCAGCCGTGGTCGAGGTACGCGAGCAGCTCCTGCAGGAAGCGAGCGCGCAGCGTGAGGACGGGCGCCTTGATGGAGCAGGTGATGGAGGTGTCCGTGAGGGAGAAGGCGTCCGTCGCGCCGGCAAGGTAGAGATCCGCTCTGAAGAAGTCCGCCTCGCTCAGCTCGTCCAGCTCGCTCACGCGCAGCACCGACGGGTAGCGGCCGCAGCCCGGCGTGGCGTCCGTCAGCGTGATGTTGTGCAGTGATGCCGCGATGTGCGACGACGCGCCCTGCGAGAACGCCACGCCCAGCCTCTCCAGGGACAGCGTCGCCACGCGCGCGCACGCGTCCGTCATCAGATCGGCGGTGAGCGAGTGAAGGCGCACCTGCAGGTCCAGCGCGAACTCCTGCGCATGCGGCGAGCGCGGCGCGGGTGCCTTCTCCGTGGCAGGCGTAGCAGCACTATCGCCGGAGAGGGCGGGGAAGGAAGGCAGCGAGTCAAACAAAGGCAGTGCCTGAACGACGGCCGACGCGTTGAAGGACACTAGGAGTCATTCCCACGACGAAAGTGTGCCAGAAATAGGGCCGAGATCGGCCATGACGACCGTGGCGGCGTTGAAGGCCTCGTTCATCATGCTCAGTTCACCAATGCTCGCGAAGCGCACGCTCAAGAAGGGCGCCTCAGGGTCGGAGGAGCCCGCCAGAAGACGGCCCTCGCCGGACGCGGGACAGGCGTAGTCGACGAGGGAGAAGGACGGCACCTTCAGCGCGATGTCCATGTCGTACATGTGGTCCAAGTAGTCCATCGCCAGCGCGTCCAGCTCCAGGGCCAGCAGCTTCTTCTGCGCGTCGGCGGGGTGGAACACCTCCACCGCCACCTTCTCCACCGTCAGGTGGATCGCCATGCTGGGCTTGTACTGCAGCAGCACCAGGTCCTCGTAGGACAGGTGCACCACGCCGTGCGCGTGCTCCTCCTCCAGAGACGCCGTCGCTGTCATTCGCGCTGGAGGCACCGTGGGAGAGAGCGCTTGCGTCTCGCCCTGGGCCGAAGCCTGCGACGCGTTCAGCACCTTGTACAGCGTGCGGTGGAGGCGGTCGGGCGAGTCGGCCCAGGCTTTGGTGTCGTGGTCCGCGGCGAGGATACTGCCGTCGTACTCGATGCAGCTGAAGAGCAGCTGCTTGGGGAGCAGCAGCAGCGACAACACGTCCAGGTCCAACTCCTTCTGCTTGCTGGCGAAGGAGGTCAGAATAGGTACGGCCCAGCCCATGGCCATGGAAATCACCGTGCGCGTGACGTTCAGCACGATCGGTCGAACGGCGACGTCCAGAGTCATGGAGGCGCTGCGCACCTCGTTCACCAGGCACAGCCCCACCTTCATGTCCACATCGAACGGCTTCACCAGCAGCGTGTCCTCGAAGCCCCGCGTCACCAGATTCGACTCGCGCGCGTGGCTGGCGAACACCCGCCCGCCCACGAAGCCGATCGCCACGTCGTGGATCGCCACGTCGATGCTGTTGTACGCGTCCTGCGGCGTGACGAGCGACGCGTCGGCGACGGGCTGCCGTGGCCGCGAGGTGACGGCGATCTCTCCCAGCTGGCACAGCAGCAGGTTCGTCTTCGAGCGGTGCGCCGAGCAGGAGTCGGGGATGATCACGTTGATCGGCTGCAGCGACACGTCCAGCGAAAACCCGCGGTTCTTCATGATGGTGGAGGCGACGTTGGCGTCGCCGTTGCGCAGCGCCGTCACCAGGTTGTACGCCTTCTCCTCGTAGGCGCTCATGTTCACGGCGTTGCTGGGCACCAGGAACTTCACCAGCTCCAGCAGCCACTCCACGTTCACCACCACGTCCAGCGACTGCACCTGCGCCTGCACGCGCACGTCGCTCTGGTTGTCCAGCGCCGGCAGCTCCACGTGGCCCTGCAGGAAGGGCCGCATCGCCGCGCCGCGGAAGTTGGCCGGCAGAATCGATGTGTTCGCGCCCTCCGCCTCCTCGTCGTCTCGCGGCGTGGCTATGGCGGTGGCTGCCGCCTTGTTCACGACCACGATCTCCTTGTAGCGCGTCTTGAACGGCGAGGAGTCGAGTACCTTCACGTCGTCCATCATGAACCACAACTCCGCATACTCCTTGCGCTTGTACGCCTGCACGCACACCCGCTCGAGGATGACGTCCACCAGCTTCTCCTCCTCGCGCTTCAGCACCACCTGCGCGCTGCCCAGCATGAAGTCCGCCGACAGCACGACGTCCCGCGGCTGGCCGCCCTCCCACGGGTTCATGTCCTCGTCCGACACCTCCACGTCCTTGTACAGCTCCGCGCGCAGCTCCTCCTCCGACGAGGACTCCGAGGAATCAATGCCGCCCTCGCGCTCGATCTCCATGCGCGCCATCTTGCGGAACAGCACCGTGTTCTCCAGCGAGAAGAGGTCCTCCAGCTCCTGCTTGCGCCGCTGCGCCTTCTTGTCCTTCTTCAGCGACTGGTAGCCCTGCGCGTGGATCGACCGCTTGTACAGCACGATGTACTCGTTCCGCTGCTTCTTGAACCGCAGGTAGTCCTCCCACGACGTGCTCACGCGCTTCTCGCGCGCCTGCTTCTTCACGCACTGGATCGCGTACCGCCACCACGCGCGCGGCGCCTTCGCCACGCTCTTCTCCGGCCGGTCGAAGCTCTGCTGCGCGCGCTTGCTCTGCAGCGACAAGTTGGCCAGCAGCGTCGCCGCGTCGCGGATCTGGCTCTGCAGCACCGTCACCGTCAGCTGCGGCAGCGTCGCGGAGGCCACCACGATGGGCGAGGCGGTGTTGGCGTACTTCCAGCAGAGCGCGGCGAACTCCGCGGCGAACTGCAGGTTCACCGAGGAGCAGAACTTGGGGTACTTGTCCTTGAACTTTGCAATGAACAGCTCCGTCTCCTCCTTCTCGCTGCGCCCGCGGATCCCGTCGCGCTTGATCTTCGCGTACGCCTTCATGAACTTCTGGTTCACCAGTACCTCCTGATTCCATCCCAGCTCCTTCATCGCCGACAGCGCCGCCTGCTCCGGCGTCGGCTTGCGCAGCTCCACGCCGCGGATGTCGATGTGGAGCAGCACGTCCAGCGACAACGGGTGCACGATGAAGTGCGTCGGCACTGGCAGCTTCGACACGTCGCCCGCCGGTCGGGCGAAGGCGTACTCCATGTCGCGCGTGAGAGCGATGGCGTTGGAGGTGTTCACTTGGTACTTGGAGTCCGAGTCCCAGTACACTCCGAACCGGTCGATCAGGATGTCCTTCGTGAACACGCCGTTGTGCTGGACCGGCTTCGCGGAACCCTCCGCCTCCTCCGAGGCGTTCTCCTTGTTCGGAGACACGATGATGCTGTGGAGGCACACGCCGCCGCAGAACGGGTGCTTCGGGTCCGAGCTGTGGTCCTCGTAGCGGATGTGGATCTCGTCGATCCGCAGCTCGAAGTTGCGGATCACCTTGTTCATCAGGTTGCTCATCACCGACGTGTCCTCCTGCTCGTGCAGCTCCTTCTCCTTCTTGGCGTCCTTCTCCTCGATCGCCTTCAAGCGCTGCCGCTTCAGCTCGATGGCGCGCTGCTTGTACGCCTCCTCGTCGTAGTGCACTTCGGCGCGCGGGCACACCACGACGAACACATTTTTGATCGAAATCTTTGTGGGCTTTCGGCCAAGATCCTTCCAGGGAAGCTACGACGATGAATACCAGCAGAACCACAGTGCTACATTAATGCAGAGCTCGCCGATAAATCCGGATTTGATCTCAACTGGAAGATCGAGAAAATCGAGCGCCTCGGTCTTCATTTCCTATTCGTCACGACTGCCGGGCGCCGCATACGAGGTTCGTCCACTTTACATCGCCCTTCCAGAGGGAGAGTCGCAAGTCGTTCTTCTCGATGTCCTTGATAAACTCTCCCAAATACTTGGAAATCATCGATATTGCGAAGTCTTCTAGCATTCTGCACGCTTGTTGCCGTGAGAATCCAGCTAGAAATACAACAATCCTTGAATTGAAAACGCCACAAAAAATCCCCCCGGTTTCTGGATCGCCCCACGAGACGCAGGAAACCACTCCCCCATTTGTGGCCATCCCCAATTTCATCGAAATGAGTGTAACGGCATGAGGAGTGTCGATTAGGAGTAGGACAGCGACGGTTCCAAGGATGACTTCTTTCTGAGCTCCGATAACGATCGTAATTTGGCGTTTCGGTGCTTTTAGCGCGTAGAAAACGAAGACGAAACGCTCCTGGAGAGTGACGAAGAGGAGGAGAGTCAGAGCGAGGCGCTCTCTTCCGACGCTGAGGTGGACGAGGACAAGCCGGCCGGCAAGGTCCTCGGCGATATCAAGCCCCTGTCGGAGGAAGCCATCAAGGCGTTCAACGACAAGATCAACCGCACCGGCGTCGTGGAGAGCATTCCGTTGCGATCACGCCTAGGTCTATTTGTCGTCGATTCCGCCCTACATGACCTTCCAGAAGATCATCTACCTGCTGAGCAAGTACGGCAAGATCAACCGGAGCCACATCGTCGGCGACGAGAAGTCCGAGGCCTACCACAGAAAGCATCCCGATTCGCACAGAAGACAGCGCTTCGTGGAGGGCTGGGTGGAGTTCGAGGACAAGCGCGACGCGAAGACGTGCGTGGCGCAGCTGAACGGCCGCATCGTGGGCGGGAAGAAGAAGAGCGAGTTCCACGACTGCATGTGGACCATGAAGTACCTGCACGGGTTCAAGTGGCCGCAGCTCCTCGAAATGCTCAACTACGAGAAGCGGCTGCGAATGGACAAGCTGAAGGCCGAGTTCACCCACAGCCGCAAGCAGGACGAGAAGTTCCTGGAGAACGTAAACAAGTCGAACAAGCACAAGATGATCGAGAAGAGGAAGAAGGAAAAGGAGGAAAAGGAGAAGGAAGAGAAGAAGAATTGATTTAGTTTATGTCTTGTGTGTTGCAACAAAGGC
>OIWT01002561.1_pt1 | contig 18459 bp, 17 predicted proteins | sample 1587701 | NCBI WGS metagenome assembly OIWT01 (sample SAMEA3888904, study PRJEB22519) | human gut metagenome | biome: human gut; feature: human-associated habitat; material: faeces | place: Denmark | collected 2009
GAGCTGCAGCAGTTGTTGCTCCACATTGCCGGCGGGGAGCGTGACGCGCTGGCGGCGCTGTATCAGCGCACGCGGACGGCGGTGTACGGCCTTGCGCTGTCCTACCTCAGGAACGCCCACGATGCGCAGGATCTCACGCAGGATGTCTATGTGCAGGTGTGGGACTGCGCGGCGCAGTACCGCCCCACCGGTTCCCCCATGGGCTGGCTGCTGGCGGTGTGCCGCAGCCTGTGCCTGATGCGTCTGCGGCGCGAGGAACGCCGCACCGCGCTCTCGGACGAGGAATGGGACGCCATTCCCGCGCAGGAGTGCGGACTGGATGCGGACGAGCGCGTCCTCTTGCAGCACGCGCTGGCAAGCCTTGGCGACGAGGAGCGGCGCATCGTGCTGCTCCACGCGGTCACGGGTATGAAGCACCGGGAGATCGCGGCGCTGCTGGAGCTGCCGCTTCCTACCGTCCTGTCGAAATATCACAGAGCATTGAAGAAGATGCGAAGCTGTCTGGAAGGAGATGACGCCCGATGACCAATGAAAAAATGGAGCAGCGTCTGGCTTCGGCGGTGGAAAAGACCGCGCCAAACGACGTGAACGGCGTTCTCTCCCGCTGTGATGAGCGGAAAGGAACGGTGATCCCCATGACGACGAAGAAAACGACAAAGAAACGGTGGACGACGCTGGCGGCGGCCTGCCTTGCGCTGGTGCTGCTGGGCGGCGGAGGGATATTCTATCAGCAGGCACATGCGGTGGCGTCCGTGGTGTCGCTGGACGTAAACCCGAGCATCGAACTGAAGGTGAATCGGAGCGAAAAGGTACTGGCCTGCGCGCCGCTCAACGAGGACGCAAAAGCCATCCTGGCGGATATGAGTAACGGTGCTGACCTCAAGGGCGCAAAGCTGGATGTGGCGGTGAACGCCATCGTGGGGAGCCTCGTGCGAAACGGCTATCTCGACAGCATTTCCTCCGCCATCATGATCTCGGTGGAGGACAAGGATACCGCTCGCGCGGAAAAACTCCAGCGCGAGCTGACGAGCACCGTGGACGGTGTTTTGCAGACAAGCGAATCGAGGGCGTCCGTCCTGACGCAGACGCTGACGCAGGACGCGGTCCTGGAGCAGCAGGCGCGGGAAAACAGCATTTCCACCGGAAAGGCGGCGCTGGTGAACCGCGTTCTCACCATCAATCCGTCGCTCAAGTTTGATGTGCTGGCAAAGCTCTCGGTCGAGGAACTGAAGGATCTTGCGGAAGCGGGCGCGCCCGCCATGCCCATCGGCAAGGATGCCGCCGCCTACGCTGCGGAGCAGTATGCCGGGACAACAGCGCTCGACTCCGTCACGGCGGAGGTCGATTCCGAGCTCGACGAATCCCCCGCGCACTACGAAGTAGAGCTGCAAACGGCATGGGGCGAGTTTGAATATCTGGTGGACGCCTATACCGGCAAGGTGCTCAGCGGGCAGAAAGATTTATTGGCTGCCGTTTCCGCATCGAATGAAACGACGAAGCCCTCTGGTCAAAAGCCCGCGCCGTCCGGAACGGTGCAGGATATCGGCTACGCCAAGGCAAAGTCCATCGCCCTGAACCATGCGGGCTTGAGTGAAAATCAGGCGTATGACATGGACATCGAGCTGGACGACGAGGACGGAACGCTCGTCTACGAAGTCGAGTTCAAGTCCGGCAATATGGAATATGACTACGAGATCGATGCGGCCTCCGGCACGATCCTCAAGCACGAAGCGGAGCTGGACGACTGATACGATTATCAAGGATTGATTTAGAAAAATATCCGAATGGAAGCCGCCTGACAGAAGTTAGGATTTCAAACAGAAATGTTTGGAATCCTAACTTTTTATATTAAATTAGTCGCATTTTTGTGTTTTTCAAATCCCGGTTTTCTCTGAAAATCGCCCGAAATCTCCGTTTAGGGGAAAGGGTCTGCATTTTTTGCTCTGTTTTCCCTTTGATTTTCCCTTTACAGCAAATCGATCAAGGCCTGTGCTGCTTGGCACAGGCCTTGTTTGTTTTCTTCAGAATACCGCCGTCAGCAGCATGTAGTAGCCGCAGGCGATGAGGACGGTGAGCAGAAACAGCGGCAGGAGCTTTTTGACCGTGGCGAAAAATGTGACGCCGAAATAGTCTGAGATGATTGCCGTGCAGATGTGCGTGGGACTCAGCTGGCTCGAGGCGAAGCTGACGTTCATCAGCAGCGCCAGCAGAAATGCGCCGCCGTCAGGAATCATGGTGTAGGCCAGCGGGATAAAGGCCGCTGCCGCGGCGCTTGAGCCCGCGACCAGCGTGCCGAACGCGTACAGAATCACAAGCACCAGAAATACCGGAATGGGTAAATGCTCAAAATACGTCGGCAGCACATCGATCACGCCGCTGAGGACCAAAAGGTCCTTGAAGACATACGTCATCGTGATGCCAAGCAGCGATTTCAGGCCAAAGCCCTTGACGACCGCGTCACGCACCTCCTGCGCGGAGAATTTTTCGACCAGCGCGTTGACAGCCGCGACGACGGCTACAACTGCCCATGTCGGCAGCGAAAACACGATGATCACCGCGATTGCCAGCAGCAGCGACCACAAGCTCCGCAAGAGCAGGCGTACGCACTCTTTCTTGCTGCGTCCCGTCTCGCCGACTGTGCGCGGCACGCGGCGCAGATAGACAAGATAAATCGCCAGAAGCGTCAGCAGCGCCATCGGGAGCATCCATACGAAAAACGATGAGATTGAAATGCCGCTGATGCTGCACGCCACGATGACGCCCGTGAACGTCGGCACCATAGCCTCGGGAATGTGGCGGAGGTACGTGGCGACCGCCGCCTTTTCATCGTTTTTGAGGTGGTCGCCCGCCATCGTGTCCACCATGCCGCCGCAGATCGTCACGGTGGCGGGACCCTGCATCAGGCCGATGAACATGCAGGCAAGCGACGTGTTGAGCCTCGGGTCGCGCATTAGTCCATTCATCGCCCGCTGTGCATCCTCGAACCGATGGCGCAGGTCAAGCTCGTAGACGAGCACCGAGATCACATACATTGCAAGGTTCACTGACCAGACGTCCCAGCCCGTGAGCGTATGCATTACTGTCTGTCCCGCCGTGGCGAGCGGCAGACGGAACATCACGATCATCAGGAGTGAACCAAAAATCATCGCAAGATAAAGTGGCAGGCGTTTGTTAAGCAGGGCGAGGATCACCACAAAGATGATCAGAACTTTGATAAGTGTCATGGTGCTGACTTCCTCTCTCCATTTCCCGCGCAAAGCAAGAAAAAGGCCGGGCAGCCACTTTTAGGGTACCGTCCGGCCAAAATGTTATTGCGTAGTGCCTTAGTGCTTCTCTCAGGCCTTCTGCTCTCTCGGCAGCAGGTGGATAGCGTGCTTCGGGCAATTGGGCGCGCAGATGGTGCAGCCCCAGCACTTGTCCACATCGTAGTGCACCTTGCGGTTTTCATCCTTGTAGAACGCGCCGAAGTTGCAAATCTTCGTGCACTTGCCGCAGTTGACGCACTCGTCCTCGTGCCAGTCGATCTTCCAGTTGGATTCGGGATAGACGAGACGGGAGCCGGCCTTATACCTTCCCTTCTACCGCCCGTACTACGTCGCGTTCTACGGCGAGATGGAGATGGGCAAAAAGGTGCGCTACATCGCCATCGAGGCTGACGGCTACAAGACCGACAGCTCCCTGTAAGAGAGCGAGCCCCACATTTCAAGAGGTACGATCCGATATGAACACTGCTACGCTTGGCGGCACCGCCACCATCAACGACCTCGTCAGTGTCGCGCGCTTTGGCGCGAAGGCCGCGTTTTCCAAAGAATATGAAGAGCGCGTCAACCACTGCCGCGCCCATGTCGACCGCTTCAGCCACGAGGGCAAGGCCATCTATGGTCTGACCACGGGCCTTGGTGACAACTGGAAGAAGTTCATCCCCGAAAAGGACCGCGAGACGATCCAGCGCAACAACATCTACGCCCACACCTGCGCCGTCGGCGAGCCCATCGCCGGGGAGTGCACGCGCGCAATGATGTTCGTCATGCTCTGCCACTTCGGCTCCGGCCACATGGGCATCCGTCTTGAAACGCTCGCGCTGATCCGCGACATGCTCAACGCGGGCATCAGCCCCGTCGTCCCCGGTCATGGCTCTGTCGGCTATCTGACGCTCGAGGGCCACATCGGCATGGTGATGATCGGCGAGGGCAAGGCCACCTATCAGGGCGAAACGCTTGACGGCGCAGAGGCGCTCAAGCGCGCGGGACTCAAGCCCGTCGTGCTTTCTTCCAAAGAAGGCCTTATCCTGCTCTCCGGCACCACGTCCGTCACCGCGTTCGCGTCGCTTGCGATCTATGACACGCAGGCGACGCTCGCTATCGAGCTCAACTCATCCGTCGACAACCCGCTCATCTTCGATGAAGAGGACAGCGGCGCGGTCGCGCTGATGGGCTGCAACGCCGACGGCACCTATGCCGGTATGGCGTCCGACAGCCTCTGCATCGCGATCACGGATCTGTGCAAAATGAGCAACAGCCGCATCGACCGCCTGCTCAACAGCTTGGTGAGCGAGCTGCCGGCGTTCCTCAACAAGAACGCCGACTTCAACAACGGTCTCATGATGATCCAGTACGCCTCCGCGGGTCTTCAGGGCGAGCTGCGTAGCCTCGCGCCCCCCGCCGTGGTCGACAATCTGACCACCTGCGCCAACCAGGAGGACTATGTCAACATGGGCTACAACGCCGCCAAGAAGGCCTATGACTCGATGCACCTCGCCAAGTATATCCTCGCCGCCGAGCTCATCTGCGACGGTCAGGCGCTCGACTGCTATGAGGATAAGCGCTGCGCCAAGGGCACGCAGGCTATCTACGACCTGCTCCGCAGCAAGGTGCCCGAGATGGACAACGACATGCCCCTCACGCCATATCTCGAGGCCGTCACCCAGCAGATCATCGACGGCGCGTATATCCGCGCCGTCGATGTGAGCATTGGCGAGTTGAAATTCTAAAGGAGAATGCCATGAGCGAGCACGAACACGTCCATGAACACAGCCACGGGCACTCCCATATGCACGGGCATGTCCATGACCCCGAGCAGACGAAAAAGATCAGCAACCGCCTTGCGCGCGCCATCGGGCACCTCGAATCCATCAAAAAGATGGTGGAGAACGACCGTGACTGCTCCGAGGTGCTGATCCAGCTCGCCGCGGTGGAGTCCGCCATCCGCTCGACCAGCCGCCAGATTTTGCGCAACCACGTGGAGACCTGCGTCACCGCCGCCATCCAGCAAAATGACGAGGAGACGCTCTCCGAGCTTTACCGCGCGATCGACGAGCTTCTAAAATGACAAGTGAAAAAACGTCCGGCTGAATATCAGCCGGACGTTTTTTATTGGAATGCTCTTCCTTTTGCATAGCGGGCAAAAATGCGCGCAAACTAAGCGCGGCAAATGCCAAAACAATTTTTTGGGAGGACAAATCTATGACCGATCATACCAATAACGGCTGCTCCTGCACGCCCAACACCTCTATTCGCTGCGCCGTGACCAACTGCGCCAACCACTGCAAGGACGCCCAGTACTGCGGTCTGAACGCCATCCAGGTCGGCACGCACGAGGCCAACCCCACCATGGACCAGTGCACCGACTGCCAGAGCTTCAAGAAGCAGTAATTTTTGCAGCCGCCCCTCAGGCGGCCGCTACATAGCATCAAAAAGGCGGTGACAGCATGACGGAAAAGGGCAAATACCGCGTCTGCGGCGCGCTCGCAGGCACGGTGAACGGCTTATTCGGCGGGGGCGGCGGCATCCCGCTCGCGTTTTTGCTGCGCTCGTGGGCAAAGCTCTCCGACAAGACGGCGCTTGCGACCTGCGTGGCTGTCATCTTCCCGTTCTGCCTTGTGTCGGTACTCGTGTACGCGTTCCGCGGCGCGCTGCCGCTCGGAGAGGCGCTCCCCTACCTTGTCGGCGGGCTTGCAGGCGGATGGATCGGTGGCAGGCTCTTCAAGGACGTGCCGAACACATGGCTCAAGCGCATTTTCGCGCTGTTTCTGCTCTATGGCGCGGTGAGGTACCTTCTGTGACGGACTGGCTCTTTCCCGCGCTCTGCGGGCTTTTGACGGGAATCCTCTCGTCCTGGGGCGTCGGCGGCGGGACACTGCTTCTTTTGTGCATGACGCTCTTTTTCGGCGTGGAGCAGCGCACAGCGCAGGCCATCAACCTGCTCTATTTTCTGCCAACCGCGGGCATCTCGCTCTTCGCGCATCGCAAAAACGGATATCTCGACAAAGCCGTCCTGTGCGCGGCCATCCCGACCGGCACGCTCTGTGCGCTCGCCGCCGCGTTTTTGACGACAATGGTCGACAGCAGCGTCTTCCGCAAGCCGTTCGGGCTGTTCCTGCTCTACGCGGGGCTGTCGATCCTCTTTGAAAAGAAGAAAAACAGCAAAAAAGAAACGCCGTGACTTTCGTCATGGCGTTTTCGATTCTATTCAGATGCGCAGCGCCGTTTCCAGCGCGATATAGAGCTTGCCGAGGTCGTGGTTCGCGCCGCGAAGATTGGCGACATCGTAGCCGCTCTCCTCCAGCACGTCCCCCGCCTCGAGGAAGTTATAGAGCGATAAGCCGTAAAAACTGCACACCGCCTGCACACCGGCGAGCTCCATCTCCACGGCGAGACAGCCCTCGCTTCTTCGCTGCGCGACGAGGCCCGCGGTCTCGCGGATCATGGCGTCCGTCGTCCAAACCCGCCCCGTCACGTGCGGGACGCCCAGCTCGGTAAAGATGGCCGAGAGCTTCCGCGCGTTCTCGACCGTGATGTAGTCGGACGGCGCAGCGAAATAGTACGAGCAGCCCTCGCCGCGGTAACTCTCCGTCGGGACGATGAATTTGCCCCTCGTCGTCTCCCGATTCAAGCTCCCGCAGGAACCGAACATCACGAACTTCGACGCACCGACGATCCAGCTCGCCTCATAGCACTCCGATGCGGCAATCGCCGAGCCGATGCCCGAGAGGTAAAACGCGATGTCCTTTCCCTTGTAATTCATGCGGTAAATGGGGATATTCCCGTTGCACGCACCGATCAGGCCGATCTTTTCACTGGGAAAGGTGTCCAGCAGATGCTGATAGATCTTCTGCGAAAACAGGATCAGGCACGTTTCGATAAGGTGCTTCTGCTCGCCGTAAAAGTCCCGCAGGCTGATGACGGGTTCAGTCTTATCGTCAAAGCAGTCGGTGATCATCTTTTCAGCGCTGGTCCGTCAGTTTTTCGAGCGCGTCTTTTGCGGCCATCTGCTCGGCTTCCTTCTTGCTGCGGCCCGCGCCCTTGCCCACAGCGCCGCCGTTGAGCAGCACTTCAAAATAGAACGTCTTGTCATGGTCGGGACCGCTCTCACCAAACAGGCGGTAGGAAAGCGTCTGGTTCGGCGTGCGCTGCACGAATTCCTGTAAAATGGTCTTATAGTCGCGGCGCTTTTCCTCGGCGACCTCCTCGCGCTCGGTATCGAGCAACACTCGGTGGATGAGCGCGCTGGCCGCGCTGATGCCGCCGTCAAGATACACCGCGGCAAACACCGCCTCGGTCGCGTCGGCCAGGATAGACGGACGCGTGCGGCCGCCGCAGCTCTCCTCGCCGTTGCCGAGCTTTAAGTATTTTCCAAGCTCCAGGCGCTGCGCGACCTCGTGCAGGCTGTCCTCGCACACGAGCAGCGCGCGGATGCGCGTCAGCTCCCCCTCCGGCGCGGTAGGATGCTTGGCAAACAGATACTCCGCCGTCACAAAGCCGAGCACGCTGTCACCCAGGAATTCCAGGCGCTCGTTGCTGAAAAAGTTTGCGCCGCGGTGCTCGTTGGCATACGAGCTGTGGCGCAGCGCCTCTTCGAGCAGCGCCGGATTTTTGAAATGATATTGCAGCTTTTCTTCCAAGGCCTGCATGGTTTTTCCTCCTGATAAAAGGACGCCCCGCGCAAAGCGGGGCGGCTTTTTTCTTCTTAACCGAGCTTCGTGCTCAGGTAGCGCACGCAGTCGCCCACCGTCTTGAGCGAGGTGAGCTCCTCCTCGGGGATCTCATCGAGCTCAAACTCTTCCTCCATGGCCATCACCAGTTCGACAAGATCCACGGAGTCGGCGCCAAGATCTTCCTCAAAAGAGCTGTCCATCGTGACCTCATCGGGGTCGAGCGCGAACTGCTCGACGATCAGCTTCTGCATCGTTTTGAAAATTTCTTCGGGGCTCATAAGTCTTATACTTCCTCTCACGGTTTTGGTTCTTCCAAATGATACGGCAAAGGCACTGTACTGTCAATACCCATTTTGCCGCTTTTTGGCATTCGCGTTATTCTGCCTTCTGTTCAATACGCATCTTGTCGATATTTTGCGCGATGTCGTCGATGATACCGCTGCGCGCGACCTCCATCGCCTGACGGACCGCATTGCAGATACCGACCTCACTCGCGCTGCCGTGCGCCTTGACGACCGGCTTCGAGATGCCGAGCAGCGCCGTACCGCCGACCTCGTTCGCGTCGAGCATTTTCTTGAAATCGCCGAGCTGTCCCTTGAGCAGCAGCGCCGCCAGCTTCGTGCCGGTGCTGTGCATCAGCATATCCTTCAATTTGATGGAAAGAAGCTTGCCCGTGCCCTCGATGCTCTTGAGCATGATGTTGCCGCTGTAGCCGTCGGCGACGATGACGTCGCACTCACCGAGCATCGCTTCCTTGGCCTCAATGTTGCCGGTGAAGTTGAGATGCCCCGCCTCGCCCGCTTCCTTGAGCTTCTGATACGTTTCGCGGCGCAGCGTGTCGCCCTTGCTCTCCTCCGCGCCGATGTTCAAAAGACCGATGCGCGGATTTTCGACGCCGAGCACTTTCTGCGCGTAGTAGCTGCCAAGATACGCAAATTGCAGCAGGTATTCGACCGTGCACTCGGCGTTCGCGCCGCAGTCGATGAGCACCGCCTTGCCCTTGGCCGTCGGGATGGTCGGCGCGAGCGCCGCGCGGCGCAGGCCGCGGATGCGCTTGACAACGAGCGTCGCGCCCGCAAGGAGCGCGCCCGTGCTGCCCGCGCTGACAAAGCCGTCCGCGTCGCCCGCGTGCAGCATATTGAGCCCCACGGTGAGGGACGAATCCTTCTTGTGCTTAAAGGCCGTCGCCGGATCGTCGCAGATCTCGACCACCTCGGTCGCGTTGGCGATCTCCATGCCCTTGGGGAGCTCCTTGCAGCCGCACTGCTGCAGGGCCTTCAAGATCTCTTCCGTTTTTCCGGTCAGGACGATGTCCACGCCGTACTTCTCCTGCGCCATCAGCGCGCCCTTGACGGGCGCGAGCGGGGCGAAATCGCCGCCCATGGCGTCGACGATGATCTTCATGGGGTCACTCTCCTTTCCTGTCACTCAGCACGTCCTCGCGCATCGCGTCGATCTTTTCAAGCGAGCGCGCGGCGAGCTGCGCATTTTTCACGCGCTTGCCGCCCTTGATGCGGTAGCCCAGCGGCGGCATGATACCAAAGTTCACGTTCATCGGCTGAAAGTCCGAGACCGTCGTATCGCTGATGTAAAGCCCCAGCGCCCCGATGGCCGTCTCGCGTGGGAAATCGACGGGCGGTTTGCCTTCGAGTCTTCTTGCCATCTCGATGCCCGCCAGAAAGCCCGAAGCCGCGGACTCGATATAGCCCTCCACGCCGGTCATCTGCCCGGCAAAGGCGATGCGGTCATCCACGATCAGGCGATAGTAGCGGTCCAGCATCCCCGGCGAGCGGAGATAGGTGTTGCGGTGCATCACGCCGTAGCGCACAAACTCCGCATCATGCAGCGCGGGGATCATCGAAAACACGCGCTTCTGCTCGGGAAAGCGCAGATGCGTCTGGAAGCCGACAAGGTTATAGACGCTGCCCTGCGCGTTGTCGCGCCGCAGCTGGACAACGGCATAGGGCTCTTTCCCCGTCTTCGGGTCTCGCAGGCCGCGCGGCTTGAGGGGACCGTAGCAGAGCGTATCGTGTCCGCGGCGCGCCATGACCTCGACGGGCATGCAGCCCTCGAAGACGTTTTTATCCTCAAAGCCGTGTACGCTCGCTTCCTCGGCGGTCGTGAGCGCCTGCCAGAAGGCATCGTACTCCTCCTCCGTCATCGGGCAGTTGATGTAGTCCGCCGTACCCTTGTCGTAGCGCGAGGCGAAAAACGCCGAATCCATGTCGACGCTCTCAAACGTCACGAGCGGCGCGGCGGCATCGAAAAAGTTCAGCGTGTGCCCGTCGCCGATCTTTTCGGCAATGGCGGCGGCGAGCGCGTCGCTCGTCAAGGGGCCCGAGGCGATGATGACGTTCCCCTCGGGGATGGCCGTCACCTCGCCGGGGACAACCGTGATATTGGGATGCGAACGGATCTTCTCTGTCACGAGCTTTGAAAAACCGTAGCGGTCGACCGCCAGCGCGCCGCCCGCCTCCACGCGCGTCGCGTCCGCGCAGGCAAGGATCAGCGAATCGAGGCGGCGCAGCTCCTCTTTGAGAAGGCCGACCGCGTTTTCGATCTGGTCCGAGCGCAGCGAATTCGAGCAGCAAAGCTCGGCAAAATCCGCCGTGTGGTGCGCGGGGGTGGTCTTTTCGGGTTTCATTTCATGCAGCGTCACGGCGATGCCGCGCTGCGCGAGCTGCCAGGCAGCCTCGCAGCCGGCAAGGCCGGCGCCGATCACAGTTACTTGCATCAGTTCTCTTCTTTCTCCGCGGTCTTTTTGGCCGCGGACTTGGCGGTCGTCTTCTTAGCGGCCGCCTTTTTCGTGGTCGCGGTCTTCTTTGCCGCCGTCTTTTTTGCGGGCTTTTCTGCACCATCCTCGGCTGCGGCCTTCTTTGTCGTTTTCTTCGCTGCGGCGGTCTTCGTCGCGGTCTTCTTGGTGCTCGCCGCTTTTGTGCTCGTTTTCTTTGCGGTGGTGCTCTTCTTAGCCGTCGTCTTCCTGGCGGCGGTCTTCTTTGCCGCGGTCTCCGCCGCATCGGCGGCTTCGGCGCTCTCCGCGCCCTCTTCCGCGGTCTCGGTGGTCTTCTTTTTCACATAGCCGCGCTGGTCTTCCGGCACAAAGCGCGAACACGCGGGGTTGATGCAGTACGGGCGCTTAAAGCCCTTGCCCGCCTTTTTGAACATCGTCTGGCCGCACTCGGGGCAGTCGTCCTTCGTCGGCACATCCCAAGTCATGAAGTCGCACTTCTTCTCGGGATCGCTGCTGGTGGAGAATTCGCAGGCATAGTACGTGTACTGCTTGTTCGTCTTCTTGCTCACGCCGGTGCGCTTCATCATGCGCCCGCCGCACTTGGGGCAGCGGCCCGGCATTTCGATGACAAGGGGCTTGGTGAACGTGCACTCAGGATAGCCCGGGCAGGCCAGGAAGCGGCCAAAGCGCCCGCTCTTGATGACCATGTTGCGGCCGCAGACGTCGCACTTCTCCTCGCTGACCTCATCGGGGACCTTGAGTCTCACGCCCTCAAGCGCCTTCTCGGCGTTTTCAAGGTCGCGCTCAAAGCCGCCGTAAAAGTCGCGGATGACATCCTTCCACGCAGTCTTGCCCTCTTCGACGGTATCGAGCTTTTCCTCCATGCGGGCGGTGAACTTCATGTCCACGATGTCGGGGAAGCGCTCTTCCATCAGGCCCGTCACCACCTCGCCGAGCGGCGTGGGACGCAGGTATTTTCCGTCCTTGATGACGTATTCGCGGTCTAAGATCGTCGAGACCGTCGGCGCGTAGGTCGACGGGCGGCCGATGCCGTTCTGCTCCATCGCGCGGATGAGCGTCGCGTCCGTGTAGCGCGCGGGCGGCTGAGTGAAGTGCTGGAGCGGCGTATATGCCTCGAGCGTCAAGCCCTGCCCCTCGACAAGCGGCGGCAGCGTGCCCTCCTTTTCCTCCTTGCTGTCGTCATCGCGGGATTCCTCGTAAACGGCGGTGTAGCCGGAGAATTTCAAGTTGCTGGCGCTCGCGTGGAACTCGTGTCCGCCCGCCATGATCTGCGCGCTCACGCTGTCATACACGGCGTTCGCCATCTGGGAGGCCAAAAAGCGGCTCCAGATCAAGCGGTACAGACGATATTGCTCGCCCGTCAGATCGCCCTTGATCTGCTCGGGCGTCAGGTTAACGTTCGAGGGGCGGATGGCCTCGTGCGCGTCCTGCGCGCCGGCCTTGGCCTTGTAGTGGCGGGCGGTCTTGGGATAGTAGCTCTGCCCGTAGCGTCCTAAAATAAACGTCTTCGCTGCGGCGATGGCCTCTTCGGAGATGCGCAGCGAGTCGGTACGCATGTAGGTGATGAGACCCACCGTGCCCTCGCCCGTGATGTCCACGCCCTCATAGAGCTGCTGGGCGATGGCCATGGTGCGGCGCGGCGTCATGTTGAGCTTGCGCGAGGCCTCCTGCTGTAAGGTGGAAGTGGTGAACGGCAGCGACGGGGAGCGCTGCTTGTCCGTGCGCTTGATGTTCGTCACAGTAAAGGACTTGTCGCCGATGTCGGCAATGATGCCGTCCACCTGCTCGCCGGAGGCCGGCTCGACCTTTTTACCGTCCTTGCCGTAATAGTGCGCCTCAAAGGTCTTGTGCGTCGCCTCGTCGGTGAGGTCGGCGTCAAGTGTCCAGTATTCCTGCGCCTCGAAGGCCTGAATTTCCTTTTCGCGGTCGTCGACCATGCGCACAGCGACGGACTGCACGCGGCCCGCGGAGAGGCCGCGGCGGACCTTCTTCCACAGAAGCGGGCTCAGCTGATAGCCCACGATGCGGTCGAGCACGCGGCGCGCCTGCTGCGCGTCGACCAGGTCCTGGTCGATGGCGCGCGGCTCCTTGATGCTCTCGGAGACGACCTTTTTTGTGATCTCGTTGAAGGTCACGCGCTTGGCCTTTTCATCGTCCAGATTCAAAAGCGCTTTTAAGTGCCACGAGATGGCTTCGCCCTCGCGGTCCGGGTCCGTTGCAAGATACACGGTGTCGCTGCTCTTGGCGGCCTTTTTGAGCTCGCTGATGAGCTCCTCTTTTCCGCGGATGGGCTGATAGACAGGCTCGAAGTCGTGCTCGATATCAACGCCCAGCTTGCTTTTCGGCAGGTCGCGCAAATGGCCCATGCTGGCCTTGACCTCGTAGTCTTTGCCGAGATATTTTCCAATGGTTTTCGCCTTTGCCGGAGACTCGACGATCACCAGATGCTTTTTTGCCATGAATGTTATTCCTCCAGTAGTGTGACGGTCAAAGAAAAATGCTTGCCGCTGCCCTGCTCGACGTAGCCCTCAAGCTCCATCATCGTCAGCGCGGAAAGAACACGGCGCGTGGGGATCTGCGTCTTTTCGATCAGATCGTCCACCTGCAGCGCGCCGTCTTTGAGCGTGCGCAGAATGGCGATCTGGTCGTCGGTCAGCCCCGCGTCGTTGGTTTTCAAATTCAGTGTCGGCAGCGACAGTATTTCCTCCGCCGCGGCCTGCTTGGCGCGCGCTTGCTCCTCGCGCGCCTGATAGCCGAGCGTACGCGGAAGCTCCACGCGCTCGCCAAGTATTTTATGCGGATAGATGGCCTCGTACTCGCGCAGCACATCCCAGCTGTCGGTGATGAGGCCCGCCGCGCCGTCCGCGATCAAACGGTTGCAGCCGCGGCTGAGTGGCGCGTCGATCGGACCGGGAACGGCGAAAACATCGCGTCCCTGCTCAAGCGCGGTATTCGCCGTGATGAGCGCGCCGCTCTTTTCCGGCGCTTCGACCACGATGGTCGCGAGGCTCAAGCCGCTGATGATGCGGTTTCGCACGGGAAAATGCCACGCCTCGGCCGCCGTCCCAGGCGGATACTCGCTGATGAGTGCGCCCGAGGCCGCGATATCGCGGTACAGCCATTCATTCTCCGCGGGATAGACAATGTCCAGCCCGTTGCCGAGCACGGCGATGGTCTTTCCGCCCGCGCGCAGCGCGCCGCGGTGAGATGCGCTGTCCACGCCCGCCGCCGCGCCGGAGATCACAACCGCGCCCTGCTTGCACAGGCCGTAGGCGATCTTCTCCGCCGCTTCGATGCCGTAGGGCGAGGCCTTGCGCGTGCCGACCATGGCGACAGCGACCTCCTCGTCGATAACGGGGAGCTGGCCTTTGACATAAAGCAGGCACGGCGGCTCAAAGATATTGCGCAGGCGCATCGGATAGTCCGCGTCCTGCATCGTGAGAAGCCGCAGCCCCAGCCGCGAACACGCGCCGAGGATACGGTCGGCGTTTTCCAACGATTTTTCCGCGAGCAGTGCGATCTGCCGCGGTTCGATGCCCTCGACGAGGCGGTACTCGTCCTCGTCGGCATAGTAGACGTTCTCCGGCGTGCCGAAATAATCGAGCAGCAGAAGCTTTGAGCGGTTTGTCAGTCCCTTGACCTCCGAGAGCCACACCCAGTATTTAAGGCCCGCCATGAAGAGCACCTCCTTGTTTGTTTCAGCGATACATCTCCCACAGAACGACCGTCGCCGCGATGGCCGCGTTGAGCGACTCGCAGCGCGGGCTCATGGGAATTTTGAGCGTTTTGGCGCACTCATCCAGCATTTGCTGCGACAGTCCGCGCCCCTCGCTGCCGATGGCGACAGCGGCTTTGGACAGGTTCGCGTCAGACAGCGGCACGGTGTCCTCGCGCAGCGCCGTGCCGTAGAGCGGGACGCCGCTTTTACTGAGCAGCGCGAAAAGCTCCTCCGGCGTGACGCTGTACGCCTCGCGGCGGAAGATCGCGCCCATCGTGGCGCGCGCCGTCTTGGGATTGAAGAGGTCGGCGCAGGCGTTGACTAAGAACACGCCGTCGCACTCAAACGCGTCCGCCGTGCGCAGGATGGTCCCCACGTTCCCGGGGTCCTGCACGCCGTCCAGCACGAGATAGTGCTTACCCGCAAGCGTTTCGGGCAGCTTCGTCTCGGGAAGCGCGACCGTAAACAGTGCGCCCTGCGGCGTCTCCATCGGGCTCACCGAGCGCATCAGGTCTTCGCTCACGCACACGGCGCGCACGGTATCGGGAAGCGCTGGAATGTCCACGCCGTCAGAGAACACCGCCGTTTGGACCGGCGCGCCCCACTTGAGCGCTTCGTCCAAGAGCTTTGTCCCGTCGCAGAGATATTCGCCGCTCTTTTTGCGGTAAGACCGGGAGGAAGCGAGCTTGCGCAGGTGCGTCATCAGCGGATTCTGCCGGCTCGTGATGGTTTCCACGTTCATTTTTCCTCTTCCCTCCCAGTTTCTTATTTAATATGTATCACACTATATTATCAACTGCCGCCCTTTGTCAAGCAAAAGAATCTTTTGCACCGTTTCACTTTTGCGCGGATCGGTGCGCCGCGGCTTTACAGCTCGCCCCCTTTTGTGGTACACTGAGCGTGAAATATCACGCAGCATGACTGCAAGGAGGTACCCCAAAATGGAATCTGCCAAATCGCGTTTTCTGCGCTATGTGACCTATTACACCACCTCGGATGAATTCACCGGCACCTCGCCCTCTACGGAGCGGCAGAAGGTCCTCGGCCGCGCGCTGATGCAGGAGCTTGAAGTGCTGAAGCTCGAGGACGTCCACATGGACGACTGCGGCAATGTGCTTGCAACGCTCCCCGCGAGCGAGGGCGTGGACGCGCCCGTCATCGCGCTCATCGCGCACATGGACACCGCTCCCGACGCTTCGGGCGAAAACGTCAAGCCTCGCCTCGTGCGCTACGAGGGCGGCGAGCTGAAGCTCAACGACACTGTCTCCCTCACCGAGGCGCTCTGCCCCGGCCTTGAAAGCCATGTGGGCGAAGAGCTCATCGTCACCGACGGCACGACGCTCCTCGGCGCGGACGACAAGGCCGGCGTCGCCGAGATCATGGCCGCGGTCGAGACGATGATTGAGAAAAACGTCAAACACGGCGAAGTGCGCGTCATCTTCACGACCGACGAGGAGATCGGCAACGGCGTGGACGGGCTCGACGTGCAGGAGCTCGGCTGTGACTACGGCTACACCGTGGACGGCGGCCCGCTTGGCGAGATCGAATTTGAAAACTTCAACGCCGCGTCCGCCGTTCTGACGGTGCACGGCGTCGGCGTCCACCCCGGCAGCGCCAAAAATGTCATGATCAACGCCGCGACCGCAGCGATGGCCTTCCACGCGATGCTGCCTGAGGACGAAGTGCCGGAGAAAACCGACGGCTACGAGGGCTTTTTCCACCTGACCGAGATGAGCGGCAGCGTGACCGAGGCGACGCTCCGCTATATCATCCGCGACCACGACCGCGAGCGCTTTGAGGAGAAAAAGGCTCTCTTCGCCGACTGCGCCGCGCGCCTCAACGAAATTTACGGCGACGGCACGGCCGAGGCCCAGATCAATGACAGCTACTACAACATGAAGGAGAAAGTTCTCCCCCACTTTCACCTCATCGAGCGCGCGGAAAACGCCTTCCGCGCCAACGGCGTCGAGCCGCAGTGCGTACCCATTCGCGGCGGCACGGACGGCGCGCGCCTGTCCTGGGACGGGCTGCCCTGCCCCAACCTCTCCACCGGCGGCTACAATTACCACGGCGTGCGCGAGTGGATCCCCGCGGACAGCCTTGAGGCCATGACGAACGTGCTCGTCACGCTGACGGAGAGCTTTGCCGAATGAGGCAATCGTTATCGTAACAAAGAATTGGAGTGATTTTGTGATGAATCCTGTCGAAAAGCTCGCACTTTTGCGCGCGGAGATGAAAAAGCGCCACTTGGACGCCTACGTCGTCGTGACCGACGACTTCCACACCTCGGAATATGTCGGCGCGCACTTCAAGGCGCGCGAATTTCTCTCCGGCTTCACCGGCTCTGCCGGTACGCTCGTCGTGCTGCCGGACGCCGCCGCACTGTGGACGGATGGCCGCTACTTTTTGCAGGCCTCGCAGCAGTTAGAGGGCAGCGGTATTGAGCTCATGCGCATGGGCCAGCCCGGCGTGCCTGAGATCCCCGCGTTCCTGCGCGACCACGTTCCTGAAAACGGCTGGATCGGCTTCGACTCGCGCACGATCAGCAACGACTTCGCTCGTTCGATCGGCGAAAAGACGCGCGAGAAGCACATCCGCTTTGCGGGCGACGAGGACCTTGTCGACCTTGTGTGGGCGGACCGCCCCGCACTCTCGTGCGAGCCGGTGTGGGAGCTGGACGTAAAGTATGCAGGCCTGACGCGCAGGGAAAAGCTCGCAATGGTGCGCGGCAAGATGAAGGAGATGGGCTCAAGCGTGTTCGTCATCCCCTCTCTCGACGAAGTCGCGTGGCTGCTGAATCTGCGCGGCAACGACGTGCTCTTCACACCTGTGTTCCTCTCGTATCTGCTGCTTGAGCAGGACACGGCCACGCTCTGCGTGCAGAGAGAGGCCGTGAGCGCAGAGATCGAAGCACATTTGAAATCTGACGGCGTAACGCTCGCCCCCTATGACGACATCTACCGCCTCGTCGCGGCGCTGCCCACGGGCACCCGCGTACTGCTCGACGGCGAGCGCGCCAACTACCGCATTCTGCAAAGCGTGCCGGAGAGCGCTGAAGTCCTCGACCGCACGAGCCCCATTCAGCTGATGAAAGCGGTGAAGACGCCCGCGGAGCAGGAGAACGAGCGCCTTGCCCACATCAAGGACGGCGTGGCCGTCACGCGCTTCATCTACTGGCTCAAGCACACAATCGGCAAAGAGCCGATCACCGAGCTCAGCGCGTCGAAAAAGCTCGAATCTCTTCGCGCCGAGGGTGAGCACTATCTTGAGCAGAGCTTCGACCCCATCCTCGCCTACGGCGCGCACGGCGCGATCGTCCACTACGAGCCGACCGAGGAGACCGACATTCCCATGGAGCCGCGCGGCCTCTGTCTCGCCGACACGGGCGCGCAGTATTTGGAGGGCACGACCGACATCACCCGCACCATCGCGCTGGGGCCGCTCACGGACGAGGAAAAGCGCATCTACACGCTTGTCCTGCGCGGACACATACAGCTGGGCGCGGCCAAGTTCCTGCACGGCTGCATGGGCGAAAACCTTGACATGCTGGCCCGCACGCCGCTGTGGGAAGCGGGCCTCGACTTCAACCACGGCACGGGCCACGGCGTGGGCTTCGTCCTCGGCGTGCATGAGGGCCCTGAGCGCGTACACTGGGATGTGAAGCGCCAGAAGCGCCACTGCGTCATTGAAGAGGGCATGATCTTCTCGAACGAGCCGGGCATTTACCTTACCGGCAAGTTCGGCGTGCGCATTGAGAACCTCGTCGTTGTACGCGAGGCTGAGGTCAATGAGTACGGCCACTTCCTTGCGCTCGAACCGCTGACGCTCGTGCCGTATGACCGCGATGCGATCGATCTGTCGCTGCTCTCGTCGCGCGATGTGGAGCTTTTGAATGCTTATCACGCTAAGGTCTTTGCGGCGATCTCGCCGTATCTGAGTGGGGATGAGCTGGAGTGGCTCAAGGCGGCCACTGAGCCAGTGCAGTTCTGCTGAACATCATAAAAGGCAGCGCCGATGGCGCTGCACGGGGCAAAGGGGGAGATTCTCTTTCAAAAG
>OIWT01002565.1_pt1 | contig 18426 bp, 23 predicted proteins | sample 1587701 | NCBI WGS metagenome assembly OIWT01 (sample SAMEA3888904, study PRJEB22519) | human gut metagenome | biome: human gut; feature: human-associated habitat; material: faeces | place: Denmark | collected 2009
TGCTCATATTTAAATTTTAGCAGATTTGAATTCTCTTGTAAATTTAAAATAATTAAGGCTGCCCATTTCTTTTTGGACAGCCCCTCTCTGCTAGTTTCTAAGTCTGTACATAACGCCGCCTGTAAATGCGGCTCCCAGAATAACGGCAAACTCGCACAGAGCTGTTTTTCTCCAGAATGAACGGCTTTTTAGAATGCGCCTGTTTTCTTTTTCAAACTGCGCCTTAAGTCCCTCCTGCTGCAAAAACAAGGCTTCATCAACCGTTTCTTCAAGAATTCTTTCAAGTTCAGCTGCAAGGGTTTCATTGCCCAGAGTCTGATCCGGCGGCAAGTCCTGCGTTTTTAACTGCGCTTCTGATTCTGCTTTTTCCGTCAGAAACAATTTTTCTGCACTCGCCGGAAAAACCATGTTTACCGCCAGAACCACGGCGGCTATTTTTTGCATTATATGAGAATGGCTCATTTTCTTTACCTCCTACATCCATAGATGAATCCATAGCGGCATAGCTTCCCAAAGCTTTTGGCAGAACCGCCCCGCAAAGAGCAGAAATCACAACAGAAGCCCAGGCCGCATCCCCTATATATCCAAGCCTAAGAAGCACTGTCGCAATTAAAACTGCAAATCCCTTGTACCCTGCAAGTTTTCCTGCAAGAAGAAGCAGCCTTTTAAATACATTCTGAAAAAGCTCTGCATAAGTAAAATGAATACTTTCAATCTTTGTCATACAGCAAGCCCTCTTTTTACCATCCTTAAATGAGAATACATCAGCTTCATCTCACTTTCACTGCGGAATGCGCCGCATTTATTTTCCTCCAGCCGGGAAACATTTACATAGCAAGCTCCGCACCAGCCCGCCACATGAACAGCCCTGCCCTGCGCGTCAAGAAAGAATGCCGCGTACAGGAAATTTGAGCTGCAAAAGCTTTTTACATTTTCTGTAAAAAATCTTCTATACAATTCATCTGCTGTAACACGAAGCCTTATTCCAAGAGAATGGCTTACAGCGGAGCATACAGAGCCAGAGCAGTCGCTTCCGCTTGGAGAAGAGCCTCCCCACACATAACGCGCGCCCTCAAATTTTCTCAGTTCCTCAAAGTATTTTTGCTGAATGCTCATGCCGCGCCTCCCAAGAATGCTTTTAGCACAGCGAATCCTGCAGAAGCAAGGGCAACCGCTCCCGTACCAATAGAAACAATCTGGCAAATCCTAGCCGCCTTTTCTGCGGAAGATTTTTTAAGGCTTGTTTCCAGAGCCCCCAGACGCTCAAGAGTTCTGTTCTTGAACTCGCACATTTCTCCACGCATAGAGCAGAACTCACCGTAGAGCTTTGTAAGCAACTCATTTTCCATAGCCGCCTCCTTGTAAAAATATTGGCTTGCGCAGTTAATGCGAAAGTCTTTTCCAAGAGGATAAAGCCAAACGATGAGCCAAAAATGATAGCTTTTACGCTCATAAAACAGCGCGTAAATGTTATCAATTCAAGGGCTTTGCCAAGCTGTATATTGTACACAACGAACGGCAGACAAAACATCCGCGTTGCGGACTTCTGCCTCAAAAAACAAAATGCCGGGCAAGCAAGGCGCCTGCAAGTCCGGCGGGAGAAAATTATGTTAAAGATTTCATTAAGAGAGAACAAGACAGCCAATGCAAAGTCCCCTTACCATTTCTATTCAGAAAATTCCGGAGTGCTCACATTTGACGAGCTCATCGACGAGATGGCAAAAAACAACACGACTATAACAAAGGCCGACATTGCAGGAGCAATGAATGTGTACAAGGAAGTTGTTATTCGCTATGTGCAGCTTGGCTACAAAGTATACTGCCCGTTTGGACAGGTCTATATCTGCGCAAAAGGAACTGCAAATGACAAGCTTGCTTCTTTTGAGCCGCACCTTTCCGGCAACGACCACGATCTAAACCTAAAGCTCACTGTGGACAGCTCCGTAGCAAAGACAGTGCTTGCAAACACAAAAACAGAGCGTGTGTCAGGAAGATATAAGATGATTCCGTCAATAGAAGAAATCCAGAACGTAAATGGAATTGCATTAAAAGAAGCAAAGCCAGGAAATGTAATCAGGATAATCGGCGAGTACCTTAAGCTTGACGAAAATGACAGCGAGCAAGGAATTTTCCTTACAAAGGGAGATGTTTCAATAAGGCTTGAAAACTACATCTGGAACAAAAACAAGCGGATTGACGCAATGCTTCCGGCAGACATTGAAAGCGGCTCATACAAGGTCAGCATAAGGGCAAAGCCAAACACAATCCTATACAATGGCAGCTTTATTAAAGAAATTACAATAAGCTAAAAGAGACTCTGAAAAGAAGTCTCTGCGGCATGTCTAAACGGCATGCCGTTTTTTTGTTTATTGCAATAAACTTAAGACCAAAGGAATACTTTCTAAGACCTGAAGAGATACTTCCTAAGAGGCTAAGGAATACTTCCTAAGACCTGAAGAGATACTTCCTAAGAGCCTTAGGAATACTTACTTAGGGCTTTAGGAATATTCACTCAGGGTCTTAGGAATACTTACTTAAGGCTTTAGGAATACTCTCTTTAGAAATTCTAACATAAACAAATATTCTCATCTTGAAAGCCATTAATGTAATCACTATTATTTTAATAGACATTATATTAACATAGGTTACAATAAGATGAAAAAATTTTATGACAGAAAAAATGAGTTAAAAATTCTCGAGCAAATAGAAAAGAACTCTTACTCAAATGCGGCTTTCACTATAATCACAGGCCGAAGACGAATTGGAAAAACTGCGCTATTAAAGAAATTCATATCTACAAAAAAAGCTGCTACCTTTTTACCACCAGAAGCTCCGAGCCCATTTTATGCCAGCAATGGCAAAAAGAACTGGAGCAATCAATCGACCTTAAAATTTTTGGAAGCATAACAACACTAAAGGAACTTTTTGAGCAGATAATAGAGTATTCAAAACAGGAGCACTTTATATTAATCATAGATGAATTTCAGGAGCTTCAAAATATAAATTCTTCATTCTTCAGCCATCTGCAGAATATATGGAACAACTGCAAAGATAATTCAAAAATCAACTTTATTGCCTGTGGGTCAGTTTATTCCATGATGATAAAAATTTTTGAAGGCGCAAAAGAACCGCTATTTGGACGCGCCACTGCAAAAATCCATCTAAAACCTTTTACACCTTCTGTATGCAAAGAGATTTTAAAAGACTTTAACCCGCAATACACAAACGAGGACTTGCTCTGCCTATATATGCTCAGCGGAGGGGTTGCAAAATATATTTTTCTTCTAATGGAAAGCGGAAGCATTACGCACACAAAAATGATAAATTATGTAACAGGAATTTCCTCTCCATTTTTAATAGACGGAAAAGATTTGCTTGTAAGTGAAATCGGAAAAGACTATGGAATCTATTTTTCAATTCTTTCGCTCATTTCCAGCGGGATAACGGTCCAAAGCGAAATTGATTCTATAATTCAAAAAAATACAGGCTCCTACCTTTCAAATCTTAATAAAACGTTCAATGTTATAAAACCTGTCAGGCCGAGTTTTTCAAAGCCAGAAAGCCGCAATGTGCGCTGGCAAATTACAGACAGCTACTTAAGATTCTATTTTAGGTTCATTTACTCCAATCAAAATTTAATTGAACTTGGGCAGTACGATTTACTAAAGAAACTGATTTTGCGCGACTATAAGACTTTTTCAGGCAAAACGCTTGAGCAGTATTTTACAGAAAAAATTAATGAAGAGATGCATCTGACATCTATTGGCGGATGGTGGGATAAAAAATCTCAAAATGAAATTGACATTGTTGCAGTAAATGAACTGGATAAAACGTGTCATATTTTTGAAGTAAAAAGAAATGCCAAAAAAATTGACTATAAAGCACTGGAAGAAAAAATAAATGCACTAAGATCAAATGTTCCTGGATTTGAAATCAACATGAAAGGCTTAAGTATGGACGATATGTAAAAAGCTTAATGCCCTGCAAAAGTAACGAAAACCTTGTCTTTTTTTTTCTTTCGTGGGATAATCCAAAGTAGCAGTTTGGATTATCCCACGAAAAACTTGATTTTGGAAGAAAATATGGCTTTTATAGAGCGTCATGCAGAAAAAACAATAGAACGGATGTCTCAGTCGTTTCCGGCAGTGCTTGTTACAGGCGCAAGGCAGACCGGAAAGACAACTCTTTTGAAAAACGTAACTGACAAAAAATCTGTTGGCTATCTTACATTTGATGACCCGATGGAAGAGCAGTCCGCAAAAAACGATCCGCAGTCGTTTATTGATTTTCATCCAAGCCCGTTCTTGTTTGATGAAGTTCAGTATGTTCCAGAACTGTTTCGCTATCTAAAAATTGAAATTGACAAGAACCGGCACAACGGAATGTATTATCTTACAGGAAGCCAGCAGTTCAGGCTTATGGAAAAAGCGACAGAGAGCCTTTCTGGAAGAATAGGAATTGTGCAGCTTTATACGCTTTCCGCGCGCGAAAAACGTGGCGACAGTTTTGACCGGCCATTTATTCCGTCAAAAGACTACATCTTGCAGAGAAACAACGAATTTTCTGGAAAGGCTCTTTCTGCCACAGAGACATGGAATTCAATTTTTACAGGCGGCTATCCGGAAGTTGCAAAGGGCAATGTCTCGCCGAACGATTTTTACTCAAGCTATCTAAAAACTTACATCGAACGTGATATTCGAAGCCTGGCGCAGGTTGCAGATGAGATGCAGTTTCTCCAGTTTATTGCGGTTGTCGCGGCGCGAACTGCGCAACTTGTTAATTACGGAGACATTGCAAACGAGGTTGGAATAAGCGAGGTTACGGCGAAAAAATGGCTTTCGCTTCTTGTAACTTCCGGGCTTGTTTACCTGCTTCCGCCGTTTTCGGTGAATGTTGAAAAACGGATTGTAAAAACTCCCAAGCTTTACTTTGTCGATACAGGACTTGCCTCATATCTTACAAGATGGACGGATTCAGAAGTGCTGCGTTCTGGAGCCATGTCGGGGGCGTTTTTTGAAACATATATTGTTGGCGAAGTACTTAAATCATTCTGCAATGCTGGAATTGAGCCGCCGCTTTATTTTTACAGGGACAAGGATAAAATTGAAATCGACCTTATTATTTTTTTGAACAACACTGTCTATCCGGTTGAAATAAAAAAGACCGCCACTCCAAAAGCAGACGATGCGAAGAATTTTTTTATTACAGGCAGAATCAAGAATGTGGAAATCGCGCCTCCGTGCATTGTCTGCAACTGCGGAAAGCCGGTTTCTGTTGCAAAAGGCGTGATGGCGATTCCGGCGGAATATGTGTAGTTAGTCCGATAATAATATATGAGCAAATTATATATTGTTAATTTTTCAAGGTCGGAGTATGCAATGCATATTCCTGTGTTCAGGGCTCTTTGTCCGTCTTACGCTTCTGAGTATCTTAAAAGCCATGAAGTTCAGGGCAAGGAAATCAAGGAAACTGATCACGTGCTTATTGGATGCACGGCGGATGAAAGAAAGGCTCTTGAAGCTCTTCTTATTCTAAGAGAAAAAAAGCTTCATATAACGCTGTATTCAGAGAGACCTCCAACCGCTCTTTTTTTATGCATTGTCCGCAAGCTGGATAACGTTTCACTTCTTTTCTGCCCGGAAAGCATGGAAGACATTGCCCATTGCGCAGAGTTTTACACAAAAGGAAAAAGATTTGTATCAAAGGCGGCCCAAAGAAAAAATGAAACTGAACTTTTGGGAAGATTCATCAACCTTGAATCTCTAAGCGAAACAAACAGGCTGCTTGTCTTTGCAATTGCGGAAGGATTGTCTTTAAAAGAAATGCAGTCACTTACAGGACGCAAGGAAAGGTACATACAGACTTGCCTTCATAGACTCAAAGAAAGATTCAATGTGCTTGAAAGGCGGGAGCTTTTTAGCGCGCTCTTAAAATGGCTTTCTCTGGACGTTCAAGAGTTTCAGGCAGGATAAACAACAGATGCGAACAATTTTTCTTTTTGTTTACAGACCGGAACAAGCACGCGGGTATTCTTCAGGGCTTTTTTATACAAAACCGGCAGCAGGCTTGAGAAAACTTCCACTTTGTGAGTTCTAGACTTGGATTTTACAGTAAGAAGACAGCCGAGCTCTTTCTCTTCATTAAGAATCGGCTCGGCATCTTTTTCAAGTATTCCCAAAAGCATAATGTTTTCTTTTGTTTCCATGTACTATATATATGCTTTTTTTTACAGAAAATGACTGGAAAAGAAAAAACATTGAGTCCAATGGATCTCATATACTATTTAAAAATAAATTCATCTAAGGAAAATTTTGGCCTCTATATAAATAAGTATAAAAGGTATTATGATAGATATTTTTCAGATGAGATTGGAATAAAAGATTCTCTGTCATTTGAAATTCAAAAATCATATGAAAACGGAAAAGGAAATGAATTTAAAAATGGCAAATTTTATTCTGTTGGTTCATCAAGTAGATTTTCTGTTTCTTGTTTTTCTGAAAATCTAAATGGAAAATTTTTTTTATTGGATAGCATTAAAGTCAAAGGAGAAAAAAAAGATTGTAAAATTTCACTTGAAAAAGAATTGGATATACTTTCTACAAGTAATCATTTAATCTCTCATCCTCAAATGGATGTTGTAATAAATTTAAAAACTGGTGATATATATTTTATTGAAGTTAAATGCCATGAAATTTTTGATAATCACAAAGAAATAAAACTGAAAGCAAAATATAAAAATACAGATTTCATAAAAACGCAGCTAGCTGGTTTCTCAAAAGTTTCCGAACTACAAAAAGGAAAAGAAAACTTTATAGCAATAAACAATCAATTATTAACAGCAGAGGACTTTGGTTGTAATTTAAAAACTTATCATTTTGACTTTAAGCAATTTTTATGTCATCTGATGGGTATTTTGCAGTATCAAAAAGAAAACAAAGTAAAGGTTCATTTCTATTATTTATTTTTTAAGCATACAGATTATGTAAATAAAGAAAGGTCAAAAATTTATGAAGAACTCGAACTGGAATTAGAAGAAATATTTTCTATATTTTCAAAAAAATATAATAATATTGATTACGGATATATTTACAATGATAAATTCGATACAATAAAAAATATCGAAAACAATTACACATAACAAAGCTTCAAAGCGGATGTCGCGGTCAAGCCGCGCCACCGTTTAAGCAATTGTTATGTGGACACGCCACTGGGGTGCTTTTATTTTATTAAAAATGTAGACAATAGACCACAAATATGTTATATTAAATTTATGCGAGCTATTTCACAACTATCTTTATTTGATTTTGAAATAAATGACGAGAAAATTATCGTTCCTCCGATAAAATGCCAAGGAATAAAAACAAAATTAGTACCTTTTATAAAAGAGCATGTTTCCGTTCCTGAAAATGGAACTTGGATTGAACCATTTATGGGTACAGGTGTAGTTGCATTTAATTTAGCTCCTAAAAAAGCTATTTTAACTGATAAAAATCAGCATCTAATAAATTTCTATAAAGGCATTCAGAATGGAACCATTACAAGTACATCTGCTAGAAAATTTTTAGAATTTCATGGAAAGAAATTGGAAGTATCAGGAAAGGATTATTATATACAAATGAGAAAAGAATTTAATGAAAATTCAGATCCTATGTATTTTCTATTTCTTAACAGAGCAGATTTTAATGGAATGATTCGTTTTAATAGTAAAGGTCAATTCAATGTTCCGTTCTGTCAAAAGCCTAATCGTTTCTCAAAGGCATACATCACAAAAATCTGTAATCAAATTGCAAATGTATCAAATATAATGAAGAACAAAGATTGGACTTTTGTATATTCTAATTGGCAAGATACATTTGATAAAGCACAAAAAGGTGACTTTATTTATATTGATCCCCCATATATTGGGCGCGACACTTCTTATGTAGGTGAATGGCCAGAAGAAGAAGCTGTTTCTTTGGCACAATATGCTCATAATACAGAAGCAAGTGTTTGTTTGTCTATGTGGAAAGAAAATGAATTTAGAACCAATAATCATTTATATGATTATTGGTCGGATTTTAAATGGTTTGAACAAAATCATTTCTATCATATTGGCGGAAAAGAAGAAAATCGTCATCCGATGATAGAAATATTGGCGATTAAATCATAATTCATGCTTAAATATGTAAGCCTTAACATTTTCTTGTACGGCTTGCATATCAAAGACATGGAGTAATTCAAGTTTTTGCTGTTTTTGAATCCAAGTTAAAAATTCATTTAAAGAAGTATAATTTTTCTCCTTTGCTCTATACTCTGGATAGTACTTCCAATATAAATCATAGGCATCTTGTCCAAGCTCAGAAAAAGGACCTCGACCAAGTTCGAAATCTATAAAATTACTTGAAGAAATGGAACCTATATTTTCTGTATTTCCTGATCCAGGTTTGTCGCCAGCAATTTTATACTTTTCCTGAATAAAATATTTTACATCATAGAATGGAAATTCTATTTTCTTCCTGTCATCATAATCATAGATTAAACTTTCCTGAGCATTTCCATTTCGTTTGTATATAAATCCAATTACATAGTGTTTTGCATAATCAGTGTACGAATATTCAATATTTTTGGTATTGTTCCTCATATAAGAGCCAAAAGAGCCTAATGTAAACTTTAAAGATGAAGTATCTTTATCAATATAGGTAGTTTTCACATCAATAGCAATTTTTTCTTTTGAGGCTTCATCTTTCATCAAAATGAAATCAGGATATACAGTTTGCGATTCTGGAGTTTTAAGGATGTAACCGTTTTCATTTGCAATTTCCTGTAAAACAGGCTGTGTAAACATTTCAAAAATTCTACCAATTATTTTGGAGTCAGTTCCAAAAGTATGAATTCTGTTTTGAGAATCAAGCATACCGTATGCTTCAAAATTTTGTTTTTCCATTTTTTCATAAAAAATCTCTATTAAATTCATTTTACATCTCCTGATTCAAATAATTGTTGTTCAGAAATTTCTAAAACTTTGGAAATTCTACGGATTATTAGAAAAGATGGATTGCGTTTTCCTCGCTCTAGTCCAGAAATATAAGTTCTGTCTAGTTGTGTTTTCTCAGCGAAGCTTTCTTGAGAAAAACCTTTTTCTAGCCTATATTTTCGTAATCTTTCTCCAAGAGCCTTTAATTGGAGTTCTTCTTCAGAAATCATAATTAAATTATATTGTATGTAGACAATAAAACAACGGACTATAGTCTACAATAGAATAATATAGAAAATTTACAGACGATAATATATATTTAAAAAGAAATCACATAACAAAGCTTCAAAGCCGACAAAACGGTCAAGCCGGTTTGCGGTTTAAGCAGTTGTTATGACGACAGGCACACTGGCCTGCCCTTTTTTAGGAAGGAAAAATGAAAGAAGAAAATATTCCAAATCCTAATTTAATATTCCCCATAAAAAATTTAGATTCAATTACTTATGTAAAACCATCCGTAAAAAATCCCAATATAATTGTCGGGGATTTTACATATCTTTTCATAAAGATATTCAGGACAAACATCAATTTCATCATTCCACATATAAGAAAGCGGTGCAATACGTCGCAACTCCATCTTCTTTAATGCAAACTCCCAGTTTTGCAAGAGTTCATTCTTTGCTGATAATGACAGAACGCTATGCCTGATAATGGCACGGCGCAATGTAATTCCAGCATAGACTAAATGTCATTACAGAAGATTAAAACTTTCAGTCAGAAATCTTTTTTCCGCTAAGCTCGCCGGGAACAGAAATCGGATATTCGCCGGTAAAGCAGCCTTTGCAGAATCCATACTGCTCTGGATTGCATTCACGGCAGGCCTCCAGCATTCCTTCCGCGCTGATAAAAGCCAGGCTGTCTGCTCCTATTTCCTTGCAGATTTCCTCTTCGCTGTGAATGCTTGAAATCAGCTCGCCTCTAGTTGGTGTGTTTATTCCAAAGTAGCAAGGAAATTTTACAGGAGGACTTGAAATTCTAAAGTGAACTTCTTTTGCTCCAGCGCGTCTTAAAATCTGGACAAGGCGGCGGCTTGTTGTTCCACGCACAATGGAGTCGTCGATTACAACAACTCTTTTTCCGTTCACAACAGACTTTACAGCATTGAGCTTTACAAAAACCATGTTCTCGCGCTCACGCTGAGTCGGCGCAATAAAGGTGCGTCCAATATATTTGTTCTTTATGATTCCGCTTGCATAGGGAATTCCAGTTTCCTTTGCATATCCCTGGGCTGCTCCAATTCCAGAATCAGGAACTCCAATAACGACATCCGCAGGAACTCCGCTTTCACGTGCAAGGCAGGCTCCCATTTTTTCACGTGCTTCTGTAACTGGGATTCCGTCGATTATGCTGTCCGGGCGCGCAAAGTAAACGTATTCAAAAACGCAAGTCCGTTTGGAAGTGCGCTCTCCAAATTCAAATGAAAGAACTCCGTCTCCATTTATTATTACAATTTCGCCAGGCTGAATGTCGCGAACATAAGTTCCGTTCACAGAGTCAATTGCGCAGGTTTCGCTTGCAAGAATCCAGCCGTTTTCAACTTTTCCAAGGCAGAGCGGACGGATTCCGTTTGGGTCTCTTGCGCCGATAAGACATTTTTCTGTTGAAACAATAAGCGCAAAAGAGCCTTTTATCATCTGTATTGTATCGGTCAGCGCGCGCTCAAGGCCTTTTTTGTAAGACTTTGCAATAAGCTTTAAAATGACTTCCGTGTCGCTTGTAGAAGAAAATGTGCTTCCTGAATCTTCAAGCATTTCGCGGAGCTGCTCATAGTTTACAAGCTGTCCGTTGTGGGCTACTGCAACCGCGCCGAGCTTTGACTTTAAAAGAAGCGGCTGGGCGTTTTCCAAAGACGCGCTTCCTGCTGTTGCATAACGGACGTGTCCGCAGGCAATGTTTCCTTTTAAGGCTTCAAGATTTTCCGGCTTAAAGACTTCCGCAGTTGTTCCCATTGCCTTGTGAATGGAAATATCTTCGCCGTTGCTTACTGCAATTCCAACACTGTCCTGCCCGCGGTGCTGCAACGCATAAAGCGCATAATAAGCCTGAGTCGCGGCATTAAAATCGCTGGCAGAATAAGCCACATATTCTTTTTTTTCTGGTTCACCTTGCTTAGGTGGATTCAAATAAATTCCGACAACACCGCATTCATCGCGCAGCTTGTCTTCCTCTTCTTCAACAAGAAATTCACAGCACTTCATTTTTTTTCCATTAGATATTTATATAGATTATCTGATCAAGCCCGATAATGACACAGCCCTGCACTGACAATGGCACCAGAAATTACAGTTCTATTCCTGAACCGCCGTTTGTTTCTGCATCAGCAGTCATCTTTGCGCGGAATTCTATAAGCTTTGTTTTTATTTCAGGATATTTGATTCCAAGGATTTCGAGCGCGAGATAAGCGGCGTTTTTTGCATTTCCGATTCCGACAGTTGCAACAGGAATTTGCGGCGGCATCTGAACAATAGAAAGGAGAGAGTCCATTCCTGCCAGTCCGTTTGATTTTCCCGGATTAATGCATTCAAGAGGAACGCCTACAACAGGAAGAACTGTGCGGCTGGCAATAACACCTGGAAGAGCCGCGCTAAGTCCTGCTCCAGCAATAATTACATTGCATCCTTCTTTTTCTACAGAAGCAATAGTTTTTACAAGCAAGTCTCCGGCTCTGTGCGCGGAAATAACATAAGCCTTGTATTCAACGCCAAATTCTTTTAGAACATCGGCGGATTTTTTCATTGTATCCAAATCAGACTTGGAACCTAAAAAGATAGCAACTTTCATACTGTAAAATATCACAATGAATAAAAGAAATCAACACAGCCCGTATTTTATTCCAGGGCAAACGCATTATAAATAATTTAAGTAAAGTTTGCGCGAAGGAACGGTTTCTGGGGCAAAAACACTCTGATTGTTGCGGCCGCGTGAGCGGGTAATTCTATAGTTACTTTGCAACAATCAGAGGATGTCCAATAAGTTCTGAATGTCATTGCTGAACAATTTCTAAATGATTGTAATATATGCATTTAGAATTTCGGGTCAAGTCTATAAAAGCCTATGAATGACAAAAAAGATACTTATTGGACATCCCCATTATTGCGCGATTTTGAACCAGGAAACCGTGTCTGGGAGCCAGTTTTATGCTGAATACCTTTATAATGCGTTTGCCCTGGCACATAATAAATATAAAATTGCAATTTTCCTTGAATGCAATTATAATTTAACTGATTTATAGTTTTGAATTTTTGTGAGGTTTATATGCCGTTAAAACTTAATGGTATCTCCAAAAGTTGTAATCCGCAGCACATTAATAACAACCTTTGAGTTAAAAAAAAATGAGTATAGTAGTGTATTCTCTAATGTTATTTTGATGGATGATTTATTTGAAAAATAGTTACTCGATACTTTGGCGATAAGTGTATAAAAATAAGAGTTATCGCCGAAATATTTAATATTCTTAAAGTCTGATGTGGGCGTTCTCTTCAAAAACAGCTCATCACCGCAATATCACCTATCAGCTTTCCCTTAAAATATACAAGGTATCCGCCCATCATCAGTAAGAAGGGCCATATATCGAATTGCACCAAGGCAGTGAGTTCCATCAGCATTAGTAAAAATCTCAAGCAGACCGTTTCTGGTATCAATCATCATACCTTCAGCCCACTCGCGTATAACTTTCAAACCAAGAAGCTCAATATAAAATTCGCGGACCTTGGCAAGTTCTTCTGCTGTTCCGCATTTCATTTTTTGCCTCTTGATTTATTATAGCAGAGATTTATACATAAGGCACTGTATAAATTATTCCCGATTATCTGAAAATCAGCTGCTGAGTATCTTTTACAAGTTTAATAAAAGCTTTTGTTGAATTGTCTTCAGTATTCTCAAAATTAAGTATAAAACCTTCAGTTCGCAGCTTATACCTTTCAAGTTCTATTTTTTCGTATTCTGTTTTAACCGGAAGAATTGTATTTATTTGAGCTTTTTTTCTTAGATCCATCAAACTGAAAGCAACAGATTTTGAATACCTTTTAAGATATCTCTTTGCTTCAGGTGACAAACTTGGAGTGTATTTTATTGGCTTGTTTTTCTTATATGCTTTTCTAAAACCTTCCCAAACCTTGATTATTTGGTTAGCTTCTGAATTGAACAATCTATAATCCATATCTCCTGGCAAAATAGTTCTAATAAACTCTTCAGCAAGACTTAACTGTGCTAATATAGCCAAAATATCCTCCGTATAAAACTCCGCGTTCAGCGGCGATGCACGAGGCATCGAATCGCAGTTTTGCCAACGGCAAAATCTGCAGTGATAAAAATTACATGGATGTAATTTTTATCACACCTCCTTTATCGTATAACGACCGGCAATTTATCTTTTACAGATATTTTTAAAGGTAAAGTATCATTTATGATACGCTTGGATTGACTGACAAGACTTGAAGTTTTTTCCAGGAGTGCTGGATTTTCGATATAACATTTCTGCCTGAATATTGCAGAAATAATACTCAATGCCTTTTGCTTTAAGTTCTCATTTTCGATTGCGTCCTGAGTTTCATCCACTGCTTTGTTATAACCATCTGACATAATTTGTTCATTATAAGAGTCTAAATCGCTTTTATAATTTGAATAGGCAGAACTAAGAGCTTCTAATATTTCTGTTTTAGCATCTTTAAAAAACAATATATAATCAAGAAAAGCCTGTAACTCTTCTATAAACCTAGATAAGCTTTCATTAAGGTTTGATACTTTAAATCTATAAACTTGATTTTCCTGATTTCTGATATTAGAAAGTAATTCTTCTAAAGTTCCTGTCATTTCATTTATTTCATCATCAGAAACTGAGAGCTTATTTTCGTAATATAGATCTTTCAATACTTTTATTGCAGCTTTAGTATTCTCACCTAATACCATAAAGATACCATAGTTTACTTTCAATAATGCAGCTGGTTCAATTTGTCTGTATTCATTAAAGAATATTCGAATAATATCCGGGAAATGATTTTTTTCATAATCTTTTTGTTCATAAGAATCGAGTACATAATCATAATAAGTCTTCGAACTTATAAGGATTTCCAGTAGATAGCTGATTCTTTCTAAACCAGTGTAACCACTTAATTCGTGTAATTGAAAATTATCTAACATAATCAATCGCTCCTTATAAAACTCCGCAGTTCAGAGGCGGTGCAGAAAGCACCTCCTTTTATTGAGGGTTTATTACAAAACCCTCAAAACGGCGAAGTCAAGGCTTTAAGCGTGAGCGTGCCTTGACTCGACGTATTTTTTCCTACTAAGTTCCAGGCTTCTTGCAATTCTTTTTCGACGATCGTCCTTTTCTTTTTTATACAGTGGAAATTCGTCTTCTAAAATCCCGTTTTCAATTTTTTGAGCAAGCTTCCAGAGTTTTCTTATCTGTTGTACGACTGCATCCTTTTCCGGAGTCCGTTTAACTTCGAGAATTTCATCATAATATTCATTAGGCGGAGCACCAAAAATATGAGGTCCGGTAATAAGCTTTTTGCTAAACCGTATGCTCTCCTCACTGTATATACGATCGTCATAGGGATCTTTTAATCGGTCTGGAAGGGAATCTATCTCTTCCTGATTTTCCCTATAGAACTCAAGGAGTTTAGGTACTACAGAAAGTTCCTTACCGTAGACTATGTCTTTCCGCTCTCCTTTACATTTTTTCCCTTTATATTTCTCTCTGGGAAGAAGTATTTTTCGGTATAGACCATTGTCATAGACTCGTATTATAGATTCTCCACCTTCTACTAACCCCTTACTCCGCCGTTCATAGATGACTTCAGAAAAATCTTGCAAAATATTTTCGATTTTTCCTTGCTTCACTGCAGCCACTCTTTCTCTTCGCGCTTCATTGACAATTTTTTCATTACATTCCGCACAGCAGCGTTTATTTTCACCAAATGCTTCGTTTTCTTCTTCAGCGGTCCAAACGCACCAGGTTGAATAACCATAGTCTGTGTATTCTTTTCCACAGAAGCAGCATTTTCCTGTTTCCGTAATATGACCTAGTCTATCGTATTCTTCTTTAGTCATGATGTCACCTCTTATATTTCCAATACAAAAAAGCAGGGCTTATACCAATTTGCCCAGGCTGAAATTCTCCACAGTCTGTGCTTCTCTAAGCCCTGCAATTTTTTAATCAATACATTCATCACAACAGCTGTTTATCTGTCTTTAAAAATATTTTTCTGCCTGCTTTAAACCATCAGCTAAATACTCTTCTTCAATACTGTGATGCCCCTTTATTAAAATGCTGTTTTGATAAAAATCTTCTTTATATTGGAATAATTTATCAAATGAATCTTTGAAATGAAATAATTCATCGTCCTTTGCAAAAATGCCAAAACTTCTTCTTTTTTGTTCTTCTGGAATGTCTTTATATTTTTCCATTTCACGAAAGTCTGCCAATACTTTATCTGAAAGAATTATGGGATTACCAGTTGACCGGTCTCTAAGTTTTGGAATCTCAATAGAAGGATATAAACACGGATTTATTACAAGTTTGTCTATTATCTCTTCATATTGAAGAACATAAAAAGCTCCAAGGGAGGCTCCAATTAACAAATCAACTTTTTCACTCTTACAATAGTCCCTGATAAGACACTGAGTTTTTTTTACATCAGTGTGCAAATCTGGAAAAGGTATTGAATGAATGTTCCATTTTGTGAGAGTCTTTTTTAGCGTTTCAAAAGTTCCGCCCTTTGGATTTCCCATAAAGCCGTGAATATACAAAGCGTTTTTCTTCATAATTATTCCTCTATATAATCGCGTAATGATCCCCGACGAGGATTTCTTAATTTTTCAAATGCTCTTTTTTCTATTTCTGCTATCCAGGCAGGAGTTATTTTGTTCATCAACTGTTCAAGTTCTTCTGGAGTCATGTCAAATATTTCTTCCGGCGTATTACTCATCCACAATATCTGCAAAGGCTCAAGATTGATTTGTTCCATAAGCTTACCTGAAATCCATATTTGAAAGGGGTCGGTATAGACATTTTTATTGCTTCTTATTTCAAATTTTGCAAAATAGCCCATTTGCTTCATATCATCTGTTTTGAGGTAGATGCTATTTTGCCCGATAAAACTTGTTGACTTTTTATTAGAAAGAATCATTTTTCTATGCTTATGCCTGTAACTTACCCTAATAAATGCCTTCTCAAAATTTTCAGCTAAAACCGTGGTAAAATATTTCAGGTCATGAAGATAGGCCAAATCATACTGCTGGTCATGACGAATTAGCCCAAGGTTATCAAAGCACTTGTCTGTAAACAAAAAAAGCCTTTCTCCATTCAGCATGGAAGAATAGACTTTATCCTCGCTGTTGATTTTTCCTGAGCTGCCTTCATGGTCAACAAGGCTTTCAAATTCTTCCGTAATATTCACTTCCCGGATTTCAAAAGAATATTTGCCTATGTTTTTTGTTTCCAGAAACCACAGGGTTGTGCTAAGAACTTCAGAAAGGAAATCCTTAAAGAGTTCATTTTTCTTTTGCCTGTCCTCAACCGGATAAACCTTATCCTGTAAAGGGTTTTCCAAATTAGAAAAATCTAAAGAAGTATTAGAATCTGCCATAAATTTTACCTCTATATAATAAATACACAAAAGGTGTTTTTTTTAAGTAAAATTCTTTAACTTTTTTTGATTTTTTTTACTTTTTACACGATACAGATTTATAGCTACGTCTATTCCAGTTATCCACTTCCCATTGAGCAAGGGATTGCCCGGATGTTTTTTCCTTTATCTTATTAATCAGATTTATGTAAACCTGAGGCTCTTCTATTTCGGTCCAATTAACCATATCTTTGCCTTTAATCCCTGCATTTTCAAGATTGATTCTGTCTATTGGAAGATGTACAGGCTTTTTGATAAAACCTGCACATCAGTAATATTTACATATCATGTTCAAAGTTTCTGTTCAAACAAAAATCATCCCATGTACCAAACCCACCTGAAGGTTCTCTAATAACATCATATTCATTTTTCCAGATTCCACCATAGTATGTGTCGAAGGATTCAGTATTTATAAATTCTCCTAATTTCTCTGGAGAAGAAAGAATTTCTTGAGAAAGATTTTCAAATTTATTTTCGCGCCAGTCATCCTTCCTGTTATTCCAAATCCACCCAGATGCATCTGCCAATTCAATGTCAAAATACCATTCACCATCGCTAAAATTTACAATTTTTTCAGTAAAGTTATTATATTTAGCTAATCGAATTAAACTTGCAGGAAGAGATATTGATTTTAATTCAGGACATAAAGTAAATCCTGAATATAAAATTTTTAGATTATTTCCAAAATTAATTCGATTTATTTTTTTACAATCAACAAAAGACTCTATAACAAATTCTAAGGAATCTGGTAATTCAATTTCTGTAATATCGTCCAAAGCGATAAATGAATAACACATGTAATTGAGTTTTTCTGGTAATTTTATATTTATAATTTTTGAATGATTAAATGAATTTTCTAAATATTCAAGCGTTTTTGGTAATTTCACTTGAACATTTGGCAAATCATTAAAACAGGACACGATCTTTTTAATTTGACTGCTCTCTGAATCGACAAGTGTAAGTGAAGGACACTTTACAAAATTATTCCTCTCCAATTCCGTTAATGTTGATGGCAACATAACTTTTTCCAAATTATCCAAATCTTCAATTGCTCCATATACTATTTTTTCTGTTCCTTCAGCAACATTTAATTCTGTTGCACCTGCAAGAACAGCACCTAATATTTTAGGATTTTTTGTATAGATTGCATTTTCTTCGGCAATAAATCTCTCATTTCCTTTAGGGAAATCTACATATTTTATATTCTTTCCGCGAAAGCTTTCTGTTGATAACTTTTTAAAGGAAGGTGGAAGTGAAACTCCCAACAAATTTGAAGCACCAGAGTAAAATTCTTCTAAGCCTTCACTTTCAGACAAGTCCAGATGAATTTTCACAGTTCTATCCTGTTTTAAAGCTGCTGCCAAATCATCCAGAAACTTTTCATTGTTACTTATAGTGCCTGTAACAATTACATTGTATGTGCCTTCAGATTTTAACTCAGAGATTTTCTCCCTGAAATTTTCAGGCTTGCACGTGATTTTTTTTCCTTTACTTTCGCAGCTTGCAAGAGAAATCATTGCGAAAATCATAAACATAAAACCAAATTTTCTTTTCATTTTAATTCTCCCATAAAAAGTCAACGAGAAAGTATCAACTTCCGAATTGACTTAAATTATTTAAAAATTTTCACTGCATCAGAAAAATCTTTCGAATACTTTTCACGCAATGAAACAATACTTACATTATTTACAGATTCTCTTTCTTTAACGATTGCAGAGATTTCTGTTGCTGGAACAACAAAAAGTTCAGGATTTTCTTTTATATTTTCAAAATTGCTGTAGT
>OIWT01002566.1_pt1 | contig 18422 bp, 40 predicted proteins | sample 1587701 | NCBI WGS metagenome assembly OIWT01 (sample SAMEA3888904, study PRJEB22519) | human gut metagenome | biome: human gut; feature: human-associated habitat; material: faeces | place: Denmark | collected 2009
TTTGGGTCAATTTCTTGAGATGCTCGAGAATATAGGAGGATACTTGTTCGGGATACCGTTCCTTCTCTTCTCCATTCTGCTGGAAGGCAACCATGGGCTTGTTATTGCCATCATCGACAATGGAGAAAGCAACCGACTGTTGCATGACCCCCACAATAGGATCATCATACTTCGCACCAATCAGCCGTTTGCAGTTATGGACGACCTCCTTGGGCCAAGTCCTCATCTTTTCCTTTGCAATGAATCCACAGATATAGGGTGGGTTTCCATTCCTCGGGAAACACACATAGGAGGGAGTAATGCAACTTCCATTCTTGTCCACGACCATATCCACTTTCCCGTTCTTGAATATCGCAGCAACGGAATTGGTGGTTCCTAAATCGATGCCAAATACTTCAGCAGCACCCGAAGCGCTCATTTCGTATACTGATCTTGATTCGATGTGATTCACTCCAAAAACACGCCCGAAATTTGTCATTCAATAGAGTCCATTTTTCGCGATGAACAAGCTGTTTCGGACGATTCCAGTATTTGTTCAAAACTACAAACGACCATATATATTCACGAGGTACCGCTTCTTTTCGCGACGAAAGCGCGGTAGTGATTTGTGTCTTCCCGTGATGATTAGACGTGTTAGACCAAACTACTTGGGAGGAGGTTGAGGCGCTCCCCTCATCAGCAACATATAAGGACAAGCTCAATGCGAAGCGGCGAATTCTTATTCAAGAGGATGAAGACGACGACACGGATGTAGTATTCTGGGACGAACACACAAGACCGGAAGATATCATGGAGGGAGCGGATTTGGAGGACTACTACACGACCCAGCGTGCCCTGTTCAGAAACGATACGAGCAGCACCGATGGAGAGCAGAAGAAGCAGCTACAGGAGTTATCGCGTATGCTGGGGATCAATCCGAAGGATGTGGATGGGTACCACACCTTTTTTGAGGAAAACCAGAGCATGGACGACGGGGCTTCGGATGAATTGTCGTCTGCTTTTGAGTACTGTGATTCTCTCTTCCAGAGCCATCCCGAGCTGCAACAGGATTATGCGCGTTGGAAGCACACTCTGGACAGAGTGTCTGCCATGGATGTGAAGAGAATGACGAATGCCGAGTTCAGTCGCCTCACCGCGTGCCCGCCTTCGATTTTGCAGTACGTGGACAAGGAACATCTGCCGCTGTTCCAAGTGCATCGCTCGGACTTCCTTCAGCAACGTCCTGCATTGAATCGTGCGAACAAGGGAGCTGTACCACCAGAGCCATCCGAACCGGTTCAAAAGGGAAACGTACAAGTGGGTGGTGGGGTTCACTCGTAGTTGCAGAGTCGAATTGCCAACACAATTGCTGTGATGTTCGATTCGATCTGGAACGATGCTCCGCCGATCTCTGTGGCGTACGTGTCAAATGGGAGCAAGCTGAAGGACGTCTTTGTGTACATTAAGCCGGAGAGGGAGATCGACGAAGAGAAGATAATGACAATTCTAAACAAGAACAGTGACAACTTTGGAAGCATGATGCAGACGGTGTTTCGGCTAGATGTGATTGTAGGGTGATAGAGTGAGGCGTAGAGCAAACCGACCATCCAGTTTCGTTTTATCGATCACACATTCACTGTTTGTTCGGAAATCTTCTTAAAGTGGAAGAGTGGTTTTGGCGGGAAACAGAAAAAGGCTTCTTCGATGGAAGACACGAATGTGGTGTTTGAATTGCAACACCGGATCGCTGACTGTTCTTCTGAAATCACCATAGAGGAGTATTGGTCGCTCTACGATCGATTCGCCTCTTCCGCAACGGGCGGGGAATTGAAGTTGCTCTCCCTGCTGGACCTGCATTCTTCCATGCTAAAACGAATTGTGCGGAGTGATCGTGTGCTGTTTCAGCGACAAGCCTGCCCTGTGGAGCATTTCGTTCTGAGTGGCATTCGAGAGGTGCACGCACAATTGGAATACAGTAAATATGCTTCTGCGACGATCGGAATGCTCGAACACTACTATCGTCTCTTTTGGATGCCGTCACCTCTCGTTGACGTGGTAATGCAGATCCTGTCTATCCTCATGCAGTGGACGACTCTCCATTCCAACGAGTTGGTTCAGGTATTGGTTTTGTCCCACACTCACAGCTAGTCTTGCCAATCGTCCCTAGTGCAGTGCATCCAGACGGTCCAGCTGTCCTTTTCTTCCGCCTCCTCGATCAGCCTTCTCCTCAAGGATTGTGACGTGGACTCCTCTTGTTTCTCCCCCTCCTCTGTGTTAAACGTCACCATTTCCCAACTGATGCACATCGACTCCGTAATCGGCAATACCGTCGTTCTGCTCACCGTTGTTTGGAAGAACGCTCTCCGCATCCTCACCACGCAGGATGCTTCGCTCCCAGCCGAGCCAACCCGCGAGGCCGTTCTTTCCCGCTTTTCCTCCCGCCTTCTCTTTTGCCGCCAAGAAATTGCCGCGGAGTTGAACACGGCGTTCGGGTCCCTCTCCTCTCCCGCCCTCTTCAAGTTCTTCGCCGTGCTGTTCGTCACCTTCACCCGACGCTTTCACGCCACGGTCGCTCTCTCTCCCTCGTTTCTGCCCATCTGGAACACTCTGGTTTCGATTCTGGACATTGTCCCCATTCCGCTGTTTGTTTACGCGTAGAGTTGTCCCTACCGCCACACCCAGTGGTCGCAGGACACTCTCGCCCTCGTGAAGTCCTCTCTCCACGACACCTGTCTGAAGAGCCTCTCTTCCCTCCTCGAAGCCCTCTCTGACCAAAAGGCTTCTCTCTACACACGCCTGTTCCCCACACCCACATCCCTTTCTCTCGCCTCTCTCGCCTCCCTCGCCGTTCCTTCCCCCTTCGGCACGCTCCAGTCTCTCCTCCTCTTCGCCCCCTCGTCAGACCCCTTCTTCTCCTTCCACCTCCTCAACGCCCTTCGCTGCTGCTCTCTTGTCGTCAGCCGCTCCTCCCTCGAAACCACCCTCGTTTCCACTCTCTTCTCCATCTTCATCCAATCCCCTCCTTCTCTTCGCATCACGCTTCTCCAACACTACCTCCTTCTCGCCTCCGTCGCCGACTCCACCACTCGCCACTGCGTCGCCTCTCTCCTCGCCACCATCGTGCAGTCCGTTTCCTTTCACTACCACTCTCTTCTCTCGCTCGACGACGGGCTTCTCGCCTTCCTCGTCGATTGCGACTCTCTCCTGATCGCCGCCCAACTCCACGCCTCCACAGACCCTCCAGCCCTCCTCACTCTCTCCTCCATCATAGGCACCGTTCTCGCCACTCGGTCCATCGACGCCCAAAACACGTTCATTCACACGCTTCTCACCAGCTGGAAGAACGCAGACTCCCTCTGCAGCCAGGCCCACGGCATCCTCCTCAGCCAGCTGCCCTGGCGTCTTCTCAAGTGCCTTTCTTCCACTCCCTTCATGCCTAGTCAGGAAATGGCGGCAAAGAAACTCCCCGCGCTCTTTTCCCTCCTTCAGACCAAACTCGCCTCACGCTCGCCGTATGACTGCTGGGCTGTGACGCGGCTCTGCGAGCAACTGGCAGGCAAACAGCCCCAACTCGCCAAACCGCTCTTTGTCACGGTCATGACCCGCCTGAACGAGTCAATGGATGCCTTCTCTCGACTGACGCTGATGAAACTCTCCCAGATCCTGATTCCCGCGGGAATGCAGCCTCAGCAGCTGCGACCGTATCTGGAGCGGATTGTGGCGTTGGAGGGAGAGGAGCGGACGGACGAGTCGTGTATAGTGGTGGCTCAAATCATGGAGGTGGCGTGTAACGTCATGTTTCCGAAGAAGGATTTGGAGGCTGTTTCTTCCTGCTATGGGTGTTTGTTGCGGTGGGTGCTGAAGAGCGGAACCACTGTACGCGCACTGTGTTTGAAGAGCATCGTTCGCTTCATGGTGTTGTGGGTGTGAAAGCGATTGACGCGTAGCACATTTCCGGGCGATTTTTCGTCCCTGTTGGAGGAGAAGGACAGGAGTGTGTTACAGGAGTTGCTGAACGGGTTGAAGAAGAAGAACGCGGCGGTGTGCATGGATTTGGCGGAGTTGCAGGAGAAGGAGATGGCGAGAGAGCGGGAACGAGCGACTCGCTTGCAGAACGCCATTCAGGCGTTGGCTGAGAAGGAGAAGGGTTCCTCGGACAGTGCAGCGTTTCTACAGATCCTCAACACGCTGAAGCAGGGATTTGAGGAATTGCAATCGTATCAGCAGAACAACGGATTGTCTCCAAATGACACGAGAGAGCTACAGAGTATTGCCGAAGAATGGAGGAGGCTGCTTGACAGTGTTTCATGATTCCATTGTTTGTTTCGAGCAAAGCGGAATGGACGCTCCGGTTGTCTCCTCCGACGTGTTGCCGTTTCCCGAGGATGGAATACAGACCATTCGACTGTCGCCCGATCACCGACCGATACTCCTTCGGTCCAAAGCGAAATCAGATATCCGTCATGTCGGAGAGCAGGTGTGGAGGGGATCCATCCTGATGAGCTCGTACATGATCGAACAGTCTGTTACTCGAAGTATTGTTGATGCATAGCTCAGAAGACTTCGAAGAGAAGACGCTGATCGAAATTGGGTGTGGTACGGGGCTGCTGTCCATTCTGGCTTGCCAACTCGGTGCTCACGTGATCGCGACGGATTACCTGGAGGAGGTTCTTGATCTAGCAAGGGTAAATTCGGTGGGATGGTGGGATGTAGGCAAATGCAGAGCGCAACGGGATTCCAGAGAACCAAATTCGGTTCCAGAAGCTCGACCTGCTGGATGAAGAAGCGATCGACACACTTTGCTCCACATCTCCTTCCGTGGATTGGGTGATTGCATCCGACATGATCTACGACGAGCTGTTGACGGAGTCCTTCTGTTATGTGCGTCTCCCCATTTGCTGTGAATCGCAGGTTATGGCGTCCTCGCTCCGACATTTCGATTGTTACTGCCTGCTGAGTGGAGAACATCGCTTCAACTTCCTCGCTTCGTCGCTGTCTACCGTGGATTACGTGTTCTCTGCATGGGATTGTGATTCTCAGGAGTTTGGCGTGCTCAAACAGTTTGTGTGCTTCGAGGAGGCTTGTTGGAATGCATACAGTAGGGAGGGCTCTGCTCGTCCCTCATCACGCCGCCGATGCGACTGCGGTTGTCTCCTCCTGGCGAAGCCCCTTCTGCAGCAGCAGAACGACTACATCCTGCTGCTTTCGAGCGTCTACTAACAAACAATCAACACTGCTTTGCGTGCGCGTTAAACGGTCCCACTTGTCTTCATTCAGGATATGTCCCAACTTCTCGTGCGCCTTGACAAGGTCTCCGGACACCTGGGCCGCCATCAACGACAATTCTCCCGCCATCACCGTAGAAGCGACCAGCTGCGACAGCAACACCGCGTTCACCGGCTGTTTGTTCTACACGTCACGCCACCCTCTTCGGTGCACCTTCATCAACTCGATGCACGCATGCTGGGGAGCGAGGCTGGTTCCGCCGCCGATCGTTCCCACTTCAATCGCAGGCATCGTGACGGACATGTACAGCGCCTTCTCCTCCCCCTTCACACACTCCTCCATGAAGTCAAGACAGTGGGACGACTCCACGACCTGAGCCATATCCTGACCCGTCGCCAAAAACATGGCGGCTACGATGTTCGCCGCGTGGGCGTTGTTCCCGCCAAGCGTTCCCGCCAAGCTGGAGCCAACGAGGTTCTTCACGGTGTTCAGCCGGACAATGTCGGCAATGGAGCACTTCAGAACAGAACGAAGAATCGATTCTGGAACGGTCACTTCACAAGACACCGACTTGCCACGGCCCAGCAGCCAGTTGGCGGCAGAGGGCTTCTTGTCGGTGCACCTTCACATCAGCCGCCCCCAAATGCCCCACATATTTCCGGACAACGATTCCACTTGGAGGGAAGGGAAATGAGCGCACAACGCCTCCGCCACCTTCTCGGAGCCCTTCGTCAGCATGTTCATTCCCATCGCATCGCCCGCGTTCGCCTTCAGTCGCATGTGCAGACGATTGCCCGACACAAAGCAGTGGATCGACTACCCGTGAGCTCTGCACAGAGTTTCAACTTCGAGCTTGCCGTGCTTCGTCGTCTTGCTGAAGGCATTCCGCACGATGTGGAAACCATCGGGAGACTCCACGAAGGACTTCACCTTGGCTGCCTGAGTGACGGACGCGCACTTGAACACGGGAGCACGCGTCATTCCGTCCTCCACCACCACAGCCGAAGTGCCGCCACTGGCCGTGATGGCTCTGGCGCCTCTATTCGTGCTAGCAATCAACGCTCCTTCCGTCGTCGCCATAGGGATGTAATGCGACTCGCCGTTCACAAGAATGGGACCCACGATGCCAATCGGAACGGGAACATAACCCACAACCGACTCACAGTTGTGGCCCTACGGATCAACCACCAAAACCTGGATTACGGCCACTCTCGAAAAGAATGGAGTCGAATCCCATCCATTCGCCGGAATCTCCTTGAACTGCTCTTCTGCAGACTCGCCGAATAGGAAGCGTCGCCGAAGGTGGAGTGCGCGAACGGGATCGGACAGGAGCGACTCCAATTTGTGTACGGACACTTCCTTCTTTTTCAGCTTCTCGAGGATAGTGTCGTTGGGAAGGGAATCGAGCGATTGGACTGTGGAGAAGGAGCGGAAAACGGAAGGGAACATGGATCCCACACGGGGGATGTGTCTCGCTATGCAGTGCTCAAGTGAAATCATCCACGCGGGCGCACACAAATCAACAATTGTGAGTGATCGCTAGTTTGTGTTTCCGTAGAGAAGTATGAGCAGTGTGCTGGCAAGAACTGCTTCTTCTGTCGCAAGGAGGGCTTCTGTCTTTGCGCGTTCCTTTAGTGCTCCTAGCAGGCGTTTGATAACGAAGGGAGTGGTTTCCCCGATGAACACGTACCCCAAGGGAATGATGGTTCCCGACTACGTGATTACTGGCGAAGAAAAGCCCATGGTCGGGAAGATCACCGTGGTGAACGATTATGTCGCAGTTTCCTTTCCGCTTGATTCGTAGGAGATCCAGGGCATCCGCGACGCCGGTCGTATTGCGAAGAAGGTGTGTGAGTTTGCTGGCAGTCTCGTGAAACCCGGAGTCACTCTCGACTACATCGATAAGACTGTAGACACTTAGGAGCGGACTGAGAGATAGGCGCACGATTATGCGATGAGTCTGGGGTACTACCCGAGCTGTCTGGGCTTCTGCGGCTTTCCGAAGAGCATGTCCATCAGCGTGAACGAGGTAGTTTGCCACTCGATTCCGGACAGCACCGTTTTGGAGGACGGAGACATTGTGAAGATTGATCTTGTTATGTACGTGCGCGGTGCGTGTTCTTTCCTGTTGTTCATCGAATAGGCTGGCATGGCGATACGTGCCGCACCTTCCTGTGTGGAAACGTCGACGAAAAGGGAAGGAAGCTGGTGGAATCCACGAAGTGCGTCTTGGACGATGCTATCGCGATTTGCAAGCCGGGTGTGAACTACAGCGACATCGGCAACCTGATCGAATCGGAAGCCAGAGAGGACGGCTTCAACGTGGTTGCGGACTACGCGGGCCACGGCATTGGCAGGGACATGCACACATTGCCGTACATTCTTCATTTTGCTAACCAGTACGGCGGCAAGATGGTGCGAAGTGGGTGAGACGCGATAAGGTGAGGAGTAGACCAGGTGTTCACGATCGAGCCGATGCTGGTAGAGGGCAGTCCTGAAGTGTTCACGTGGAAGGACGGCTGGACGGTTGCCACGAAGGACAATGGGCGCTGCGCGCAGTTTGAGCACACGATTCTGATTCACGATGACGGTGCGGAGGTGCTGACATGGTGTGTTTGTTACAAAGAGGAAAGGAGTGATGATGGTGATGACGATGGTGATGGTGCTTTTTCTTCGGCTCCTTTTCTTCATTCTCTTCCCTTTCTTCGTGATCACTCGACGAGCAGCTCGCAATGGTTGGGAAGAGCAACATATTGTTTCTGTCCACATTCAGTTCGTCGAACACCTCCTTGTCACTCTTCGTAGCGAATTTCAGCGCCTTCTCCACTCTCCAATACTCCTTTTCATCCTTGTACTTGTCGGTGACCTTCTTTGGGTGCTTTCGTCTTCTGCACGGTTAAAATCACACGGTACGCTTACTCACTATCCAGTTTGTGGAGATTCTTCTTTATCGTCCAGCACTTCTCCATCTCCTACACATCACTGTCTCCCAGCGTCGTTTACCCATCGTTTATTGTGACTTTCGACTCTAGTACGTTAGTGCACTTCGTAGCCCTCACCTCCTCAATTGGCGATTCACGAAGCCTGTATCCGCTTTTGCAGGTGCATATCGATTCTACCCTTCATTACATACAACAGCCACTACTGTATAATAGGCTTCAGCGCCCATGGTTTCTGAGAGTGTTTTTCGCTTTCCCGCCTCGTTGAGGAGACTCTACTATGAATGCAAAGAATGACGCACACTTCAATAGCCCTTCTTCTCAAATCGTCGTTGCTCATGTGTTTTCACCGACTAAAAGAATGGGTGAATCGAAAGGAAGCAAAGGATAGCAGGAAGGAGGAAATGGAAAGAATGGAATGGGATGTGATGCTACTCTTTCCAGTGTGGTGTTTGTATTTATGACAAAGGTGAGCTGCATTTCCCGCACATTACGGGACGAAGACATGGGCATCTCCTGAAACTGAAGTGTAAGTGTGCCTATATTTTCTATCTCTTGTATTGGTGTTAGGCACACATCGAGGGAGTGAAATACACTCATGACCCTGCAAATGAACTACTTTGCTGGTTCACCTCCATAGGGGATGTTGTGCACAAACAAGGAGTGCAACAAGCAAAAGACGCGCTCTTTGTCATCCCCAGAATAGGGCGCTGCTCGTATTCTGGAATAACCGCGGGATTGGCCTAGAAGTGCTAGAAATCGTCCCCAAATCGGGAAGTCTTCAAATAGCGTTTATCAGTGTGTGCAGGAATTCATGTCACTCTGTCGTTTTGCGAGTGTGACACGAAAGAGCTCTTCGCTACTGGTAAACCGGGCGATGACGAATGCCCTCATGACTACCACGGTCTTGAAGCGGAACTTCTGGCCGAGGTGGAGACGCGACGATGATAAGGACAGTGGCAAGAATGGCGCAAAAAAGAAGGAGATGGACAAAAAGGCAGATGCGAAGGGAGACAAGAAGCCAGAAAATGGGGAAAAGGCGCAGACGAGTATGTTTAACGCGACTGGGGCAAAGGAAGACGCTCTTACTCGTTCTTCGGTGATTAGGAAGGATCTCGATATTTTGGGGAAGGTGCACTTTTCTTCATTGCAGTGACTTGTAGGTGCTGGCCGAAGAGGAGGGAGATGAGGGATTCACGCTGAAGCCGGGTCCTGCAATAAAGACCATCTTCGCATCGCGCGCTGCGAAGGTACCGGACGAAATGGTCATTCCTGCAATTCCCCTGCCTGTTCGTCCTCTTCTTCCGGGCTTCATTCAAACGCTGACCATATCGGACCGCGCGACGATCCAGAAGCTGAGGGAGACAGAGAGCTCCTCGAGCCCGATCGTCGGCGTGTTTCTGCGAAAGAAGCTGTCCTCCAACGACCTTGCCGACAATCCCGATGTGATTCGGAACCTGTCCGAAATCTGTTCTGTTGGAACGTGAGAGTGTGTCTGCGTCCTTACGCGTAGGTGCGCCGAGCTACAGGACGTGCGTCTAATTGGCTCCAATGCCAGTATTGTGCTATTGGGTCGTTCTCGCATCCAAATCAAAGAATGCGTGCAAATGGGTCCTCCCACCATCATCAAAGCCTTCCGCATCCCGCCGCCGAAGAACGACCTTGATGACATTACCATGAATGCCTTCTCGAACGAGATCTTCAGTTACACTCAGTTAATCGCGAGCTCCAACCCCATCATTAACGAATACCTGACGATGTTCATGCAGCGACGCGAGCCCGACAACCCTCTGTACTTCGCAGACTTCGCAGGAGGGCTCACTCTGGAGAACCGCGAGCTGCAGCAAAAAGTGGGAGAGTTGGGGGATGATAAGCCATAGTTGTTGGAGTCGCAGTCGTACACAGAGCGGTTCGAGACGGCAGTGAAACTGTTCAACAAGGAGTTGATGACGATCCGAATCCAGCAGGAGCTGAAGAAGAAAGTGGAGTCGAACACGAAGGAGACGGAACGGAAATACGTGCTGAAGGAGCAGATGAAGGTGATTCAGCAACAGCTGGGCGGCGACAAGGACCCGAAGCAGGCGTACATCGAGAAGGTGAACAAGAAGGTGGAGGAGATGAAGAAGACGAAGGTGAGCGAGGCGGCGGTGACGGTGAGCGACGGGTGAGTGTGTGATGTGAAGGCGGTGGAGGAGGAGTTGCAGCGGTTGAGTTACACGGACATTCAGAGTGCAGAGTTCAGTATCATTCGGAACTACATCGACTGGGTGACGTGTCTGCCGTGGAACAAGCAGGGCACGGACCAGATGAACCTGGCATACGCGGAGAAGGTGCTGAACGAGGACCACTACGGGCTGAAAGTGAGTGGCGTGAGATGAAGGGTGTGTTGTTGTGCGTTGTGGGGTTAGTGATTTCACAGCAGTGCTTTTGCGTCAATGTGTTTCACATGTATCACTGTTGTCACAGCAGTGTTGTCGCATCACATCACATCACTCATCACATCACATATCACATCACTCATCACTCATCACATCACTCATCACATCACATCACTCATCACGTCACTCATTACTCATCACATCACTCATCACATCACTCATCACATCATTCATCACATCACTCATCACATCACTCATCACTCATCACTCATCACACACACCACACCTACTCACCCCCTGCAGGACGTCAAGGATCGCATCCTCGAGTTCATCGCCGTGGGCAAACTCCAAGGCCACATCCCCGGCAAGGTTCTCTGTTTCGTCGGCCCCCCAGGCACCGGCAAGACCTCCATCGCCAAGAGCATCGCCCGTGCTCTCGGCCGCGAGTACTATCAATTCAGCGTCGGCGGCGCGAACGACGTCTCGCAGATCAAGGGCCACCGGCGCACGTACGTGGGGTCAATGCCGGGCAAGTTGATCCACTGCCTGAAGACGACGAAGGTGAACAACCCGCTGATTCTGATCGACGAGGTGGACAAGATCTCGGCGTCGCATCAGGTGGCCGCTTTGCTGGGGTGTGATGTGTAGGGTGACCCTGCGAGTGCGTTGTTGGAGGTGTTGGACCCGAATCAGAACACGGCGTTCGTCGACAATTACATTGACGTGCCGGTGGACTTCTCGAAGGCGCTGTTCGTGTGCACGGCGAATGACATCAGCACGGTACCTCAGCCGTTGCTGGATCGAATGGAAGTCATTCGAGTGAGTGGGTACGACTATAAAGAGAAGCTGGAGATTTCCAGGAATTATCTGGACAAGAAGGCGAGAAAGGCGACGGGTCTGGAGGCGTGGGAGCGAGCGAGCGAAGTGAGAAATAGAGGGAAGCCGACAACTCCCACCAACTTGAAGATCGAAGACGACGCGTTGGAGAGCCTGATCCGGTGGTATTGTCGCGAGGCGGGCGTGCGCAACCTGGAGGTGGGCAAGAGAGGAGAGAGTGAGGGCTAGAAGTACATTGAGAAGATTTATCGCAAGGTGGCTATGAAGATGGCAAAGATGACGGCGGAGGAGATCGCGGCGGCGGACTTCTCGATCCACGAGAAGGATTTGGAGGGCTATATTGGGAAGAGGATCTTTTTGTCGGACCGCCTGTATGACCGCACTCCTGCAGGAGTGGTGATGGGTCTGGCGTGGACCAGCATGGGCGGCGCGACGTTGTACATCGAGTGCCAGACGGTGAAGCCCCATCCGCTGGACACGTCGATTGCGCAGATCGTGAGTGATGGGAGTGAGGTGAGCGAGGAGGAGGACGTGGGTGCGGAGAAGGATATGAAGGAAGAGAAGGACGTGGGTGTGGAGAAGGATGTGACCGTGCAACAAGACGTGAAAGAAGAAGAGGAGGTGAAGGAAGAGAAGAAGGATGAGAAGGATGAGAAGGAGAAGGAAGAGAAGGAGAAGGAGAAGGTACCGGTTGGCGTGGGTCACCTGACGATGACAGGGCAGCTGGGTGACGTGATGAAGGAGTCCATCCAGGTGGCCTACGTCAACGCCCGTCACTGGATGCAGAAGCTGTCCTACAGCGACGCGCTCTACACCAGTCTGCTCGCCTCCTACAACGCCCACAAGGCTGCCAGCATGACCGTCCCGGCGCGCGACGCGATCTTCAACATCCTGGAGACGAGCGACATTCACATGCACCTGCCGGAGGGTGCCACGCCCAAGGACGGACCGAGTGCCGGCTGTGCGATCACCACCTGCTTGTTGTCCACCGCGCTGAACCGGCCGATCAAGCAGGGGCTGGCGATGACCGGCGAGATCAGCCTGAACGGGAAGGTGCTGCCCGTGGGCGGCATCAAGGAGAAGGTGATGGCGGCAAGACGTGCGGGGATCAATGAGATCATCTTGCCTGCGGAGAATGTTCGCGACGTGAACGTGGGGGATGGAGGAGTGCGTTAGCTGTAGGAGCTTCCGGAGTATGTGAAGGAGAATCTCACCATTCACTACGCCAAGTCGTATGAGAATGTGCTGAAGCATACGGGTTTGTGTCCTGAGGTGTTCAAGGAATGATCTCTTTTCGCTGTTTGTTTTGTCACCGAAACATCAAGTGTGCTTATTCATTCAGTGAAAGGGTGACAAATATCGATGCTATTTTGGTCGTTTCAAGAAGACTCAATAAAAGTCACATCCTGTGATGAGCAAGGATAGTGGACATCGATATGAGGTCATGGAAATGATAGAAACGGGGTATCATCAAAGACAAGGGATTAGTCGGTAGAGGGTTTGGAAGTATTTTCAGAGCATACGACAGAATGAGGAATGATTACGTTGCTATACGAAAGGTTCGAAGGATGGACATGGAGTTGGAGGCGGAGACGACGATGCTTCAAAGCATCCACTCGAAGTTCATCAGACAATATATAGACTGTGAGAAGCATTCTGATCAGTATTGGGTCTATTTGTGTGCTATGAATGAAGTCGTAGGTTGTACTGGAGTACTTTCGCTGCGGATCACTCTTTCAGTACATCAGGAATGGAAACGCGTTGAATCAGGATGAGTTGCGTGAAATCGCTGCCTGCTGTCTGATGGGGTTGTTTTTCCTTCATAGCAGTGGTATTATCCATGGGGTAACTGAAATTGGATAGGATGAGTGAACAGGATGTGGAACCAGACAACATGTTCATTTCGGAAAGTGGGGTGATCAAACTGGGTAACGTTGGTGATCCCTTCTTTCGTCAGCAGTTGCGCTCGAGTAGGAGAGCTGTTTACGGAACGGTGTTCTACATGGCTCCGGAAGTGTTTGATGGGGAAATGGAGTTGAAGAGTGATATCTGGTCTCTCGGTGTTTCTCTCGTCGAGCTGGCTGAAGGAAAGAACCCCTATCTCGGTTTATCTACCAATCAAGTCCGGTTCACTGAGCGGAATGAACAGTAGATAATGAAGACAATTTTGCTGCATAGCCCTCCTTCCCTTTCCCCAATCAAGTGGTCCGCGGACTTTGTAGATTTCGTGAATCGGTGTTTGGTGAAGGAGGTGGGTGATAGGCCATCTGCGGAGCAGCTCTTGGATGTGGGAGTGTGAGCGAGCTGTAATGAGTAGCATCCGTTCGTGAAGAACTCCATCAGCATTCTGCAGCGAGACGGTTTCTTTATCCGGTTACAGAATATGGCGAGACAGATTTCTATGGAATCGAGGAAGTGAGGCGGCTTTCGTTTTCCCTTGCGCTGTAACCCTTGTTTTTCCTTTTTTGATTGTTTTCTGCAATACACCTGCCAATCCAAGTGTAGTGCCAAGAAGACTACTGAGACACGATTCTTCGCTAAAAGACACGGAGAAGCACTTACACATTCCTTTGCAACAAACAGTCTTACAGCCCATCTCGCATCTGCACATGAGCTATCTCTCACTCCATCTCCACTCCCCTACCCAGCTGGGCATTGCGCGAGAGTCCCTTCTGCAGACAGTCAATCACCATTCCACACGAGTGCATGAACGAGCACACGTTCCCGTCCAGCTTCTGGAAGTCCAGCAAGTACGCGTGCTCCTGCACCTTGTACAGCTGCAGTCTCATCTCCGTCACCACCTCCGTTCCTTCCTTCTCCAGCTGCCGACACCGCACGCAGTAGTCGTTCTCTTGGATCCACTCACACCCCAATGCCTGCACGGTCCGACACACCTCGATCATGATCACCGCCGCGTCCTTTCTCGATTGCACACCCAAGAACCACCGTTTTGCTCGCGACACTACGCCTCACCTCTCCCTTCTTCACTCACCGCCCATAGACAGACCGGACCGGAACACTATTCATCACTCACCCACCTCACTCCCACTCTTCTCTTCACACGGCTCGCCTTTCACCACTGCGTGGGCTTCGCAAATCTGCCGCTGCCGTTCGATCTTCAGCGCCTCGTCCAACTTCAACTCGTAGGTCACTTTGATTTGGGAATTGGGAGCATCGCCAGAAATCGCCGCGATTACTGCCGACCGGTCCAATCCCTTGTACACACTCCGCAGAAGCATGTCCAAGAACTCGGACTTGTTGAATGCCACGGACATGTGCGCCTTCTCGTACTCCTCCCACGGCACTTGCAAATACGGCGGACAATTCATCAAAAACCAGGGGTGTTTTCGGATTTCGGGGATGGTGATGCGTTTCACTGGATCGTTCATCAGCATTTCGGGAATGAGGGACTGCGTTCCTTTGGAGAGGAAGTTGGGGAGGCGGTACAATCCACCTAACGCATCAGGCAGCATTGCGATCTCCACCCTTGATCTTTCGAAAGAGTGCGGGAATGTTCTCGTCGTCGAACGGCAGTCGTCCGCACAGCAAGGCGTACAGAATCACGCCGCATGACCAGATGTCAATCTCGGGGCCCGCGTACAAACGGCCTGAAATGACTTCCGGCGCTGCATAGTTGGGAGAGCCGCACGAGGTATCCAAGAAGTTCCCGTCCTCGAGGAGATTCGCAAGACCAAAGTCTGCAATCTTGATATTGTTGTTCTCATCCAGGATGATGTTCTCGGGCTTGAGATCGCGATGAACTACGTTGTGCTTGTGGCAATACTCCACGCCGCTGATGAGCTGCTGGAAGAAGCGTCTTGCCTCGTTTTCGCTGAGCTATGCTTCAGCTTCTTACGGAAAACGCACGCGCCCCTTTCGCACAATGTAGTCAAACAACTCTCCTCCCGAAACATACTCCATGACCAGGAAAACATGCGTGGGAGTATCGATCACCTCGTATCTACGGGAATATCGTGAAAATAGCACTGTACAATCGGACAATGTGAGGATGGTGAAAGGAGTGGAGAATGCGGATTTCTCTCTTCACCTTCTCCATCATGTTCAACTCATTGATGCGTTCCTTGTCCATGATCTTGATTGCCACTTGGATACCGGTGATGAGATGTGTAGCCACTGCACGTCATTATCTCCTTTCCAGCTTCACGTTTCACTTTTCCAAAAGAGCCACTCCCCAAAGTGCGCTCTAATCGGTAGGGTCCAACGAATTCGTAATCATTGGACATCGTACAGCCAGAATACAAGAGGGATCCACCGCCTATCAACGGTAACCACGATTACTGCTTGTCTTGCTGAAAGGCGTTTCGTTCAGAAAATCGTCCCTTTTTACGGACCATCGCGAACGAGAAGAGCAAACAGACAGAAAACCGAGTATCATGCAATCCAATTGGCCTACAGCGTTGTCAACGAGCCAGTCTACTCGTTCGCTCCATTCGCAAGAGAGCACGCCCGTGGAAGAAGAGACGACCACGGAAGATGGAGCGCTGCGAGAATTCGTCGAGAGTAAGACGGCAACTATATCAGAAAAGGTGAGAACGCTGCAGATTGCGTACAACGACTATGTTGAAGCAGAACATGTTTGAATATATTGCGAGGATAATCTGTAGGATGTGAAGAAGTCATTATTGGAGCAAAAACAGAGGGTACTCGATAATGGGTGCTTCGACCACATTAACGAAATCATGAACGATATGGATGCCTATTCTGTGTGCTGTAGTGTGCTGGGTCTCACGAAATAGAGGAAACTGGAGTCCTTGATGAAAAGAATGGACAGCGTATTTGATCGGGTAGGGAATGTGCCATTCGGTTACGCCTAGGTCGAGCAGCTAAAGCAGCAGGCAGAAGAAACGCGAACAATCGTGAACACAGGTAGATGTTGTGTTTTCCGTCAAGTGTAGTTCCTCCGGGCAAGCCCATTCCACCAGTGACGAAGAAGATCCAAGGATCCGTGAACTCGATGATGGAAAAGGCGAAGAGCAGCATGGATTCTGCCAAGAGCGGCGACATGAAGGAGAAGCTGGCGGATTCGATGTCCACGTTGGGAGAGAAGATGAGCAGCATGATGGATAAAGCAAAGAACACGGTACAGGGATTCCGATCCTAATGGCGTTGTTTGTTGAAACAGATTGCTATTCTTTCCCAAGGTGTTTGGAGCTTACAATGTGCAACAAAAACAGACACTCATTCCAACAAGGAGTGAATGCAACGGGCAGAAGCCACCTCCAACCAAGAGCCTTCTTCGCCTGCCGAATGGAAGACTGCTACACATAACAACCACAACCCAAGGCAACATCTCGCTTCACCTCGGCATTCATTTCAACCAAGGAAACGCCGATGAGCAGAAGGCCCACAGTGAATCCAAGAAGCAACTCAAACACGATCATGTTCCCCACCTCCAGTATCTACACTCAATTCCACTTCCAATCCGCACATGATAGCGACGAGATAATATCGTATAGCAGAGTGCATTCACTGCTCCAAAGAGAAAGAACAGACCGCAATACAGCATGAACAGCGCAAAGTACTAGACTTGAATTGCTAAGTGAAATGCTACACGTGCGTTTTTGAAACCGACACAGTTGCCGATCCAAACGCAGTGGTGATCATACTACGATCAAGGGCAGCAAGAATCAGCACTTCCAGAATGCACTCATTACAAATCGGGCAGTGCTGGCTGTTGCTGTGCGCATTTCTCTTACAAATAGTGCAATACCGTGAATCATCGCTCCTACAGGGCGTTTCTTCATCCGTTAAACTCCGTTCATATCCCTACTACTGACTGAAGAGGGATATTACTACAGGACTCACCATTGCGGTTTTCAGTAGGAAGAAGAGACTTCCATAGTTAAGATAGAGCAGACATACATATAGTAGCAGTCTCTGAAAATGAGAGAAAAGGACAAACCGAAAACAAAGACAAGAGGGATACAGGATAGAGAGGGAATGACAACGACCAATAAGTGGTATCCGAAAAACAGCAATGAGACTAAGCGATCAAGCCGAGTAGGAGAGACAATCACAGCTGCACATGAACGGCAGAAACAGGGACGCAGAACTCACTTTCTCAATCGCATTTGAAATGGACTCCACGAGCGCATCCACATTCTGCTCTTCCTGCATTGACGATGGGATTCTCTAACAAACAGCGCACACAACACACAACAGGAATTACTTCTTCGCCTTCTTGGGACCACTCTTCTTCGATCCCTTTCTCTTCACCAGGCACATCACCAAGACGACAATGGCAACAACCACAATGATGATTCCAACGATGAGCAGAAGAATCGACCACCACTGCCAGCATCCCAGGAAGCTGCTGACCTTCTTGTAGTTGATGGTGGCCCCCGCAGAGAACGACAGCTGCTGGTCCTTGAACACGACCGTCGACTTGAACTCGCCGCTATTCAGTCTATCACGGTACATCGACCACATGTCAATTTTAAACAGCTTGCAGGTGATGTCATTCCACGAGTACGTCTTGCCCTGCTTCGCAGCGGGCGTGCAGATGATCTTGCGGTTGGCAAGGGCGTCCGTGTCCGAGCTCTTCATGGTGGCCTTCTTAAGCACAGTGGTATACTCCGCGCTGTCTACATATCAGTTTCATCACCTATGACCACCCTTCGTGTTCTCCGCGTTATCCGTCTTCTTCAGCGAGTACTGGTACTCGTTGCTCATGAACGAAGCGCTCGTGCAGGCGTCGTTGCTGTAGTTCTCGACGTACTCCGTGATCTTGGAGACGTAGCCACCGAAATCGCAGGAAACCTTGTACTTCGTGATGGTACTCCACGAAATACCGGAAATGCGCTCGCAGCCATTTGAATACACGCCGCAGTCTAATCTCAATACGTATCACGGCACTTACTTCCAGAAAGGGCGGCGCTAAACAACAAAACAGAAAGAAGCAGGACTCTCATCTAACTATCGAAATATGATGAACTGGGAAAACGTATGTCGTTTCACTGGAACAGAGCATCGTCGACAACAAACAGGGGAGTCGCTTTCAATTAGGGAATAGGCTTAAAAGTTCTTGTACTTCATCGTCTCC